>Ga0209476_10003326_pt1 | contig 10659 bp, 13 predicted proteins | sample KloWWTrecipitate_FD_187179 | JGI IMG/M metagenome (GOLD analysis project Ga0209476, IMG submission 187179) | Active sludge microbial communities from Klosterneuburg, Austria, studying microevolution and ecology of nitrifiers - Klosterneuburg... | ecosystem: Engineered > WWTP > Aerobic digester...
TTCCGCGGATTACCTGGATTGGACCAGGGCTGAAAAGCTTGTGCTCCCCAATCTCAAGCCCACCACCCGAACCATCTCGCTGCGTCTGCCGCAGCACTTGCTCGACTCGATCAAGGCGGCGGCGAATGCGCGCGACGTGCCTTACCAATCGCTCATCAAGGTGTGGCTCCAGGAAAAGTTGCATAGTCATTGAGCCGGCTCGATGTGCTCCAGCACCAGCTACGCTGGCGAGGCCGTTGAATTCATTCACCTCCAGGCGTGCTGCGAACGCCCTGATCGCCGCTTGCCCGCATTGAAGGCGGGTGAAAGCTTACGCGGCGAGTTTCAAGGGCGCGATCTTCGCCACCTGGCGCTTGAGGGATTTCTCCGCCTTCCATAAGTCATGGTTCGCCTGCATGTGCAGCCAGGATTCCGCGCCGCCGCCCAGCGCCGCGGCCAGGCGCACGGCCATGTCGGCGCTGATGCCGGCTTTGCCGTTCAGCACGCGCGAGAGTGCCACGCGCGTCACGCCGATGCGCCGGGCGAACTCGGTCACGGTGATTCCGGTATCGGCGAAAACCCCATCCCGCAGCACTTCGCCGGGGTGGGGTGGGTTGTGCATCCGCGTCATGTTCGTTGCTCCTTTGGCAAGCTGCGCCCGCAATCGTTTCGCGTGTGTCGGCTGGATACCGGCCTTGCTCCCGGCGCGGAAGAACGCTTCAAGCCCCTTGTGCCGGAACGACTTGATCATGGTGCGATTGTATAGCGTAGCGATACGCCTGTTAATGACGGATCGTGTGGCTGGCCTGGAAAAGTCAGTCGCTGCGATACGGCGATGCCCGGAGTTGTGGGCTGGTAACGGTCAGGTGCGGAACAACGGCCAGGCGATGATCGCGGTTTCAAACTCGGCCATTCCGGACAGATGTCACACTCTAGAGCGACCTTGCCGGGATATAGCAAACATGCTATATTGCTGCCGTGACATACAACATCGAGTTCTTCAACGCCGCAGTGCGGGCGGAGATAGGCGGCTGGCCGGCCGGCATTAACGCCAGCTTCACCCGTATTGCCGAACAGATGGTGGAGTCCGGGCCGAACCTTGGCTTGCCCTACACCCGCCCATTCGGAGACGGCTTGTTTGAGATTCGTGCCAAGGGTCGGGAAGGCATAGGCCGGGCTTTCTTCTGTGCCCTGATGGGGCGGCAGATCGTGATCCTGCACGGCTTCATCAAGAAGACGCAGCAGACTCCCGCCAAGGAACTGAAGTTGGCGCGCAAGCGCCTGAAGGAGGTACAGCATGGCTAAGGCAACCCAATCCAAGGATCGCTACCAGCCGGTGGCGTTCAATCCCAAGACGCACGCGGCAAAGAAGCGCAAGACCGATCCTGCTTTCCGCGCCGCCTATGATGCGCTGGAGGACGAATTCGCGGCGCTCGCCGCACTGCTGCGGGCACGTAAGGATGCCGGCCTTACTCAGGAGGATGTCGCCGCGCGCATGGGCGTTTCCCAGCCCGTGTTGGCGCGCATCGAATCGAGCCTGGGCAGCCGCAAGCATTCCCCATCCCTGGCGACGCTGCGCAGGTATGCGGATGCCTGCGGCAAAAAGCTGGTCATTCAAATGATCTAAACAAGCCGAACGACCCAAACTCGGCCGAAGCGGCCATTTACTTCAAACTGGTAGAAAATGTTGCCGCGCGTTTAAAACTGACCATTTGAACGGAGTTCTGCGCGTTCAAAATTGACCAGGGTGTTCAACCTATCCTGCCTAATTTCTAGGCAGGGGACGAGAGGGTGATCACCATGGAGAAATTGGGAAAGATACGACGGTTGTACTACCGGGATGGGCTGACGGTATCCGAGATCGTGCGCAGGACGGGGTTGGCGCGCAACACCGTCAAGAGTTGGCTGAAGGCAGCGGAAGGGACGGCGCCGAAATACCGGCGGCGCCCGGCCGAGGACACCAAGATTGCGCCGTTTGCCGAACGACTCACCAAGGCGCTGGAGGTCGATGCCCGGCGGCCCAAGCGCGACCGGCGTACTGCGCTGAAACTGTTTCGCGAGATCAAGGCTGACGGCTTTGACGGCGACTACAGCCGCGTCACTGCGTTTGTGCGGCGCTGGCGCGAGGCCGGCGGACAGGCACTGGTCAAAGCCTTTGTCCCGCTCAAGTTCGAACTGGGCGAAGCCTTCCAGTTCGACTGGAGCGAAGAGAAACTGCTGATCGGCGGCGTGTGGCGCAAGATCCTCGCCGCGCACCTCAAGCTCTGCGCCAGTCGGGCCTTCGTCGTGCAGGCCTATCCCATGCAAAGCCACGAAATGCTGTTCGATGCCCACACGCGATCCTTCATCGCGCTGGGTGGCGTGCCGCGCCGCGGCATCTACGACAACATGAAGACCGCGGTCGACAAGGTCAAGCAAGGCAAGGGCCGGACGGTCAACACCCGCTTTGCCGCCATGGCCTCGCACTACCTGTTCGATCCTGACTTCTGCAACGTCGCCTCCGGCTGGGAGAAAGGCGTGGTCGAGAAGAACGTCCAGGACAGCCGGCACCGCATCTGGCAGGAGGCGGCCAAGGAACGCTTCGGTTCCTTCACCGAACTCAACCTCTGGTTGCTGGCCAAGTGCCGGACGCTGTGGCACGAGCTGCGCCATACCGAGTATGGCGATCTCACCATCGCCGAAATGCTCGAACACGAACAGCCCAGTCTGATGCCGATGGTCACCCCGTTCGACGGTTATGTCGAGACGCTGGGCAAGGTCTCCAGCACCTGCCTGGTGAGCTTTGATCGCAGTCGTTACTCGGCACCGTGCGAGCTGGTCGGGCAGACGGTCGGCATCCACGTCTACCCAGAGCGAATCGACTTCGTCGCCCACGACGCCGTGGTCACCAGCCATTTGCGCTGCTTCGAGCGCAACCAGACCCGCTACGACTGGCAGCACTACATCCCGCTGATCGAGAGGAAGCCTGGGGCTCTCAGGAACGGCGCCCCCTTCGCCGACATGCCGGAGCCGCTGCAGAAGTTGCGCGGCCTGCTGCTCAAGCGCGCCGGCGGCGACCGCATCATGGCCAAGGTACTGGCCGCCGTGCCCAAGTCGGGGCTGGAGGTCGTCCTCGTCGCCGTGGAACTGGTCTTGGAATCGAGCAACCCGAGTGCCGAGCATGTCGAGAACGTGCTCAACCGGCTCAAGGCGGCACCGCCGCCCGACAGCGTGGAAACGGAACTTGAACTGACCGAGGCACCCATCGCCGATACCGGGCGCTATGACCGCCTGCGTGAGGAGGTGAGCCATGCGTGATGTTGCCGCCGAACTCAAGGCATTGCGCCTGTACGGGATGTCCGGGGCCTGGGAGGATATCGTCGCCCAAGGTGCGTCCGCCGGCGTGGATTCTTCGCGCTGGCTGATCGAGCATCTGTTGGACACCGAGCACACCGACCGGGCCATGCGTTCAATCAGCTACCAGCTGCATACCGCCAAGTTTCCGGTGCATCGCGATCTCGCCGGTTTCGACTTCGAACACTCGAAGGTGGATCAGGCCCTGATCACCGAACTGTCCAACCTGTCCTTCACGGAGGCGGCGCACAACGTGGTGTTCATCGGTGGCACGGGTACCGGCAAGACGCATCTGGCCACCGCCCTTGGCGTGTCCGGCATCACCCGGCACAGCAAGCGGGTGCGGTTCTACTCGACCGTCGATCTGGTGAATCTGCTGGAGCAGGAGAAGGCAGCCGGCAAGGCGGGACGGCTGGCCTTTGCGCTTATGCGCATGGATCTGGTGATTCTTGACGAACTGGGCTATCTGCCCTTCAGCCAGGCCGGTGGGGCCTTGCTGTTCCACCTGCTGTCGAAGCTCTATGAGCACACCAGCGTGATGATCACGACGAACCTGACCTTCGGCGAGTGGGCCAGTGTGTTCGGCGATGCGAAGATGACGACGGCGCTGCTCGACCGCCTGACGCATCATTGCCATATCGTGGAGACGGGTAACGAGTCCTACCGCTTTCGCCACAGCAGCGCCACGGCGAAGTCGCGCATCAAGGCGCGGGAGCAGAGCAAGCGCGGCAAGGCAGCGGGGAAGGACGAGCCGTTCTGATCGGCCGCCGCGCGGGGAAATCCGCTACGGGCTACGCCCTGCGCGGCTTCCCCCGCGCAACAGCCGCACCCAGTGCAGACCTACATCGACAACACGGGAGGACATCGAACCAGAGATTGCGTTACACTTATCCACAGCCGGTCTGATGACAGACGGCTATAGCCCCTGGTCAAAATTCAACGCGCAGGGGTGGTCAATATTGGATGCGCGCCGACAGGCGGCCGCGCTTGCGCCCGCACACATAGGGTTCGGAGTTCCCGAGGGCGAGTCGCTCAAGCAGGAATTGAAAGGAGTATGGTGTGCCTCTGACGACGGAGGAAAAACCTGTTGGGGTTTTGATCACTTCGTTGATGATCGAGTCATTGAAGCATGCGGTCGGTTTCCCGAAACGGGCCAAGCATTTCACGCCAAAGGTGAATACGAGGTTCGTGGCCGAACGATATGTATTGTGGTCACCGAATCTGACGACCCGAAAGCATTTCCGCTCGGCTCAAGATTTTGTGCAGAGGTACTCCACATTAGTCGTGTACAGCAGCGGCACCGGTTTACGGATACCGGAGTCGAAGACACAACTTATCGTCGTCCGCTAAGCGCAATGCAGTGTCCCAGTGGGAGCGCTACGACGCCCAACCCGTCGATCAACCCGGACGCTGCGCGATGAAGCCGCGCAGCGCCGGTTATGTCAGACGTTAGGCGCCCATATGCCATTCGCTACGAATCAATCAAAGTGACTTGCTTATTGGCGTAGGCGGGTGCCTATGGCTTGCGATTTGTTATATCTCCTGGCACCTAGTCGACAGCACAATTGCTCGCGCCTTGGACTATGTTTGGTTGGTTACGACTCTTGTGCTACCAATGGCTTTCGCGATTTCTGGTGCTTTGCTACTTCAGCCTAAGTCTCACGCGCTTAGTCAGTTTCCGCTTGTCCGTGGGTTGTCGTCGGTAGCCATCATTGGCTGTTTTGTTATCGGGTACGCAATGTGTTTCGCCGTGCTCGACAGAATCTCTGCGTTATGGTGGGAGCATGTAAAGTTCGGTGGTGATTCCATTTCCCTTGGCAAAGCAGCCGCAGAGTTCTTCTCGCTAATTGCGGTTGCTGTCGGGTCAGCCGCATACGGGTTGTATCGCTGGGCACCGGTTGGGTTGCGCATTGCCTTTCTCAGTCGTGCCGCTTTCAGCTTAGTTGTTGCGGCTTCGTTTCTGTATTTCGCCTTAGGTGTTAGCCCCTATGTCTCGTGGCGCGCCTAACCCTGCGCTGCAGGGGACGCTGCGCGATAAAGCGTCGCGCAGCGTCCCTGACCTTGAACGTTCGGGCTCTCCATATCGCCGTATGGCTTTTTGTATGGGCTAGTGCTACTCTGCGCACATGGCAAAAACTCGCTTTGACTGGGATCCCGACAAGGACGCCGAGAATCAGGGAAAGCACGGAGTCTCTTTTTCCCGCGCCCAATATGCCTTTGCGGACCCGCAGCGTGTGATTGCCAAGGACGAGACGCACAGCCAGACCGAAGAGCGGTTTTATTGCTTCGGCGAAGTTGACGGCGGTGTGCTCACGGTGCGGTTCACTTACCGCGCTTCGGTTATTCGAATCATCGGCGCCGGTTATTGGCGCAAAGGAAAGGCGATCTATGAGCGCGAAAACAAAGTTTCAGAGTAAGGTAATGCCTGCGAAACGGGCGTTAGCCGGAACTAAAATCAAATACACCGATGAATCCCTTGGCAAGGTTCAGGTTGTCCCTGACTTCCTCCCTTCGCCGGCTGACTTGGCATTTCGTGAAGAAGGTGTGAAGGTAACTCTGGCTCTGAGCAAGAAGAGCATCGAGTTCTTCAAGTCCGAGGCCACGAAACACCACACGCAGTACCAGCGCATGATTCGCCGGCTTCTCGACGCTTACGTTGATGGACAAGCCCCAACCATGCAGTCCACACGGACGCTGCGCGATAAAGCCGCGCAGCGCCGGTGACTTCTACGCAGCTGCTTTTGTCCTTGAGCGGGTGGGCGGTGACGAGGAGGCACTTCATGGTTGGACTGCACTGATTTCGCCTGCTGTGTTCAACTCGCGCACCCGCCGGTATAGTGCCTCCGCTCCGGCGTAGTTCCGCCGCAGCAGATTAAGCCACTGCTTGAGCCGCCCCGGTGCATGGCGCGGCTCCAGCTTCTCCAGCACTTGCGACCAGTAGTCGGCAATGAGCGGCTGCAGTGCGCGCCAGTCGGCCGCATCGGGCTGCTCCGCGCGCGTGCCGCGAATGCGTTCGACGAGGAAGGGATCGGCCACGGCGCCGCGGCCGAGCATCACGTCCGGACAGCCGGTCGCGGATCGGATGGCGCGCCAGCCGGCGGCATTCCACACCTCGCCGTTGGCGATCACCGGCACGGCCACCGCCTCGCGGATGCGCGCCACCCACTCCCAGCGCACCTGCGGCCGGTAGCCGTCGGATTTGGTGCGCGCATGCACCACCAGCTCCTGCGCGCCGCCGTCCGCCAGCGCCCGCGCGCAGTCGAGGGCGCGTGACGTGTCGTCGATGCCAAGGCGCATCTTGGCGCTGAAAGTCAGTCCCGGCGGCACGGCGCCGCGCACGGCGGCGGCGATGCGATGCAGCAGTTCAGGATCGTCGAGCAGCGCCGCGCCGCCGCGGTGGCGGTTCACCAGCGGCGCCGGGCAGCCAAAGTTGAGGTCAATGCCGGCCGGCGCGAGCTCCGCCAGGCGCGCGGCATTCTCGGCGAGACAGTGCGGATCGGAGCCCATCAACTGCACGCGCACCGGCGTGCCTGCTGCGGTGCGCGCGCCATTCAGCAGCTCCGGACTGACGCGGGTGAAACTCTTCTTCGGCAGCAGCGTGCCGGTGACGCGCACAAACTCGGTGACGCACCAGTCGTAGCGCCCGGCGCGCGTCAGCACGCCGCGCAGGATGTCGTCGGCGAGGCCCTCCATGGGGGCGAGGATGAGGCGGGACATTTGGGGGCTCCCTCTCCCCGCCGGGGAGAGGGTTGGGGTGAGGGGCAGGTTACGCGTAGGTGAAGAAACCGCGGCCCGTCTTGCGGCCGAGGTAGCCGGCCTCGACCATCTCCACCAGCAGCGGCGCCGGACGGTATTTCGGGTCCTTGAAGCCGTCGAAGAGCACGTTCATCACCGCCAGTTGCACGTCGAGGCCAATCATGTCGCACAGGGCGAGCGGGCCGATCGGGTGGTTGGCGCCGAGCTTCATCGCCTCGTCGATCTGGGCGGCGGTGGCGAGATTTTCGCCCAGCGAGAAAATCGCTTCGTTGATCATCGGGCAGAGCATGCGGTTCACGACGAAGCCAGGGCTGTTCCTCACCTGCACCGGCGACTTGCCGACGGCTTTCGAGACTTCCTCGACCGCCGCGTAGGTGGCGTCGGAGGTCTGCAAGCCGCGGATCAGCTCGACCAGCGCCATCAGCGGCACCGGGTTGAAGAAGTGCATGCCGATCACCTTGTCGGCGCGCTTGGTCGACGCGGCGAGCTTGGTGATGGAGATCGACGAGGTGTTGCTGGCGATGACGGCATCGGCCTTGGCCAGCTCGTCGATCTGCCTGAATATCTTCAGCTTGAGCTCGAGGTTCTCGGTGGCGGCCTCGATGATGAGGTCAGCATCCTTCAGCGCGGCGAGCTCGGTGGCGGTCTGGATGCGGCCGAGCGCGGCGGCCTTCTGCTCGGCCGTCATCTTCTCCTTCTTGATGAGGCGGTCGTAGCTGCCCGAGATGGTGGCCAGGGCGCGGTCGAGCGCGGCCTGCGCCACGTCGCTCATGACCACGTCGAAGCCCGCCTGGGCGAAAGCCTGGGCGATGCCGTTGCCCATCGTGCCGGCGCCGACGACGCCGATTTTCTTTAAAGCCATACGGGTTCCTTTCGATGTCCGCGGCGGCGCTCTCCCGCGCCCCGCACAGCCCGCTAGTGTACCGGAGACGGGCAGGGATTTTGTCGCCGTGATTACATACGCCCTGAGCTGACACGTTGTCACGTAAAATCGCGTCTCGCCCATGAACAACGAAGACTTCCTCCGCCGCAGCCTCGACGCCGTCTGGCACCCGTGCACCCAGATGAAGCTGCACGAGACCCTGCCGCTGGTGCCCATCCGCCGCGGCAAGGCGCCTGGCTGGAGGATTTCGACGGCCGCCGCTATCTGGATGCCATCAGTTCCTGGTGGGTGAACCTCTTCGGCCACGGCAATCCGCGCATCAATGCCGCCCTGCGTGACCAGCTCGACACGCTCGACCACGTCATGCTGGCCGGCTTCACCCACGCGCCGGTGGTGGACCTCTCCGAGAAGCTCTCCGCGCTGACCGGCCACGAACTCGGCCACTGCTTCTACGCCTCCGACGGCGCCTCGGCCGTGGAAATCGCGCTGAAGATGAGCTATCACTTCTGGCGCAACACGGGGCACCCCGGCAAGAACCGCTTCCTCAGCCTCGCCGGCAGCTACCACGGCGAGACGCTCGGCGCGCTGGCGGTGACCGACGTCGCCCTCTTCCGCGACGCCTACGCGCCGCTGCTGCGCGCCTGCGACACCGTGCCCAGCCCGGACGGGCGGCTGGCCGGCGAAGGGCAGACGCCGCGCGACGCGGCGGTGGCAGCCGCCGTCGCGCTGGAGGCCTACCTGGCGGAAAACCACAGGGAAGTCGCGGCGCTCATCGTCGAGCCGCTGGTGCAGTGCGCCACCGGCATGGCCATGCACGACCCGGAATACCTGCGCCGCGCGCGCGCCCTGTGCGATTTCTACGGCGTGCACCTCATCGCCGACGAGATCGCCGTCGGCTGCGGCCGCACGGGCACCTTCTTCGCCCATGAACAGGCCAGAATCGTGCCCGACTTCCTCTGCCTCTCGAAGGGCATCAGCGGCGGCACGCTGCCGCTCTCCGTGGTGATGACGACGGACGCCGTCTACGCCGCCTTCTGGGACGACAGCACGACGCGCGGCTTCCTGCACTCGCACTCCTACACCGGCAACCCGCTCGCCTGCCGCGCCGCGCTGGCGACGCTGGAGATCTTCGAGACGGACGGCGTGATCGAGGCCAACCGGCGGCTGGCCGCGCAGATCAATGCGGCGGCCGCGCCGCTCGCCGCCGATCCGCGGGCCAAGCACTTCCGCCACACCGGCATGATCTGGGCCTTCGATGCGAACACCGACGATCCGCTCTTCGCGCGGCGCTTCCACCAGGAGGCGATGGCACGCGGCCTGCTGCTGCGCCCGCTCGGCAAAACGGTGTACTTCATGCCGCCCTACATTCTCGGCGACGAGGAAATCGAACTGCTCGTCAGCGGCACCCAAGCCGCACTCGACGCCGTGCTGCCGTGACTGACTTTACGGACGAACTCGCCGCGCTCGACGCGCAGGCGCTGCGGCGCCGGCGGCGCGTCGTCGATTCGCCCTGCGCGCCCGAACTGGTCGTCGACGGCCGGCCGATGCTGGCCTTCTGCAGCAACGACTACCTCGGCCTGGCCGGCGACCCGGCGCTCACCGCGGCGGCGCAGGAGGGGGCGCGCTTGTACGGCCTCGGCTCGGGCGCCTCGCCCCTCGTCTGCGGCCACATGACGCCGCACGCCGCGCTGGAAAAGCGCCTTGCCGGTTTCATCGGCTTCGAACGGGCGCTGCTCTTCTCCACCGGCTACCTCGCCAACCTCGGCACGGTGCCGGCGCTCGTCGGGCGCAGCGACGCCATCTTCTCCGACCGCCTCAATCACGCCTCGCTGATCGACGCCGCGCGATTGAGCCGCGCCGAGCTGAACGTCTATCCGCACTGCGACCTGTCGGCGCTCGGTGCGGCGCTGGCTGCCTCGCGAGCGAAGCACAAGCTGATCGTCACCGACGCGGTGTTCAGCATGGACGGCGACCTCGCGCCGCTGCCGGAGCTCCTCGCCCTCGCCGAACGCCACAAGGCCTGGCTGCTGGTGGACGACGCCCACGGCTTCGGCCTGCTCGGCCCGCAGGGGCGCGGCAGCGCGGCGCATTTCCAGCTCGCCTCGCCACGGCTGCTGGTCATGGGCACGCTGGGCAAGGCGGCCGGCGGCGCCGGCGCCTTCGTCGCCGGCGCGGAGAACGCCGTCGAATGGATATTGCAGAAGGCGCGCACCTACATCTTCAGCACCGCCGAGCCGGCGCTCATCGCCCATGCGCTGCTGACGGCCATCGACCTCATCGAACAGGGCGATGCACGCCGGGAAAACCTCGCCGCCCGCATCGCCCAGCTGCGTGAAACACTCCAGCCGAAGCGCTGGACCCTGCTGCCTTCGGACACGGCCATCCAGCCGCTGGTGATCGGCGGCAACGCCGAGACCATGGCGGTCGCCGCGAAGCTGTTCGAGCGCGGCCTCTGGGTGCCCGGCATCCGCCCGCCCACCGTGCCGGCCGGCTCGGCGCGGCTGCGCATCACGCTCTCCGCCGCGCACACCGAGGCACAGGTGGCGCGGCTGGTCGACGCGCTGAAGGAACTGGAATGAGCCGCGCCTTCTTCCTCGCCGGTACCGACACGGGGGTCGGCAAGACGCTGATCGCCGCCGCGCTCTTGCGCGCCGCCGCCGCACAGGGCCTGCGCGCGCTGGGCATAAAGCCGGTAGCGGCCGGCAGCG
>Ga0209476_10003328_pt1 | contig 10657 bp, 10 predicted proteins | sample KloWWTrecipitate_FD_187179 | JGI IMG/M metagenome (GOLD analysis project Ga0209476, IMG submission 187179) | Active sludge microbial communities from Klosterneuburg, Austria, studying microevolution and ecology of nitrifiers - Klosterneuburg... | ecosystem: Engineered > WWTP > Aerobic digester...
GGCGTACGCGCCGATCTGTACCGGTGCGAGGTGCACGCGTCGCGTCTTCGGATCCACCACCCACAGCGCCGTCGACTTGCCGTCGCTGCCGCGCTGCAGCGCCGACAGCGGCACGCCCAAGGCGGCGGCTTCGCCCGGTGCCTGCATGTACACGCGCGCACTCTGGCCGAGTTCGACCTGCGCTGCGGCATCGCCATCCAGCGCCACGCGTGCGGCATAGGTGCGCGCCTGCGGGTCGGCGGCGGGCGAGATCTCGCGGATGCGGCCCGGCAGCCGCACGTCCGGTGCACTCCACAATTCGACCAGCACCGGCTGGCCCACGCGGATTTCCCGGATTCTCGATTCCGGCAACGCGATCGCGACTTCGCGACCGGCATCGCCGGCCAAGGTGTACACGGTTTGCCCGGCGGCGACGGTCTGCCCGGCTTCGGCCAGGCGATTCGCGATCACGCCGTCGCGCGGCGCAACGAGGCGCGTGTACGCGGACTGGTTGCGGGTCAGCTGGTATTGCGCGCGCGCGGCGCGATAGGCCGCCTGTTGCGCATCGAACGCCGATTGGCTGACCAGCTTCTGCGCGACCAGCGTGCGATAGCGTTCCAGATCGCCGCCGAGCCGCACCATCTCCGCCTGCGCGGCAGCGGCCTGCAGGCCGGCATCGCCCGGATCGAGTTCAGCCAGCACCTGACCGCGACGCACGCGGTCGCCGGCATCGACCAGCCGCTTCACCAATGCGCCGCCGATGCGGAACGACAACGCACTCTCTTCGCGGGCGCGGATGTCGCCCGCGTAGGCACTGGACGTGGATTGAGGCCCACCGTCCGGCTGCACCACCAGCACCGAAGCCGCCACTTCCACCTGCGCTTCGGGCTTGCCGCATGCGGCGAGCGCAGTGCTCACTGCCAACACCTGCATCGCAACCTTGAGTTCCAGCCTCATGACACCCCCGGCGATGGTTCATTCGTATTAATGAACCTGTTGGTATGGTATATATATCAAACCAACTGGTCTAGTATTCCCGCATGATGTCTCCCACCATCCCGAAAGCACCCGAACCGATCGTCGCCAAAGCCGCCGGACCCGGCCGGCCGAAGGATCCGGGCAAGCGCGCGGCGATCCTGGACGCCGCCAAGCGGATGTTCGTCGCCCAGGGGTTCGACGGCGTCAGCATGGATCAGATCGCGGCCGAGGCCGGCGTCTCCAAGCTCACCGTGTACAGCCACTTCGGCGACAAGGACACGCTGTTCGCGGAAGCCGTACGCGCGCATTGCGAACAGGGCATGCCCACCACCCTGTTCGTGGCAGAACCCGACACCCCGATCCGCGAGCGCCTGCTTGCCATCGGCAATGCCTTTTTCAGCATGATCATGACCCCGGAAGCGATTGCCGGACATCGCATCCTGTGCTCACCGCAGGTCGCCACCAGCACGCTGCCGGCGACGTTCTGGGAAGCCGGCCCGCAACGCGTGCAGGAAAGCTTCGCCGAATTGCTCGCACGTCGCGTGGCCAGCGGGGAACTGGAGATCGACGATTGCCCGCGCGCGGCCGCGCAGTTCTTCACCCTGATCAAGGGCGAACCGCATGCGCATGCGGTGTTCGGGTTCTGTTGCGGCGGCCCGGTCGACAGCCCGACGGAACACGTGGCTGCGGTCGTCGAGCTGTTCCTGCGCGCCTATGCGACACGCCGCTGAACGACAACCTGCTGCGATGACTTCCGGCACGCGTGCCGGTGTCCTAGCACAGTCACACTCCCTGCCATGATGATGCTCGGCGCTAAAATGCCCGGTTCGTCGCCACGGATTTCCTTCACATGACCCTCGACTACGTCAAAGCCCGCGAAAACATGGTGGAACAGCAGGTACGTCCATGGGATGTGCTGGATGCGCGCGTGCTGGACACCATCGCCACCCTGCCTCGCGAGGCCTTCGTGCCGGAAGCGCTGCGCGCGCTGGCCTATGCCGATACCGCGCTGCCATTGGGCCATGGCGAAGCCATGATGAAGCCGGTGCTGGAAGGCCGCACGCTGCAGTCACTGCTGCCGCAGGCGAGTGACAGCGTGCTCGAGATCGGCAGCGGCAGCGGCTATCTCACCGCCTGCCTTGCGATGCTGGCCCGCGAAGTGGTCAGCATCGAGTGCCATGCCGATCTGGCCGAAGCCGCGCGCGCGCGGCTCGCGACACAAGGCATCGGCAACGCGCGGATCGAGATCGCCGACGCGCTCGCCTGGGACAACGACCAGCAGTTCGACGCGATCTGCGTGACCGGTGCGGTGGCGGCGCTGCCGTCGCGCTTCATCGAATGGCTGAAGCCGGGTGGCCGCCTGTTCGTCGTGCAGGGGCATTCGCCGGCGATGCAGGCCACCCTGGTGCATCGCGAGGTCAACGGCGCGCGCACCGAATCGTTGTTCGAAACCGACCTGCCCTACCTGGCCGGTGCCGCGCCGCAACCGGCGTTCGTGCTCTAGGCATCCCTCACCACACCATTCGCGCCAAAGGATTCCCCATGCTGCGTCGCCCGCTCGCCTTCGCCCTTGCTGTCGCCCTGCTGCCCACCGCGGCGCAGGCCGACGACCTGTTGCAGAGCTACAACAACGCACGCAACAGCGATCCGCAGTACGCCGCCGCCGAATCCACCCGCGCCATCGCCGCCGAACGCCCGGTGCAGGCACGCGCCACGCTGCTGCCGCAGGTGAACGGCTCGGTCGGTTTCAATCGCGCCGGCACCCCGGGCGATGGCCACCGTACCGGTTCGTGGGGGGTAAGCGCCTCGCAATCGGTGTTCGATTACGGCAACTACACCGCCCTGCGCGCCGCCAAGGCGCAGGATCGCGCCGGTGGCTTCGACCTCGACGCCGCCGGGCACAATCTCATCACCCGCACCTCGGCCGCCTATTTCAACGTGCTGGTGCAGCTCGAGACCCTGGGTGCCGCCGAAGCCGCCGAAGCCGCCCTGAAGAAGCAGTTCGACTTCGCCTCCAAGCGGCTGGAAGTGGGCCTGGCGCCGATCACCGACGTGCACGAGGCACGCGCGCAGTACGATGCCGCCCGCGCCAACACCATCGTCGCCCGCAACGCCGTGCAGGACGGCAACCAGGCCCTGGTCGAGATCACCGGCAGCGCGGTCGCCAGCCTCAAGGGGCTTCCGGACGACTTCAAGCCGTCGCTGCCCGAATCGCGCGATGTCGAAGGCTGGGTGTCCACCGCGCTGTCCGAGAATCCCTCGCTGAAGGCGCAGGCCGCGGACCTGGAGGCGGCCGAGCACAATGTCGCCACCGCCCGTTCCGGCCACTACCCGACCCTCGGCCTGTCCGCGTCGTATGGCAAGGCGATCCCGGGGCTGTACGGCAATCCGGAATTCAGCGGCAGCAACAATGCCTCCACCAGCGTCGGCCTGACCCTGAGCATCCCGATCTTCTCCGGTCTGGCCACCCAGTCCGGTGTGCGCAGCTCGCTGGCCCAGCGCGACATCGCCCGTGACCAGCTGGAACAGCAGAAGCGCGCGCTGGAGCGCAATACCCGCAGCGCCTACCAGGCACTGGTCGCCGGCATCAGCGAAGTGGAAGCGCGCCGCCTCGCCCTGGTGTCCGCGCAGAGCGCGTACGAGGCTTCGCAGGTCGGCCTGGAAGTCGGTACCCGCACCGTGCTCGACGTGCTGAACAACCAGCGCACCCTGTTCTCCGCACAGCAGGCCTATGCGCAGTCGAAGTACAACTTCCTGCAGAACCGCCTGCTGCTGGAACAGGCCGCCGGCACCCTGCAATTGTCCGACCTCGAAGACGTGAACCGCCTGCTCACCACCGACGAGTCGGTGGCCGCGGCGCTCGGCACGCAGTAAGCGCATCCGCTGGACACGCTGCATCGACGATCCCCGCGCAAGCGGGGATCGTCGTTTCGGTCACTTCGGCAACGCAGGCTCGATCAACGCCATCGTGCGTTCCAGCGCGCCGCGGCCCGCCTGCAGCAGGTGCTGCGCGTTCGCGGCCATGCGCTCGCGCGCGACATCATCCGCGAACAGCTCCAGCAGGGCCGCGGCCAGCGCCGCCGCGTCGTCGACGATGCGCATCGCCTCCGCCTCGCGCAGGCGCTTGGCGATGTCGGCAAAATTGTGCAGGTGCGGCCCGCTGAGGATCGCGGTGCCGGTGGCCGCCGGTTCCAGCAGATTGTGGCCGCCGATGGCCTGCAGGCTGCCGCCGACGAAAGCGACACCGGCGCAGGCGTAGAAACGTGCCAGTTCGCCCAGGGTATCGATCACGAACACCTGCGTTCCTGCCTGCGGCCAGCGTTGCTCGCTGCGCATCGCCACCGCGAATCCGGTTTCACCCGCCCGCTGCGCCACCGCACGGAAACGTTCCGGATGCCGCGGTGCCCACAGCAGCAGCGCATCCGGGTGCCGTTGCAAGACGACGCGATGCGCCTCGAGCACGGCGCTTTCCTCGTCCTCATGGGTGCTGGCGGCGATCCAGACCGGGCCGCTGCGCCGATGCGTGCGGAATTCGTGCACGAAATCGCTGTTGTCCACCGGCAAGGTGTCGAACTTCAGGTTGCCGGTCACCACCACTCGTCCGGGATCCGCACCGAGCCGGGCGAAGCGCTTGCCATCCTGTTCCGACTGTGCGGCCACCAGGTGCACGCTGCGCAATGCGCGCCGGATCAGCGGCCCCAACACGCGATACCCGCGCAGCGAACGCGCCGACAGCCGCGCATTGAGGATGTGGGTGGGGATGCCGCGATCGCGACAGGCGAACAGCAGGTTCGGCCACAACTCGGTTTCCACGATCAGCGCGACGGTCGGCCGGAAATGGGCGAGAAAACGCCCGACCGCGCCGGGCAGATCGTAAGGCAGGTACACATGCACCACCGCATCGCCCCACAGGGCCTGCACGCGCTCGGAGCCGGTCGGGGTGATGGTGGTGACGACCAGGCGCAGGCCGGGATGGTCGCGCAGCAGGCGGGTGACCAGCGGTGCCGCTGCGTTGACCTCGCCCACCGACACTGCGTGCAGCCATAACGGCGTCTTCACCGCGATGGCGGGATAGCTGGCGTAACGTTCGCTCCAGCGCTGGAAATAGGCCCGCTGGCGGAACCCGCGCCAGATCAGGTGATACAGCGTGATCGGCACGAGCACGTACAGCGCGGCCGAATACAGGCCACGCAAGACGCGTTCGGTGAAGTCGGCCCGCATCCCGACAGGATAACGAAGCCGGCCACGCCATTAGAATCCCCGCATGACCGACGACGCCCGCACGCCGCCGCCACTTGCCCCGCGTCACTGGCCCGCCTGGTTGGGCATCGGCATGGCCGCGTTGCTGGCGCGCCTGCCGTGGCCGCTGCAGCGCAGGCTCGGCCGCGCCGTCGGCGGCGTGTTGATGCGCATCGCGGGCGCTCGCCGGCGAGTGGCCGCACGCAACATCGCGTTGTGCTTCCCCGAACTCGACCAGGCCGCGCAAGCCGCCCTGCTGCGCGAGAGCTTCGCCGAGCTGGGCATCGGCTTGTTCGAATTCGCCCGCGCCTGGTGGGGCTCGGTGGCGCCGATGCGCGGCCGGGAGGTGGTCGAAGGCCTGGAGCATCTGCAGGCGGCGCGTGCAGGCGGACGCGGAGTGATCATCGTCTCCGGGCATTTCGTCACCCTGGAACTGGCGGCGCGCCTGATGTGCGAGCACGCCCCGCTGGCCGGCATGTACCGCCCGCACGACGGCGCGGCGATGGAGTGGGCGGTGCGGCGCGGACGCCTGCGCTATGCCAGCGCGATGTACACCCGCGAGGAACTGCGCCCTGCGATCCGCCATCTCAAGCAGGGCGGGCTGCTGTGGTTCGCGCCCGACCAGGACACCCGCCGCGGCGACAGCGTATTCGTGCCGTTCTTCGGGCAGCAGGCATACAGCCTCACCTCCACCCACCAGCTCGCGCGCTTGTCCGGTGCCGCGGTCATGGGCTTTGCGCACGTGCGCCACGATGACGGCCACTACACCTTGCGGCTCACGCCGGTGTTCGATGACTTCCCGTCGGCCGATGCGACGACCGACACCGCGCGCGTGATGCGGGAAATCGAAACCATGATCCGCGCCGCGCCCGGCCAATACCTGTGGATCCACCGTCGCTTCAAGCGCCAGCCCGGGCAGCCAGACAACGCGCTTTATCGATAGACCGGCGGCGCGCCGGGCGGACGCGTCTTGAACCGCCGGTGCACCCACAGGTATTGCTCGGGCGACGGCTGCAGGCGCGCTTCGATCCAGGCCATGTAGCGCGCGGCATTGGCGGTCTCGTCGCCACCCGGCCAGTCCGGCCAGGCCGGTTCCAGTTCGATGTGCTGGATGCCCGCATCGTCACGGCGCGCCCACATCAGCAGCACGCGCCCGCCGCAGCGCCGCAGGACCCCGCCGATCGCACCCAGGGTCGCGGTCTGCACGCCCATGAACGGCACGAACACGGTGCGTCGCGCCGCATTCTGGTCGGGCACGTAGAACGCGCCCTGCCCCGCCTGCACCGCGGCGGCGAAGCCGGCGATGTCCTTCTTGTCGTAGGTAGTGCCGGCATAACGCCCGCGTGCCTGCGCAACCGTCGCCTCGATGCAGGCATCGTTGTGGCGGCGCACCAGGATCGGCATGTGCTGGCCACTGGCCTCGGCGACGTGCCGCATCGCCAGTTCGATGCCGTCGTAGTGCGCACCCACCACCACCACGCCGCTGCCGCCAGCCAGTGCCTCGTGCAACAGCGGCAGGCCGGTGATGCAGGCCTGGCCCGCGATCGTTCCGCGCGGGGCGAACCAGGCGCGCAGGGTTTCCAGTACGCCAGTGGTGTTGGACACCAACGCGCGCTCGAGCAGATCGCGCCGGCCCGCATCGCCCAGCTGCGGGAAACACAGTGCGATGTTGGTGGCCGCGACCCGACGGCGCTTCGCATTGGCCAGCGGCAGTCGCGACAACCCGCGCGCGATCGCCTGCACGCGGGCTGGCGACAGGCCCGAAACCCGCTCGCCGAGCGCGCGGAACAGCCGCGCATGCCAGCAACGCATCATGCGCCTGGACCGCTCCGGTTCGGATCGCGCCCGGCTTCCAGCAGCTTGGCGTACTTCAGGAAGGCGTAGAACGCCTGCGTCTTCGCCGCGAAGAAGCCGGCCCAGCCGTTGAGGAAATAGCGCTTGCCCACGTACAGCTTCAGGAACGCCAACATGGGATACAGCAGCAGCCGCAATGCGAGGAAGCGCACCCGCTTGCCGCGCTTGTACTCGACCAGACCGGAGGAATAGCGATTGATCTTGTCGACCCGGTCGGCAAGTCGCGGTTCGCCGTAGTGGCGGAACGGCGCAGCCAGGTCCAGCACGCGACCTTCGACCTCCGGCGCGGCATGCACCGGCACCTTGTTCATCCGCCCGCGCGCCTTGCGGAACAGGCGCAACTGCCGGTTCGCGCGCGTGCCCGCGTGCGGCCAGCGCCAGAACAGCCATTCCTGCCGCGGCAGCCGGTAGCCATCCGCGCGTGGCGCGGCGAGCTCGCGCAGGATGGTGGCGCGACCACCCTCGGTCAGGTGTTCGTCCGCATCCAGCAGCAGAATCCATTCGCCAACGGCCAACTCGATCGCCGCCTGCTTCTGCGGGCCGTAGCCGGCAAAGGGCTGCGTTTCGATGCGGGCATCGTGACGTCGCGCAATCTCGAGGGTGGCGTCGGTCGAACCCGAATCCAGCAGCACGATCTCGTCGCAGAATGCCAGGCTGGCCAGGCAGGCCTCCAGCGTCGCCGCATTGTCCAGCGTGGTGACGACGCCGGAGAGCCTCGGCTTCATGCGCTTTCGCGATTCAGCAGGCTGCCTGCATACAGCGCGGCCAGCAGCAGCAGGACGCCACCCCAGAAGGTGGAATACACGGCCAGGTGCGTATTGAGCGGAAACACGCTGACCGCCAGCGCCAGCATCGCCGGGCGTGCCTGTTCGCGCGCGACCGGCTCCGCATAACGCCAGGCGCGCCAGGCCATCGCCGCGCCGGCCAGCCACAGCAACAGTCCGAGCAGGCCGGTCTCGCTCAGCACTTCCAGCACCACCTGATGCGCATGCAGCGCCGGCCCGGTGCCCCAGGCGGCAAGCGTGCCGGCTTCCGCATCGCATGCAGGGAAGGCTTCGCGAAAACCTCGCGCGCCGACGCCGTTGATCGGATGCGTGCGCACCATGCACAAGGCCGCCGACCAGATCCGGCTGCGTCCGGACAGCGCGTGGTCCACGCCTTCCGCATTGCCCACGAAGACCGCCGTGCTGCGATCAAGCCGTTCGGCAACCGGCGGCGACACCAGCGCCGCGACCAGCAGCAGTGCAACCCCGAGGCCGAACACCGCGAGCAGACGCTTGCCGCCCAGGGTGCGCCAACCGGTCCAGGCCAGCACCAGGCCATAGGTCAGCCACGAGGCACGCGACCCGGCCAGCAGCACAACCAATCCGATCAACGCTGCCGTGGCGAACCAGCCCAGTCGGCCATAGCGCCGGCCTGCGGCATCCAGGGCGAATGGCGAGAGACTGGCAAGCACGATCCCGAGCTTCAGGTTGCACGGCCCGAGCACGCCGCTCAGGCGATCCGCCGCGGCGACTTCGTCCAGCGTGCACATGCGATGACCGCTGATCACCTGCTTGGCGTGGTCGATCATCCAGAACAGCGGGCTGGTATCGATCGCCGCCTCGACCAGCGCATCCAGCGTCCACACGCCGACGATCACCGCCAATCCGCCGAAGGTGCGACGGCGTCCGTCCGCACTGGCCACCGCGGAGGCCACGATCCACAGGAACGGCAGGTAACGCAGGTCGACCAGCGCCTCGCGCAGCGCGCGTGCGCGATCGGCGGCATCGACCGCGGAAATCGCTTCCGGCAGCCAGTAGGCGAAGAACAGCACGCTGGTCAGCGCCCATGCCGGCCCGCTGAGCAAGCGGGCACTGCCGCGGAAACGCGACAACAGCAGGTGTGCGATCCCGGCGATCGCGCCCAGCGCCAGCACCGCTTCCGCATAACCGGGCGCGGGCCACAGGGCGACGAACGCCAGCACCCATGCCGGTGCCCAGCGCCAGCCAGGCGCGGCCTGCGCGTCCGGCGTCGTGTTCATGCCTCCACCAGCGACTGGTACAGCGCCAAGGTCGACTCCTGCATCGTGTGCAATCGATAGGCATGCATCGTAACGGCTGGCATCGGCGGCAGTGCCAGCAAGCTGTGTGCCTTGCTCGCCAGCAACGCGCCATCGAATGGCGGCACCAGCCCGGCCGGCTGCAGTTCGCGCAGCAATTCGCCGACGCCGCCATGCGCCCAGCCCAGCACCGGACGTCCCACCGCGAGTGCCTCGATCACGGTGCGCCCGAACGCCTCCGGCTTGCGCGACAACTGCAACACCAGGTCGCTGGCCGCATAGGCGGTCGCAATGGCCGCCGTCGCTTCGCTGATCGCGATGGCGTCTTCGACACCGGCCGCGCGTGCCATCGCATCGAGTTCGGCGGCGTAAGCCTCGCGCCCGTCCTGCCTTGCACCCGGCATCCACAGCCGTGCATCGAGGCTCGATGCGCGCAGACTGGCGAGCAGGGCGATGGCATCGGCATGGCCTTTCAGGCGGGTGCCGCGACCGGGCAGCAGCAACAGCGGGCCATCGCCGTCGAGTTGCGGGTGCAGCGCCGCGACTTGCGCGCGCGCCTGCAGATCCGGCAGCGGCGCAGGGGCAAACGCCGCGGGATCGATGCCGCGCGGAATCGGCACCAGCCTGCGCGGATCGATCGCCGGGTAATGCCGCAGCAGGTACTCGCGGACCGTGTCCGACACGCAGATCACGCGCTCGCCGCGGGCCATGATCGCGCTGTAGCGCGAGGGCGAATTCAGGCCGTGCGCAGTGGTGACGAAATGCGGACGCGCGCCTTCGGGCCTGCCGCGCAGCGCGAACCACGCCAGCCATGCCGGCATCCGCGAGCGCGCATGCACGATGTCGGCGGCAACGTCACGGAACAGTCTGCGCAAGGCGGGAACATGGCGGAGCGCGAGCGGCGACTTGCGGCCGATGTCGAGCGTCACGTGTTCCGCGCCCAGTGCCTGCAGCTGCGGCAGCATCCGCCCGCCGTTCGAGACCACGATCGCGCGATGCCCTTCGCGCACCAGCGCTTCGGCAATTTCCAGCGTGGAGCGTTCGACACCGCCGGCCTCCAGTGCCGGCAGCAGTTGCACCACGGTCAGGCGGCGCATCGGAACCGGTTCGGAATCAGTCGACCAGGACGTAGGTCGCGCCGCAGTACGGGCATTGCGAAGTCCCGCCCTCGGCCTCGATCGGCAGGTACACGCGCGGATGCGAATTCCACAGCGCCATCGACGGTTGCGGGCAACTCAGCGGCAGGTCCGCGCGGCGCACCTCGTAACGCTGTTGCGCATTGGCAGGCGACGAGGCGGTGTGGGCAGGCTGGGTCATGGCGATGCGGCGCGGTTGCGGGAACCGCGCCAGTTTACTGCAGGACACGCTTTGGCCGTCATCCCGGCGAAAGCCGGGATCCAGCTCTGGCTGGCGACAAACATCCGCCTGCAGCGACAGAAAGGCGAAGGCTGGATCCCGGCTTTCGCGGGATGACGAGCCTAAAGCGGCAGGTCGAACAGCAGCACGTCGCTGCTGTCGCCGATGCCGTGCAGGGCCAGCTCGCCGGCTTCGCCATCGAAGCCCAGT
>Ga0209476_10003331_pt1 | contig 10653 bp, 10 predicted proteins | sample KloWWTrecipitate_FD_187179 | JGI IMG/M metagenome (GOLD analysis project Ga0209476, IMG submission 187179) | Active sludge microbial communities from Klosterneuburg, Austria, studying microevolution and ecology of nitrifiers - Klosterneuburg... | ecosystem: Engineered > WWTP > Aerobic digester...
CCTGTGCCTCGGTCGCCATTTCGAGCAGGGCCAGATCGGCCCGTCCCCGCGCCGCGTGCACGACGAGGCGGGCGTCATCGCCCGCCAGGGCGCTGACACGCGAACGGAGGCTGCGCTCGAGGGCCTCCTGAACCGGCGCGGGGTTCTCGACCGCCGACCGATCCCGCGGGAACCCGAGGCGCTCGCGCTCCTCCGGCCAGTTGGCGTACGCGACGGTGACGCGGCACGGGCCGGCCCGCCGCAGTTCGCGTACCCAGGCGAGGGCCGCTTCGGCCGGCAACGTGTAGTCGAAGCCGAGGAACACATTGAGGGGCCGCTCGCCGCCGAGCCACGCGAGAAGCGGCTCGGCCCGCCGCACGACGAGCGTGGGCACTGGAGCGGACTCGGCCGTCCGCTCCGAGACGCTGCCCAGTTGGTGGCGGCTGGCCGACCTCGTTCCGAGCGCTCCCACGACGATCAACCTGGCGTCGCAGGCCTGGGCCCGCTCGACCAGCACCTCATCCGGATGACCGCCGGCCAACACCTCGGTCACGGTCGCCCCCCGGCCACGCAGGCGGGCAGCCTCCGCCTTCAGCGCCTCGCGCCATGTCTTCGCCATGACCTTGGCGGCTGGCGGGCCGGGTGCGGCGTCGGGAGACGCGTGCACCAACACGATGGGAAGGCCCAGAGCCACGGCGAGTGCGGACGCGACGTCAGCGGCCTGCTTCGCGTTCCGGGTGAAGTCGGTGCCACACACCACGGCATGGCGGATCGGTGATTGCTCGACCATCTCTCAAACCCCCTGCGTCGGCCGCGCGGCTCACCCGCGCAGGACAAACACCAGTGTGACCGCTGCCACATACACCGCGGCAATCGCGCCCGTATCCCAGGCCACGACGAACCGTCTGGTCAGGGCCCGCCCGGTGAATCCGAACAGGATCCAGGTCATGGCCGTGTCTCGCGGCGGCGATGGTAGCCCCAGACGAGCCGAGACCAGACTTCGGCGAGGGACCACGAGACGAGCGCGGCCGCGAAGACCAGCCCCCACAGCGCGAGCGGCAGATGCGCGCCGCCGAGCACCGCGGCCACCGGTGGCAGGGCTGCTGCCGCGAGCTGGATAGCAACGCCGCCGGCCACCGCCGCATGCAGATAGGCATTAGGCAGCGGGTTCACCCACGTGTGACGCGACGGGTAGGTCAACAGGAGCTGTCCGATGGCCATGAAGTGGAACGTGACCACGCGCGCCACGTCGGTCTCGAACCCGAGGCGCGGCACGAGCCCCAGCAGCCCCAGGGCCAGCGCCGCCTTCATCGTGCCCGCTCCGACGATGAACTGCACGGTCGGGCGATCCAGGAGCGGCGCGGACGGCGGCCGCGGCGCCTGCCGCATCACGCCCGGTGTACGGTCGAAGGCCAGGGCCAGGGCCGGCAACCCGTCGGTCACCAGGTTGATCCAGAGAATCTGGGCGGCCGTGAGCGGCAGCAGCAGATCGCCGTGCGCGTTCTGCAACACGAGGATGTACGACAGGAGCGTGCCCGACGACACGAGCAGGACTTCCGAGAGATTGGTCGAGAACAGGAAGCGGAGAAACTTCTGGATGTTCTCGTAGATGCTCCGCCCCTCCTCTATCGCGCCGACGATGGTGGCGAAGTTGTCGTCCACGAGCACGAGGTCTGCAACCTCGCGACTCACGTCCGAGCCACGCTCCCCCATCGCCACGCCCACGTCGGATCGCTTGAGGGCCGGCGCATCGTTCACCCCGTCGCCGGTCATGGCGACGATCTCACCGCTGGCCTGGAGCGCCTCGACGAGGCGCAGCTTCTGATCGGGGTGCACGCGCGCAAAGACGTTGACCTCGCGGAGCGCCGCGACGAGCGAAGACTCGTCGTAGTCACGCAGGTCCTCCCCCGTCACGACTCGCACGCCGGGAATCCCGACCTGTTGGGCGATCGCCAGAGCCGTGGCCGGATGGTCGCCGGTGATCATGATCACGCGAATACCCGCATCCAAGGCCTGCCGCACGGCGTCGTGCACTTCGGGCCGCGGGGGATCCCAGAAGACAATCAAGCCGAGCATCGTCAAGTCGCGCTCGACCTCCCCCGGCGCCCACGCCAAGGCCAGCACGCGCAAACCCTCGTGGGCGTAGGCGACGGCCTTCTCGCGCCAGGAGTCGAGGTCAGCCGCCCGCGCGGCGCAGCGGCGCAGGATGACCTCTGGCGCCCCCTTGAGGTAACTGGCGGGCTGGCCATCCTCCGTGACGGTGACGCGGGTGAATTCCCACTCGCCGTCGAACGGGCGTTTCGACCTGGTGGGGTGACGCGCGCGCACCGCGGCCACATCCACACCTGCCTCCGACACATGGCGCAGCAACCCGACGTCGAGGGGATCGCCGGCGCCGGTGGATGGATCCGCGTCGTTGGCCAGGATGCTGGCCCGCAGCGCCCGCTCCCGGTCCGGTGTGTCGAGCGACCGTACCTCCATGCGGTTCTCGGTGAGGGTACCCGTCTTGTCGGTGGCGATGACGGTGACCGAGCCAAGCGCCTCGACGGCCGATAGCCGGCGTACGACGGCGCGGTGCCGGGCCATTCGTTCGACGCCGAGGGCGAGCGCCACCGTCAGCGCAGCGGGCAGGCCTTCGGGGACGGCGGCCACGGCCAGCGCGACCGCGAAGACAAGCATTTCCGCCGCACGGCCGGGCCCCTCCGCCAGAATGCCGAGCAACCCGAGACCGGCGGCCACGGCCAGTACCCACCGGGCGATCTGGTGTCCGAGCACATCGACACGCCGCTCGAGGGGCGTCTTGCCGGCTTCGATTCCGCCCAGCATGCCGGCCAACCGCCCCATGGCGCTGACCGCGCCCGTGCGCACCACCTCCAGGTACGCCGTGCCGCGGACGAGCAGGGTGCCGCTGAAGGCTTCGTCGCCGTCCCCCTTGTCCAGGGGAACCGACTCGCCGGTGAGGATCGACTCGTCCAGCATGGCACCGTGCACCTGGCGAAGCTGGCCGTCGGCCGGCACGCGATCTCCGGCCTCGAGCCGGACCCAGTCGCCCGGGACGATCTCAGTCGTCTCGATGTGCCGCAGTTGCCCGTCCCGGAGCACCCAGGCATGGGCCGCCGCCATGGCCTGGAGGCGCGCCAGGGCGGCTTCCGAGCGCTGCTCCTGATACAAGCCGAGCGCCGCGTTCAGCAGCAGGATGATCGCGATGGCGGTGGCGTCCACCGGGAAGCCGGCGATGCCTTCCCACGCCCACAGGGCGAGGTCGAAAGCCAGTGCGAACAGCAGGATATAGATGAGCGGGCTCTGGAACTGGCGGACGAAGCGACGCCACAGCGGCGTGGGCGCCCGCTCCGGCAGCGCGTTGGGGCCGGCGACAAGCAGCTGTTCCTGGGCCTGTTGGCTCGAGAGTCCGGACATGGTTGGCGACGAGTGGCGCGGCCACCCTGTCCTGACTGTAGCCGCGAGCGGTGGCAGCGAACCAGCAAGAAGTGGGACGGAGCCGGCCATCCTCGGATGCGGCCGATTCCGCTGGACTTTCGAGCGCCGGCCGGCGGAGAATCACGGGAGTCAGGCGCCGCTGTCCCCACCGCGCTCGACTAGAACTCGCGACATCTTCGGTCGAGCCCTCGTCATCACGTTTCGTCCGGCGTGGAGGAGCACCATGGGCGTCAACTGGGTTCCGACAAAGCAGTCCCATGAGCCGTTTGCGCGGCTAGGTCGCGTGCCTCGCGCGCGACCACTCAAAGCGGGGGCGCCGGCAATCGAGCAGGTTGCCACTCGCGTTCGAGCGGAGTACCTGGAGATGCCGGGGCTCTGCCTCACGCGCGACCAGGCGCGGTGTCTCTGGGGCCTCGACGTCGGGGTCTGCGATCAGGTGCTGCGCCATCTGGTCGACACAGGATTCCTCTCGTTCACCCCTCACGCCACCTACGTGCGCGCCGACGCCGGGTAGCCGACCGGCGCGCCCGAAACAGGACGGGGGACGGCCCCTGCACCGCAGTGACCGCCCCCTGGTGTCCAGCCGCGGCGCCGTCGGGGCGCCGTGGACTTACGTAGCCGAAATGGTGATGGAGCGCGGCTTGGCCTCCTCGCGGAACGGCAGGCGCACCGTCAACACCCCGTTCTTGAAATCCGCAGCGACCTTGCCGCTGTCCACCGTGGCCGGCAGCGAGAACGACCGGCTGAAGCTGCCGTACGCCCGCTCGATGCGGTGGTAGTGCTCCTTCTTCACCTCGGTGTCGAGCTTGCGCTCGCCGCTGAGGGTCAGCGTGTTGTTCTCGACGGTCACCGAGACATCTTCGCGATTGACGTCCGGAAGCTCGGCCTTGATGACCAACTCCTTCTTCTCGTTCTCGAAGATGTCCACGGCGGGTACCCAGTTGCTGAGCACCCCTTCCTCGCGAGCCGTGTAGGCGTCGCCGAAGATGCGGCTCATGCGGTCCTGTAGCACCGCCACGTCTCGAAACGGATCGAATCGCGTTATTGCCATTGTCCCTATCTCCTTTTCTCTTCGTGCCTGTCGCGTCCAGCGCCGCAGCCGGGCCCGACGATGGACCCGACCGCGCGGCGCGTGGGGTTGTTATCGGGTCTCGGCGAATTCCGCGTCCACGACGTCGGCTTCCTGCGTGCGCGGCCCGGCCTGTCCGGGTGACCCGGATGCCTGCTGGGCCTTGTAGAGCGCCTCGGCCGCGGCGTGGGAGGCGCGCTGCAACTCGTCGCCGGCGCGGACGATCGCATCCTTGTCGTCGCCCTTGACCGCCGTGCGGGCGGCCTCGAGCGCGGTTTCGGTGCGGCCCAGGAGCCCGGCATCGAGCTTCTCCCGGTTGTCGGCGAGGGTCTTCTCCACCGAGTAGACCAGCGCGTCCACCTGGTTGCGCGCGTCGATCGTCTCGCGCCGCCCCTTGTCGTCGGCCGCGTGCGCCTCGGCATCCTTTACCATGCGGTCGACCTCACCCTTGTCGAGGCCGCTGGCGCCGCTGATGGTGATGGTCTGCACCTTGCCGGTCGCCGTATCCCTGGCCACGACGTTGACGATGCCGTTGGCGTCGATATCGAACGTGACCTCGATCTGCGGCACGCCGCGCGGCGCGGACGGCAAACCCACGAGGTGGAACCGGCCCAGCGTCCGGTTGTCGCGGGCGAACTGCCGTTCGCCCTGCAACACGTGCACCTCGACCGATGTCTGGTTGTCGGCCGCCGTCGAGAAGATCTCGGCCTTCTTCGTCGGGATGGTCGTGTTGCGCGCGATGAGCGTCGTCATCACGCCCCCAAGCGTCTCGATACCGAGCGAGAGGGGCGTGACGTCCAGCAGGAGGAGGTCCTTGACCTCGCCCGCCAGGACGCCACCCTGGAGTGCCGCACCGACGGCGACCACTTCATCAGGGTTGACCCCCTTGTGCGGCTCCTTGCCGAACAATTCCTTGACCACCTGCTGCACCCGCGGCATGCGGGTGGAGCCGCCGACCAGCACCACTTCGTCGACATCCGCCGACGTGACGCCGGCATCGGCGAGAGCCTGCTTCACGGGTGCCAGCGTGCGCTGCACGAGGGGCTCGACCAGCTTTTCGAGCATCGCCCGCGTGAGTCTCGTCGCCAGATGCTTGGGGCCCGTGGCATCAGCCGTGATGAACGGCAGGTTCACCTCGGTCTCCATGGCCGAGGACAGCTCGATCTTCGCCTTCTCGGCCGCCTCCTTCAACCGCTGGAGCGCCATGCGGTCTTTGCCCAGATCGATGCCTTCGGCCTTCTTGAACTCGTCGATCAGGTGATCCATCACGACCTGGTCGAAGTCGTCGCCCCCCAGATGGGTGTCGCCGTTGGTCGACTTGACCTCGACCACCCCGCCACCCACATCGAGGATGGAAATGTCGAACGTGCCGCCGCCCAGGTCGTAGACCGCGATGGTCTCGTCGGTCTTCTTGTCGAGCCCGTACGCGAGCGCCGCCGCTGTGGGCTCGTTGACAATGCGCTGCACGTTGAGACCCGCGATCTGGCCGGCGTCTTTGGTGGCCTGGCGCTGCGCGTCGTTGAAATAGGCCGGAACGGTAATCACGGCCTCGGTGACCTTCTCGCCCAGATAGTCCTCGGCGGCCTGCTTGAGCTTCTGCAGGATCATCGCCGAAATCTCGGGCGGCGAATACTGCTTGCCGCGCACGTCAAGCCTCGCGTCGCCACTCTTCGCAGCCGCTACCTTGAAGGGCACGCGGCGCACTTCGCCGGATACCTCGCTGAACTGGCGCCCCATGAACCGCTTCACCGAGAACACGGTGTTCTCGGCGTTCGTGACGGCCTGCCGTTTGGCGATCTGGCCGACGAGACGCTCGCCCTCCTTGGTCAACCCCACCACCGACGGCGTCGTGCGGGCCCCCTCCTGGTTGACGACCACGACGGCCTGCCCGTTTTCAATGACGGCCACCGCCGAGTTGGTCGTGCCAAGGTCGATGCCGATGACTCGCTTTGCCATATGAATGCCTTGCCTCCCGTGACGAGAACAAGAATAGATCGATGATGAGCGTTAGTCAAGCATGAAATCTTAGCGTTATACACTCAATTACTTCCAAGCCGGTGGCCATTGCGGCCGACGATGGCGCCCGACCCTACCTCTACCGGGCCTGGATCGTCTGCAGGTGCCGGGTGAGCGCGGCGACCCGCTGGCGCACCAAGACGTCGTCGCCCATCGCCCGGAAGGTCGCTCCCCAGGTGGGCATGTCGGTGGTGCCGTGGGCGGCGACCATGACGCCGAACTCGAGCACCATGGCCACGCGCTGTGCCGGGAAGATCCCCCTGTTGGTCGCGGCCAGTCGTGTCAGGTTGGTCGGCCGGGTTTTCAGGGCGCTGGCCACCGGCCCGTCGCCGACGCCACCGGCGCCATGACACGCCGCGCAGTACCCACGGTACAGCTCGGCGCCCTCCTCGGTCGGGCCGCGGGCGCCGGCCGTCAGACTCCCGCCAGCCTGGTTCGCCGCGGCGGAGACGAGGAGTGACGAGGCCATCAGAATCAGCGCCGCGATGACGCATCCAGTCGTGTGCAGGAACACCTCAACACCCTCCTGTCCGGTGTGCCGTTGACGGGAATCCGTCCGTTCCGGTCCGCCGCCCGTCAATCGAGCATAACGCCCGCCACCCCGCCAGGCGCGTTAGAATCGGAGCGATGACCTTCATTGCCTCCCCCCACGATCCGCCCGACCTGGCGGACGAGGTACGGCGGCTGTCCGAGGACCTGGCCCGCCACCGGCCCGAGCGCCCAGCGTTTGTCTCGGGCGAGTGCTCGCCCACACTCGACGTGCTCGAAACGGATCTGGCCGTGGAGGTGGTGGTCGACCTGCCTGGCCTTGGTCCCGACCGACTCCGTATCATGATCAAGGGCGGGGTCGTCATCATCGTCGGCGAGAAGGAACGGGCCGAACCGTCGCCAACGCCGCGCAGCTATCACCTCGTCGAGCGCGACTTCGGGCGCTTCGCGCGGGCGGTCCGCATCGACATTGCGGTGGACGCGTCCCGGGCGCGGGCCAGGCTGTCGCAGGGAGAGCTGAGGATCGTCCTGCCGAAGATCGTCGAGCGCCGGGGCCGGGAAATCATGGTCCCGGTTGAAGCGGGCGCCTGATTGAAGCTGCTCTTCATCGGGGACATCGTCGGGCGACCGGGGCGCGAGCTGGTGACGCGCGCCGTGAAGCTGCTCACCCGGGCGTGGACCATCGACGTGGTGGTCGCCAACGGAGAGAACGCCACTGCCGGCGCGGGCATCACGCGGGCCCACGCCGACGAAATCTTCAAGGCGGGCGTCCACTGCATCACCGGCGGCAACCACTCGTGGGATCGACGCGAGGCGCTCACGTTCATCGATCAGGAGCCCAGGCTCCTGCGGCCCGCCAACTACCCCGCGGGAACGCCCGGCCGCGGCGCGGTGATGGTCGAGGTGTCCGGCGGTCCGCCGGTGGGGGTCGTCAACGTGATGGGCCGCGTGTTCCTCCCGCCCCTGGACGATCCGTTCGCAGTAGCCGATCGTGAGATCGCGCAGCTGCACGCGCAGGGAGCGCGGGTGGTTCTCGTGGATGTCCACGCTGAAGCCACCTCCGAAAAGATCGCGCTGTCGTGGTGGCTCGACGGGCGGGTCACGGCGGTGATCGGCACCCACACGCACGTGCAGACGGCCGACGAGCGCATCCTGCCGGGCGGCACCGCGTGCCTGACCGATGCCGGCATGACCGGTCCGCACGACGGGGTGATTGGAGTGGACCGCGAAGCCGTCATCGCGCGCTTCCGGACGGGTTTGCCCGTCCGCTTCGAGCCCGCGACCGGGGAACCACGACTGAACGGCGTTGTCGTCACCGCGGACGCGGAGTCGGGGCGCGCCGTCTCAATCGAACGCGTCAACGTGAGCGCCGAGGACCTGGACGCTCTGGCCGCGCGCCTACTCGCCGGGACGAGCCCGTGAGCCAGCTCCCCTTCGACGACGAGCCGGAGACCCCGCCGGACACTCGGAGGCCCAAGCCCCCGACAGCACACGCGCGCGGGTCGCAGCCCCCCCCGGCCGTGACCGCCCGCGAGCACTCCGCGGCCCGTGCGCCCTTTGCGCCGTCTGTGGCCGATCGGCGTCGGGTGCTGTCGGTGTCGGAGTTGTCGGCGCGCCTGCGCGGCGTGGTCGAATCGGCATTCGCCGAAGTCTGGGTCGAGGGCGAGATCTCGAACGGGCGCGCCTGGAACTCCGGCCACTTCTATTTCACGCTCAAGGACGCCGGCGCGCAGATCAAGGGCGTGGTGTTCCGATCCACCCTGCGGCACCTGAAGTTCAAGCCCGACGACGGCCTGCAGGTGGTGGCGCGTGGACGGTTGAGCGTCTACGAGCCGAAGGGCGAGTATCAGTTGGTCTGTGAGCACCTGGAGCCGAAAGGGCTGGGGGCCCTGCAACTCGCCTTCGAGCAGCTCAAGCGCCGGTTGGCAGCCGAGGGCCTGTTCGACGAGGCGCGCAAGCGCGCGCTTCCGGCCCTGCCGCGCCGTATTGGAGTGGTGACCTCCATCGACGGCGCGGCCCTGCGCGACATCGTGCGCGTCCTGCGCCGCCGCTACCCCAACGCGCACGTCGTGATCGCGCCGACGCGCGTGCAGGGTGAGGGCGCAGCGGCCGACATTGCCCGCGCGCTCCGGCACGTCTCGCGCAGTGACGATGTGGATGTCGTCATCGTCGGTCGCGGCGGCGGATCGCTGGAAGATCTCCGGGCGTTCAACGAGGAAGCCGTGGCCAGGGCCATCGCCGCTTGTCCGGTTCCCGTCATCTCTGCCGTGGGCCACGAGACCGACTTCACGATTGCCGACTTCGTCGCCGATCTGCGGGCACCGACGCCGTCGGCAGCCGCGGAACTCGTCGTGCGAAAGAAAGACGAGTTCATCGCGCACATCGACCGCCTGGCGCACCGGGTGACCTCCGCGGTGCACGGACAGGTCCGCCGCCTGGAGGCACGGGTCCACGCGCTGGCCGGACGGCCCGCGCTCGCCGGCTTCACCGGCCGCGTGGCCTGGCGGGCGCGTCACGTATCGGAGTTGGGCGCCGCTCTGGCCGCGGCCGCCCGGCTCAGGCAGGCGCGACGGACGCGACAGTTCGAGACGCTTCGCCAGGCGGTGACACGATTCGATCCACGCTATCGCCTGGGCGCCATGCGCGCCGCCCTGGTGACGCTCGCCGGACGACTCGACGGCGCGACCGCGCGCCGGCTCCACGCCGCTCAGTCACGGTTTCGGGGGGCGGCCGCGCGGCTCGACGGACTGAGCCCGCTCGCCGTGCTCGGCCGCGGCTACGCGGTGTGCTGGAACGACGAGCGCACCCGTATCCTGACCGATGCGGGCGCGCTCGCCCCGGGCGATGGCATTCGCGTGACGCTCGAGCGTGGCGAACTGCACGCGCGCGTCATCGAGCCCTAGACAATATGGAATGAATATCTCTTCGCCGGAGCTGCCCGGCGCTGGCGGCGCGACCGTCTTCTCGAGAGTGGGTGCGCCCTGCGAACACGACGCCGCCGGCACGGGTCCGAATCGCCGCGATACAATCGACAGGCGACATGGATCCCACCATCAAGGACTTCGAAGCCGCCATCGCCGAGCTCGAAGGCATCGTCAAGAAGCTCGAGGAAGGCGACATGCCGCTCGAGGCCTCGCTCGGGCTGTACGAGCGCGGCGTCACGCTGTCGCGCTACTGCCACGGCCGACTCGAGGCGGCCGAGCGGCGGATCGAGGTCCTCAACGAGCGGGGGGAGGCGAAGCCGGCGTCGCCGGACCTGGGCCTCGACCGCGACGACGAGGCGTAGCGCGGGCGTGGAACTGGCCGACTATCTGGAGCGGCGCCGGGCGGCGATCGAGGTGGCGCTCGCCGAGGCCCTGCCGGCGCCACCGGCGTGTCCACCCGTCATCGCCGATGCGATGCGGTACTCCCTCCTTGGAGGGGGCAAGCGTCTGCGCCCCCTGCTCGTCCTGGCCGCCTGCGAGGCGGTGGTGTCGGCGGATGAGGCCGAAGCGCTCCGCCTCGCCATGCCCTCCGCCTGCGCGCTCGAGTTGATCCACACCTACTCTCTCATCCACGACGACCTGCCGGCCATGGACGACGACGACCTGCGCCGCCGGCGACCGACCTCGCACGTGGTGCATGGCGAGGGGATGGCCATCCTCGCCGGCGACGGGCTGCAG
>Ga0209476_10003333_pt1 | contig 10651 bp, 10 predicted proteins | sample KloWWTrecipitate_FD_187179 | JGI IMG/M metagenome (GOLD analysis project Ga0209476, IMG submission 187179) | Active sludge microbial communities from Klosterneuburg, Austria, studying microevolution and ecology of nitrifiers - Klosterneuburg... | ecosystem: Engineered > WWTP > Aerobic digester...
TACGCCTCGGCAGCCGGCCTCGACGCGTTCAACGCGCTAGTTGGGAACGGGCTGACAGTCGCGTTCGAATCCGGACATACACGAGTGTATGAAGTCACACCGTTCGCGCGCCTTGCCCCGGCGCCGGGCGCAGTTCACATTCGATGAGCGACATCACGACTATCGTTCGTTGGTATGGGGCGCTATCGGTAGTCGCGGTCGCGGCTCTGCCCTTCATCACGTGGCTTGGCGCAGGGCTCGGACCGCTTCGGACGGGGCTCGTCCGACCGCTGTCGATTGTCGTCATCACCGCCGTCGTCTGGTGGCCCGCGGCAACGGTCGGGTTGCCGTTCACCACGCCGATCGTCGTTGCGGCGCTGGGGATTTTCGCGATCCTCAATTGGGGAGTATGGTGGCGCGTTGGCCGGCCAGGTCTCGACTTGCGACAGTTGGTCGTGGCGGAGCTCGTCTGGGTAGTCCTCTTCGCCGGCTACGCATGGTTCCGTGGCTTCAATCCGGATATTGCCTACACGGAGAAGCCCATGGAGATCGCGCTGCTAACGTCGATCAGTCGATCAGCCACAGCGCCAGCCCCTGACCCGTGGCTAGCGGGTTACGGTATCAACTATTACTACTTCGGCTATCAGACGATCTCCACGCTCGTGCGGCTCTCTGCCGTGCCACCCGCGACCGCGTTCAACCTCGCGCTAGCAACGCTCTTCGCGTCAGTGGGAACGGCGACGATGTCCGCCGCCGGACAGCTCGTGCGACTTGCGCGGGGTTCGCGTGTGGCAGTCATGCTGGCTGCGGGCGTCGGGCCACTGCTCGTGCTCATCGCTGGCAATCTCGAGACAACGCGTCGCCTCCTTATCGATGGCCGATCGGTCATCGATGCGGGTTGGTGGCAGGGCGTTGGTTGGCAGGCGAGCCGGATCATCGTCGACCACAACGTCTTTCGGGCTGGAGACAGCCGCGAGACGATCAACGAGTTCCCAGCGTTTTCGTTCATTCTGGGCGATCTGCACCCGCATGTGCTGACGTTGCCGCTGCTTGCGTCGATTCTGGCCCTTGGGCTCAGCCTTCTATCGCTCGGCACACCAGTCAGCCGGGCGCGGCTCGCCGCGATTGGCGCGATGGCCGGCCTGCTCTATGCATCAAATAGCTGGGATGCTCCGACTGGCATTGCGCTTGTTCTCCTGATGCTCGTGTTGGCGCGTCGCGGCCGGATCGTTGATTGGCTGGTTGATTCGATCGTCGTTGTCATCTCCGCAGCCATCGCAGCGTTCCCCTTCGCCCTGCACTATTCCGCGCCGGTCGGAGTGCCCGACGGCACGGTTCCAGGCTGGATCACCGACCTCCCGATCGTTGGCGCCATCTTCAATACGTTTGGCATCGTCGCCTGGCGCCCATCGGGAGCAAGGGAGCTGCTCATCGTTCACGGCGCCTGGCTCGCGATCTTCGTCGTGTTCGTCACTGCGGTCGCCATACGCGACCGGAGTATCCTCAAGGTTGACCAGCGGAATCGCATCTGGCTGCTGACGGCAGGCCTTCTTGCGCTCGGTATCGCCGTCGCCTGGGCTCCCGCCGTCATCGTCATTGGTGTGCCATTGTCGGTCGCTGCGTGGTTCGTGTGGCGCTCGCGGGATCTTGCGACGCAAGCGCTGGCGGCGCTGTTCGCATTCGGATTCACACTGATCCTCATCCCGGAGTTCTTCTACATTCAAGACGTCTTTGGCGACCGAATGAATACCGTTTTCAAGCTCTACTTCCAGGCGTGGCTTGTGCTAGCCGTGGCCAGCGCCGCAGCATCCGTGGTAACAGTATTCCGAGCTACCGGCTTCCGCCGGCCCGCCGCCACTGTCGTGCTGGCGTTGATCATCGGGGCGACGCTCTCATATACGCCCCTGTCGGCGGACGACTGGGCATCGGGCTTCGCGCAACGGCGTGGGCTTGATGGAGAGGCGTACATCGCCTCGGCAGGCCATGGCGATCTGGAGATAATCGAATGGGTTCGTGCTCACGCGCGCGACGGGGACACAATCGCAGAAGCGCCCGGCTGCTCCTATGGAGTGCTCGACGGTGTGCCGTTGAATCGCGTGTCCGCCTTCACTGGTGTTCCCACGATCGTCGGGTGGCTGGGACATGAAAGCCAGTGGCGACGCGGCCAGATTGCCGACATCGGAACGTTCCTCGATACTCGCGCGGGCGTCGCGAATGCGGTAGTTGGCGGAGACCGGGTTGACGCGAGGCCATCGCCAAGGTTCGTCGTACTTGGTCAGCAGGAGCTACGCGGCAATGCCGTGTGCCCGACCATTGCGAAGATCGCTCCGGACGTGGAGGCTCGACTCACCGAAGCCGGATGGGTTATTGTCTACGAGACATCGGGCGGCCGCATTTTCGCCCGACCTGGTGACGCGACTACGTCGCCACGTCGTTGACCACGGCTACGTGGTTTGGTAGGCTTCGCCGGTGTCCTGTCCGCAGGATTACCGATTATTGCTGCCCGGGAATATGCAGATCAGTTCGAGGAGGTTGGCAATCGGCGCACGACCAGTTCGCGTGAACGAACGCATTCGTATCCGCGAGGTGCGGCTTATCGACGAAGACGGAACGCAGTTGGGTGTGGTCCTGACCCGCGACGCGCTTGATATCGCGCGCGAAAAGGGTCTTGACCTCGTTGAGGTTCAACCAAACGCGATGCCGCCGGTGTGCCGCCTCATGGATTATGGTCGGTTCCGGTACGAAGAGAGCCGCCGCGAGCGCGAGTCCCGTCGGAAGGCGAAGGGCGCGTCGCTCAAGGAAGTTCGCATGGCGCCGAAGATCGACGATCACGACATCCAGACGAAAGCACGCCAGGCGCAGAGGTTTCTCGAGGCCGGCGACAAGGTGAAGATCTCGGTTCTCTTTCGCGGCCGCGAGATGCTTCATCAGGACATCGGTCGCAACCTTCTGGTGCAACTGGTTCAGCAGCTGGCTGACATCAGCACGGTGGACCAGGATCCACGCATGGAAGGTCGTTCGATGTCGGTTCTGTTGAGTCCGAAGAAAGACCTGCAGCGCCCGGATGCCACTCGTGTGGCTCAGGAGTCGACGCAGGACCAACCAAGCGCCGATCCCGCGACCTGAGCGAATCGTCCAGGCAGGTGTTTGCGGCGCCGTGCGGCGGCGCCGTTCCGATGTTCAATGAGGGTTGGGAGCTCCAGCCATGCCGAAGATGAAGACGAACAAACAGGCAGCCCGAAGGTTCAAGATTACCGGCACGGGCAAAATCATGCGCGCAAAGGGCATGAAGAGTCACTTCCGGCGCCGGAAGTCCTCGCGCACCAAGCGTGCGTTCGACCGCATGTTCGAGGTTGCGCCCGCGGATCGGAAGCGAATCCGTCGGTTGCTGCCGTACGGGCTGCCGAAATAGACAAAGACGGAGACGAGGGGGATCTGATCGATGGCCCGAATCAAGCGTGGCGTTACATCGCACCGCAGGCATAAGAAAGTCCTGAGCAGAGCCGAAGGGTTCCGCGGGACACGCAATCGCCTCTTCAAGCGTGCAAACGAAGCGGTGATGCGCTCGCTGCAATACCAGTATCGAGACCGCCGCACCCGCAAGCGTGACATGCGCCGGCTGTGGATCACGCGCATCAACGCTGCCTCACGCGAACATGGCCTGCCATATGGTCGGTTCATTGAAGGCCTGACGCGCGCCGGGGTTGAGGTCGATCGAAAGATCCTCGCCGACCTGGCAGTTCGCGACAATGAAGCGTTCGCCAAGTTCGTCGACCTGGCCAAGACGCAGCTCAGCAGCCACTGAGCACGCCAATGTCTGATGACGACCGGTCAAATCAACGGGATACGTTGATAACGAGTCCGGCGAATCCGACGATCAAGTTTGCCCGCTCGCTCCACCGGAAGAAAGTCCGGGAGCATGAGCGGGCATTGCTCGTCGAAGGCGCACGGTCCGTCGATTCCGCTATCTCGGCAGGAGCATCGGTTCGAGCGGTAATCATCGACGATGCCCGTCGGGACGAGATTGATCGGGATCTGCTGAACCGTATCCCAGCCAGTGCGCGCGTCGTTCGTGTCGAACACGATCTTTTCGAGAGCATCGCGCTCACCGAGCATCCACAGGCACTCGTAGCAGTGATCGACGCGCCGGATCTGCCGATACGCGACGATCCGACACTGGTGCTTGTCGTCGACGGTGTGCGAGACCCGGGCAACCTCGGGACGATCATTCGCTCGGCGGGCGCGGTTGGCGCTGACGCGGTTGTCCTGTTACCAGGGACCGCCGATCACACGAACCCCAAAACGGTTCGGGCCACCGCTGGCACGTTGTACGCCATTCCCATCCGTCGCTTTCCGTCGACGGAACGGGCTGTCGAATCGCTGTTCGTCACCCAACCGATCGTCGCGATAGCCGACGCGGCGGCAGAACGAAGCTACGATACTGTGGACTGGCGTGAGCCGACCGTGGTTGTTATCGGAGGGGAAGCATTCGGCGCGTCAGAACAATCGCGTACGTACGCGAACTTGTCGGTAGCAATCCCTATTGAGGCCGGCGTTGAATCGCTCAACGCGGGGGTTGCGGCATCGATTCTGCTGTTCGAGGTCGCGCGACGACGGCGTGCGACCGACTGAAGTCCGCGTACATACGCACTCTTCTGGTTGGGTATCCGCGTAACGTGTGCTATAGTCCCGCCCTGACATCCGCCGAGCGTCTCGAGCAACAGGCGTCGGCCACACGATCGAATTGGGAGGCTACGAAGGATGAGGAAACAGGATCTGGTCAAGAGCGTCTCCGGAACAACCAACTTGCCGGAACGCCAGGTAGACGCGGTCATCCAGGCTTTGTTCGATGCGATCCGCGACAGTCTCGCTAACGGCGAGGAAGTGACGATCACTGGCTTCGGTTCGTTCAGAATCTCGGAGCGCGGTGCTCGCGAAGGACGCAACCCGCAGACCGGCGAGCGCATCACCATCCCGTCACGAAAGAGCCCATCATTCCGACCTGGCACTCAACTGAAGCGAGCCGTGAGCGGCGAGTAGCGACAAATCGTCCCTGATCCTGAACGACCCGGCCCGTCTGCATATCAGACGGGCCGGGTCGTCTCGTCGTCAGGAGTGGAGCGCGGCCGGTTCATCCGCGCCGGCCTCGGATCGTGGCCCCTGAGGCAGCGTATCTCGCAGCCGCGCGGGGAGCTCGCTCCGTGCGGCGCTGTTGGCCGTCTCGATCGCAGAGACGAGGGCGCGTGGCGATGAACGTCCGTGGGCCGCAATGACCACCCCGTTAACGCCAAGCAACGGCGCGCCGCCGATCCCATCGAAGTCGATCTGCCGGCGCATGGCGCGGAATGTTGGCCTCAGCATGGCGGCAAACAACCGTGTCCGGATCGACGCCGTCAACTCGTCGCGCATGATCCTGGAGACGTAGCTCGCAGTGCCCTCGGCAATCTTCAATGCGACATTTCCGGTGAAGCCATCGGTAACCGTGACATGCGGTGGCTTCGTGAGCATCTCGTGCCCTTCGACATACCCGACGAAGTGCAGGTCCGACGCGTCGAACAATTCCCGCGCAGAGCGCGTGAGCACGTCCCCCTTGCCGGGCTCTTCGCCGTTTGAAAGTAACGCGACCGTCGGGCGGCGAATGCCGAGAATCGCCTCAACATAGGCGACTCCGAGATAAGCATGCTGGAGCATCACCTCGGGCCGGGGATCGGTAAAGGCGCCGATGTCGAGAACGAACGCGGTCGTCCCTTTTGCCGGGATGCGTGTGCCAAGTGCCGGTCTGGAGACTCCAGGGATCCGTCCGAGGATCATCAGTGATGCCGCGACGAGGGCGCCGCTGTGGCCGGCCGACACAACAGCGCTGACTTCTCCTCGATTCATGAGGTCAAGTGAAACGCTAATAGAGTTGTCGCTCTTTCGGCGCACCGATCGAGACGCGGACTCCGCCATCCCGATCGTCTCTTCGGCATGAACGATCTTGAAACGGTCGATTGGAACGTCCAGGCGGCGCAGCTCTGCGGCGATTTGAAGTTCATGCCCCACCAGCACAAGCTCGATATCGGATGTCAGGCTCGCGTCCAGAGCGGCAGCGAGATTCGTGGCCACTCCAGTGTCGCCGCCATGAACGTCCAGGGCGATTCGGACCAACAGCCACCTCCGCTCCCGCCTTTCGAATCAAACCCGACCGGGAATGGTTCGAGAGGCGCGATCATTCGTGCTAGACGTCGAGATTCTGAACCTGTCGCGCGTGAGTCTGAATGAAGCTCTTTCGCGGGGGAACAGCATTCCCCATCAACATGTCGAACGTTTCGTCCACCTGAACGCGATCCTCGATGTGAACCTTCAGGAGTGTGCGCGTCTCGGCATTCATCGTCGTGTCCCACAACTGCTCGGGGTTCATCTCCCCGAGCCCCTTGTAGCGCTGGAGCTCAACCTTCTTGTCCTTGTAGCGCAACATGATCTCCTTGCGCTCTTCATCGTTGTACACCCAGTGGACGTCCTTGCCTGACTGCAGCCGGTATAGTGGCGGCTGCGCGATGTACAGACGACCGTCGGCAATCAGGGTCTCCATGTGTCGAAAGAAGAACGTCAGCAGCAACGTGCGGATATGCGCGCCATCGACGTCCGCGTCCGTCATGACGATGATCCGATGGTAGCGTAGCTTCGACGCATCGAACTGGTCGCCGATACTCGTGCCGAGCGCGGTGATCAGCGAGCGGATCTCGGTGTTCTGGAGCATCCTGTCCAGTCGCGCCTTCTCGACGTTGAGGATCTTGCCACGCAGTGGGAGAATCGCCTGATAGCGGCGATCGCGACCCTGCTTCGCTGAGCCGCCGGCCGAGTCACCCTCGACGATGTACAGCTCGGATCGGGCCGGATCGCGCTCCGAACAATCGGCCAGCTTGCCCGGCAGGGAGAACGTCTCCAGGCTGCCTTTGCGCTGGACAAGCTCGCGGGCCTTGCGGGCTGCGTTCCGAGCCCGAGCGGCGTTCACGCACTTCTCGACAATACGTTTGGCCGCCTGAGGGTTCTCCTCGAGATGCTGGGAGAGCATCTCACCGACGACCGAGTTCACCGCCCCGTTCATCGGCGCGTTGCCGAGCTTGCCCTTCGTCTGGCCCTCGAACTGCGGGTCCGGCAGCTTGACACTGACAATAGCCGTCAATCCCTCGCGCACGTCCTCGCCCGTCAGGCTTTCATCATTCTCCTTCAGAAAGCCGTTCTTTCGCGCGTAGTCGTTGATTGTTCGAGTCAACGCGGAGCGAAAACCGGTCAGGTGTGTGCCGCCATCAACGGTATTGATGTTGTTGGCGAAGGAATGGACGGACTCCCCATAACTTTCGTTGTACTGGATTGCCGCTTCGACAATGAAGTCGCCAACCTGGCGGTTTATGTAGAACGGCTTGGGGTGCACCGGCGTCTTCGTCTTGTTGAGATGTCGGACGAATGAGGTAATTCCGCCTTCGAAGTAGAAGGTAGTCTCGCGGTCCGATCTCTCGTCGATGAAGATGATTCGAAGCCCACGAGTAAGGTACGCCATCTCTCGGAAGCGCTGGGCAATCTGGTCGTAGTTGTACTCGAGCGTGTCGAAGATCGTCTTGTCGGGCATCCAGGTCTGGGTGGTGCCCTGTTCCGACTTGTCGATCGTCGCAATCTTCTTCACGGGCGCGACCGGCACACCGATCCGGTATTCCTGCTGATAGAGACCGCCGTCACGCTTCACCTCGGCGATGAACCACTCCGACAGGCCATTCACCACCGATACGCCGACACCGTGAAGCCCACTCGACATCGCATAGCCACCCGAGCCGAACTTGCCTCCCGCGTGCAGGACAGTCATAACAACCTCGAGCGCCGACGTGTTCGTCTTCGGATGCTTCTTGACCGGGATGCCCCGGCCATTGTCAGACACGGTCACACTTGCGTCTGGGTGGATTGTCACGAGGATCGTGTCGCAGTACCCGCCCAGCGCCTCATCCACTGCGTTGTCGACGACCTCGTAAATGAGATGGTGGAGTCCGCGGATATCGGTGCTCCCGATGTACATGCCGGGCCGGCGGCGCACCGCCTCCAGCCCCTCCAGAACCTGGATATTGCTAGCGTCGTATGTCTGCTTGGAATCAGTGGCCTGGGCCATGGTGTTATGCACCTTCCTGATGTGGCGACAGGCCAAGATGGCGGGCCCGATCGCGATAGAACAGCATCGCGGCGAGAATCATCCCGGTCGCGAGAAACGCATTCAAGACAACAGCCAGCACTGCCCATTCCGGCTTTCGGGCGATGCTCTCGAGTGGGTATGTGAGCCCGGTCGAGAGAAGCAACGAAACGCCTATGAATCGAGCCGCCTGCCAGGGGTCTCGTCGGACTACCTGATAGCTGGCACGAAAAGCGGGCAACACTGGCAGACGATCGACCACCAGCGCGTGGACAACGAAGTAGAAGTGGACGATGCCCCAAGCAACCGGCACAAGCAGCATGAGCCAAAGAAATGCTGCCCCGGGTAGATCAAACATCGTTAGCAGGATCGTGCCGAGGACGACTGGCAACCCAACGATAATCAGCAGGCCAACGGCTGTCAGCGCAGCGGCTGTGAGCCGGGCCGCCAGTTCCGCGAGGCTTCGCAGGCGCCGGCGGCTCGTCGTAGCGCCTTCACTCCGGATCCCGGACGCCAGCATCAACCGAAAATACGCGACAAACACGATCCCGGCGATCGCGCTGAACAGAGCGGCCGGCGCCGTGAGCGCACCCGCCGCGACCACACGTCGATCGTGCCAGCCCGGCACGTCCCGCGACTTGCCGGCCACTGGCGCGAACGCGGCAACCCGGATACGAGGCAACCCCAACACGACCAGATCCAGGACGTTATACCCTTCCAGACGCGCGATTCCGTCCCCAACAACCGCCCAGCGGACGCCTCGCTCATTGACTTCAACGGCGATGTCACGCGCGCTATTGCCGACCGTCAGTTGTGGCGCAAACAGGAGCGCAAGCTCCAGCACGATGAGCGGAACGATCAGCAACGGACGGTTGATCGCGATCGCAAACCCCTCACCCAGCACGTCGATCACACTGGACACAGGCTTGTCCCCGGCGTCCCAGCCCGAGCGGTTCATCCCCAGCCCAGTTCCCGCAACGTCTCTTCGCCGATACCGAAATGGTGGGCAACCTCATGGACAACGGTTTTCCGAACCTGATCGACGACTTCGTCGTGTGTTGAGCAGATCTGCTCAATCGGTCGCTGGAAGATGGTGATCTTGTCCGGCACCACCAGGTTGTACGATGAACTGTGCCGCTCGGTTAGCGGGATGCCCTGGTAGAGTCCGAGGAGCGTGCCCCGACGAATGCCAACGTCGTCGAGATGGTTCTGGGTCGGCCAACGCTCGATGGTGACGTCGACGTTCTCCATCAAGCCCAGCAACTCCTCAGGAAGAGAATCGAGCGCGGCGACGACCAGATCCTCGAACTCGTCGTGTGACAGCTGCATCGCATCATCTCCCTCGGGGCACAACCGTAGTATTATACCGCATTTTGGCCATTCGTACGCGAATTCCCGCCATCTGAACCTGCGCGAGTTCGCCGTTTCGTCTTCCGCGAAACGGCAGTCTGCGCAGCGTCAGTCCGGCCGGATGGGGGCGGTTAGCGGGCTAGCCTATTCGGGCGTGGCAAGCGCCGCGCGGAGCATTTCTGCGCCGATCGGCAGCGCGACCTTCGAGCCAGCGCCCGCATGTTCGACGATGACCGCGACCGCAATTCGTCGGTTTCCCGAGATCGCATAGCCTGTGTACCATGAATGCGGCTCGCCCTCGCCGACCTCGGCCGTGCCTGTCTTGCCACCGACGGTCGCCCCGTCGATTTCAACGCCCCGGGCGTATCCGTAGCTCGCCGAGGCTTCCATCAGGCGTCGCATTGTAGCGGCCGACTCAGGGCTGATTACTCGATGGCCATCGCCGTGCGCAAATCGCTCGAGTACGTTGCCGTCAGGGTCGACAACCTGCTCGACAACTGACGGTCGAGGGGCGGCGCCATCATTGGCGATCGTCGCCGCGACGACAGCCATCTGGAGTGGAGTCGCCAGAATCTGGCCCTGCCCGAAGCCGGTGTCGGCCAGTAATGCGCGATTGTTCAGCTCGTCGCGGGACGAGGCGATCTGGGTCTCGGCAGTCGGAAAATCGAAAGCCAGACTCGAACCGAAGCCGAATCGCTGCGCGTAGTCGAGCAACGTGTCACTGCCGAGCTGGAGCCCGATCTGCGCGAACACGACGTTCAACGACCATGCATACGCCTGCTCGAGCGTGAAGTTGATCTGAGTAGGGTCGGGACGGTTGGGTTCTTCGACAACACGACCATCGACCTCGAACAGACCTTCGTCGCGAAAGACGGTATCGGCATTAGCCTTTCCCGAGTCCACCAGCGCCGACGCGGTCACCGTCTTGAACGTTGAGCCGGGGCTGAACAGACCCTGCGTCGGTCGGAAGACAAGCGGGGCGTTCGGATCGGCAATGAGCTCAGCCCAGTATGCCCGGATCGTCGCCATCTCTTCGTCAGACTGCTGGCCTGTGTTCGCATAGAGACGGTTCGGGTCAAAGGATGGAGCGCCGGCCATTGCCAGCACCTCGCCGGTTTGCGCATCCATGAGTACAACCGCGCCGGGGCGGCCGGCAAGCAGCTCATT
>Ga0209476_10003335_pt1 | contig 10646 bp, 8 predicted proteins | sample KloWWTrecipitate_FD_187179 | JGI IMG/M metagenome (GOLD analysis project Ga0209476, IMG submission 187179) | Active sludge microbial communities from Klosterneuburg, Austria, studying microevolution and ecology of nitrifiers - Klosterneuburg... | ecosystem: Engineered > WWTP > Aerobic digester >...
AATATTTTCTGTTGGTGACAAATAATATTCCCAGCGTGCATCCCAGTTGGTAATTGATGTTTGCTTCAAGAGCGGATTGCCGACGGTTTCCTGGTTGGTATTGATATCAGTAAAAGGCGCCGACGATAGTTCTCTGAAATCCGGTCTTGACAATGTTTGACTGAAACCCGCGCGCAATTGTTGCTTATCGGTGAGAAAGAAAGTGGCCGTTGCCGATGGCAGCATATCCACTCGGTTGAGTCGGGCAGTCGTCGGTTTATTATTCAGGGATACTGTATTCACTTTCTGATCATTGTCTTCCCAACGCACCCCGCCCGTTAAACTCACCCGGTCATATAACAACCAATCCACTTTTCCATAATAGGAAAGCAGATTCTGTGATGCGTTATATTTGTCACTGGGGCGCGTCACATCGCGCAATTGAAAGCCATTGGTTCCAATATACTGAGGCTGCAAAATGCTTTCGAGTGATGATTGCCCAATGATGGATTCTCGACTGGCGTCCGGACCAAATCGAAAATAATTAAACCGTTGAATATTGGAATCTCTGGTTTTTGTCTGCGTAATAAAACCGCTATTCAATGTTATCTTATGGTTGCCAGACAACTGCCATGGCAATTTTCCATCAACCCGCCAACTCTGATCCTTGTCAGTCAGATCTGCATACATGACCTGATTACTATCCGCGCGCTGTGAGAAAAAATAGTTTCCGGTTAAACGATTGGAATCAAAACGATAATCGCGCGTATTAGGCTCGTCTCTGTTGGCGGTTGCATTGGTATACAGCCAGTTGATGGAGAAATCTTTCAATCGATCCAATCGATGCTCACCGCCGACCTGAGTCATCAATAACTGATTGGAAAAGAACTTCAGCCGGGTTCTGCGGATATCGCTCGTCTCCGTATCGGTGAATCCTTGGGAGATTCTGGCTTCATCAATCGACTGGCGTAGAAACATCGTTCTGGCAAATACCTTGTGAGTATCTTTGTACTGAAGTTCTGTTCCCGCATAACCGGTTACATGCACCTCCTGCAGGGATCTCTGCATATCGAAATCCTGTACTTTCTTCAGATCGGCAGACACAAATTCACGCACTAATTCATTTTGTTTTCGAAATTCCTGTTTCCAGCCTGCCGCGGCGATATAACCCAGTTTAAAATCGCCCAACGCAAAACTGTCTCCCATCGATGTCTGGAAACCCGTATCAGGTCCGCGTGTTTTCTGATTGACATCCCATACGCCTGACAAATCCTCACCAAACTTTTCGACTTGCGCAGGAGTCACTCCATTCGGATTAAAAACAGATGCTGGTTGCAGATTGCCATCCTTGGTTGCTTCAGCCAAAGAATTGGGCATTGCGCGCGTACCATCGTCATAACTGGTGAAATCGGTCCCGCCTCCTTTGTAGGTCAAGCCTTTCTGAAAAGTCGTGTTATCGTTGACACCGGTTTGCAAATTGAGATTGAAGAAAAATGCATCCGGTATGCCGCGTGTGCGCAACTCCACCGTGCCACCTGCAAATTCCGCCGGGCGATCGGCCGAATAGGTTTTTTGCACCAGCACGCTTTCAAGAATATTGGTTGGAAACAGATCCAGCGGCACGACTCGCCTGGTCGCATCCGGACTGGGTATGGCAGCGCCATTCACCAATGTAGTGGTAAACCGCTCGCCCAATCCACGGATAAAAATAAACTGCCCACCTACCAGTGTCAGCCCGGAAGCCCTGCGCAGCGCGCTGGCCGCATCGCTGTCACCGGCCCGGCTGAATTGCTCAGCCCCTAAAACGGTTGCGACGGATGTTGATGTTCGCTGCTCTTCAATGACCGAGGCAACGGTGCCTGCGAGATGCGGCTCCAACACCACATATTCAGCCAATTCAACACCGGCGGGCGTTAGCTTGAAACTAAGTTCGGTGGTTCGAGCATTGTCAATGGCCACTTCATCTTGCGTCTGGCTGCTGTACGCGCTATGCAATAACGAAACACTATAGCTGCCTGCCGGTACCGTCGCCGTCACCCGCCCCTGCTCATCAGTTCTCAGTTTCTGCTTTGAGCCGCTGAGAAAAACCTGCACATCTTTGAGCGGTTTCTGCGTTTCTGCGGACAGCACTTGAACCGTGATGGTTCCTTCGCCTTGATCGCCTTTTTGTTCCGCGATCCCCTCCATTCCTGCCAGTGTGCCCGCCACCGAGCTTTCAATATTCAGCAACGGTTTTTTCTTGTTGGGATAGAAAGTCACGAGAATTTGTGCATTCTCTGCCGGACGCAGCGGCAAATCGAAAACAAATTCCTGAGTTTTGGTTTTAAGCCTGAATTGATAAGATCCGGGAGGCAATTTGCCAGCCAAACTCCCGTTCGCATTGGTCTTCAGCGGCGCATCGGCATCAGCGCGCCAGCTATAAGTCGCAGGAATCGCTTCAAAAATCAGCTTCGCACTTGATTGCTCATTGGATTCGCTGCTGATAGACAATTCGGCATCTTCAATCGGCAATCCATTCTGGAAAAGATGAATGGAGAATTCCGCTTTTTCGGTCTCTGCCCAAAGGGAAGGGCTGATCAGCATGGTAGCTACGATCATCAAACATGAAAATGCAAGTCGTTCCCATCGATAAAGGCTATGCGGTATTTTGCACCAATCATGTAATTTGCAGCCATCCGCGATGGCTTGCAAAGCAAAGGACCAGAAATATTTATAAGTTTCAACATTCATTTGGCGTATCAAGCCCCCTCTCCACCTGCAATCCCATTGCGCGTGAAGATCAATTTAAGTAAATAGGTTAAGGAAACAGTATCAGGTAGGCGTCAAGGCGGCACCAGAAAGGCAACTGGCGAAGTTGTCCGGACAACATTCGCAGTTGGTTGAATACGGCCGGATTTGCATTTGGATCGTGCCGCAAAACACGCACCACACGATGCTTTCACTACACGCAACTGCATTACGTACATTGCCATGGCTCGGTTTTGCAAACTTCCATCAATCGACGAAGTTCGGTGCCTTTTCTAAATAGCTCGGCATTTTTCAGGTGATCCAGATGCTTATTGGCTTCAGGATAGCGCCGGATTGAAAATAAAGCATACGCCAGCGCATAGCGCACATCCTGATCCTCCAATAATCCGGTTCGATACAGACTGGATTCCATATTGGCAGCGCGTTCATACTGCTTAAGCGCCAACAGAATGGACAGTCTCTGTTTGAATTTTACTTTCTGATCATCGATACTTTCGTTGAGCGTCAGCGCCTTATGAAAACGCCCTGCACGTCGATAAATTTCGGCTGCCTCAGCCTGTAGCTTCGGATTCAATAAGGCGGCTTGCTCAAGAATGAATGCCGCTGAATTGAGTTTTCCCTGATCCAGATAGGTGTGCGCAAGCAGTTTTGCCACCATTTCATCCTGGGGAAACTGTAACCGCGCCACTTCCAGGATATTCAGCGCCTCCTGAAATTCCCGACTAAGCCGCAGGGCATTCCCGAGCGCGATATAGTCGGCTGCCACTGCTTTCGACCGCTTCAAATAGTCTCTGCCGAGATTGACCGCTTCCTGATACAACCCCAATTCGACAAAATAGAACACTTTGCGCTTGAGAAAGCGAAAATCGTCAGGAAAAATTCTCTGCCCGTCATTTAACGCATTGATGGCCGCACTGGTGTCTTTCAGGTGCCAATAAGATTCCGCTTTTAAAGTAATCAAAGTGGCATCCTTGTTGACCTGATCACCCGCTTTGGCAATGGCCTGAATAGTTTGCTGATAATCTTTCAGTCCAAAGCAAGCTTGCGCCAGATAAATATAAATCGCCGGGTCTTTCTGTCCATTGCTGATCGCTCGCTGCAGGCTGTCCTTGGCGGCTACCAGATCATCCAGATTCAAATAGGCTAGGCCTTGCAGGGTATAAAACCTGGCTAGGTCTGTTTTCTTATTGTCCAGATCAACGCTTTGCAATGCCAGCAAAGCGCGATCGCTATGACCGTCTTTGAGCATGACTGCCGCAAGCTCAATAAAATCCGCAGTCTGCGGCTTCTTCTCGGCTGCTCCTACTGCATGGCTGGCATATCCAAGGATAAGCGCGATCATGAGGTAATGAATCTGCCTGATTATCGGGTATGGCATGATAGGTATCGATATTCAGTCAGTGATCAGGAAAGATCGAAACGGATTTTTTGTTTCGCCCATACTTTCACTGTATCGCCTTTGTATTTTGCCGGTTCGAAATGCCATGCACGAATGCCTTGTACGGCAGCCGCATCGAAGATTCCCGACGGATTGGATTCCAATACTTGCACTTGATTGACAGAACCATCTGTTTCAACCAGTACTGACAACACCACATACCCTTTGATGCCTTCCTTCTTGGCAGAAGGCGGATATTTGAAAGCGCCTCTGGTCACAGGTTTGGGGGGCACATCAACTAATTCCGCCGTCATTACGGCATTGTCCGTTTTACCTAACAGGCCATCATCCAGACTCCTGTCTTGTCCGTCATCCAAACCCAGCGATCCCATATCAATACCCGACAAGGCTGCGCCAAATCCCTTGAACGGTGCGGCTGCCTGTTGAGGGCGGGCCGTTTTTTTAGGCTCGGCTTTCTTGATCTCTTTTTTGGGTTCCGGTTTTATTTCCCGAACCATGGCGATATCAGTCACTTCCTGAGCAGTTTTCTTTTCAGTCTCGCCTGAATAACGATTCATCCAGAATATCAAACCAAAAACCAGTATCAATCCAAGTAGCATGAATACCGCTCCCGCCAAGTGTTGTTTCAATTTCATCGTTTCCATTTGTTCCCTCCTTATCCCGCTTCTTTTTTAGTGGCAACCCCTACACTCTCGGCGCCTGCCAAGCGTGCTTGATCCACGACTTCAACCAGTTTCCCCGCAGGTACGCCATCATCCGTCACCACCAACACCACCTTGCTGGAAGCCGTGTTCAGCAAATCCCGCAGCTTGCTTTGTATCAACCAGATGCGTATCGGTTCGCCATCCAAAAAGGTGTCGCCATTGCGATCGATGAACAAGCGAATCGCCTTGCTGGAGGCAACTACCGAGCTGCTCGCTTTGGGCCGTTCCAGCTCCAATTTCATATCTTTGACAAAAGTCGCTGTTACCATGAAGAAAATCAGTAATATGAACACCATATCAATCATTGGCGTCATGTCGATCACGGCTTCGGCTTCCGCAGGTTCGTTGTTTCTCATTTCATGCTTTCCCGTGTGTGGTGGATGTTTGATGACACAGCAGATCCTTGACCTGAGAAAGATCCTGTTCAATTTGCTGTTGTCGTCTATTCAGAATGCTATTAGCTAAGACACCGGGCACCGCTACCGTCAATCCCATCTGGGTGGTAAACAGAGCCTCAGCGATACCGCCGGCAATGCCGCCCGACTGAGAATGCAGCGTCATGGTCGATAAGGATTGAAAGGTTTCAATCATGCCGGTCACGGTTCCCAATAACCCCAATAAAGGCGCGACAAGCACGACCACGCGCGTGAGCGAAGCAAACTTTGCGAGTTCTCGCTCATAGTCGTAAAAAGCCGCATCCAAATGACGCCGCAAGTTTCTGACGCCTTTATTTTGTAACCCAATACCTTGCTTGATCGCTCTGGCGATAATATTGCGCGCCGGTTTGTCATGATGCTGCTGATACAGCTTCACCATATCGCGCACCCCCATCAATTTCGGATCTTTCATGACCCAAAATCGATACCCCACTCCATACCAGAGCAACAAAGTACAGAGCACCAGCGGGAACATGACCGCTCCACCTATTACAAATAATTCCTTGATCCAAATAATCAGTTCTGAAAAGTTCATTTCAAGGATTCTGCAATAACAAAGACGTGTCGTTCATATCCGGCGCAGATGTTTCTTCCGAATCCAGCGCACTGCCCATAAATACATTCACAATTCTAAGCGCCGAATGCTCCATGTCCCGCTTGATATTTCTCGCCCAAGTCGACAATAAAGAACCTAATAACAAGGTTGGAATGGCAACAACGAGGCCTAATTCGGTCGTCACTAAAGCAATCGCGATGCCCTCAGACAATAATTTTGGATCGCCGGTACCGAACTGGGTAATCGAATCGAAGGTTTCAATCATACCGGTGACCGTACCCAACAAACCCAGCAGTGGCGCGACTGAGGCGATCACCATAATGGCAGGACCCAATCGGTCCAAGGGTGCGGATTCTTGTAGAATCGCTTCGTATACAATGCCTTCCATGTGATCCCGGTCATCTTTCAGATGACGCAACGTATACAGCAATACCCGGCCAATGGCGGATGATGCGCTGTCTTCGCATTGTTTCTTGGCCACTTCCAGATCGCCCTCGGCCAGCTGATGGATGATTTGATCCGATAACTTCTTCGTATCCGCGCTGTTGGCGCGCAACAGAAAAGTTCGGATCAGGATAAAAATTCCACCAATAAGGCCGAGTATGACGATGACCCAGCCGATGGCTCCGCCCGAATCGATATGTTCTAGCAAGGTTTGTTCGTGCATTTCATCGACGGCGGTAGTGCGCGACTCAAACAGGAATAACTCTAGCGTGTCCGGCTGCTCGTTTTTGCTCAACGCCATGGCGCTTTGTGCGCCTGCGCTTTTCCAAACTTTGAATTCCCCGCCTCCGGCTGGCGCTAAGCTGCCGCTGCCATCAGGGCTGACGCCATAAGCGGCGATATTGCCCAGATAAATCAACGAGCCTTCCGCTTGTTTACCGTTTTCCAGAAAAAACTTGCCGGGTTTTGTCTGAATGGCCCCAAGCCCCTGAAGCAAAGACAAGGCTTGCTTAAACAAGAAATCCACCTTGACCTGATCGTTCCCTTTCGCTTCCTTCATCGTCATGGGCATCTCGATGCCATGATTTTTAAGGGTTGCCTCCGCTTGGAGGTAAGTCGTTTCCAAAGCATCGCTGCGTTCTGTGACGGCGGCTTCTTTTCGTTCAATTTCTGCTAATTGCGTTGTCAACTGATCAATTTTTGCCGAACGGTCTACCGAATTGCGTTCCAGCGCGCCAATCTTTCCGCTCAGCGCCTGCTCCTCACGATTTGTAGTGGATTGATAGTTTTTCAGGCGCTCGGTCAGTTCCCGCTTCTGTGCTTCCAAAAAGGCGTATTCCCGTTTGTAAGCAGTTTCCAGATTGATGGCTTCCTGCTTGGAGGAACTTTGCTTTTTAGTAGCAGCCCCTTCGGTTTTTTCTTCGGGTGCTGACACCGATATGCTCTCTGCAGAATCTGCAGCTTTATTCTCTTTGGCATAGACAGGATTTGCCAACGCTATCAGCAGTAACACTATCAATAATAGTAATTTATTCATTTTCTCAACGGATTTGGTATTTCAAAATAACCCTGGCGTATCTGTTTCTTCAATGAATCAAATAACACTCTGATACGCTCAACTTCATCGGTGCTATCGACAGTTTCAAATTTCCATTCCCCACTGGCCAACCGTTTCGCCATCCCACCCCTGTTATCTCTGGTCTGGAACAGAAGAAATACTGTACCCAGCTTTGCAATATCCACCAGCACGTTTTTTCCATCCAACGCGATGGTTTGCTGATAAATTCCATTTTCCTTACTCAGGCGAATTTCATCTTCAATCAACGACCACGCATGACTGACCGCTTTATTGGGATCAATCAGCTGATTAGTTAAGTTGTTTTCAAGATCATGGATGGCTTTGATGCGATCCTGCGTTTTAAATGGAAAACCAGTCTGGACATGCGATTTATAGTCATTCAAAACGGCTAACAATCCCGGTTTCAAGTTTTCGCCTGATTGCTCGGTTTTTTTTGTGTGCTCGGTCATCTTTGCAATGGAGTGCTCCAATTTCTCAATGCTCAGCTTCTGCCTTCTTTCTTCAACACTCAGATCTGCCAATTGCGAATTGAGCGCAACGATTTTGCTGCCATGTTTTTCCTTCTCGGTGTCGAGCTGTGTCTGCAATGTCTCGACTTCACCACGAATCTTGGCCAGTGCCTTTGCCAGATTGTCGATACTACTGGCCATTGCCGCCGAGGCATAAAACATCAGCATCAGCACTACGACGCATGCCTGTGTCTTTTTCCAAAAATGTTTCAGCATAATTCCCATTGATTTAAATATATTGAGTGAAACGGATAATGCCCACCGCGCTAGATCAATCCCTCTTTAGCATTGCGTGCATACTACAAGTTGAATATTTCATTTTCATGACATTCCGATGTCATGAAACTTTCACGCTGGCGTAATCAATGCTTGATGTAGATGCGTGAATAGGAAAGATGCCAACGATGACTGTTTTAGCTCGGCATCGGTGAATGGTGTGCAATAACAACGATAGACAGCACTTCGCACTGAGACTCCGCTGGTTTGGCAACGGTTTGACACTGCATTGCCTTTCCTGTAGCTTCAATTGGCATGAAAAAGCATATTTATTTTTTCCTATCCCCTTTCTTCTATATCCCAAAGTATTCATGAGTTCAGAAAAAATCGCACTGACACAGACTGTGCAAAAAGGAGGCTGTGCCGCTAAAGTTGCAGCCTCGGAGCTTCGCCGGATTTTGCAACAGGTAAGATTCCCACCTGCGCATCCCGCTTTGCTGGTGGATGGCGGGCTGTTTGATGATGCCGCCATTTATAAAATCAATGAAGAAATCGCCCTGGTTCAAACTTTGGATTTTTTCACTCCTATCGTAGACACGCCGAAGCTTTTTGGTGAAATTGCCGCCGCCAATGCGCTCAGCGATGTTTATGCCATGGGCGGCAAACCGACAACCGCCATGGGGATTCTGGCATTTCCTTTGGCCAGCATGGCTGAGCACATCATCGTTGATATGCTGCAAGGCGCCAGTGACAAAATCGCCGAGGCTGGGGCTAATTTCGTCGGCGGACATTCCATTGATGATGACACTTTGAAGTTTGGCCTGTCGGTCACCGGATTTGTCAATCCCAGTCGAGTATGGACCAATGCCGGGGCTCAAGCCGGAGATCATTTGATTCTCACAAAAGCGCTGGGCACGGGAACCATGACGGCTGCTTTAAAAAGACAAGAATCCCAGGAAGAGGATATCCAGGAGGCCTTACAGAGCATGGCTACCATCAATAACGCCATTGACTACATGACTGCGGAATTTCAAGCAGCCGTTCACGCTGCAACGGATATCACAGGTTTTGGTTTTTCCGGTCATTCCATGCAACTTGCCAATGCCAGCCAAGTGACTTTAAGCATTCAGGCAGAAAAACTCCCACGGTTTACCAAGACTTTTTCCTGTTTAGAACACTCTTTTTTGACGAAGGCGCACAGGACAAATGCGGAATACACTGAGCCTAACATCGATGTCTCCAATCTGGACCAGCTTCACAGGCTTTTAATCCATGATCCACAGACAAGCGGAGGCTTGTTATTGAGTGTTTCTCCAGAGGTCAGCCACGCCATGACCCACGCCCTGCGCAGCAAGTTTAAATCCGCCGAGATTGTCGGACAGGTTTTGCCTCGCCAACACAAAGCAGTGGTCTTTGCATAAACAAGCCATCAGCATGGATGAATTAACAGAATTATTCCTAACGGAAACGCCACTAATCGATGTGCGTGCGCCGGTCGAGTTTCTACAAGGCTCTCTACCCGGGTCCGTCAACATGCCCATACTGGATAATGAAGATCGCGTGCTTGTCGGGACTACTTACAAGCATCAGGGGCAGGAAGCCGCAATCCGCCTGGGTTATCAGATTGTTTCAGGTTCTGTGAAACAGGCTCGTCTGGATCAGTGGCTGAAGTTTGTGCAGAAAAATCCCCGGACCGTGCTGTATTGTTTTCGCGGCGGCAAGCGGTCGCAGATCACTCAGCAATGGCTAAAAGAGGCCGGTGTTGAAAGACCGCTGATTGTTGGTGGCTATAAGAAAGTGCGTGCATTTTTAATGGGTATTATTGATACATTCAGCGAAAATAAGCAATTATTGGTGATTACAGGATCTACGGGCAGCGGGAAAACCAAGCTGATCCATACAGTAAGGAGTTATTATCCTTGTGTCGATTTAGAAGGCATCGCCCAGCATCGGGGATCCGCTTTTGGGGGATTCTCCATCCCTCAGCCGACGCAAATTGATTTTGAAAATCGGTTGGCGGTCAATTTGCTGAAATTAGAGCACCCAATGCAATTGGATGCGCCGTGGTTGGTTGAGGATGAAAGCCGCAGCATCGGAAAAATATGCGTGCCGGCAAATTTCTTTGTCCGCATGCGATCCTCTGACGTCATTTGGCTTGATGAACCTTTTGAAATCAGAGTGGACAATATTTTTGAGGATTATGTGCTCAATACTGCGATCGGTCATGCGCAACAAGCACGGCAAGAAAAAAAATGGCCAGCGCAAAAACCAGAAGCATTGCATGATCAGGCTATGCAGCTGTTTGAAAAATACAAGCATTCATTGCAAATGATCAGCAGAAAATTAGGCGGCAAGCGGTTCCAGGAAGTGTTAAACGATTTGGAAAATGCACAACTGGATTTTTTGAATATGAACGAGATTGTATCGAACAAAGTATGGATCGAAAAACTTGTAAAATATTACTATGATCCGCTTTATCTGAATTCTCTTGAGCGCCGCCAAGTCATTCCCTGTTTTAAAGGTTCAAAAAACGATGTCATTGATTATCTTCAATACCAACAACAAGCATACTAAAT
>Ga0209476_10003341_pt1 | contig 10632 bp, 10 predicted proteins | sample KloWWTrecipitate_FD_187179 | JGI IMG/M metagenome (GOLD analysis project Ga0209476, IMG submission 187179) | Active sludge microbial communities from Klosterneuburg, Austria, studying microevolution and ecology of nitrifiers - Klosterneuburg... | ecosystem: Engineered > WWTP > Aerobic digester...
GCGAACGACTGCATCGAGTGTTCCGACAACGACCTGTTGGTGGGTCGGTCGGGGATGATCGACCGGTTCGAGCGTGTGGTCACCATCGATGGTGACGATCTCACCGACGAGCAGCGCGCCAGGCTGCTCGAGATCGCCGACAAGTGTCCGGTCCATCGCACCCTCGAGTCGGCGAGCTCGATCGTGACCCGCCTCGCCGACTGACCCCAGCCGCCCCGCGATGAGCGAACGCCCCGGATGCGGGGGTTTGGCTCATCGCCTCAGATGGTGCGCGCGCAGTGATGAGCGACGCCACCGGATCCGGGGGTTTGGCTCATCGCCTCAGGCGGTGACCGGCTCCGGACGTCCGGTCCGCCCCGTGTTGGCCTGTGCCCGATCGAGCGAGCCGTCACGGCGACGCATCAACGCGCCGTTGAGTTCGGCGCTCATCAGCGCGGAGATCGCCAGGAAACTCAGCCAGGTGACGAGACCGAGCACCAGCGCGAATTGGCCGTAGGTGGGGCCCGCGTTCTCGGTGATCTGGCGGACGATCCCGGTCCCGAAGTACTGCAGCGCCGAGTACAGCACGCCGGCCACCACCGCACCTGGCCACACGTCGCGCCAGGTCAGTTCGGCCGCTGTGAGATACCGGAACATTGCGGCGAGCACCGCGATGTTGATCGCAATAGTGGCTGCGAGCAACGCGAGGCGACCACCGATCGGGAGGTCGGCGGCATTCACCAACATGGTGATCACGATGCTGCCCACCTGGGCGGCGCCGATGAACACGAGACCGAGCACGGCTTTGCCGCGCTGCTTCGGCATGGCATCGCGGTGGTCGACGTCGATCTCCCACACGTCATCCTGCGCTCCCTGCATGGCCACGAACGCTTTCGTGGCAGACCACAGGGCACCGCCGAGTCCGATGACCAACGCCCACCAATTCCCCGTGAGCGAGGTCGGATCGTTCTGCAGTTCCTGTCCGAGTACGGGAATGTCGGCCAGTGCACCATCGATGATCTGCTGCTGGAGCTTGTCGTTGCCTTGCAAAACGAAGCCGAGGATCGTGGTCGCCGCGAGCATCAGCGGGAAGATCGACAGGAATCCGAAGAACGCGAGGACCGACGCATTTCGCCCCGAGATGTGTCGGCGCCATCCGTCGAGGGTGTCGACGAAGACGTCGATCGCAACGTGACGATCGCGTAGAGCGACCACGCGGTCGCTGGTGGTCCATGCCATCAGGTGAACTTCCTCATCGTGTGCTGGTTCCCGAATCGCTCAGATCCCAATCGACGGGTGCACGTCCGGCGGCGATCAACGCTGCGTTTGTTCGGCTGAACGGACGGCTGCCGAAGAACCCGTTGTGGGCCGACAGCGGCGACGGGTGTGCCGACTCGATGATCGTGTGTCGTGCGGTGTCGATCAGGGCGCGCTTGCGGCGCGCCGACGCTCCCCACAGCACGAACACCACCTGGTCCTGCTTCGCGCTGACCACGCGGATCACGTGATCGGTGAACGTCTCCCAACCGTGTTTCTGGTGCGAGCCCGCAGCTCCGCCGCGCACGGTGAGTGTGGTGTTGAGCAGGAGCACCCCCTGGTGGGCCCACGCCTCCAGATTTCCGTGGTCCGGAACTGCGAGGTCGAGGTCGGCGTGCAGTTCCTTGTAGATGTTCGCCAGAGACGGAGGTACCCGCACCCCACGTCGAACCGAGAAGCAGAGCCCGTGTGCCTGGCCTGGGCCGTGGTATGGATCCTGGCCGAGGATCATCACCTTGACATCGGCGTGCGCCGTGAGATGCAACGCCGCGAACACGCTGTCGGCCGGGGGATACACCGGATACTCGCGCCGCTCCTGAGCGACGAACTCCTGCAGCTCGATCCAGTACGCCAGGTCGAACTGGTCGCGGAGTAACGGGTTCCAGTCGGTGGGCATCGGGCACATTGCCTAGCATGCGTGTCGTGTTCGATCATCTCGAACGAGCTCAGCTCGCCACGCTTCCCACGCCGATCGAGGCGGGCCCGACGCTCGCAGGTGGAAGTCGACTGTGGGTGAAACGCGACGACCTCACCGGGCTCGGTGGAGGCGGGAACAAGGCGCGCAAGCTCGAGTTCCTCTGCGGCGAAGCGGTTGCGACCGGCGCCGGCTCGTTGATCACGGTCGGCGCGGCTCAGTCGAATCACTGCCGGATGACGGCGGCAGCGGGCGCCCGCCTCGGGCTCGAGACACATTTGGTGCTGTCGGGCGATCGTCCCGATCAGTCCACGGGAAATCAGCTGCTGTCGATGCTGTTCGGCGCGCAACTGCACTTCACCGGCACCGACGAGAGTCACTGGGGCGAGCTCGAGATCGCTCGCGAGGCGGTCACCGACGAACTCGTGGCCGACGGGTTGGCCCCCTACGCGATCCCGATCGGTGGGAGCACGGCGGTTGGAGCACTCGGGTATGCCGCTGCATTCATCGAGTTGCTCGACCAGTGCGAGGGCGCCGGAGTCTCGCCGTCGCATGTGGTGTTCACCTCGTCGAGTGGTGGTACCCATGCCGGTCTACTCGCAGGCCGCGCCGCCGCGGCACACGCAGGGCGAGATGTTCCTGACGTGGTCGCCATCGGCGTGGCCAAGGGTGTCAACATCGGACAGCCTGACGTGGCGGGGTTGGCCAATCAGACCCTCTCCCTGATGCAGTCGACAGCGATCGTTGCCGAGGAAGACGTCGATGTCGACACTCGTTGGATCGGCGACGACTACGCGGTGCCAACGCCAGAGGGTGACGCTGCGATCCGGTGGGCAGCCCGACACGGTGGGTGGCTGCTCGACCGGACCTATTCGGGCAAGGGGTTCTCGGGCCTGCTCGGCCTGGCCGTCGAGCAGCGTTTCGGCGCTGATGTCGTGTTCGTGCACACCGGGGGCTGGCCGGCGCTCTTCGCCCCCGACGGCATCCCCACCTGATCCGACCACCGCCGCCACCCAACCCACCCCGTTTGCGTGACGGTTCCAGTGACCCGTTCCACCGAAAATGCCGCACAAACGGATTTGCGACGGCGGGGTGGTGTTTGGGGGAGGTTTTGGGTGACCCGCCCCTCCGGAACTGCAACCCAAACGGGGTGTGGGCGCACGGGTAGCGTTGGCGCGATGACCGACCAGATCCTCGATGTCGACCTGCTGGCGTTCGAATCGAGCACGGGGGCCACCCGCCGAGCGGTGGTCGACGGTGTCCGACGGAGCCTCGAGACCGGATTCGTGTATACGAGCCACGACGTGTCCGACGACCTGCTCGACACCACGTACGGCATGCTCCGCCAGTTCTTCGAACTCGACGAAGCGACCAAACAGCAGTTCATCGCTCCCGGTGCCCATGGTCAGACCGGCTACACCGGCCTGCTGGTCGAGACCGCGGCGTCGAGCGACAAGCCTGACTGGAAGGAAATGCTCAACTGGTCGGCGCCGATCGCTGCAGGCCATCCGCTGAAGACCAAGTTCCCGACCGCCTACCCCGACCAACTGCTGCCCGAAGCAGCCGTACCGGGCATCACCGAGGTGCTGTACCGGTTCCACGAGTCGATTGCCGACCTGCAGCGACGGTTCCTCCGGGTGATCGCCGAAGGAATCGGCTGTCACGAGACGTTCTTCGACGACATGGTGGCCGACGGCCCGACGCTGACTCGGGCGATTCGTTATCCGGCGATGTCCGAGTTGGGTGAGCAGGGCCACGAGTGGGCGGGACAGCACGGTGACATCAATCTGATCACCGCGCTGCCGCGCGCCACTGCTCCTGGGTTGCAGGTGAAGGTCGGCGACGACTGGGTCGATGCCACGCCACCCGACGACGCGGTGATCGTCAACACCGGCATCATGCTCGAGCGATTGACCAACGGTGTGATCCCCATCGGGTGGCACCGTGTGGTCGCCGCCCCCGGCTACGAGGGCGAGCGATACAGCGTGGTGCAGTTCTGTCACCCTCGGCCCTGGACCATCTTGGCGCCCGTGTCGTCGTGCTGCACGCCCGAGAACCCGCAGCGGTTCTCTGCGATCAGCGCCGAGCACGCGCTCGACGAAGTCCTCTACCAGATCAATCTCGTCGAAGACGCCCGCCGCGTCGGCTGAGCGCGTCGTACGCACGGATCGTCCGGCAGATTCGATCCGACTCGCGCTGGCGGCTCACGGGCGCATCATCGGCACGGTGAGCGACGTGTTGTCGCGCATCGCGAGGTCGACCCACATCGACGTGGGGAGATCGATCGGTGTCCACCACGATGCCGGCACCACCGTTGGTCCGCCTGCTCCCGGGCCCCGCTTCTCCGGGGGCGCCCAACCGCAGCCCTCGTTCGGATAGATCATCGCTGCCCAGCCCGAGGCGACCACCTCGCCCGTCGGGGTGATCACCCATTCGGAGTCGATCTCGCGGGTGTCATCGGTGGTTTCGGTGGTGACCGGGTCGACACCCAGCGCGCCCGGCACGCTCGACCATGGCCCGAGGCCCACCGAACACGCCTGCCGGAACAGTGCATCGATCACAGGGCCGTATGCGTCGACCGGTGTGCCATCGAGATCGGTGATGGTCAGGCGGATGTGCGGCGCCACGGCATCCATCGGGATCTGCACCGTCGCGTCGGTCGGCACGTCCGACCGGACACCGAGCGGCAGGGGATCGGTGTCGCCCATGTAACCGAGGGGTTGGCCGGCACGTACGGTCCGGCCGACGACGGCGAGTGTGCTCAGGCGAAGATGCGCCGGCGCTGCGCCGTCGTTCGTACCAGGGTTGTCGTCGTTGAAGCCGGCAAGCTCGTAGCTCCGTCCGAGCGCATCGGTGATCGTCACCGAGATCGCATCGCCAGGCTCGTCGTGTACGCCGGTCACGACGCCGTCGATCACGGCCAACACGGGTTGCAGTTTGACGCCGAACACGATGCCGGGTGCCGCCTCGGCGCAGAGTCCGGCAGCCTCGATGTCGGCAGCTGTTGCGCTCCCGCCCGGGTTCTGGGCGACGTCGTCGGCATTTCCACAGTCCGGCGCCGCGAGCCGGGTCGGCCCGAGGACCGGGAACGACACGGTCGCGGTCCGCTCGACTGCGGGGGAGTCCGGGTCGACGGCCCCCTGGACGGGGAGCTCCGGAGCGAAGCCCATCCGGGCGAGTTGATCGGCGAACGTGACTGGGCGCGGGATCGGTTGGCCCGACAAGAACGCCCACACCGCCAACCAGCGCTGCTGGTACTCGCGAACCGTCAGCACGTTGCCCGCAGACGGGACTGGAATGATGTCCATCAGGCTGACGTCACGTGATGCCTTCGGGTAATACCACATGACGGGAATCATCGAGACGTCGTTGTTCCACTGCGCCAGGAAGCGGTTGACGTCGGCAGCGGCGCGTTCGTCCTGCACCTCTGGCGGGGCGAGGTACGCGTCCTTGTAGCCGCCGTAGTTGTCCCACGTCGAGGTGATGAACTGATAGGCGCCAGACGCCCGTCCCTTGTTGGGGGCGGCGAGGTAGTCGCCACGCGATTCGAGATAGCGGATCGTCGCGAGGATGTTGGCAATCTGGCTCGGGTAGGCAATCACTTGCTGAGCGGCCGGCGCCGGCGTGCTGGGCGGCGCGAGGGTCGTGGGGACGGTGTCGGGCGACGTGCCGACAACCGTGGTCGGCACCGTCGGCGTGACGGTGGGTATCGGCGTCGGGGCAACGAACGGCGTCGTCGTCGGCGTTGGGGGGACCGTCGTGGTGGTGGTGGTCGTCGTCGTCGATGAGGTGGACGTGGTGGTGGAGTCGTTGGTGGCCGGTTCGTCCGCGTGAGCGACCGGCGTGGCGAACAGGGCACCCATCACCGCGATCACCGCAATACGCCTGCGAGCCGAGCGCAGGCGCGGTGGATGAGATCCTCGTCGATGCGAGGGCGGAGCTGCACGCTCGGGAGTCAGTGCATTCTGATACATCGCCATGGGTGACATCGGCACGCGTTCACCTCGAGTGAAGCGCGTTCTCCGCGACGTTAGTCACGCGTCGGATGGTTCGGGGATCGCCGGGCCGCGCGCAACGACCTGGGTGACCACCGCACCTCGGATCCGGTACCGTTTGGCGACCGATGTCCGAAGCCGCTGCTCTCCCGGTCGACCCGCAGGCCGACGTGCCCGAGCAGCGTGAAGCCGCGGCTCGGCCCGGTGACGTCGTGCTGGCTCTCGACGTGGGTGCGTCACACTTCCAAGCTGGTCTGGTGACTCCGCGTGGTGTACTCATCGATCGGGCCAGCGCGGCGATCGAGGCCGACATCGGACCCGAGTCGCAGTACACGGCGTTGGCGTTGATCGCGACCGAGATGCTCGAGCGTGCCGGATCGCGCCACTCGGTCACCGTGCGAGGGCTGGGCGTGTCCTGCGGCGGGCACGTCAGCCGAGGGCTCGAACAGGTGTCACCGCTCAGCGTCCCGTCGTGGCGCGACTTCCCCTTACGTGCTCGTCTCGAGGAACTCTCCGGTCACGAGGTCCACGGTGATCTCGACGCGAAGGCGCTGGCGCTCGCCGAGGGATGGCTCGGCGCCGCCCAGGGTCAGTCGAACTTCTGCGTGATCACCGTGTCAGCTGGCGTGTCCGGTGGGATCATCCTCGATGGCGATCTGCTCGACGGCGAGTCCGGATACGCCGGTCAGATCGGCCACTTCATCGTCGAACCGGGTGGCCGACGCTGCCTGTGTGGCACCCAGGGTTGCCTCGAAGCCGAGGCGTCCGGACAGGCGATCGATTCGATCACCGGCCGTCCGGCGACGGAGCCGTCGTATCAGATCATGCAACGCACCGGCGACCTCGTCGGTCGTGCGGCCGCGTCGATGTGCAACGCCTTCGACCTGTCGCTCGTGGTCGTCGGGGGAAGCGTGGCGCTGGGATTCGGCTCGACGTTCTTCCATGCCGCGCAGGTGTCGCTCGACGATCACGCGCGCCAGCCCTACACGCGCGGGGCACGGATCACGCCGTCGAGATTGGGAGAGCAGGGCCCGCTCATCAGTGCCGGCGCAGTCGGCTGGCGTGGGTTGCGTCGCGCGGCGAGGTTCCGTCGCGCGGCAGCGGTGCCTCAGCCGCCGAACGCGCGATAGACGTACTCGGCTGGTCCCCGCCCGAAACGACGTTGCCACCACGAACCAACCGTGATCGCTGTCAGCCAGAACGTGACGGCGAACGTGATGGACAGGCCGAGGCCAGTGGGCTCGACCCATCCGAGCCAGTCGACCACCAGGTTGAACACCAGAATGTGCGCGAGGTACAGCGACAAGGTGAGCTGTCCCGCTCGTCGCAGCGGAGCGGTCGCCGCCGGGAACCGCTCGGCGAGCCAGTCGAAGGCGGCGTAGCCGACCAATGCCGTACCGAGCGCGCTCGACACGTACGCGATGCTGCGGTCGAGGGGATCGATCGAAACGGCCAGCTGCTGCAGCGGCGTCGAGGGGAGTACCGACAGGCCCCACGACACGGCGATCATCACCAGGCCGCTCGCGATGGCAGCGGGACGCCACCACGAGGTGGTGAGACTGCGACCGAGCACGATGCCGGCACACAGGAACGCGAACCACGGCAGCAATGGATGTGTGCCGTTGACGACCACATCGAAAACGAAATGGCGGACCGAGTTCTTTCCGGGCGATGTCAACCAGTCGGTCTCGTGGCCGTCGCGCAAGCGATCGAAGCGCCATAGGCGGATCGAGGCGGCGGTGATCGCGGCGAACGCGCCGACCGCCACGATCCATCGCGAACGCCACGTGAAGATGGCGGCCGCCAGCACGAACATCATGCCGTAGTAGACGATGATCGTCCCCGGCCAGATCTCGTCGAGGACGAGACCCACCGTGTAGAGCAACACGCCTCGACGGATCAGCCGCCAGCGCATCTCCCTGACCCGCGTCGGGTGACCGATCGTCCGATGGGTGAGCAGGGTGACGCCGACTCCGGCGACGAGCACGAACGTGGCGGCGAAGCGTGTCGACAGTGCGCCATCCCACGGGTCGAACAGCCCATCGATCCACGAGTTCCCGATCGTGCCGCCGCGCAGGATCAGGTAGCCGTGGTAATTCATCACGATGACGCCGATCAGGGCGACAGCACGGACCACGTCGGGCCCCCGAAGCCGTTCCGAGGGCGCGGTTTCGGTGAACGTCGAGGTCGGGACGCTCAGATCCACTCGAATGCGTCCACGGTGGTCATCGTGAGTGGGCGTTGCACGTCGACACGCTGGGCGACGTCAGGCACGCTTGTCCTCGCGGGCACGAACGCCATGGAGGTGTGCATGTGGGGCGGCTCGTGGAGCTGGAGTCGCTGGCGTTCGAAGTGGAAGGGGCTGCGACCGTCGGGGAGCGGGGTGATTCCGTTGGCCGTGCCGGCACCGATCATCACGAGGTGGCCGTCGTCGTCGGCGACCGCCTGGTGATAGCCGGCGCGCTCGCCTGCCGCGATGGGGCGTACGTCGAGCACGTCGGCGCTGAGCTGCAGCAACGACTTGTCGCCATGCCAGAGCGAGGTGCCGAGGCGGAGCCGGTAGGTGTGCGTCGTCGGGAGCGATGCGTACGTCGTGGGATCGAGATGGCTCACCCACACTGCGAGGTCGGGATCGACATCGTGGAGCACCGTCACGATCTCGTCGGCGTGATCGCTCGGCGATCCGGCGATCGGCGGATGGAGACTGACACCGATCACGTCGAGGCCGGCTCGTCGCGCGGCGTCCACCAGTTCGACAGTGCGGCCGTAGCGGCGCATCGACGATTCGAGCTTCACGAGCACGCGTCCGTCCCACCCGTCGAGCGCGTCGATGTGGTCCTGGTTGCCGACCGTGAGGATCGGTGTCGTCGACGCCGGTGCGCTGAGGGTGGGTGTGAGCACGACCGGGTGGACGGTGTCGGGGAGGCCGTCGAGTTCGTGGATCGTGCCGACTGCCACCGTGTCGCAGAACTCCGATGCGAGCCGGGCGAGGGCGGTGCGTCCGAATCCGTAGCCGTTGCCCTTGACCACGGGGACCAGGCCGTCGACATCGTTCGCCAGCCGTGCGATCCGAGCGCGCCACGGTGCGGTGCGGATGGTGAGGGTGACGGTCACCCCGACGACGCTACTGCTGCGCACGTTCGCCGGGTCGGGAAGCGATGAGCGACACCCCCGTATACGGGGGTGTCGCTCATCGCCTGGCCGTATCCATTCCGCGACGATCGTCGTGAGAGCCTCTGGGGTCGCTCCGGATTCCATACATGACTTAGTTGATCGGGTTTGTCGTCGATAGTGTCGGCTCCATGAGCGCTCGAGCACTGCTGAGTTTTCCCGATCCGGTCAACGAGACATCAGCGCGCCTCGTTGCTGCAGGAGTCATCGCCCAGGCGGTGGTGTTCGTCGTGGTGCGCGAATGGTGGGTGCTCGTTCCGCTCACGTACGGATTCCTCGCACGCGTTGCCACCGGCCCGACCCTCTCCCCACTCGGTCAGTTCGTCATCCGAGTCGCGACACCCGCTGTGGAGGCGAACGTGCGTCGTCGGAACCCGGCCTTCCGCTCACGTCAGGTTCCGGGTCCACCGAAGCGCTTTGCGCAAGCGATCGGGCTGACCTTCACCGCGTCCGCTTCGATCGCTTGGATCGTCGGTGCACCCCTCGTCGCCGTCGGAATCATCGCGCTGCTTGCTGTGGCGGCAACGCTCGAAGCGGCGTTCGGTGTCTGTCTCGGCTGCGTCGCGTACAGCGCGATCTGGGGATGCGCCGACTGCGACGACATCGGTGATCGCCTCCGGCGCGCCATGGTGGAAGCACGCGAGGAAGCCACCGCCGGCGTGTCGTGACGTGGGGCGCGACGTCAGTCCTGGGGGCAGGTGAACTCGAACGATCCCGTTGTCGGCACGGCGTCACCCCCTGAAATGAGGGCGTTGATGTCGATGAACGTCGCCGCACCCCGAGCGCTCTGGCCGTCATCGGAGATGTCGATCGTGGCAATGTCGAAGTCGGCTGCAGTGCTGCCGTCGGAAAGGTTGAAACCCTCGAGCGAACTCATGCCTGACATCCACTGTTGGTAGGGATCCTCGCTGTCGAGGCGTACCGATCCCGTCTCGGTCCACCCCTCCGAGGCATTGCGCTCACGCCAGTCCTCGGGTGAGAATTCGAAGTTGACATCGATGTTGTCGGGCTCGCCCACGCTCACGGCGTTGGCGCTGAGGGCGCCGGCCAATGTGAAACATTGCCATCAGGCGACCCGAGTACCCCGCCGGGGATGAGACGGACATGACATGCCATTCGGCTCTGGTCCGACGTCGGCCCTGGGCACATGATGGCTGGAGGGCGCACGAGGAGGCCGTATGCACTTCAACGCGATTCACGCGTATCAACATCCCGCCGATGAGGTGTTCGCTGCACTGACCGATTTCGAGGCAGTGAAGTCGAAGTACGAAGCAATGGGCCAGAGCGACGTGCGACTCGTTCGCCGTGATCAGGGTGACGATGGCTCGGTCACCATGGTCACCACTCGCGTCGTACCCCTCGATCTGCCCGGGTTCGCGAAGAAGGTGTTGTCACCAAAGCAGCACGTCACCCAGACCGACGTGTGGTCCGGTGCTGACAGCAAGGGGCGGCGCAGCGGGACATTCGCTGTGGAGGCCAAGGGTGCCCCCGTGCGGTTGCACGGCACGCTTGTGCTCGTTCGTCGCGGAGCGAAGG
>Ga0209476_10003346_pt1 | contig 10629 bp, 13 predicted proteins | sample KloWWTrecipitate_FD_187179 | JGI IMG/M metagenome (GOLD analysis project Ga0209476, IMG submission 187179) | Active sludge microbial communities from Klosterneuburg, Austria, studying microevolution and ecology of nitrifiers - Klosterneuburg... | ecosystem: Engineered > WWTP > Aerobic digester...
ATAAAAATTATCAGGATTACCCCCAACATGCGCCGCGCCACCGCCTTACCCAAACCACCCGCCGGGCAACCGCTGGCCGAAACCCATATATGGCTCACCCTGCGCACGCTGTTCCCCTACCTCTGGGCTTACCGTTTGCGGGTCATTGCAGCGCTCGGCTGCCTGGTCGCTGCCAAGGTCGCCAACGTTGGCGTGCCGTTGATCTTCAAGGAAATGATCGATGGCCTCACGCCCGGCCAGCAAGCGCTCGCTTTGCCGGCCTTGCTGCTCGCCCTCTATGGTGCACTGCGCTTTTCAACGGCGCTATTTACCGAACTGCGCGAAATCCTCTTTGCCCGCGTTACCCAGCGCGCCGTCCGCCAAGTAGCGCTTGAGGTCTTCCGCCACCTGCACGCCCTCAGCCTGCGTTTTCATCTGGAACGCCAGACCGGCGGCGTCTCGCGCGATATCGAACGCGGCAGCCGCTCGATTTCCAGCCTGATTTCCTACACGCTCTATTCCATCCTGCCGACCCTGGTCGAAATCGGCTTGGTGCTCGGTATCCTGTTCGTCAAATATGATGGCGGCTATGTGCTGATCACGCTGGTGTCACTGGTCAGCTATATCGTCTTCACCATCAAGGTCAGCAACTGGCGCATCGACATCCGCCGCGCCGTCAATGAAAACGACTCGGCCGCCAACAGCCGTGCGGTCGATAGCCTGCTCAATTACGAAACGGTCAAATACTTCAACAACGAAGCCTGGGAAACCCGCCGTTACGACGAGCAAATGCTCAAATGGGAAGATTCCGCGACCAGGAGCCAAACCACCCTCGCCTTCCTCAATCTTGGTCAACAGGCAATCATCGCCCTCGGCGTCACGGCCATGATGTGGCGGGCGGCGAGCGGCGTGGTGGCCGGCGAGATGACGATCGGTGACCTCGTGCTGGTCAATGCCTTCCTGATCCAGCTTTACGCCCCACTCAACTTTCTCGGCATTGTCTATCGCGAAATCCGCCAGGCACTCACCGACATCGAGCGCATGTTTCAGTTACTTCAGCAAAACCGGGAAATCGCCGATGCGCCGGATGCGCGTGAAGTACCGAGCGGGCCATTGCAGATCAACTTTGAAGCGGTGACCTTCGGCTACGAGCCGGATCGGCAGATTCTCAAGAAGGTCAATTTCGCCATCGCCCCCGGTAAAACGGTGGCGGTAGTCGGCCACTCCGGGGCCGGAAAGTCGACTCTGTCGCGCCTGTTGTTTCGCTTCTACGATGTCACCGGGGGTGCCATCCGCATCAACGGCCACGATCTGCGCAGCCTGAAACAGAACAGCTTGCGCGCCGCCATCGGCATCGTGCCGCAGGACACCGTTCTGTTCAACGACACGATTTTCTACAACATCAACTACGGCCGCCCCGAAGCCAGCCGGGAAGAAGTTTATGGTGCCGCTCGCGCCGCCCAGTTGCATGAATTCATCGAATCGCTGCCACAAAAATACGAAACCCGCGTCGGCGAACGCGGCCTCAAGCTCTCCGGTGGCGAGAAGCAGCGTGTCGCCATCGCCCGCACCCTGCTCAAAAACCCACCTATCCTGATTTTCGACGAAGCCACCTCGGCGCTCGATTCAGCCACCGAGCGCGCCATCCAGAGCCAGCTTGAACTCGCCGCCATTGGCCGCACCACACTGACCATTGCCCACCGGCTATCGACAGTGATGAACGCCGACGAAATTATCGTCATGAGCGATGGCCAGATCATTGAACGCGGCCCCCATGCCGCCCTGCTCGCTGCCGAAGGACAATACGCCCGAATGTGGACACTGCAACAGCAAGAAGAGCGTGAGAACTCGGCATAAATCAGGCGATCAGCACCGTGGTACGATCATCGCCGAAAACAACGTCGGGGGTAGCGCCAGCTTCACCGTTACCCTGCCAAAAGACAACCGAATGGAGATCGACGCCACATGACGAACAGAACGAAGATTTTAGCGGTAGATGACGAAGCGCTGAATCTTGAAATTCTGCTTGAATACTTCGCTGACGAAGCCTCACTTTCACTGCACACCGCCGACGGTGGCGAGACTGCCTGGCGCATGCTGCAGAATCCCGAGAGCGACTTCAAGGCGATCCTGCTCGACAGGATGATGCCCAACCTGGACGGCATCGGCCTGCTCAAGCGTATCAAGGGAGACGCTCGTCTGGCTGGCATTCCGGTCATCATGCAGACGGCCGCCAATTCGGCGGCACAGATTCGCGAAGGTCTCGAAGCCGGCGCCTACTATTATTTGACCAAGCCCTACCGACGCGACAACCTGCTCGCCATTGTGCACGCTGCGCTGATCGATGCCGAGGCGCGCGATGCGCTACGTTTGCAACTGCATAGCCACATCAATTCCCTGCAATTCCTCAAGCAGGCGGAATTTTCAATTCGCACCGTCGATGAAGCCACACAACTTGCCTCTTTCGTCGCCCAGGCTTGCCCAAATGCCGCGATGGTCGTAATGGGCATTTCTGAATTGCTGATTAACGCCATCGAGCATGGCAATCTTGGCCTGAGTTATGCAGAAAAATCCCGCCTCAAACGCGATGATTGCTGGCGACCTGAGATCGAACGTCGTGCCGCACTGCCCATCAATGCCGGCAAAGAGGTCATGCTGAGCTTTCAACGGGACGACCGCAACATCACGCTGCGGGTGGCAGATCAGGGGAGCGGTTTCGACTGGCAGAATTTTCTCGAAATTGATCCGGAGCGGGCCTTCGACCTCAATGGTCGGGGTATCGCACTGGCCCGCTTGCTGAGTTTTGCCAGCCTGAGCTATGAGGGCTGCGGCAATATCGCGGTCGCCACGATCAATTGCTCAGTAGACAACGAATAATAGCTGGCAATCATGACGCTGAAATTAGCCAAAATGAAGGTACTGGCGGTCGACGATAACCGCACCAATCTGCACATTCTGCAGGTCTTCCTGAAGAAACTCGGGCATCAAGTCATTCTTGCCGAAAATGGCGAGGAAGCCGTGCAACGCTTTCAGACGGAGGCCCCAGACCTGATCCTGCTCGACATCATGATGCCGGTGATGGATGGCTTTGAAGCCGCCCGTCGAATCAAGGCGTCGACGCAAGAACGCTGGACGCCGATCATTTTCCTTTCCGCCCTAAATCGAGACGAAAACTTGGTTGAAGGACTTGAAGCTGGCGGGGACGACTATCTCACCAAGCCAATCAACTTTGTCGTGCTGGAAGCCAAGTTGCGCTCAATGCAACATTCGCTAGCCCTGCAGCAAGCATCAGTCGATGCCTTGCGCCGACTCCAGGCGATTTCGGACAACGTCATTGATGCGTTGATCACCATTGACACGAACGGTACGATTGCTACGGTCAACCGTGCAACCGAGCATATTTTCGGCTGGGAAACGAGTGAAATGCTCGGCCAAAATATCAAGATGCTGATGCCTGAGCCTTATTTCCGCGAACACGACACTTACCTGGAAAACTACCTGAGCGGAAAGGCGCCAAAAATCATCGGCCAGACACTTGAAGTAAGCGGCCAACGCAAAGACCGTACACAGTTCCCCATCAATCTGGGCGTAACGGAAATTACCGTTGATGGTAATCGCATGTTCGTTGGCATCATCCGCGATATTTCTGTCCAGAAACTCGTCGAACAGAAACTGCAAAATTATTACGACCAGACACAAAGTGAACAGCAACTTGCACTTCGCCTGATGGATATGCAATTACGTCGTCCCGGCCTGGAGGATCCACGCTTACGCTACAAGGTGATTGCGGCAGAAAACTTCAGTGGCGATATCGTCGCCGCCTCCCGCTCCCCGGAAGGGCGCTTCTATGCGTTGCTGGCCGATGCAACCGGCCACGGGCTGGCTGCAGCAATCAGCGTGCTACCCGTACTGGCCATCTTTTACCGACTGACGCGACGCAATCATCCGGTCCGGGAAATCATCGCCGAACTGAATCAGCAGTTGACGGAGTCGATGCCCATTGGCCGCTTTGTCGCGACAACCCTGGTCTGTCTCGATGAAATTACAAAAACTGGTGAAATATGGGTCGGCGGTACGCCATCAGCATTTTTGCTTGATCGCTGGGGCAGGAGTACGCAAGAGTTTTTATCGATCAACCTGCCCCTTGGCATTGTCGATAACGAGGCACTATCCTGCACGCCCGTTTCATTCGCCTGGGAAAATGAAAGCCAGTTGGCGATCTGTTCGGATGGGCTACTAGAAGCCACCGACACCAAGGGCGCCCAATTCGGCGTTGAAGGCCTGATGACAGCAACGGCGAACTCGTCACCGGAAAATCGCTTTATAAAAATCGAATCCGCGCTGGAAAAACATCTTATGAATACTGTCGCAACAGACGATGTCTCGCTGATGATTATTGATTGCCCTTAACCAGATCAATAAGCTCAAACCTGTAGCCGAAACCCTTGGCTGCAAAAGATCAACTCTGCTATTCACGGATGACAGCAAAGAAAAAGGCCGGAAATTCCGGCCTTTTTTTGAACCAAAACTCAGCAAATTACGCTGCGTTCTCGTCGACTTCCACAGCATCGGTGGTTTCCGGACGATCAACCAACTCGACGAACGCCATTGGCGCATTATCACCAACCCGGAAGCCGCACTTCAAAATACGAAGGAAGCCACCCGGACGTTGGGCGTAACGGGGGCCGAGCTCGGCGAATAGCTTGACGACGATTTCACGGTCGCGCAAACGGTCGAAGGCCAAACGCTTGTTAGCAAGCGTCGGGGTACGGCCGAGCGTAATCATAGGTTCAACAACACGACGGAGTTCCTTGGCTTTAGGCAAGGTGGTCTTGATAGCCTCATGCCGAAGCAGGGAGACAGTCATGTTGCGCAGCATCGCTAAGCGATGGCTGCTGGTACGGTTCAGTTTGCGAAGTCCACTGCGGTGACGCATGGTTAATCCTTTCTATATTCTGCAGGCGTCCCTTGACGACCCGAGCGAGAATCAGTCAATTAGACCTTTTCCAGACCGGCGGGCGGCCAGTTTTCCAGTTTCATACCTAGCGTCAGGCCACGGGAGGCGAGCACTTCCTTGATCTCGTTCAACGACTTGCGACCCAGATTCGGGGTCTTGAGAAGTTCATTCTCGGTACGCTGAATCAAATCGCCGATGTAGTAAATGTTCTCGGCCTTCAGACAGTTCGCAGAACGAACCGTCAGCTCGAGATCATCAACCGGGCGGAGCAAGACAGGATCAACCTGTGCTGGCTTGGAAGCCTCGGCGACGGGTGCGGTCCCTTCCAGATCGGCAAACACGGAAAGTTGTTCCATCAATACGCGGGCGGCGTAACGGATCGCCTCTTCCGGCTCAACAACGCCGTTGGTCTCGATATCAACAATCAGCTTGTCGAGGTCGGTACGCTGCTCAACGCGAGCACTTTCAACTGAGTAAGCGACGCGACGAATCGGGCTAAAGGAGGCATCCAGAACAAGTTTGCCAATAGTCTTGGAATCGCCCAAATTACGGACGTTACCTGGAACGTAACCACGACCTTTTTCGACCTTGATCTCCATGGCCAGTTTGCCACCAACGGAGAGGTGGGCGATCACGTGTTCAGGATTGATGATTTCCACATCATGCGGCAAATCAATATCACCGGCACAAACAAGGCCTTCACCTTCTTTGACCAAGTTAAGGCTTACCACGTCGCGGTTGTGCAGTTTGAAGACCACACCCTTGAGGTTAAGCAGGATATCAACAACATCCTCCTGAACACCATCAACGGTCGAGTACTCATGAAGCACGCCCTCAATGCCGACTTCCGTCGGCGCGTAACCAGGCATGGACGAAAGCAGAATACGGCGCAATGCATTACCAAGGGTATGCCCGTAACCGCGTTCAAACGGCTCCATGACAACCTTGGCTTGCACGGGCGAAACGCTCTGCACGTCAATAATGCGGGGTTTCAGAAGTCCACTGCTTTGCATGGGCTAAAATTCCTCTGCTCAGTGCTTACTTCGAATAAAGTTCGATGACGAGACCTTCGTTCAGGGTAGACGGCAGCTCAGAGCGCTGCGGCATTGCCTTGAACGTGCCCTTGCCTTCTTTGACATCGACTGCGACCCATTCCGGAAACCCACGTGACTCGGCGGCTTCGAGAGCGGCCTTGCAACGCAGAGATGCGCGGGAGCGATCGGTCAGTTGCACAACATCACCCACCTTGACTAGGTAGGAAGGAATGTTGACGCGCTTGCCATTAACTAGAACGCCGTTGTGGCGAACGATCTGACGGGATTCGCTACGGGAAGCTGCGAAACCCATACGGTAAGCTACTGAATCCAGGCGAGCCTCGAGCAATTGCAGGAGATTTTCACCGGTCTGGCCCTTACGACGATCAGCCTCTGCAAACACCCTGCGGAACTGCCCTTCGAGAACACCATAAACGCGACGAATCTTTTGCTTGGCGCGCAAGTGCACGCCATAGTCAGAAAGACGAGCACCAGACTTTTGACCGTGCTGACCAGGCGCGTAGGAACGACGCTCAATGGCACATTTGTCGGTAAAACATTTTTCGCCCTTAAGGAAGAGCTTTTCGCCTTCGCGGCGACACTGACGGCATTTCGGATCGAGATTACGAGCCACTTGTCTTTCTCCTTAGATGCGGCGCTTTTTAGGCGGACGGCAACCGTTATGCGGCACCGGCGTCACGTCGGAAATGGAAGTAATCTTCATACCCAACGCGTTGAGCGCGCGGACAGAAGATTCGCGACCAGGACCAGGGCCCTTGATGCGAACTTCAACGTTTTTCACGCCGCATTCCTGAGCAGCTTTACCGGCGGCCTCGGCTGCAACCTGTGCAGCAAAGGGGGTCGACTTACGTGAACCACGGAAACCGGCACCGCCGGACGTAGCCCACGATAAGGCGTTACCCTGACGATCGGTGATGGTAATGATGGTGTTATTAAACGATGCGTGAATGTGGGCGATGCCCTCAGCAATGTTCTTTTTAACCTTTTTGCGAACTTTCGTAGCAGTCTTTGCCATGTTCTGTCCCTATTACTTCTTACCAGCGATGGCCTTGCGCGGACCCTTGCGAGTACGTGCATTGGTACGGGTGCGCTGACCACGGCAAGGAAGACCCTTGCGGTGGCGCAAACCACGGTAGCAACCGAGGTCCATAAGACGCTTGATGTTCATCGTGACTTCGCGGCGCAAATCACCTTCAACGGTGAACTTGCCAACTTCATCACGCAGGCGATCCATGTCCGAATCGGACAGGTCCTTCATTTTTGTTGAACGAACAACCCCGACTGCATCACAGATTTTCTGTGCGCGGGTACGGCCGATGCCATAAATCGCGGTTAAGGCGATTTCAGCATGCTGATGGTTCGGAATGTTTACCCCTGCAATACGGGCCATTGAATCACTCCAATATTTCTAAAATTAAAGAATGCCGAATTCGACAGGGTATTAACCCTGACGCTGCTTATGACGTGGGTCCTTACAAAGGACGCGCACGACACCCTTGCGACGGACGACTTTGCAATTGCGGCAAATACGCTTCACTGAAGGATGAACTTTCATGTATTACTCCTCATCTGCGAGAACTTGGAAGCAGCCGTGATTCCTAGCCCTGCGGTTTATTGCGTAGAGAACTTTTACCCGGCGTGAAATTAAAAACTTCCACGCGTCGATTAATTGGTAGAAAACCAAGAGATCGATCCCGGATGGTATTTGATGCGACTATGCACCCACCCGAGAGCCGACTCACTTCATCATGGGAGCACCTTTGAAGTTTGCTTTCTTCAAGAGACTCTCGTATTGATGTGACATGACATATGCCTGAACCTGAGACATGAAGTCCATGGTTACGACAACAATAATCAAAAGTGACGTACCGCCGAAGTAAAACGGCACATTCCACTTCAAAATCAGGAATTCCGGAAGCAAGCAAACCACCGTTATATATGCCGCTCCGATCAGTGTCAGGCGCGTGAGAATCTTGTCGATATAGCGAGCTGTCTGCTCTCCTGGACGAATACCAGGCACAAATGCTCCACTTTTCTTGAGATTGTCAGCCGTTTCCTTCGAGTTGAAAACTAACGCGGTATAGAAAAAACAAAAGAAAATAATTGCAGCGGCATAAAGCATTACGTATATCGGCTGACCCGGCGAAAGCGATCCAGCTACATCCTTCAACCAACGCATCGACTCACCAGAGCCAAACCAGCCTGCAACAGTCGCCGGAAACAAAATAATAGATGATGCAAAGATCGGCGGAATAACCCCGGCCATATTCAATTTAAGCGGTAGATGAGAACTCTGCCCACCATAAATTTTGTTGCCCACTTGACGCTTGGCGTAATTCACCAGAATCTTGCGCTGGCCTCGCTCAACAAAGACCACGAAGGCCGTGACTGCGACTACAAGTAAGCAAATTACAATCGCTGTTAATGGGTGCATTGCACCAGTACGAACCAACTCTAGAAGACCGCCTATGGCACTAGGTAGGCCCGCCGCAATACCGGCAAAGATAATAATCGAAATGCCATTTCCAAGACCACGCTCGGTAATCTGTTCACCAAGCCACATTAAAAACATCGTCCCGGTGACAAGCGTTGAGACAGTTGTCAAACGGAACATGAATCCTGGATCGTTAACCAAGCCAGCTTGAGCCTCAAGGGCCACTGCTATACCCAGTCCTTGGAACAAAGCGAGACCCAAAGTACCGTAACGAGTGTACTGAGTAATCTTGCGACGTCCTGACTCACCCTCTTTTTTAAGGGCCTCGAGTTGCGGACTAGCGACACTCATAAGCTGCATGATGATCGACGCCGAAATATACGGCATGATCCCCAAGGCAAAAATAGTAAAACGCGACAGAGCGCCACCCGAAAACATGTTGAACATGCCGAGGATGCCGCCCTGCTGCGAGTTGAACAAATCGGAGAGAACGTTGGGATCAATCCCGGGAACCGGAATATGGGCACCAAGTCGATAAACAACGAGGGCTCCAAGAAGGAACCAAAGACGACGCTTAAGATCGCCGAATTTCCCGCCCTTGCCAACTGTATTGGGGTTTGCTGCCAACGCTCTAACCTTTCCCAAACTTACTCAGCAACCAATCCGCCGGCTGCTTCAATAGCGGCCTTCGCACCTTTGGTTGCACCAACGCCTTTTAGCGTAACCTTGCGGCTAATAGCGCCAGAAAGAAACACCTTTGCAGACAGCGCATCACCTGGAACAATACCTGCGGCCTGCAGAGCCAACAGATCGATCGTCTCAATAGGCAGACGATCCAGATCAGTCAACCGAACTTCATAGTTGCGAGCACGGGTCAAAGAATTGAAACCGCGCTTTGGCAGGCGGCGCTGCAGCGGCATTTGACCGCCCTCGAAGCCGACCTTGTGAAAGCCACCAGAACGTGACTTTTGGCCCTTATGACCGCGACCACAAGTCTTGCCTAAGCCTGACCCGATGCCACGACCAACACGCTTAGCGGCTTTTTTTGAGCCTTCAGCTGGCTTGATGGTATTTAAACGCATGGCTTAACCCTCAACCTTAACGAGATACTGAACCTTCTGGATCATCCCGCGTACAGCCGGGGTATCCTCAAGTTCAGAAGAACTATTCAGCTTACGCAAACCGAGACCACGCACTGTAGCGCGGTGATCCTGCTTGGTCCCGATAATGCTTTTGACAAGCGTCACTTTGATTTTTTTATCAGCCATGACTTACCCCAAAACCCGTTCAACTGACAAACCACGTTTGGCAGCGATTTCAGACGGCGTATTGACCTTCGACAAACCGTCAATGGTCGCACGCACGATGTTGTAGGGATTGGTTGAGCCGTGAGCCTTGGCAACCACATTAGTCACACCGACGACCTCGAAGACCGCACGCATGGCGCCACCAGCGATGATGCCGGTGCCTTCCGGTGCGGGCTGAATCATCACGGTCGTAGCGCCGTGACGGCCCATGACAGTGTGATGAACAGTACCATTCTTCAAGCTGACCTTAGCCATCTTGCGACGGGCTTCGTCCATTGCCTTTTGAGCTGCAACCGGCACTTCGCGAGACTTACCCTTGCCCATGCCAATACTGCCATCGCCATCACCAACAACGGTCAAAGCGGCGAAGCCGAGAATACGACCGCCCTTAACCACTTTGGTAACACGATTGACAGCGACCATTTTTTCGCGCATACCATCGTCGGGCTTTTCAGCCTGCTGCGGGCGCTTACTTCTTTCTGGTTTAGCCATTTATTAACCTAGTCCTTTTGCCGTCGGTTAAAACTTCAGACCGGCTTCACGCGCAGCTTCCGCCAACGCTTGAACACGACCGTGGAACTGGAGCCCGGAGCGATCGAACGCGACCTGTTCGATACCAGCTGCCTTGGCGCGTTCGGCAATCAACTTGCCAACCGTCGTCGCAGCGGCTTTATTACCACCGTTTGCGACATCCTTACGGACACCAGTTTCCAGCGTAGAAGCCGAAGCCAGAACCATTCCACCGCAAGGTGAAATGATCTGGGCGTAAATGTGGCAGTTCGTGCGATTAACGCACAAGCGGACAGCTTTAAGCTCGGCGATTTTGGCCCGGGTTTTGCGGGCGCGGCGCAGACGCGCTTGTTTCTTGTTAAACATATGCCACCCTTACTTCTTCTT
>Ga0209476_10003350_pt1 | contig 10616 bp, 6 predicted proteins | sample KloWWTrecipitate_FD_187179 | JGI IMG/M metagenome (GOLD analysis project Ga0209476, IMG submission 187179) | Active sludge microbial communities from Klosterneuburg, Austria, studying microevolution and ecology of nitrifiers - Klosterneuburg... | ecosystem: Engineered > WWTP > Aerobic digester >...
GCAAGTGGCGCGCAGACCCCCGCGTCAAGCCTGTGCCGATCCTGATGATCACCGCGCGCGGCGACGAACCCGACAAGATTGCGGGGCTGGATGCCGGGGCGGATGATTACATCACCAAGCCTTTTTCGACCCAGGAGCTGCTGGCCCGTATCCGTGCGGTATTGCGCCGCCGCGCGCCGGAGCAGGTGGCCGACAGCGTGACCATTGGCAGGCTGCAGCTGGACGGCGCCACGCACCGGGTCAGCTTCGAAGAGCGGATGCTCAAGCTGGGGCCGACCGAATACAAGCTGCTGCATTACCTGATGAAACATGCCGAGCGGGTCCATAGCCGTGGCCAACTGCTCGACAAGGTCTGGGGTGACCATGTCTACATCGAGGAGCGTACCGTCGACGTGCACGTCAAGCGCCTGCGCGAGGCACTCGGCGAGGCCGGTGTGATGGTCGAGACTGTCCGTGGTGTGGGTTATCGCCTCACTGCGTTGACCCAGTCGCAGCCGAATTGAAGCGCAAAGGCTTCACAATCGGCTGATGATCTGGCGCGTCTTTCGACTCTTCCTGTTCCAGCTGCTCGGTGCCGTCGTAGGCTACGCCGTGTGGCCGTCGGCTGCCCATATGCAGGGCCTGATCGGGGGCATGGTGGGCGCCAGCTGGCTGTGGCTGATGATCGATCTGCGCCGCGGCCACAAGCTGCGCCACTGGCTGCGTACCGGCGACGCCACGAGCCCGCCGCAAATTCCCGGATACTGGGGTGAAATCACGAACCGTGTGCGCCGGCTATTGCGCGACCGCGACCGCTTGCTGCGCGACAGCGATGCCCGGCTGCAGGAGTTCCTGTCGGCCATCCAGGCCTCACCCAACGGGGTGGTATTGCTCGATGCCGAAGGGCGTATCGAGTGGTGCAATGAAACCGCCGCAGTCCATTTCGGCTTCGACGCCCGTCGTGACGTGCTGCAGCTGATCGGAAATCTGGTGCGCGACCCGGTATTTGTCGACTATCAGGCGGCGGGCGACTACACGCACGAGGTGGTGATACCCGGGCCGGGCAGCAGCAGCAGCCGACCGGTGCGCCTGTCGGTACATCTGCATCCCTATGGCGAGGGACGTGCATTGATGATGTCCCGTGATGTGACTGCGCTGGAACAGGCCGACGCGATGCGCCGGGATTTTGTTGCCAATGTCTCGCATGAAATCCGCACGCCTTTGACCGTGCTTGGCGGATTTGTCGAGACGATGCAGAACCTGCCGCTGGAGGCGCCCGAACGCCAGCGTTACCTGGCGTTGATGTCGCAACAGGCAGAGCGCATGCAGTCGCTGGTGCGGGATCTGCTCACACTGTCGCGCCTGGAGGGAAGTCCGCCTCCGCGCTCGGACGAATGGATGGTGGTGCGTGAACTGATTGGCCAGTGTGAACAGGAGGGGCGTGATCTGTCGATGCTGATGAGCGAGATGGGCCACGATCTGCAGGTGGAGATAACCGACGACTGCGAGATTGCGGGTTCGTCGCTGGAACTGCACAGTGCCATGGCCAATCTGATCAATAACGCGATCCGCTACACACCGACGGGTGGCAAGGTGATGGTGACCTGGCGCGTGCTGGACGATGGCCGCGGCGAGTTTGCGGTGACCGATACCGGGCCTGGCATCGCGCCCGAACACCTGCCCAGACTGACCGAGCGCTTCTACCGCATCGATCGCAGCCGATCGCGCGAGACTGGCGGTACCGGCCTCGGCCTGGCAATCGTCAAGCATGTGGCGCAGCGCCATGCCGGCCATCTGACGATCGACAGCCAGCCTGGCAAAGGTTCGCGATTCGCGATCACGTTGCCGGCCAACCGGGTTCGAGTCCACAAGTTGCTCAAGGCTGCTTGATGCGCCGGTACAACAGCATGTCGTCTCCCTTGCCCGAGGTGCGGCGGATGGTGGTGACCAAATCCCATAGCGCCGGATCCGGCGCGTCGGCGCTGTTGGCCGCCTGAAGATCCGCGTCGACGATCAGCCAGGGGCATTCGGACGCTGGACGTGCGGTTTCGATGCGCAGCCTGGCGTGGTAGCGCAACGCAGCGACCTGGTCGCGTTCGATGTTGTGCGTCGCCTGCAGGCATTGCTGCGGCTGGATCAGGGCCTGCACCTTGGCAGCAACAACGCTGTTGCTGCGCACGAAGTCCAGCAGCGGCATCCACAAGGTCATCAGCAGCAACCAGCACAATGCGGCGCCACCGGCAGGCAACACCAGGCTTTTCCAGATCGCCGCCTGGTGGCGCCCGACGCGCCACTTGACCAGCCAGGCCCAGACCAGTGACGCCAGCAGCGCAATCAGGAACACCGGCAGGGAAAAATGGGCCTGGAAGTCCGGCGCCTGCTTGAACACGTTGATGGCCGCCTGGCGCGGCATGCCGGTCTGCATGGCAAACCAGATCACCCAGATGATGATGCCGCAACCGGTGAAGAACAGCAGTGTGAACCAGTCGATCAATGCCGACACGCTGCGCTGCAGTGTCGGCAGCGAGAACGCCGCCAGTGCCGCCAGTGGCGGTAGCGCCAGCAGCAGCGCGCGATCGGCAGGCCGGGTGGAGATGGCGGATAAGACCGCGATGCCCGCAAACCACAGCGGCAACGCCAGGTGCAGGCTGATGTGCATGTTCAGCAACTGATGGCGCCAGCGCCACAGAGTGAGCAGCACCAATGGCCACGCCGGCCAGGTGAACCACAACAGTAGCCGGGCCAGACTGCGCCAGTCCTTGCTGGCAATGTCTTGCGGCAACACGATGCGCCAGCGCCACAGGTCCAGTGCCGATGCCAGGGCCGCGGCGAGCAAGGTGGCCAACGCCAGGATGCCGGCCGCGCGCAGCGCCCGTCGCCGTCCGCCATTGGCCGGATCGACGGCGAGCAGGTGCAGCAGCGCAGCCCCGGCACCGAAAAACATGGCCAGTGAGGGCGCAGCACTGAGTACCAGCCCGGCCATGCCAAAGGTCAGCGCGGCCAGTGGCGCCAACAGCCGGGAGCCGATGCTGGTCGCACCGTAGAACGTCAGCGTGGCGAAACACAGTTGCGCCAGGTGCGTCGTGACTTCATGGGAGAGTTGTGCCAGCCCCAGGCAGGCGATCAGGGCCAACAGGCCACCGTCGCCGATGGCGCGGGCATAGTCGACCGGATTGGCTTCGCCTCCAAACGCGAACGCCACGGGTTGTGCGCGTGGATTCTGCGCCAGCCCGTACACGGTGTACCAGCTTGCAATCAGCGTCACGATCAGCATCAGTGCGAAAGGGATTCGCACCAGCAGAACCGGGGACACCCAGGCCGGTCCCCACTGCACCGCCAGGGCGCCGATCCAATAGGGCAGCAAGCCGTCGGCCAGTGGGCGCATGCCCAGCATCTGGGGATCCAGCCAACTGGTGGCGCCCTGGGCCATGTCCATCATGTAACCAAACGCCGCCATATCGGCGCCGCGCCATGGCTCGCGCCCGATCAGACCGGGAATCACATAGGCGGCGCACAGCAGCAACAGCGCCAACCGGGGCAGACGGCGCACCGAACCTTGTGCAACGATGGCTGGACTGGGGTGGTTCACGTGGTCAGGGCAACAGGGGCAGTGGGTGCCTTGGGATCAAAAATGCAAAATTGCAACGGCAAAAAGGGCAGCGCGGTTACCCGGGCTGCCCTTGTGCGAGGCGTGATCGTGTTTACTTGGCAGCGGTCTTGCCGAAACGATTGCGGAATCGCTCGACGCGACCACCCATGTTGTCCACGGACTTCTGCGTACCGGTGTAGAAGGGATGCGATTCGCTCGACGTTTCCAGCTTGTACAGCGGCAGTTCGCGCCCGTCTTCCATCTTGATCATGTCTTTGGTGTTGACACAGGAACGGGTGACGAATTTGAAGTCGTTCGACTGGTCCTGGAAGCAGACGTCGCGGTAGTTGGGGTGAATTCCGGTTTTCATGTTGGTGTCCTTCAAGTGCGCCAGCCGCGCCTGAAATCGTGCAAACCCATGCACGAAGCCATTTCAAGCGTACTTATCGCGTAAAGCCTGCGATTATGGCACGGTTCGAGCTGCTTGCCGTGAAGATCAGCCGCCCCGACGCATCTGGTCGAAGAATTCGTTGTTGTTCTTGGTAGCCCGCATCTGCTTGAGCACCAGTTCCATCGACTCGATCTCGTCCATGTTGTACAGAAACTGGCGCAGGATGCGGGTCTTTTGCAGGATCTCTGGCGCCAGCAGCAATTCTTCGCGGCGGGTGCCGCTGCGATTGAGCTGGATCGACGGGAACACGCGCTTCTCGTACAGGCGGCGGTCCAGGTGGATCTCGGAGTTGCCGGTGCCCTTGAATTCCTCGAAGATCACCTCGTCCATGCGGCTGCCGGTGTCGATCAGTGCGGTGGCGATGATGGTCAGCGAGCCGCCTTCTTCCACGTTGCGCGCCGCGCCGAGAAAGCGTTTCGGGCGCTGCAGTGCATTGGAATCGACGCCGCCGGTCAGCACCTTGCCACTCGATGGCACGACGTTGTTGTAGGCCCGCGCCAGACGGGTGATGGAGTCGAGCAGAATGACGACGTCCTTCTTGAGTTCGACCAGGCGCTTGGCCCGTTCGATCACCATTTCGGCAACGTGTACGTGGCGCGCTGCCGGTTCGTCGAAGGTCGAGGCGATCACCTCGCCCTTGACCGTGCGCTGCATCTCGGTGACCTCTTCTGGCCGCTCGTCGACCAGCAGCACCATCATGTAGCTGTCGGGGTAGTTGGCGGCGATCGCGTGCGCCATGTGCTGCATCATCACGGTCTTGCCGCTCTTGGGCGGGGCCACCAGCAAGGCGCGCTGGCCCTTGCCGATCGGCGCAATGATGTCGATGATGCGACCGGTCACGTTCTCTTCAGACTTGTTGTCGCGCTCGAGCTTCATTTGCTCCTTCGGAAACAGTGGCGTGAGGTTCTCGAACATCACCTTGTGCTTGTTTTCCTCGGGGCCGCCGCCGTTGACCTTGTCGAGCTTGTTCAGCGCAAAGTAGCGTTCACCATCCTTGGGTGTACGTACTTCACCTTCGATCATGTCGCCGGTATGCAGGTTGAAGCGACGGACCTGGCTGGGGCTGATGTAGATGTCGTCGGTGCTGGCGGTGTAGCTGGTGTCGGGGCTGCGCAGGAAGCCGAATCCGTCGGGCAGGATTTCCAGCACGCCGTCGGCAATGATCTGTTCCCCGGTACGTGCGCGCTTCTTGATGATTGCAAACATCAGCTCCTGCTTGCGCATGCGGCCGGTGTTTTCAATTTCAAGCTCTTCAGCCTGCTTGAGGACTTCAGACACGTGCAGTGCCTTGAGTTCGTTTAAATGCATGGAGTTACCCGAGTGGGATTGAGAGGGATGACGCGAACGGAAACCGGGGGGGGCAAGTCAGGGCAAGAGGGTGGCCCCAACCATTTGTTCCAAACCTGGAACTCGAACCGATTCGGATTGCGAATCGGTGATCTGGCGGGATTATGACAGGAAAAATGGTTGCCGCAACCGGCTCAGGTGCGGCCGGGGCGCAGCGCAGGCGCCCCGGTTGATCAGGCCAGTTGCTGGTCGATGAAGGCAGTCAGCTGGGATTTGCTCATGGCGCCGACCTTGGTCGCTGCCAGCTGCCCATCCTTGAAAATCATCAGCGTCGGAATACCGCGGATGCCGAATTTGGCCGGGATGTCCCGGTTCTCGTCGACATTCATCTTCGCGACCTGAAGCTTGCCTTCGTAGCCTGTGGCCACTTCGTCCAGGATTGGGGCAATCATCTTGCACGGGCCACACCATTCGGCCCAGTAATCCACCAGCACCGGCTGCGATGACTTGAGCACATCGTCATTGAACGACGCGTCGGAGACATGTTTGATCAGTTCGTTTGCCATGGAGATTCCTTGGTTCTGCGGGTACAGGTAAAGTGGGGAAATTGTGACAGAAACCAACCCCCCTTGCCCGTGTGCGCCATGCAATGGATGAGATAGCGAAAATCCATCACTTCACGCGCCAGTGGGATCTGGTCATGCAACAGTTGCAGGCACAGGTTGCGCTGCGCGGGGTTCATCCGGCGCAGGTGGTGGTGTTGCTTCCTTATGTGCAGCTGATCGGCGTGGCGCGCAGTGCCTGGACGCGTGCAGCGGCGGGGGCGAACGCGACAGGCAGCAGTTTCGTGCCGCGTTTCGAGACCACGATGAACTGGAGTATGGCGCTGGACGCCTTCGTGCCGTCGCAGCAGGACATTCGCCGCGACGCCGCGCGTGACATCGTGACGGCGCAGGCCTTGCTCGCGCGCGCCGGTATGCAGCGCCAGCAGGACGACCTGGCTGCAGCGCTGATGGAGGCGGCCTGGAGCCTGACCTCCCTGGCCGCCTGTGTGCCGCCCGATCGGCGCAGTGCCTGGGGCACCCAGATGATGGCAGCGCTCGACGCCCAGCCGATGCCGCCCGTGCTGGACTGGGAAGCCCGGATTGGCCGGATCGCATTGGCGTGGGTGGCCAACAGTGCCTACCCGACCGATGCCTTGTTCACTGCCCGCTGTGAACTGCTGGTCATTGTCGAAGGCTTGCAGGAAGATCCGTTGCAGGCGCAGTTGCAGGCCTTGTGGGCAGATCACGTGCTGGTGCTGCGCCTGCAGCCGCCGAACGAACATGGTGTCGTCGCATTGCACCGGGCCAGCGATCCCGAAGCCGAGGCCGAACAGGCCGCGGCCTGTGTGCTGATCCATCTGGCCCAGGGGCGCACACCGGTGGCCTTGGTGGCGCAGGACCGGTTGCTGACGCGGCGCGCCCGCGCCATGCTGGCAGAACACGGCGTGGCGGTGCGGGATGAAACCGGCTGGACCCTGTCGACCACCCGGGCAGCCGCACTGGTGATGGGATTGCTGCGCGCCATGGCGTGGGACGCGTCGACCGATGCCGTGCTCGACTGGGCCAAGCAGGCGCCGGTTTTCGAGCCAGCGACCTTGGCGCAGATGGAGGCCGATCTGCGCCGGGCCGGTCTGCGTGACTGGCGCGGCTGGACCTCGGACGACTCCGTGCGTGTGCGCGTCAACAGCTTGCGCGAATCGATGCAGGGCGCGCGCGCATTGCCGGCCTGGTTGACGGCGTTGCGCAGTGCCCTGCAGTCCAGCGGGTCCTGGGTGGCCCTGCTTCAGGACATTGCCGGCCAGGCCGTCATCGATGCCCTGCATCTGCAGGAGAGTGCCAGCGACACCTTTGCCGATGTCGAGCGGCGTATCAGCCTGGGTGCCTTCACTGCCTGGGCCGGACAGGTGCTGGAGGCCGGCAGCTACGTGCCGCCACATCCGTTGCTGGAGCAGGTCGTGATCCTGCCGCTGAGCCAGCTGTTCGGCCGCACGCCGGCGGCAGTCGTGCTGCCCGGATGCGACGAGGCCCATCTGGCGGCTTCGCCGGACCTGCCCGGCAACTGGACGGCGGCGCAGCGCGAACTGCTGGGTCTGCCTTCGCGCGAACGTCTGGCCAGCACGCTGGCCGGCGCCTGGCGCAACGCGCTGGGCGCGCCGCGCATCGACATCCTGTGGCGCGCAAGTGATGGCGGCGAGTCGGTGATGCCGAGCATCTTCGTGCAGCAACTGCGCCTGCAATACCCGCTGCTGGCTGGCGACCCGCGTGTGGTTCGGCGACTGGCTGCGCAAGCCAGCGCCATGCCGCAACCTGTGGCAAGTTCCTTGCCGATGTCGCGCCTGACCGCCAGCGACTATGAAGACCTGCGCCGCTGCCCGTACCGCTTCTTTGCCTTGCGCCAGCTCGGCCTGCGCGAATCGGACGAACTCGACTCCGAACTGGGCAAGCGCGATTTCGGCAACTGGCTGCATATGCTGCTGAGCCATTTCCATGGCGCGCTGGCCCAGGCGCCCGACGCCGATGGTGCAGCCCGGATCGTCATGATCGATGCCGCAGCGGCGCGTGCGAGCCGCGATCTGGCACTGGCAGAGAACGAGTTCCTCCCTTTCGCAGCGTCCTGGCCGCAGGTACGCAGCGCCTACCTGTTGTGGTTGTCCGGTCATGAGGCAGGGGGGGCCCGATTCCAGGCGGCCGAAGATCGCCACGAGATGCCCTTGGGCGATCTGAAGCTGGTCGGCCGCATCGACCGCATCGACCGCAGCGGCAACGGCGTGCGGCAGGTCATCGACTACAAGACCGAATCGCGCGACATCACGCAGCAGCGCATCCGCCAGCCGCTGGAGGATAGCCAGCTGGCGTTTTATGCGGCCCTGCTCGAAGACGACACGCTGGAGGCGATGTACCTGCATATTGCCGAGTCCGGGCCGACCAGGGCTTTTGTGCAGCCGGACATCGTGGCCTTGCGTGACCAGCTGGTCGAGGCCATACAACACGACATGGCGCGGATTGCAGCCGGCGCCCCGATGCCGGCACTCGGCGCCGGGTCGGCATGCGATTATTGTGCAGCCCGCGGCCTGTGCCGGAGGGATTTCTGGAGCTGCGCCGACCCTGTGGCGGCGCAGCCAAACCATGGCTGAGCCGGATGTGATTGCCGCTTATGAGCACAATGGCCGGCCGGTGCGCGCGGCCGATTTCTATGCGATCGCCTGCGATCCGCGTCGCCAGGTTGCCGTGGAGGCCTGTGCCGGCGCGGGCAAGACCTGGATGCTGGTCTCGCGCATCGTGCGCATATTGTTCGACGGCGTCGACCCGAAGACCGGCGCGTTGTCGGTGTTGCCGCACGAGATCCTGGCGATCACCTTCACCAAACGTGCGGCCAGCGAAATGCGTGAGCGGCTGTACCGCTGGCTACAGGATTTTGCGTTCGCCAGTGATGCGGTGCTGCAGCAGGAACTCACCAGCCGCGGGGTTGCCGTCAGTGCCGACCCGGCCATCGCGCAGGCGATGCGCTCGCGCCTGGCGGGCCTGTATGCATCGGTGCTGGCATGCGGCAGACCGGTGCAGATCCGAACCTTTCACAGCTGGTTTGCAGCCTTGCTGCGGGCAGCGCCGTTCGCCGTGTTGCAGCAGCTCGATCTGCCGCTGCATTACGAACTGCTGGAGGACGATGCACCGGCCAGGGCGCTGGTCTGGCGCCGCTTCTACCAGGCCTTGCTCGATCAGCCCGAGCGGCGTGCCGATTTCGAAGCGGTGGTGGCCGAACACGGCCGCTTCCAGACCGAAAAGGCACTGGGCCAGGCGCTGGACAAACGCGTCGAGTTCGTGCGCGCCGATGCAGCCGGGCGTGTCGACGCATCGGTGCGCCATTTTCATGCCGTGTTTCCGGCGCTGTCGGCGCACGCGCAGCCGGCGCACGCGCTGGTGGGCGCGTCGGCCAGCGCCCGCTGGCTTGGCTGGGCCGACGCGCTGGCGGGCGAATCCAACAAGACACCGCAGAAGGCTGCCGAGCGCGTGCGCGAGGTGTTTGTCGCCATGGCGGATCCGGCGCAACAGCTGGCGGGCGCCGACGCTCTGGCGGCGCTGCGCAAGGCGTTCTTCGTCGCAGAAGAGGACCGGCTGACGCACCACCTGCTGAAGTTCGCCGCCGCGCAGCAGGCCGCTGCCGAATTGCTGACGCTTTGTTCGGCGCAGCGCCACCACGCCGCCTGGCTGTACCAGCAACGCATGGGCCGCCTGTGCCGCGTGTTGATTGCCGCTTTCAGTGCGCTCAAGCGCGAACGCGGCTGGATCGACATGAGCGACGTCGAACGCGCGGCGATGGTCTTGTTGTCCGACCCGGTGTTGTCGGGCTGGGTGCAGGAGCGGCTCGATACCCAGGTGCGCCATTTGTTGATCGACGAGTTCCAGGACACCAACCCGATGCAATGGCATGCATTGCTGTCGTGGCTGGGAAGTTACTCCGGCACGGCGGGTTCGGCGCCCGGTATCTTCATCGTGGGCGACCCGAAGCAGAGCATCTACCGGTTCCGGCGCGCCGAGCCGCAGGTGTTTCGCGCGGCGCAGGCTTTTGTATCCCAGGGGCTGGGCGGCGAGCTGCTCAGCTGCGATCACACCCGGCGCAACGCCAGGGCGGTCATCGAGGTCGTCAACACGGTGATGGCGAACGCTGCCGAACAAGACCACTATGAAGGATTTCGCAGCCACACCACGGACGCGTCCGCGACCGGGCGCGTCTGCCGCCTGCCGCCGATAGCGCGGGACCGGTCGGCAGCGGCCGACGGCGCAGCAGGCGCTGATGCGCCCGCGGCCGGGTCCGGCTGGCGCGACAGCCTGACGCAGGCACGCGAGACACCGGAGGAAACCTATCGCTCGCTGGAGGCGCGCCAGGTCGCACACTGGATCGCCGATGCGGTGGCGCAGGGGCGCGCGCCGTCGGACGTGATGGTGTTGTCGCGTCGCCGCGCCGGCCTGGGTCCGCTGCTGGACGCACTTCGCGCGCTCGGTGTTCCGGCGCAGATCGGCGAGAAGACCGGACTGAACGATTGTTGCGAAGTGCGCGATATCGTCGCGCTGCTCGATGTGCTGGTATCGCCGCGGCACGACCTGTCGCTGGCACGTGCATTGCGCTCGCCGCTGTTTGACCTGCCGGACGAGGCGCTGGTCGACCTGGCGGTGCGCCAGCGCGCACAGCGGCTGCCCTGGTTCGAGTTGCTGCAGCAGGACTGGCCGGTGGCGCATGCCTTGCACGGCATCGGCGCCACGCTGACGC
>Ga0209476_10003351_pt1 | contig 10615 bp, 5 predicted proteins | sample KloWWTrecipitate_FD_187179 | JGI IMG/M metagenome (GOLD analysis project Ga0209476, IMG submission 187179) | Active sludge microbial communities from Klosterneuburg, Austria, studying microevolution and ecology of nitrifiers - Klosterneuburg... | ecosystem: Engineered > WWTP > Aerobic digester >...
TCGAGGTCGAACACCGCGATGTCCGCGCGCTTGCCGACCCTGATCTCGCCGCGGTCGTGCAGGTTGAAGAAATTCGCGAGCTTGCCGGTCATCACGTGGATCGCCTGCTCCAGCGTGATGCGGTTCTCCTTCACGTACTTGCTGAACAGCAGGATGTTCTCGCCGCCGCCGCAGAGCATCTGCAGGTGCGCGCCGGCATCCGAGATGTTGCCCACCGTCTTCGGTTCGAGCAGCAACCGCGTGGTGAGCGCCTCGTCCTTCGGGAAAGGCGCCATGTGCACGGTGGAATGCGTGCCGTTCTCCAGGATCCACTGCGCCATCGCGTCGGAGCGGTGCAGGCCGCGGCTGTCGGCGAACTGCTTCAGCGTGATGTCGACCGGGCCGGTGCCGTTCGCGGAATCGAGCAGGTAGAGATCCTGGGGGTTGTTCATCGGCGAGTGTTTCCACGCCTTCGTGTCCCAGGACTCGCGCGCCCGCGCCCGCCAGCCGGGATCGGCCAGCAACCGCGCCTTTTCCTCGTGCGTCTCGGCCAGCACCACCTCGTGCCAGACGTAGTCGTTCGACTGCGCGAAGATCAACGACTTCACCAGGCTGAGCGTGCTGGTCGGCGAGACGTGCGCGTAGCCCGGCCACAGGTCCACGCCGGCGTCCTGCATCTTCTTCACCGAGGCTTCCATCGCCGGAAGGATGTCTTTCTGGAACTCCAGCGTGGGAATCGCGCCGGCGATCTGCACGCGCGTCCTGCGTCCCTTCAGCAGTCGCTCCAGGCGCTCCAGCGACTGCGGCCCGGTCTTGCGCATCGCGGTATCGACGATGACCTGGTAGCTCGCCGCCGGGTAGCGCTCGAGGACGTCGAACAACGCGGTGAACTCCGCGTCGTCGGCCACCAGGGTCGGGATGGGCCGGTTGTCGCCGTCGTGGTCGTGCATATTGTCCGAGAGCCCCAGCGCGCCGGCGGCGAGCGCGTCCTCGAGCAGTTGCGCCATGCGCGCGGTCTCCGCCGGCGTGGCGACGCGCTCCCAGGCGTCCAGGCCCATCACCGCGATGCGGATCGCGATGTGGCCGACGAATATCGCGTAGTTCGCCGGCACCTTGACCTTGCTGGTCAGCGAGGCCTTGTATTCGGACCATGTCTCCCAATCCCACGGCACGTTCTCGAGGAACGGCCCCATCGGGATGTCCTCGAAGAACGAGAAGATCTTCACCATCTCCAGCTGCGCGGCCTTGTCGCGCGACATCGGCGCGGCGGCAAACCCGCAGTTGCCGAGGATGATCGTGGTCGCGCCGTTGCCGGGCAGCGGGTCGAGGTCGGGCTGCCACCACATCGTGGCATCGTAATGGGTGTGAGCCTCGATGAAGCCGGGCGTCACGTAGCAGCCGCTGGCGTCGTGCACCTCTTCTGCGGCGCGCGGGGCGAGCCCGCGGCCGATCTCCGAGATCAGGCCCGCGGTCACGCGCACGTCGGCCGGGTAGGCCGCGGCGCCGGTGCCGTCGATGACCGTGCCGCCGCGAATCAGGATATCTGCCATGGTCTTCCCCCCGTTTCATGGTGATCGAATGTGCGAGGACAATATTCCGAATACCATTCGGAATATAGGCAGAAAACATTACAGTTTGTTAACCAACTGCGCCGGCGTCGACGCTCCGGGGCCCCGGGGCGGAGCAAGCTCAGCGCTGGAACATCAGCCATTTGGATTAGATGGCCTGCCCGCGGCACCTCTATACTCCCGCTTCCTCATAACCACACCACGGGAGTACAGGCATGGCGGGCACCGGCAGGCTGCAGGGCAGGATCGCGATCATCACGGGCGCGGCCCAGGGCATGGGCGCGGAACACGCGCGCGCATTCATCGCCGAAGGCGCACGCGTGGTGCTGACCGACCTGCAGGAGCCCGCGGGGCAGGCGCTCGCCGCCGAGCTCGGACCGAACGCGCTGTTCGTGCGCCACGACGTGAGCAAGGCGCAAGACTGGGATGCCGTGATCGCGGCCACGCGCACGGCATTCGGCCCGGCCAACGTGTTGATCAACAACGCCGCGATGTATTTCATCTGCCCCGTGGACGAGGCCGATCCCGAGCGCGTGCGCAAACTGCTCGACGTGAACATCTACGGCAGCTGGCTCGGCATCAGCAAGCTCGCCCCGGTGATGCGCGAGGCCGGCGGCGGCTCGATCATCAACCTGTCGTCGCTGGCGGGGATGCGCGGGATCCCGTGGCACGGCATCTACGGCACCTCGAAATGGGCCATCCGCGGGCTGACCAAGACGGCAGCCTACGACCTCGGCCCTTCGGGCATCCGCGTCAACGCGATATTGCCCGGTGCGATCGAGGAAACGGGCATGGCGGGCGGGCCGCTCGACGAGACGCAGCTGGCGGCAATCCCGCTGCGCCGCACGGGACGCAAGAGCGAGGTATCGCAGCTGGCGGTGTTCCTGGCCTCGGACGAGAGCGCCTATATCACCGGCGGCGATCACGTGATCGACGGCGGCCGCGCGCTCTGGTGAGCCGCGCGGCACGCCGCGCCGGCGCGTGCCTCAGGCGGCGCCGGCTCCTCCCGCATTGATCGCGTCCACGGCGAGCATCGCGCCGCGCATCGCCCCCTCGATATAGCCCACGCCGGTACCGTCACCGACCTCATGCACGCGCAGGCCCGCGGCACGGAAGGCCTCGGCCTGCGAGGAATCGCCGGTCGCGCCCTTGGCCACGATCACGTGGTCGGCCTCCACCGTGCGCGCCGCGCCGCCGGCATCGGTGAAGCTCACGCGGCCGGTCTCGATGCGGATGTCCTTCGCGCTCGCGAACAGGCCGAGCCCGTGCTCCTTGAGCTCGGCGAGCAGGCGCATGCGCCGCACCAGCGTCAGCCCCTTGCCCAGGCGCGGCACCTCGTCGATCACGCTGACCTTGCGCCCGCGCTCGATCAGGAACTCCGCCAGCTCGAGCCCGACCAGCTCGCCGCCGATGATCGCGACGTTCCTGCCGAGCGGCATCCACGCATGCGTGGCCTTGCGCACGAAATCGAGGTTCGCCGTGAGCCCGGTCGCCGCGCCCGCCTTGGTGGCGATGCGCGTCAGCAGCGAGGTCTTCTGCGCCAGCGCCTCGGAGCTCTCGCCAAGCATCATCTTGCGCATGTCGTCGCCGCTGAAAACATGCGCCAGATCCGCGCCCGGGATCGGCGGCATGTTGCGCAGCGCGCCCGTGGCCACGATGACCTCGTCGGGTTTCAGCGACTTCAGCAACTCGGGGGTGGCAACGGTGTTCAGGCGCACCTCGATCGTGGCCTGCTCCACCTGCAGGCGCAGCCAGTCGAGCAGGCGCTCGTTCGCGGCATAGGCCAGCGAGGCGAAGCGCAGCGTGCCGCCGAGACGGTCGCCCTTCTCGATCAGGATCACCTCGTGGCCATCGCGCGCGAGACGCCGCGCCGACTCCATGCCGCCGGGGCCGCCGCCGACCACCACCACGCGCTTGCGCGCGCCGGGCTTCGGCGCGTCCACGCGCAGGTACTCGATGCCGCACTCGGCGTTCACGGCACAGCGCGTGGACTCCAGCGTGTAGATCGCGCTGACGCAGGTGTAGCAGTAGATGCACGGGCGCACCTGCTCGGCCTTGCCGGCCGCCAGCTTGTTCGGCAGTCCGGGGTCGGCGAGCAGCTTGCGGCCCATGCCGAGGAAGTCGAGCCGGCCGGCGGCAATCTCGGCGTCGCCGTGCTCGGGCTCGACCCGACCCGAGCAGATCACCGGGATGTCCACGATCTTCTTGATCTCGGCGCCCGCGGGCAGGTTGGTGTTGGGCTCGTGGGGGATGTTCGAGGCCGAGTGCAGCTTGCCGATGCCGGTGTCGTGGTAGGCGGTCACGGTGATCGCGTCGGCGCCGGCTTGCTCGACCAGCTTCGCCGTCACCCTGGCGTGCTCCAGCGTGATACCGCCTTCCTTGCCCACCTCGCGCGAGTCCATCTTCACGATCACGGCGAAATCCGGGCCCACGGCCGCGCGTACCGCGCGCACGACCTCGACCAGGAAACGCGAGCGGTTCTCCGTGCTGCCGCCGTACTCGTCGGTGCGCTTGTTGGTCTTTGGCGACAGGAACGAAGACAGCAGGTAGCCGTGCCCGCCGTGGATCTCGACCGCATCGCAGCCCGCCTGCTTCGCGCGGCGCGCGCCGGCCGCGTAAGCATCCACGACGACCTGGATGTCCTCGTGGGTGAGCACCTTGTAGGTGGGCATGCCGGCGCTGGCAAAGGCCTGCAGCTCCTCGAGCAGGAAGCCCTCGGTGAAGTCGCCCTTCATCGGCTCGGGCACCGAGGGGCACCACTGCGGGCGCCCGGCCTTGGTGTCGTCGCCGGCTACCAGCCCGCCCTGGTGCAGTTGCACGGCGTACTTCGCGCCGTGGCGGTGCACGGCCTCGACCACGCGCGCCAGGCCCGGGATGAACCTGTCGTCGGAGATGCCGATCTGCCAGGGCTGCACCTGGCCGATCGGGTACATCACGCCGCAGGCGCCGGAGATGACCAGCCCGGCGCCGCCGCGCGCCTGCTCCTCGTGGTAGGCCACCACGCGATCGCCGCTGGACCCGTCGTCCTCGCTGAAATTGACACCCATCGCCATGACCACGATGCGGTTGCGCAATTGCATGGCGCCGATGCGACCGGGCGAGAGCAGATGGGAATAGGCGGGCTGGGACATGGGCGCTCCTTGGAGTGGTTATCTGGCGGGGTGGCAGTATAGCGTCCGCCCCCGGCTGCCGTGGGTCCGGCTTCAGCCGGACATTTACGGTTTCCGCGCACACGTCCTGCTGAAGCCGGACCCACGCGGGTTTCTCGTACGCGGAAAGGCTACTTCTTTCCGAGCAGAGCGATCTTGCGCTCGAGATTGGCGATCAGGTCATTGAAGCCTTCCTCCAGCAACTCTTCCGTCGTGAGCGGAACGTGGTAGTTCCGCAATTGCAGGAAGAATGCCTGCTGCTCGGGCCCGAGCTGTTCCAGCTGGGACAGCGAGAGCGAGCTGCGGAAACTGCCCTGACCGTACTCCGACAACAGCAGACCGATCGCCTGCGAGCAGAAGAGCCAGATGGCGGCGGCAAGGTCCCTGTCGCGCAGGCCCTGCTCGTATAGCGTCTTGCCCACCGTGTGGGTGATGCTGAGCCAGCCGGCGGAGGTGCGGCCGTCGACGCCCATGACCTTGAAGATGACCGGGTTCTTCTCCGCGTGCTTCTTCACGGCCCATAGCCAGGCGCGCAGCGTGTCCTGCCAGGCCTGGCCCGCTTTCGCCTTCGGCATGCGGAACTGCTTGCAGATGTGATCGGCGACCGCGTTGAGCAGTGCCTCGCGGCTGGGAAAGTAGTTGTAGAGCGCCATCGAGACCGTATCGAGCGCATCGGCCACGCGCGCCAGCGTGAACCCCTCGATCGAATGCTCCGCCAGTAACTCCACCGACTTCCCGAGGATCATCTCGCGCGACAGCCGCGCCGGGCGCCCGGGGCTGGACGCCCGGCGAGCCGGCTTCGCGTCGGTCTGCTTCTCGGGTACGGCGCTGACAGCCGTGATTTTCGCCTTGCGGGTGACGGCGCGTGCCATGCGGGAATTTCCTGGGACCGGAGCGGATGAATGCCCCATGTTAGCAATTCCCGCGAATTCTCTTCAAAGTAAGTTTGTTACGCGCCGGCGCCAGTGCATTGACTTCGCGCCCGGGGTGCGGGAGGGTCGTGCACACGACAACAGCCTGCGGAGTCGCGCCGTGAACGACTACCACTTCGAACCCCTCGGACTCATCGACTATTCCTTCCTGGCGCAGGAAACGCCCGAGCGGCACATGAGCGTGGCCGGCGTGGCGATTTTCGAGGCTGGCCCGTTGCGCCGTCCGGGCGGCGGCATCGACTTCGCGGCCATCAGGAACGCGACCGCCGTCGCGATCGAGCAGATACCGCGCTACCGCCAGAAGCTCATGTGGCGCGCGCACCGCGAACTGGGCAGCTACCTGGGTTTCGGCGACGGCGCGCACGAGAACGAATCGCTGCCGCCGGTATGGGTGGACGACCCGCACTTCGACATCGACTACCACATGCGGCACACGGCGCTTCCCCGCCCGGGCAGCGACGCGCAACTCAAGACGCTCGCCGGGCGCATCGCCTCGCAGCCGCTCGATCGTTCGCGACCGTTGTGGGAGACGTGGGTCGTCGAGGGCCTGGACGGCGAGCGCTTCGCGCTGATCTCGAAACTGCACCACTGCATGATCGACGGCATGTCGGGCATGGACGCCGCAACCATTCTCTCCTCGACCTCGCCCGACTTCGTTCCCGGCAAGCCCTCGCCCTGGCGCCCGCGGCGCGCCCCGACGCGCCAGGAACTGGAACGCGAACTGCAGCGCGAGCAACTGAGCGCACCGCTGCGCATGCTCCGGGACCTGCTCCAGCGAGACCGCGCGGAGCTGGCCGGGGAGATCGTGCACCGCATCAAGGGCATTGGTGAAACCTTCGCCGAGACTGCCGGCGCGACGCGCACGGCAACGCCGCTCAACGGCCGCAACGGCCCCCATCGCGCGATCGACTGGATGACGGTTCCGCTGCAGCGGATCAAGGCGGCGAGCAAGGCCATGGAATGCACCGTGAACGACGTGGTGCTCACCATCCTCACGGGTGCCTTGCGAGAGTACCTGCTGCAGACGGATTTCGCGCCCGGCTCGGCGCCGTTTCGCGCCACCGTGCCCGTGAGCATCTGGGGAGATCGTCGCAAGGGCGAGATCGGCAACCAGATCGCGGTCTGGATGATCGAGCTGCCGCTGGGGAAGTCCGCGCCGCGTGCGCAACTGCGGGCCATTCGCGAGGTGACGGCAAGGCTCAAGCACTCCGACCGCCCCCTCGGCGTGAAGACCCTCGAATCCGTGCTGAGTCTCGCGCCCGGCCTGGTGTCGCTGGCGGTGCGCAACGCCGCCGGCCCTTCCAACACGTTGATCACCAACATTCCCGGCCCGCAGGTCGCTCTTTACCAGATGGGCGCGAAGCAGCTCGCGGCCTACCCGATCGTGCCCTTGCTGGAAGACATGGGCATCGGCATCGGTGTCATGAGCTACAACGGCCTGACGTGCTGGGGCATTACGGCCGACAGGAATATCGTGCCCGACGTGGGCGCGTTCATGGACGCACTGGCGAAGTCGCTCGCCGCGGTGGACAAGGCGGCAGGCATGGTTGCGAAGGCCTCGCCACGCAAGCTCGTCGCGAACAAGAAGTCAGCGCCGGCGAAGCAGAAAACGCCGGTGAAGAAGACGGCGGCACCGAATACTGCACCCTCGCGCAAACCGCGCTGATTGCCAATGCCCGGCTCGAGAGGGTGTCGCAAAGCCATCGGTGCTGTGGATAGCGGCCCGACCATCCCGCGTATCGCGAGCCACCGGCGCCCGAGCACCCTGTCGCCGTCCTGGCGACAGAGTGTCCGCCACACCGATGGGTGCTCGAACCCCTCGCCGTGGTGGAAACCCTCGGAAAGACGCCCGTTCCCGGATTTGCTCGATGCGACACGCGGTCGACCGAGCGGCTGTGCTGCCCGCTGTTGGCTTGCGGGGCCTTGCGCCGCAGGACGCGGCGCGGAGCTACAGGGACGTACTCGTGCGTGCCCCGCAGGGCAATAGCGGGCAGCACAGCCAGCGACGCACCAAGCCGCTCGCTCGCAACGTAATGGCTTTTTGCTACGCCCTCTCGAGCCGGACCTAAAACGCGTCAGGCCGCGTCATCGCGTCATAGCCGCCGTCCACGAACAGCACCGAACCGCAGATGAAGCTCGCCGCCGGGCCCAGCAGGAACAGCACGGCATCGGCCTGGTCCTCGGGCTGGCCGGCGCGCCCGAGCGGTGTCGCCGCCAGGAACTCGCGGATGGCATCGGCGTAAGCCGGATCGGCCTCGACCGCGCTGGTCATCGGTGTGCGGGTGTAGCCTGGCGCGATCGCGTTCAGTCGCACGCCGGCCGCGGCGTATTCGCGCATGTTGCGACGCATCCAGCGCGCCAGCGCCAGCTTCGAGCCGCTGTAGACCGGGTGACCCTGCATCGCCCCGGCCAGCGTGCGCGCCGTCGCTTCGTCCCCCGCCAGCAGGGCGTTCACGTAGTCCTCGCTGGTCGGGTGCGGCGCGGAGTTCGAGGCAATCAGCACCACCGCGCCCTTGCGCGCAACCAGCAGGTCCTTCAGCCCCTCGACCAGTTCCACGGTGCCGAAGAAGTTCAGGCTCGCCATCAGTGCATGGTCGGCCACGTTGCCGCTCAGTCCGGCGCAGGGAACGAAGCCGTCCAGCCCGTCGCCGGCGCGCGCGCGAATACCGTCCAGTGCGGCGCGGCGGCCTTGCGCGGTGCCGAGGTCCGCGACGATGTCGGCGTCCTTGATATCGACCACGATCACCTCGTGGCCCGCCGCGCGCAGGCGCGTCCTGATCGCCGCGCCGATGCCGGTGGCGCCTCCCGTCATTGCATACATGCCCACTTCGCTTCTCTCCTGTCTCCGAGGCAGGTCCGGCCTCGACCGGACGGCTTGCCCACTGAATAAACGTACCGACGCGGCTCGGCGTTCATGCCGACTCGTGCTTGCGCATGGCGGATTCGGCGTTGCCTGGCCCTTCTCGGACTGAAGCCGGAACCACGCAAGAGCTGCCGACCAACTCCGGGCCCAGCATGCCGGATCTTGCGGGCCCTGCAGAGTACGGCAACGTCCATCCCGATTGCCATTGCGGTTCGCCCCCGTCAGGGCCTGACGATTCCTGTCTATCGAAACTGACGCATTGTGCTGATGCGCCCGTGGCCAGCGAGGTGTAAATTGCCCTCATCCGCGCTTTCATCGAACAATAATCAGGAGAATCGCATGAACTATTTCCTTACCGGCGGGACCGGTTTCATCGGCCGCTTCTTCATCGAGAACCTGCTGCAGCGACAAGGCACCATCCACGTGCTCGTGCGCGAATCCTCGCAGCACAAGCTCGAGGAGCTGCGGTCGCGCTTCCCGCTGGCGGCCGGGCGCATCGCCGCCGTTACCGGCGACATCACCCGGCCCGGGCTCGGGCTCTGCGCGGCGGACCTCGAGCGGCTGAAGGGCTCGATCGACCACTTCTTCCACTTCGCCGCGATCTACGACATGGCCGCCAGCGAGGCGAGCCAGAACGCCGCCAACATCAGCGGCACCCTGCACGCGGTGAACGCCGCCGCGCAGCTCGGCGCGGGCTGCTTCCATCACGTGAGCTCGATCGCGGTGAGCGGCCTGTACCGCGGCACCTTCCGCGAGGACATGTTCGAGGAGGCCGAGAACCTCGACCACCCCTACTTCCGCACCAAGCACGAGTCGGAAAAGGTGGTACGCCAGCAGTGCCGCGTCCCGTACCGGATCTACCGTCCGGCCGCGGTGGTGGGTCATTCACGCACCGGAGAGATCGACAAGATCGACGGCCCGTATTACTCGTTCAAGACCATCCAGCGCATCCGCAACGTGATGCCGAAGTGGATGCCCCTGGTGGGTGTCGAGTCCGGCGTCAACAACATCGTACCGGTCGACTACGTCGTGAACGCGATCGACTACCTCGCGCACCTCGAGGGCCAGGACGGCGGCTGCTTCCACATCGTCGACACCGAGCACCACTCCACCGGCCAGATGATGAACATCTTCGCCGAGGCCGCGCACGCGCCGAAGTTCAGCGTGCGCTTCGACCCGAAGATCTTCAACTTCATGCCCGCGACGCTCGTCGACCTGCTGGCCAAGCTGCCGCCGGTCAAGCGCTTGAAGGCCGCGGTCTTCGAGCGCATCGGCATGCCGGAGTCGGCCTCCATCCTGACCAAGTACGCCACGAAGTACGACAGCCGCCACACCCGGCGCCTGCTGGAGGGCAGCGGCATCGCGCCGCCGCGCCTGGCGAGCTATGCCCCGCGCATCTGGGACTACTGGGAGCGCAACCTGGACCCCGACCTCTTCGTCGATCGCACGCTGGAAGGCCAGGTGAAGGATCGCCTGGTACTGATCACCGGGGGCTCCGCGGGCATCGGGAAGGCCGCCGCGATCCGCCTGGCGGGCGCCGGCGCCAGGGTGGTGATCACCGCGCGCACGCAGGAGAAGCTCGACGAGACCTGCGCCGAGATCGCGACACAGGGCGGCCAGGCCTTCAGCTACGTGTGCGACGGCGCGGACCTCGAATCGGTCGACCACGTGATGCGGCAGATCGAAGCCGATCACGGCGGCGTCGACATCCTGATCAACAACGCCGGCCGCTCGATCCGCCGCTCGGTGGCGCTGGCCTACGACCGCTTCCACGATTTCGAGCGCACCATGCAACTCAATTACTTCGGCGCGCTGCGCATGATCCTGCGCGTGCTGCCGGGCATGGACAAGCGGCGCCGCGGCCACATCGTCAACATCTCCTCGATCGGCGTGCTGGGACACCCACCGCGCTTCTCGGCCTATATCGCCTCCAAGTCGGCGCTGGAGGCATTCTCGCGCTGCGCCGCGGCAGAATATTCCGACCGCAATATCCACTTCACCAATATCAACATGCCTCTGGTGCGCACGGAAATGATCGCGCCCACCAAGATTTACGAGTACGCGCCGGTCATGGAGGTGCAGGAGGCCGTGGACCTGATCGTGGAGGCCATCATCCACAGGAAG
>Ga0209476_10003352_pt1 | contig 10615 bp, 9 predicted proteins | sample KloWWTrecipitate_FD_187179 | JGI IMG/M metagenome (GOLD analysis project Ga0209476, IMG submission 187179) | Active sludge microbial communities from Klosterneuburg, Austria, studying microevolution and ecology of nitrifiers - Klosterneuburg... | ecosystem: Engineered > WWTP > Aerobic digester >...
TGGAGGCCGGTGCGTTCGAGCAGCGCGAGGGCGGAGAGGCCGAGGACGGGGAGCGGGCCAGGGAGTACCTCGGCGAGTGGCGCCAGCACGAATGCGCGTTCGGCCAGCCGGGGATGCGGAACGGTGAGGGCCGGGGTCTCGATGGCGGAATCGCCAAAGAAGACGATGTCGATGTCGATCGGGCGGGGAGACCAGCGCGCGGATGGCCGGCGCCCAAGGGCATGCTCAATTGCCTTCAGCTCGCCGAGGAGCACTTCCGGGAAGAGTGACGTCCCGGAGGCGATCACGGCGTTGAGGTAGGCTGGCTGCCCCGCGGGAACCGGCGGGGATTCCCAGATGGCAGAGCGTTGGTGGATGGGGAGGACGTGTTCTTCGAGGGCGGCGAGAGCTGCGCGCAGATTGGCGCGGCGGTCACCGAGATTGGAGCCAAGGGCGAGGTAGATGCGGTTCACGGTGGCGGCTCGTGGGTCCAGGTGGCGCGAACGATGGCATCGGCGACACGGGCAACGCTCGCCATCGCGGAGAGATCGTGGACGCGGACGATATCGGCGCCGGCGGCGATGGCGATGGCGACGGAGGCGGCGGTGCCTTCGAAGCGCGCATCGACGGGTGCATCGAGGACAAGGCCGATGGTGGACTTGCGGCTGGTGCCAAGGAGCAGCGGGAGGCGGAAGTGCCAGAGTTCGGGCAGGCGGCGGAGCATTTCGAGGTTCTGTTCGGGGGCCCAGCCGAAGCCGAAACCGGGGTCGAGGATGACGCGACCTGGCGGGATGCCGCTCCGGGCACAGATGGCGAGCGTCTCACGAAAGCCGGCGGCGATGTCGGCGGCAACATCGTGGAAGTCGCGGCCACGCTGGTTGTGCATGGCGATAAGGACCGCGCCGTGGCGGGCGGCGACGGCGGGGAGACCGTCATCGAAACGGAGACCCCAGATGTCGTTGACCGCATCGGCCCCCGCCCGCAACGCCTCATCGGCGACGGCGGCGTGGAAGGTATCGACCGAGATGGGGAGTGACGAGACGGCGCGGACCGCTTCGATGCAGGGGATAACCCGGCGGGCTTCCTCTGCTGCATCGAGGACCGGGGCGCCGGGGCGCGACGACTGCCCGCCGATATCGAGGATGTCGGCGCCGGCTTGTTCGAAGGCAGCGGCCAGGCGTGCGGCAGCCACGGGGTCGGCGCCCAGCCCATCGCCGGAGAAGGAATCGGGCGTGGCGTTGATGATGCCCATGAGGAAGGTGCGGGCGCCCCAGGCGAACTCGCGGCCACGCAGGGTGAGCGAAGGGGCCAGGTAATCCCGGCGGAGCGGCCAGGCGAGCGGGGTGCTCATCAAGGGATGACTTCGAACTCCTGCTCGGAGCGCTCGGCGCCCTCGATGTACCAGACGCGGACCTCGGGGGCCTCGCGGTCGGCGACACCGATGACGAAGTGGACGAAGGGCGGGCCGAAGAAAGGGCCCATCATGCGGATATCCGTCGGGCTGGGGACAGCCGGGCTACCGGTGTGGGAATGGTAGAAGCCGGCGAGCTCCGCCCCCGCCTCATCGATCGCCTGCTCGTGCTTGCGGGTCTCGAGGGGGTCGATGCTGAAGCGGTAGGGGCTGGCCTCGCGGTTTTTCGCGCGGCGGACTTCGACGACCACGCCATCGACCGCGGCGAGGAGGCCGCAGGCTTCGATGGGGGCATCTTCGAGGGCGTGCTGGACCATGGCGTCGATGTGCGCCTGAGCGATGCGGATTGCGGGGGGCAAGCTTCCTCCGGCCGGGCAGGGAGTGGGGCAGATGCCCGGGCTCCTAGCTGGAGAGGAAGGCATCCACCCGTGCGTTGTAGGCTGCGGCAGCCTCGTAGTACACATTATGCGGCGCGCCTTCGATGACGTGGTATTCGGAGTGCGGGACGAGGCTGTGGAGGTTTTCCGCCCAGGGCACTACCCGGTCCAGGCGTCCGACGACGATGAGCATCGGCGAGGTGACCTTCGTAATGCCGGCGGCCATCGCGGCGGTATCGCCGAGGATGCCGCGGGTGGCCTTCCGGGGGTAGCGCAGCGCCTCGATGCGGGTGGCGGTTGAGCGGATGCGCAGGTAGCGCTCGTACATTCGGGGGTGGGCGGCCTTGAAGCCATCGGTCAGCGAATCGCCGATGGGCAGGAAGAGGGTCTCGTGGTCGAGGGGAGCGCCGGGGGCGCGGGGCGCGGCATCGCCGGTGGGGATGCCCATGCCCGAAGGGATGAGCGCTTTCGCATCGCCCGGGTGGCGGACGGCCCAGCGGATGAGGGTGTTCGCGCCCATGGAATTGCCGGCGAGGATGGGCTTTTCGATGCCCATGGCGGCGAGGAACCCTTCGAGCTCATCGACGCGGTCGGGCTCGTCCTCATCGCGGGGGCTGTTGCTGGAATGGCCATGGTTCACGCTGTCGAAGGCGATGCAGCGGAAGCGGTCGCGGAAGTGGGCGAACTGCTGGAACCAGCCTTCGCCGCAGGAGCTCATCCCGTGGAGGAAGACGAGGGGCTGACCCTGTCCCTCCTCCACGTAGTAGATGTCGGTCTTGCCGACTTCGATCCAGGGCATGGTGAAACCTCCGGGCGTGAATATGTGCGGGGGATACTACGGGAGTGCGTGGGACGCGGCTACCGGGTGAGGTGTGGAGGAATCAGGCGCCGGGGCGGCAGGCGTCCGTGGCGATCCTTGACGCGGTTACGGCGCCGTGCAATATACTCCCGCAAGGGTTGGGGGCGGAGAGTGGTATGTTCCAGACGACAATCGACCCGGCCACGCTCAGGTGGGAACTTCGGGCGCGCCACTTCCGGTTCCTTGGCGAAGGCGAAGCGCGAATTCTTGCTTTGCTTGTTGAGGGATACACGAACTCAGAAATGGCGGCCTTGCTGGGTGTCGCGCCAGTGACCGTTCGGCGGCGGGTGACAGAGCTGAGCAACAAGGTGCTAGCAGTCACGCCGGTACCGAACGACCGCGACAAACTGCGAGCCTGGGTGAATGTGCACCTCACCTGTTGTGCGGTTGGCGTGCACCAGATGATCGAACTTGATCAGCACTTGGCCTAGTTCGTTCAACTCACGCCTGCCGCCGCGTGGTTTCATGGGTGTAGTACTTTTTGGAGGTGCACGGTGCTGCCCCAGCCATCCTTCTCGCCGACATCGCTCCTGTCTCTCCTCGCGGCGGGCCTCATCGCCCTTGTGGCCACCATTACAACGCCATCATCCGCGATGGCTGACGACCCTCGACCAAGCACTTCGGAAAAGAAACTTGCGGAAGTCGAAGCACGTAGCCACAATCGGACGTTAGTTTCTTCGGCCGACTTCTACCTAGATTCGCTAACACAGGTCCCGTATAACGGGTCTTACTCGGATGTGTATCTTTCAAATGGATGGGACACGTCTTGCGGTCTATTTGGATGCGGGCGTACGATCACCTATGAGTACACGAGAACAGTGTGGTATGGCACCACTCCGTGGAGTGCTTACAGCATGAAATTGGACAATAAGTGGAAGCAGAACGGGCTAGGAATAACTTCGGCAAGCTGCTCCATTGGCTGGCCGAAAGCAGTATCATGCACAGTTACTGGTTCTGGATCTAAGACTGTCACCAAGACTGGCCCGACATGGAACAACTTGTGGTCAATATACGATGAATACTTTGCCGGGGTGGTTGACTTCGACGACTTCCAGGTCCTGGGGAGCCTTACCGAGACCGCGATGTCCACGATTTGCTATTATCCTGGGCAGTGTCAGCAATTTCAAGCTGAGGACTCTGGGCCTTGAGCAGTCTCCGGAGATTCAGCCCGAGCGCGAGTAAACTGCTCGCGCTCGGGCTGTTTGTGGTGGCCGTCTTGATCGCCGGGTGCGGCGGGAAAGAGGTTAACCCCGCTCCGGCCACGGAACCGGAACGTGACGCGGCGGTGATCGAGACAATCCTTAACGCCGAAACCCCGGACGGGCGATTCTCCGACCTCCCAACAAGTCTTAGCGGCGAGGCCGAACTGCGGACCACCTACTTCTCGATTGTTGCGTTGAGTCAACTTGGAGGTGTACCTCCCGAAGTGAGGAGTCGCACCGTCACGTGGACCGAGCAGTTCCTTGATGGCGCAGGTTGGGTTCGGAGTAGCGGCTCACTCGAGCCGGTGGATGTCGCAATTCTCGTGTTTCGGCTCGGAGAAGCTCTAGGGACCACCGAACTGCAACAGAGGATCGACCCGGCACGAATGGCAGAGGAGGCGGAACGGCCGGTGAGACCCGAGGCTGCCGCAGCCAGGGTTTCCAGAATGGCCTGGGCACTGGAAATGCTCGGCCCGACCGCCACCAGGCACGAAGACCTGCGGTCACTTCTGGAAGGCCAAATCTCGGCCGGGTTGGCGTCGCTAACGCCGCGGTCCAGCCCTGGCGACGCAGCGGGACTCTCCCAGTTCCCGCCGTCGGTTCACCTGCCTGCAGACGTGCAATCGGAGGTGACTGGCACGCTTGAGGCCAATCTAGCGCCGGCCTATGGGGGTCCATGGACGGAACACCTCCTTGGGCTCTGGATGATGGGTTCCGCCACCGACCAGTCGTACACAGGTGCATTTTCATACTGGGACAAAGCCGGGGCACCGACCTACTGGGGCCGAATCGGTGCAATCGAGGCGTTTCTTCTCGCGAGCACGTCTGCGCGGGCTCCGGGGTCCTGGCCGGCGGACTGGAGGGAGCGGCTTCGGTTGGCCGTCTTGTTGCGGGAGGCGAGAGGCGGTGGCTTCTTCGCACCGGTCGTCGCCCAAGCGACGGTCAGCAATACGGCTGCCGCAGTCGTGGCACTTTATTACGCCGGGGGCACGCCAGAACTCAACGAACGGCGGGCCACCCTCGCCACATTCCTCTGTGCGCCAGGAGAGGATGGCAATGACCCGCGCATCCGGGCGGCGCTCGTCGGGCATGCCATCAGGATTCTTAGACTGGATTGTGCGCCCCCGGAGGCGCCTCCTGGCGGCACTCCCCTCCAGAAGTGGCTGACCGCGATTGCCAACAACCGCCCTTCAGGCAGCTCATCGTGTCCAACTGATCTGCGGGACGGTCCGCCCGACCGGACTCAGGTACTCCTTGCAGCACTGGCGCAGGAGGAGGGAGCCCGAAGCTCATTCGTCCACCGCTGTCTGCCGGCAAACGACCTCATCTCGGCAGGCTGGCCGACCAGCACCGTCTGGGACCTTTACGTCCTCGCCGCCCTTCGAATTTTGGCGGGTGTCGGGATCGAGGAACGGGAGGTCCTCCAGGTGCTGGAGAAGTTCTCCTTCAATGGTGGATATGGAGAACCCGGGGCTGGCCCCACCATGGGCGACACCTGCCAGGCAGAAGTGCTCAAGACCATGGTGGCGAGCTACGTGCTGTTACCCATCGTGTGCATCACCTAGGCAATGTCAGTGCGCTCCCGTGTGCCCGGGGCGGCAGGCGCCGGTGGCGATCCGCCTGAGGATGGTTGCGAGCGCGGTGGCCTCGCCAGCATCAAGGTGGCTGGCGAAGTGAGCCTCGACGCCGCGCATGTGGACGGGGGCGGCATCGTGGAGGCGGGCGATGCCTGCCGGCTCGAGGCCGACCCAGCGGCCACGCCTGTCCCGGTCATCGGCGGAGCGGGAGACGAGTCCGGCCGCGCACATACGGTCGACAAGGCGGGTGAGTCCGCTTTTGCTGAGGAGTACGCGCTCGGCGAGCTCAGTCATGCGGAGGCGGTGTCCATCGGCCTCTTCGAGATGGACCAGGACGTCGTACCAGGTGAGGGGAAGGGCCTTCTCGTGTTCGAGTTCGGCGGCGAGGAGACGGGTCACGTAGGAGTGGGCCTCGAGGAAGGCCCGCCACGCTTCCATCCTGACTCCGTTGACCATGGCGCCATGATGCGCCGGGGTTGGCGGTACCGGCAATGGTCAACATGCCCATGACGTGCGGCCGGAAGCCCGTATCCGCCGGTCAGCCGGGGAGGGTTGCGGGCCGGGGCGATTGCGCGGCGGAGGCCTCGGCTGCGAGCGCATCGCGGCTGACGCGGTCGATGGAGCGAAGTGCACCGCTCATGAAGAGGATGATCAGGGAGAGGGCTGCGGTAACAACTGCGGCAATGGCCACTGCAACCGGGGCCCCATAGGATTCGGCCATGGCGGCGACGGGTACGGTGCCCAGCGGCGTGAGCCCGAAAGTCATCATCATCAGGCTCATCACGCGGCCGCGGACCTCATCCGGGATGAGGATCTGGATGGCGGTGTTGTTGACCGTGGTGAAGATGCTTGCGAAGACATCGGCGATGAGGACGAGTGGCAGGGCGAGCAGGAACCAGGGGCTGATGGCGAAGAGGAAGAGTGTGCCTGAGAAGGCGAGAAGGCTGGACATGAGCATCCGGAGCTTGTTGGGGGAATCACCGCGCAGGGCGACCCAGAACGAGCCGGCGATGCCGCCGACGCCGGCGGCGCCCTGGAGGAGGCCGAGCCCGGTGGATCCGCGATCCCAGACGTCTTCGGCGAAGACAACAAGGAGTGCCTGGAAGGGCATGGCGAGAAGGATGGGCACGATGCTGAGGATCATGAGCGCGCGAACGGGGGGATCGCCCGCGACATAGCGCATGCCCGCCCAGAGCTCGGTGAGGACGGGGCCGTTGCCCATGCCGGGTACCGGCGGGGATTTCGAGACACGGGTCATGGATGCGAGCGCGAGCGCGTACATGGCGACGGCAAAGATGTACACCCATTTGACGCCGGCAACGGCAATGATGAAGCCGGCGAGCACAGGGCCAACAACGCGGGCGGCGTTCATGCCACCCATCTGGAGTGCCATGGCGTTGGCGAGCCCCTGGCGGCCGACGATGCTGGCCACGATCGCCTGGCGGGCGGGCATGGTGAAGGGGAACGTACAGGCCATGACGAACACGACGGCCAGCAGGTGCCAGAACTCGAGGCGGCCGGTGAGCAGCAGGGCGAGGATGACCAGCTCGTTGATAACGAGGATGGACTGCCCGATCAGGATGAGGCGGCGTTTTTCGACTCGATCGGCGATGACACCGCCGAAGGGGGAGACGACCAGCATTGGGATGGCCACAACGAGGTTGATCAGGCCGAGGGCGAACTCGCTGCCGGTCAGGTCGTATGCGAGGTAGGAGCGGACGATGAACTGGCCGTTCATGGCGAAGAAGAAGGCCATGTTGCTGGCGTACAGCCAGCGGAACTGCTGGTGTTGGAGCGAGGCGAAGGCGCTCGATCGCGGGGGAGCGGGGGACTCGGAGGCGTGCGCCATTTGGCAAGGCTAGCACGAAAGGCGCCGGGGAGGCCTGATTGGCCGCGGGCCGGGCTAACTCCCGGGCAAAGTGACGCCCTGGGGGATCCCGGTCCGTATCGGCACTGTTACGACCGGACCTGGTGCGCCCTGGGGGATGAACGAAACCGAGTAAACCCCGTCGTCGAGATCGATGGCAAAGGCCCCTGCCGCGTCGCTGCGAGTGCGAGGACAGGGGTTCGGGGTGGTGGCAGAACAGGCAACCACCTCCACATCGACCGCGGGCTTTCCATCAACGTAGCTCACCCTACCCGACACCCGCGGAGCACCCGCCTGGACTGTTACGACCGGGGGCTGAGGATTTGGAGTGCCGGCGCCGGCCGGTGGCGTGGCCACTCCCAGTCCGGGCGGCGGCTCAACACTTCCCGATTCCGTTTCCGACCTCGCAGCAACATGGGGGCCAGGGCCAAGTTTGGTCCAGGCATTCGTGGCCGGGGTATACGCCCAGACATCTCCCGCCACTCCACCGTCGGGGGTATAGCCGCCATGGACAATCATGCGGCCCCGAGCCTCATCCCAGAGTGCGACATGAAAGAGCCGGGCGGCGGGACGGTCACCCTTCACCTCAACGGCCGTCCACCGGTTGGAAGAGAGTGAGTAGCTCCAGAGCCTCGAGCTGACCAAGGCATCCACATTGTTCCACCCGGCGAACATAAGGACCGTGTCGCTACCAGGAGGGTGAACCAATGTGGCATTCGAGAGCACGGGCGGCCGTGGGCCCGAGGTTGCCAGCCGCCTCCACGAATCAGTGGAGGAATTGAACGCCCACAGGTCATTGTATTCATCCAGTCCGGAGTTGTCGGGTCGTTCCCAGCGACCGCCGAACACGACCATATCGTTGGTTTCGGCGACCCAGACAGCAGTGCTCTGCGCCCGCGGTCCTGGCCCTTCGTTCGCGGCACCCGACGGGACGGACCACTTTTGCAATGCCGGATCGTACGCCCAGACAGTTGAGTGGTACTGGTTCGCTCGCCCTCCATAGACAAGGAACCGACGGCGCGAAGTGTCCCATACGCTGGCGGAGCCCCAGAGAGACGGTGGCCCAGCCCCGCCGCCTGAGAGGGACCGCCAGGTCCCCGCCGCGGCATCGAACACCCGGGAGCCGAACGCCGCGTTTCGGCCGCCCACGATATAGAGTTGCCTGCCTTCCGGGTCCCAGCCGCTCGCGGACTCCGCCGACTTGCCGACGCCGGGCGCGGGCATGGCGGTCCACGTTTCCGTCGCCAGGTTGAAGGCAGATACCGTCCCCTCGCCCACATCGCCATTGCACGCACCGAACGTCATGAGGGACTCAGTCGCCTCGTCGATCCATGCGGCGTGCGCGTAAAGCCCTGCGGAATTCTTTGGGGCCGCTATTCGCGTCCACTCGCCGGGCGAGTTCGAATAGCGCCAGACATCCGACAGAAAGAAGCACGTCTGATTGCCTCCGCCGAAAACCAACATGGCGTTCAGACGAGGATCCCAGGCGGCTGCATGGCGGTCCCGCCCCGACACCACCCCCTGGGCCTCAAGCTCCCATCTGTCGGTGTCTGGTGAGTAGGACCACAGGTCATCCAGCCGGCCACCGCCAAGCCCGGCAAAGATCCACAGCGAATCCGACTGCGTATTCCACACCGCTGAATGACGCAACCGGCCAAGAGGCCGGCTGCCGGGGGTTGTTGTGGCGAGCCTGGTCCATATGCCTTCTTCGGGCGCGTACGCCCACAGGTCGTCGTAGTTCGGGTCCGTGTGAAACCCGGTCCAACCCCCGAAGACCAGCATCCGATTGCGGACGGGATCCCACGTCGCGGAGTGGTTGTACCTTGGCGGTGGGCCGTTGGAAGTGCTGAGCTTCATCCACTCAGCAGAGATCGGGTCGAAGCTCCACAGTCCATCGTCCCGGTCCTGGTAGCTGCCCGGCGTGCCAGCGAACAGGAGCATCTGGTGAGCCTCGGTGTCCCACACGGCTGCGGCATGCACGCGAGGGGGCCCCGAAGTAGAAAGCAGGCGCCACGTCCGATCGGCCGGCCGGTATGCCCACGTATCGGAACGTACCCCCTTCCCGCTCTCACTGGCGCCACCGTGGATGATCATCTCTGAGGAGTCCGGGTTCCAGATGGCCGTATGAGCAAATCGCCCGGGTGGCCCATCGGCAGAAATCAACTCGAAGTGATTCGTCTCCGGATCGAAGGAGTACAGCTCCGAGCGCACCGTTCGGTCGTACCCGGCGTATAGGAGTGCCCTTCCCGCTTCGGGATCCCAGACCGCTGTGGTCAGGAACCGAACCGGAGGCGCAACTCCCGTCAAGACCTCGGGGGCTGGCTCCGGTTCCGTCGTCGAATTCGTTGCCGGCTGCCCCGTTTCCGCAGGAGCAGTTGCCGGCACTGAAGCCAGTGAATTGGAGTCCGCCCCGCCACTGCAGGCGATCATGAGGGTCCCGGCGATAGCCAAGAGCAACCGGGCGGTGCCAGAAGGACGCCGGTCCATGGGCGGGAGTGTAGCACCACCGCCACCCGGGCAACCAGCACATCGCTATACTCGTCCGCACCGCACTTTCAGGAGATCCACCATGGAATATCGACACCTGGGCCGTTCTGGCCTACAGGTTTCCGTTGTCGGCCTGGGCTGCAACAACTTCGGGATGCGCTGCGACTTCGACCAATCGAAGGACGTGGTGCACCGGGCGCTCGACGCGGGCATCACGCTGTTCGACACGGCGGATGTTTATGGGGGCCAGGGGAAGTCGGAGGAGTTCCTCGGGAAGATCCTGAAGGGGCGCCGCCAGGACGTGGTCCTTGCGACGAAGTTCGGGATGAAGATGGGCGAGGGGCCGCACAAGAGCGGGGGATCGCGCAAGTACATCATGTCGGCGGTGGAGGATTCGCTGCGGCGGCTCGATACCGACTACATCGACCTGTACCAGCTGCACCGTCCCGACCCCGAGACGCCGATCGACGAGACGCTCCGGGCGCTGGATGACGTGGTCCGGTCGGGGAAGGTGCGGTACATCGGCAATTCGAACTTTGCCGGGTGGCAGGCCGCCGAGGCACACTACGTCGCGAAGCAGGCAAACCTGACGCCGTTCATCAGCGCGCAGAACGAGTACAACCTGCTGGACCGGCGGATCGAGGCGGAGCTGGCGCCGGCGTGCAACGCCTACGGGCTGAGCATCCTGCCGTTCTTTCCGCTGGCCAGCGGGTTCCTGACCGGGAAGTACCGCCAGGGGCAGGAGATGCCGGCGGGTACCCGCCTCGCGAATGCCGGCCCGATGGCGGCACGGGTCTTGACGGACAAGAACTACGAGATGCTCGGCAAGCTCGAGGCGTTCGCGGAGGCGCGGGGG
>Ga0209476_10003354_pt1 | contig 10610 bp, 5 predicted proteins | sample KloWWTrecipitate_FD_187179 | JGI IMG/M metagenome (GOLD analysis project Ga0209476, IMG submission 187179) | Active sludge microbial communities from Klosterneuburg, Austria, studying microevolution and ecology of nitrifiers - Klosterneuburg... | ecosystem: Engineered > WWTP > Aerobic digester >...
CAGGCGCTCGCCGAGGAAATCGAGCAGTGCCTCGTAGAGCGCGCGTTCGCGCATCAGCGAGCGTTCGCGTGCCGAGAGCACCTTGTCCTCGAAGTTCTTGAGTTCTTCGGTGATGTAGCGCTCAGCGCCCTTGATGGTCTGCCGGCGCGTGTAGTGGGTCGGTGCCTTGGCGGCCTGACCCTTGCTGATTTCGATGTAGTAGCCGTGCACGCGGTTGTAGCCGACCTTGAGCGTCGGGATGCCGCTGGCCACTTTCTCGCGTTCCTCGAAATCGATCAGGAAGCGATCGGCATGGCTCGCCAGCGCGCGCAATTCGTCGAGTTCGGCATCGAAGCCATCGCGGATCACGCCACCGTCGCGCTGCAGGGCCGGCGGCTGGTCGACCGTCGCCGCGATCAGATGGGCGGCGGTAGCGGCGTGCTCGCCGAGCCGGTCCAGCAGATCGGCGAGCAAGGGGCTGTCGGTTGAGGCGAGTCGTTCGCGCAGAGCCGGCGTGCGCGCCAGACCGTCGCGCAGGGTTGACAGATCGCGCGGTCGCGCCGAGCGCAAGGCGACGCGGGCAAGGATGCGTTCGAGATCACCGATGCCGCGCAGTTCATCGCGCAAGCCGTCGTTGCAGCCGCTTTCAATCAGGCTTTCGATTGCCTGCTGGCGGCGGTTGAGGATGTCGGGATCGCGCAGCGGCCGGTTGACCCAGCGATGCAGGTTGCGCGCACCCATCGGCGTGACCGTGGCATCGAGCACGCCAAGCAGGGTGAATTCGCGACTGCCCGAGGCATGGCTGTCGAGTTCGAGGTTGCGCCGCGTCGCTGCATCCAGCGCAATCGTCTCGCTGGCGTTCTCGATGGCAAGCCCGCTCAGGTGCGGCAAGGCGGATTTCTGGGTTTCCTCGACATAGCCGAGCAGGCAGCCGGCCGCGCCGATGGCCAGCGCATGGCCGTCGGCACCGAAACCGGAAAGATCGCGCGTGCCGAAAAACCGGCACAGCTCGCGTTGTCCGCTTTCCGCATCGAAATGCCACGGCGCGCGCTTGCGCAGGCCGGGCAGGGTGCTGACGAACTGTGGCCAGGCACCGTCTTCGGCGATCAAGGTCTCGGCCGGTTGCAGACGCGCGAGTTCGGCAGCGAGTGCTTCGGGATTGCTGACTTCGCTGATCAGGAAGCGTCCCGTAGTCAGATCGACCCAGGCCAGCCCGTAACCTGATTTTCCAGCAGCAATCGACAACAGCAGATTGTCGCGGCGCTCCTCAAGCAGGGCTTCATCGGTGACCGTGCCCGGAGTGACGATGCGCACCACCTTGCGCTCGACCAGGCCCTTGGCCAGTGCCGGATCACCGATCTGCTCGCAAATCGCCACCGATTCGCCGAGCCGAACCAGCTTGGCCAGATAGCCTTCCGCCGCGTGATACGGCACCCCCGCCATCGGGATCGGTGCCCCTGCCGACGAGCCGCGCTGGGTCAGGGTGATGTCGAGCAACCGCGCCGCCTTGCGCGCATCGTCATAAAACAATTCGTAGAAATCGCCCATGCGAAAGAACAGCAACACATCCGGATGTGCGCTTTTCGCGGCGAAGAACTGGCGCATCAGGGGGGTGTGGTCTGCGGGTTTGGTACTGCCAGGATTCATCAGCGGATTCATGTGCGCCCGTCAATGTTCGGGCGTGGAGGGCGGTGGTCGGTTCGCTATTGTGCCGGAAACGTTTGCCGAGCCCACATAGGGGGCAGACGTCTCGATGGGTGAGACTGCGCGCTGTCATTGTCCGGTTCCGCACGAGGGTGCTTGAATCGAGTGTCGATGTTGAGCACCACACAAACACCCAACTTTGCGACAATAATTGGGCTAATGAGGGGTCATTATGGGCATGTTCATCGACGCGAATTGCGACTGCGGTTACCGCGAGTCCATGGCGCTGGGCAGTGGTTTCGTCGACCAGACGAGCTTCGACAAGTTTCCGTACCTTTGCGCAGACTGTTCTGAGATCGTCGTGCTCGATGCGCTGGATACCGATCCTCGTTGCGAGAAGTGCGGCGGACAGTCGTTGACCTCATATGGCGATCCGTCGATGTTTGTAGGTCAACGGTTGAGCCACAGTGTGTACGCACGGAATGCAAGCGTTGCTCCGGACATTCTGCAGGCGGATTCAGCTGATGCATACGCTGATGCCATCGTCTGTCGGGAGCGCGAGGATGATGATCGCTGCCGCAGTCGTGTCGACCTTGAATCTTTCTTTCGTCTCAAACGTTTAAGTGAGGACTTTTCTGTTGTCGATCTGCTGTTTCAACAAGGGCTGAGCAAAGATGACGTGTGGAGCATTCTTGATTCGTTGTCCGGCTTCATCTTCAGAGATGGAAAAGATCAGGATTTCGACGAGCTACGCCGTTGGCACATCGAGGAGTACGAAGCCGGGTGGGCGAAAGTCCGCAGTGGCCAAAGCGGTGCGATATACGATTGCGCCTACCCGTGTCCAAAGTGCGGCCAGCGCAGCCTGCGTTTTGAATGGGCCGGACTCTGGGACTGAGTGGGTGGCAAGCAAGGGCGACTGGCGCGATGGCGACAGTGCGCGAATGGCCAGTTCGCGGGCATGAAACACCGCAAATCCGCGAGTCCGTCAGGTCGAGCAAAAAAATCTGAACCTGAGTGAAGAGAACCGCTAATCATGATGTTCGGCGTGTAGACAAGCGCGCACATCGACCAAGTGCGTCTCGGTGAAGTAGATGGTGGTTGCGACACCGCCCAACTCGATTTCGACTTCGCTACCAATAGCCGCTTCAATCAAATCTTGCATGTCCTCCCTTTGTGCATTTGCATGGCGATATGCGGCAGCGTGGTTGGGGCAAAGGGCCAAGCACGCTTCGCGGTATCGCTTCGTCGCGTCCGCAACGATTTCGACTGCTTCGAAGTAGAACGCTCCGCTTGAAAGCTTGAACGGCATCGGTTTCCGGCAGACCTGGCAAATCAGCTCTCCCTGGTTGTTCCGATACTGATCTTCCAGGTACTGCTTGCTCTCAGTCTTTGCAGCATCCACTCCTGGCTGCACGGATCGCTTTCGGACCTCTGCTTCCTTTGCCGGCGTAAGACGGGCTTGTTCACCGACTCGTTCGGCGCGAAGGTCAGGGTTGCGCACAGGACGTTCGGGTAGCTCTGCCTGCGCGTCGGCTGTCTCTCTTGCGCGGTCGAGCGCTTTCCGCTGCTCGTCTTTCGGGAGCTTCGAAAATTCAAGAGCCAGTTGAAGGCTTTCTTCCGTATCGAACCCAAGTTCTGCGCGCTTGGTAGCGCGTTCTGTCGACTCAGTGCGACGTGCACGCTCGTCCAACCCGAACTCGACAAGCTCCAACCACCGATAGGAGCGGTCGTAAGGAAAACCTTCCGGAAGCTGGGCGGTCGTTGCCTGCCTGGGTGTTACAAAAGTGCCATCTCTCTGCGGCACCCACGCGAAGTCGCGCAGCCAACAGATGAGTCGGGAATCCGCATAGTGCGAACCGTGCCTTTCGTTTTTTTGGTATCGAGCTTTCAGCACCTGGGGTGGTGCCCGGTTCATCGCAGCCCAGACAAGCCGAGAACCTTCAACCGTCTTTAGGCTCAGCATGTCGCCCGTGCGCTTTGTCATTGCATAGTCTTGGTCGACCGGTGAAGTGGCCCGTTCACCTCCTACTTGAAGGAGATAGCCGTATTTCTTGTTCTTGCTGCAGTCAGTCTTCACCCACAGACCACGAAGATACTGCTCGACTCCCAAGGACACAGCGAACTCGGCAAACTTGTCGAGCGAAAGACCTTGGTCCTTGTACCAGACGCTTAGCGGCCAACGGCGCTCGCCCTCGTCCTTGATGGATTCGTAGAACACTCGAAGGCCGGTGCTCTGGATGGGGGCGTCGACGTAGGTGGCTTCCGCCGTGCCCCATTCGAACTCAGGTGCGTCAATCCTGAAGAGGAACGCTGATTCGAATAGGCTTCGGCTGTGCGGATTTCGCTCGGCAAAGGCCATCAGGCGCTTGAGGTCTGCGAGGTACACCTTGTCAGAGGGAGCATCGCCCTCGGGCCCGTACCGGGATTTCAGCAGCAGTGTTATCTCCTCGATCTCCCCCGGCTCTTTAACGCCAACGCTGACCAGAAACTTCCGCGCGTCCGACTGTTGGCCTTTCTTCGTCCCGACAGTGAGAATTTCTTCGTCGACACGTGGCAGAGGATCCTTCTTGTTTGGAACGCCGGTCTGGAAGAAAGCGTCCTTGGCTAGGTGATACGACCCGTCGACCGTTCTCACGATCTGGGTCTCGTGCAGGTCGAATGTGTCGTCTTCGTCATCGCAGTACTTGCCGAGGACGGCATAGAGCGCTTGGTGCCACTCCAGTGACTTTGCTGTCATCCACTTCAAGACGAGCGGGTCAACGGCACCAAGCCAACTGTATGGGGTGACACGTGCGCGGGCCTCAAAGAAATCCTTGAGGTCCTCAGCGTCCCAACTCGCTATCCCCAAGCTGGCCAAGAACTTGTCCTGTGCTTGACTTCTTTGCGGCGCAGTGATGGCCCAGGTGGGCTGGTCGCCCCGACCCGTGACGAACGCCAAGTCTTCGTCGGAGAGCAACGCTTTGAGCGTTGCTCGCGCCTGGCATAGGCGAGACGCTGACGCGTAGCCTCCTGCGAACGTTGGAACCAACGCCTGCGCCTTCATCTCCGCGACGACGGCCGTTCGGATGACCTTGTACCGCTCCGGCAGTGGGTCATCGTTGTTCGGAAGGACAGCCAAGAAGTCCCCACTTAGCAGGCCAAGGTCCTTGATGACGTGGAGCGCTCTTGCGCTCAGACTTGCCAGCTGTTCAAACAGGGGCGTGTTCTCCGGAGTGTTCTTGATGCTCGCGCGACTGAGTTCCGGAATGAAAGGTGCATGCAGGTGATAGCGAAGCCCCGACACCTCCTTGTCTGCCGGAAAGAACACGGAAACCATTCCTCGTTCCGACGGGATGATGCGTAGCTGGTCGGCGATTGGCTTCTTGGAGTCGAAGGACTTCTGTTCGCCACGGAAGGCAAGCTCGAAGGCGATGGCGACGGCTTGCTTCTCGATGCCAACTATCGGCTCCGAGAACTGATGGACATCAGAAACGGCGGCCGCGAACCGCAGCCACTGGGAGCTCTGCACATCCCGACCGTCGACCTGCTTGAGCACTTCGATGTGCGATGGTGAGTACTCGTGGCGAAGTACAGCGCCTTCAACATCCTCGAACCGCCACCGGATGTACTGGAGGTTTCGAAGAAACAGCAGCGTGGTCTCGGATAGTTGCTGCAGCCCCGCCTTCACCTCGGCGTAGGCCGCCCCCTTGTTCTTCTTTGAATTGTTGAAGGGGAATTCGAAGCGCGTTAGCTTCCCAAGTCCTTCCCGCCCCGGTACGGGCACGGGCAGAAAGCGCCGCTCGATCTGGAAGCTGTACTCCGACGAGTAGACGGTTGGGTTGCTCGTGTAGGCGTAGACGGACTTGAAGCCGACGCCGAACTTGCCGATGCGCTCGGGGTCATCCTTCTTGGTGCTGTTGTTGATGCCGGTGATGGCGTCAATGTCGCCCAGATTGAACTGCCGTTCTCCGTTGTGCTCGAAGACGCACTTCGAATCGGAGAGCTCGAACATCACCTCAGTAGCACCTGTGTCCTCGGCGTTCTGGAGCAACTCGTATATGAAGTGTGCCTCGTCCGGATAGAAGTCGTCAAAGATATCGAGGTTGATACCCTTGTTCTTGGCAAGCGCAGCCAAGAACTCCCGCCGTTGGGCGGCAAGTTCCTCCAGACTGTTCATTGCCCCCTCCGCACTTCAATGACGCCGAACACAGCGGGCGTTGCCTTGATGTCTCCGCTCTCGGCAGCCCTTCTGAGCGCGGCCACCCGGACGTCGAAGTCAACCTGTGCGCGCTCCAACTCTGCCTGCTTCATCACACGAATCTTGTCGTTCATGGCTCGCCCGATTTGCGCCTCAAGCAGGGCGCGCCGCGCAGTAAAGCTGGCGGTGAGGCTCTGAATGCGAACACCGACCAACTGACGGTTGTCTTCGGCATGCTGCGTCGCCTCTGCAAGCCACAGTTGATGGTGTACAGCATCTAGATCGTCCCACACTTGCTGCAAGGGGAATTCCACAGCCGGCGCGTCGATCGCCGTAGGGAGCAGCTCAAGGAGAGCCTCTGCGACGGCTGGTGCCCGGACGACAGGAATCAAGTCCTCGTCGCGCTTCACCCCTTGCCTCGTCCACCGATAGAGCGCGAACGGATGCTGCCCTTCAGGCAGCGACTCGTGGACTGCAGAGAGACGCACCGCAACCGACTCGGCCTCTTGCAGGTACGCAGCCGCTTGGCGCAGCAGTGGGTGTCCGAGAGACAGGAGCACTGCACTGGCGTTGTCGACAGCCGCCTCCTGCTCGAACGTAACCGGCAATGTTGGCAACGAGCCCTTCAACCAGCGCTCCCATATCCGATGCGTGGGATCGGTGGAGCGGGGAAGCTGGCGAAAGTCTTCGAGAAGCGCAGCTCGCGCTTCCTGACTCAGACGCAGCGTCCTCACCGCCTTGTCGCCGAGCAAGTAATCCTGTTCCTTGCCTAAGCGGCGAGCCAGATAGGAACTGACGGCAAGACCAAGTGCCTGCGGCTCAAGCCAGTGGCTTCGCGACTTTGCGAGCTTCTGTTCCCAGGAGGCTGCAGCCAAGTTGAGACCGAAGAGCTCACCTTGGCGCTCTTCAAGCCTCTGCTCCTCCTGCATTTGCCGAATCTTATTGTCGGCGAGCTGGAGTAATCGACGCTCGCGTTCCTCCTCACTGAGGGTGAACGTTTCTGCGATGCCGTGAATCTCCTTGGTGATATCTCCGAGGATTTCTTCGTTGCCACCGATCGCGTGCTGGAACACACCTATCCGGCTGAGGCACCGGTCGAAGATTTCGGCGTCGATGGTGCCGGGGGTGATGAAGTTGAAGATGCCAATGGTATCGCTCTGCTGGCCGTAGCGGTCAATACGGCCGATGCGCTGCTCGATGCGCATCGGGTTCCAGGGGAGGTCGAAATTGACGAGGCAATCGCAGAACTGGAAGTCGAGACCTTCGCATCCCACCTCCGACGACAGGAGAATATCTAGCGCGTCCGCGTCCTCCTTGGGCAAAGCGAAGCGCCGACGGAGTGTCGCGCGGTCCTCATCAGGTACATCGCCATGCACCAGACCAACGCGGACGCCAGCAGCGATGAGCTTGCCTATCAGGTATCGCAGCGTGTGTCGAAATGTGCTGAAAACGAGCACCTTGTTGCGTGGCATGGCCAGCTTGTCTTTGACCACTTGCATGAAGGCGTCGGCCTTGGGGTCGTTCGGGTCCAGGTTACGCGCACGGGTCAGTAGCGACTCGATGTCTAGGCGTATCTGGTCGACAAAGTTGAACTGGTGCTCCGCTTTGTCACCCGAATCATCCTCATCCTCCAACCTGTTCAGCTTGCCTTGGAGGATGTCTTGGAGCGCCGGGGCCAAGCCATAGAGGCTGCTCGCTGCCTGTCGGCTCACCGTTGTCATCATGAATTTGACGTTCTGGTCTCCATGGAGTCTGGCGAGAATGCGTGCTATGACGCTCAGGAGGTCGTCATGAAGGAGCTTCTGGCTGGGCGTGAAGTCAGTGCTGACGGTCTCTGCCTTGCGAGTGGTGAACTCGCCAATGTCGCGCCGCCGTGTCCGGTTAACGAGTGAACTGAAGGTGTAGAGCTCTTCGAGCGCCTGAATGGTCTTGATGCGCGAAGTGCCGTCATCGCCGACTTCGGCGAGACCGTCATAGATGTGCTGGAAGCCAGGATTTCTCGCAAGAATCTCGCGCCCCCACATGGTTGCAGCGACGTCCCGCATCTGTTCCCGGACCTGCTCGGACCAGCCAGGCTCCCCACGCCTGCACGCTTGAATGGCCGCATTCACAAACCGATTCGGCTCGGCCATCTGCTCAAAGCTGGCAGGGTCGATGATGACGTCCGGTCGAAGCACGTTGAGCAGCGTGTACAGATCCTCGCGCCCCAGTTGGACCGGCGTTGCAGACAACAACACCAATGCCTCGGCATTGTCAGCGAAGTACCTGACTGCATGGTGGAGGAACGTCTCGGAGTTGCGGACGTGGTGGGCCTCGTCAACGATGACGAGGTCGAACTTTGGAGGAGGGTCCAGTTCCAGCAGTCCTTGGTCTCTGGATCTACCTTTTCCGGCTCGACCGAACAGAAGGTCGTTGTCGAAAAGAGAAGTTGGCAAGATGACCTTCTCGTACTGCATGGGCCACTCCCCACTCAGGTGCGTCTCCTTGATGCAATGCCTGAGCAGCGAACCGTTGAGCGGGACGAAGTGCTCATCAAAGCGCTTCATCTCCAACTCCCACTTCCGCTCACTCACCAGCGCCTTGGGGCAGATGATGAGCACCGACTTGATGTCGTTACGAGCCTGCAGCTCCTTGAGGATGAGCCCAGCCTCAATAGTCTTGCCAACACCTACCTCGTCGGCGATAAGCAGCCTCGGTCGGTCAGCCCGGATGAGTTTGAAAACGGGCCGGTACTGGTACGGCACGAATCGGACTCGGCCAGAGTTGAGCGAGTAGAGCGCCGCAGCGGAAGGAGATGACAGCTGGAGCGCACTGAGCAAGGATGAGAATTCACTGGCGTTGAGAACCTTGCGGGCATCTTCGGGCTCTTCCCGCGCTTGCAACTGGCTCTCGTAGTAGACCTGCCGTACCCCGTTCTCAAAGACGCGATAGCGCGTCTCCGCTACCCCAAAGGCCAGCACTTCCAACACTGGGAAGATGTTGGCGGTGTTCGAGCGCAGGCACAAAAGCTGGCCGGCAGCAAATTTCGAGCTCGGCGAATTTGATGGTGCGGCAAGCGGCTCCGCTGCGATTGGCGGCGTCTGAATCGAAGGCACAGGACCACCCGGCTCGGGCGCACGGGAAGGAGCGAGACGTGCGAGCATCTCAGTCTTGAATCCCTCAATGTTCGAGGCTAGGTCGGCACCACCCGCGACTACCGTCAGCAAACGTTCCAAGGTGTCCGCGTCCCGGAATGCATCGGTGGGGCTGACGCCGCCAGCCGGCGCGTGAGCCCACCGATTCCGAACGCTTTGAAGTTCCTTGACCCAGTTGCGAGCCTCACGCGGGAGCGACTCCATCGCAGCAAGTTCGTTCCAGTTTTGGTCGAGAACCCTTAGGACAGCCGCCAAGTCCAGCTTTTGCAAGGTTCCGATGTGTCGCTCTTCGACCAGACGCTGTTGCTGAAATGTGAGCCGATTGACTACGTGCTCAGTCCACCAGTTTCCGCTGAGCTCAGGAAGCTTGGTCTCCAACCACTTCGCGATGACCCCGGCGGCGGTAAAGAGCAGTTCATTCATCGGTTCCCCCTATTCTCGGCTATGACTTCGTCCGCGAGTCTATCCAAACAGCCTCAACGGGCGGAGCGGCATGATGTGATTCGCATTCAACTCGCTTTGCGACGAGTTGCCTTTTCCTTTCCCAGATGTTCGATAGCCACCGGCGGCCGGTTCGGAAACCGTGCAACGAGTTCAAGCGTACCGCCCATGCTTTCGACATAGTGCCGTAGCGTGGAAAGCAGCATGTCGCTGCGCTTTTCCAGCCGCGAGATCGTGTCCTGGCCAACGCCGAGTTCGGCCGCCAGTTCAACCTGCGTCTTCTCGACCGCCAAGCGCAAGTCCTTCAGCGTCGCCAGCTCCTGCGCTCGCTTTTCGATGCTCTTCCGGCGGCTTGCCGGCAGGGCGGCGATCACGTCATCGAGTTTTCTTGCCATGGGGAGCCTCAGGGGTTCGGGTGTTGCGGAGTGTCGCGAGGTGGTCGTCGTATCGAGCATCGGCCACGGTGATCAATCGTTTGTAGAAGCGGCGCTGGTTGATACCGGCCTTGTCGCCGGCGGTGAGCAGGATCGCCTGGCGTTTCGGATCGAAGGCGAAGGCTACACGCCAGACTTCGCTCACCCACTCGAAACGCAGTTCCTTCATGTTGGCGTGTTTCGACGCCTTGAGCGTGTCCACCGTGGGGCGGCCCAGGTTTGGGCCGAACTCTGCCAGCAGCTTTGCGTGGGCCAGCAATTCGTCTTGCAGGTCTTCCGCCATGTCTGCGAACTCGGCGTCGAAGTCGGGGTGGAGCAGGACGATCCAGGTCATGGCCGATGATGACTCAAAGACCATATGGAGTCAAAGCCATAATTTCCATGGACACATGCCGCGCTCAGCGGGCGGGCTCCCGACGGCTCTGGAGCAGGTCTGGATGTGTCCATATGGTGTCCATAAGGCCGCTTCCCACTCGGCTGCTGCCTGAAATATGCGAAAACGCCGAGAAAAGCAGGGTTACGAAACCCTACGCAAATACTGGCGCATGAGCGGCGTGTGCGAAGACGGTCCCCCGGAATCTCCGCGGCTGTCGACAGGATTCGGCGTATTTGATTCCGTCATCTCAGTGCTGCCTGGGTTTGTCGATGGCATCAGTTGGCTCGTTTCCATGCGCCCTTTATCCATATTGCCTGCATGGATGTCGAATCCTGCCGGCGCATGTGTCCATGAACAGGCTGCATTGTCTTGTCAACGACGAGCATTGCTGGATCGATTGACGCTGCCGGCTTCGGGATCCGGGC
>Ga0209476_10003360_pt1 | contig 10598 bp, 10 predicted proteins | sample KloWWTrecipitate_FD_187179 | JGI IMG/M metagenome (GOLD analysis project Ga0209476, IMG submission 187179) | Active sludge microbial communities from Klosterneuburg, Austria, studying microevolution and ecology of nitrifiers - Klosterneuburg... | ecosystem: Engineered > WWTP > Aerobic digester...
CTCGAGCTCGCGGTCGGCTTTCTCGGCCTGTACCTTGAACTGCTTCATCCGCACCTGCAGCAGGGCGACGACGCTGGTCGGCGCCTGTTCCATGCCATGCAGCCCCGCTTCCTCCTCCAGTGCAGGCTTCGGGATCTGCTGGAACGGGATCCGCATCGGGGCCGCGTTGCGGTCGACTGCCTTGGCCATCGAACCCAGGTAAAGCGCGCTGTTGCCGTATTTTCGGTTCACCTTGTCGAGCAAGACGCTGGCGGCCTGCCCACGCTGCCGTTCGGCCATCAGTTCACCGCACAGGGCGGTACGTGGCGACAGATCGACCAGGGTGACTGCCACCGACAGCGGGGGATGTCGTTTCTGGTTCCAGCGTCCGTCCACCGCTGCGCGCTCCAATCCCTGCAGGTGGCGAGCGAGCAGGTGCAGCAGCGCCGGCGAGTCGTCGAGCGGGGCGAAACGCAGGTCCCGCTCGAACCGCGCCTCCATGCCGACGAAGCGGATGCGGATCGCCATTCCGCCCGCGAGCAGTGCCTCGTCGCGCAGCCGCATCGCCGCCTTCGCAAGCAGCTTGAACAGCACGGAGCGCATGCCGGAGACATCGCGGAGTTCCGGTCCCAGCACGTGCGAATGCCCGACCGAGGCGCGCTGGGTCTCGCGTTCCGGCAGCTCGAATCCGCGCAGCTGCAGCCAGAACCGCTCGCCCTCGATGCTGCCCCAGGCGCGTCGAAGCTGGTCGCGCGAGGCGGTGCAGAGCGCTTGCACGGTGTCGATCCCGGCGCGAAGCAGGCGTTGTTCCATCGAGGGACCGATGCCGCACAGGTCGCGCAATGCCAACCCGTGCAGGGCATGCGGCAAGTCGCTTTCCTCGATGACGGTCAGCCCATTCGGCTTGTCCATGTCGGAGGCGGTCTTGGCGAGGAATTTGTTGGGTGCGATGCCGATCGAGCAGCTCAGGGTGTCGCTGAAACCGGTATCGCGCAAAGCCTGCTTGATGTTGCGCGCGATCGCCGTGGCGTTGTCGCGCTTTCGTTCGCGGCCGATCAACCAGCACGGCACTTCGTCCACCGACGCCGCCTTTCCGTGGGGGATGCAGGTCGCGATCGCTTCCAGGAACTGGTGGTGCACGCGCACGTAGCGGGCCGGCCGCGCGATCTGCAGGGCGATGTCCGGGCAACGTTCCAGCGCCTCGGCGACGCCTGTCCCGGTCTTGATGCCGAAGTCGCGCTTGGCTTCCTTGCTGGCCGCGATGCAGCAGGTGGTGGTGCTGGCGACCGGGATCACCGCGACCGGGCGGCCACGCAGGCTCGGGTCGTCGTGCTGCTCGACCGAGGCGAAGAACGAGTCGAAATCGACGAACAGGCAACGCAGGGTCATGGACGCGGTCCGCTTGGGGAAACAGTATCGATGCGCCGCGTCTCGACAGGCGGCGCGAACGTCACGATTCGACTAACGGTGGCAGCGGGCTGTCTCGCGGCGCGAGAACCGCCGGGAACGGCGTAGCATCGGCTGCAACCTTTTGGACGGGAGCGGTTCGATGCGCGCGATGAAGACCACGCTGCTGGCCTCCGGGCTGGCCGCACTGCTGGTGCTGGGAGGGACGCATGCCAGCGGGATCAACGGCATCAACGGCGGGATGCCTAACCGGATCTCGATGAACGTCACCGTGCCCAAGCAGACCCAGGGCGCGACCTTCGGCGAGAAAGTGAATGCAGGCTTGCATGCCGCGGGCAGCGCGGTCGCACAGGGCGCTGCATCGGTGATCGTCGAATGTGGCGAAGCCGCATGTGCGGTGGCCTTCCCGGACGGTGACGGCTACCGCGCCGATTTGCAGGTGATGACGCTGTCACCGCTCGACGTGGGGCAGGCCGCCGGGCTGCGCAAGGGAGTCGTGGAGCAAGGTGCGTCATTGCTGGGTGGGGCGCTGCCGGGTGGAGGGATCCTCTCCGCGGCGGTGTCTTCGGTCGGCAACCTCGCCGGCGGCGGCGGTGCGGCCGCGGCGTCGTATGCCAAGTTCGTGCACGGCGACATTCGCCAGCCGGTGGTGCTGGGCAGCGCCCGCCGCGATGCCAGCCAAATCGACGTGCTCGACCCGCTGGTCGATGGCAATTACGTGCTGACCCTCGTTGTGCAGAGGGCGAGCTCGGGCTTGAAGGACACGCTGAAAACGCAAGTGCGTACCCGCGCACCGCAGCAGGTGCAGATCGTGCTGGCGTTCAGCGTGGAAGCCGGCGTGCTGAAGGCGCGGCACGACGTTGCCCTGAACGCGATCCGCAACCTGCGCTGATCACTGGCTCGTTGGCCGAGCGCTCAGTCGCCCGCGATCAGGAAGCCGAGCCACCAAGTGTCGCTGCCCTCGTCCACGCGCAACGTCAGCCGGAAATCGATGGGGCTGCGAACCCAGCGGGTGCTGATGTACCCCACCGTGCCATCGGCGAGGCTGATCCGCGTCCAATCCGGACTGGCCTCGCTGCCGGGATCATTCCCAGCGTGGGTCAGCACGACATGGTCGACACGCCTGAGCACCACGCCGGATAACGAAGGCCGATCGCGGATCGCCACGCCAGAGCCTAGGACGACGAGGGCTTCAAAAGGATTGACGCCGCCTGGCAGGTTCGTGCAGAACACGTAGGGCGCGCAGTATTCGGCGCCATGCTCGAACCTGCGCGCGATGCCGGGCAGCGCAAGGATCTCTTGCAGTGTCGACCACAGGCGTTGTCGGGATTCCGAATCGATGTTCCAGATCGCCTGGAACTCCTCCGGCCCTCCGCTGCCACCAAAATCCAGCTTGGTCTCCGCACGTACCCGCGCCAGCAACGCATCCATGTCGCGTCGCGCGATGATGCCGCGCAACACCTGCTTGGCGCGAACCAGCGTGGGCGGCAGGTCTTCCGCAGGCGGTCGCATGACCGGATCAGCGGGCGTGCCCGCAAAGGCGTTCCCGGCAAGACAGTACGCGAGGATGACACCATGGATGACACGCATCGCCGGATTCATCACTCGCTTCCTCGAAGGTCGCTAACTTCAGAGCACGCGCGGCGGTTCGCCGCCGATGATCACCACGTCGGCCGGGCGGCGCGCAAACAGGCCGACGCAGACCACGCCGGGAATCTGGTTGAGTTCGCGTTCGATGCCCACCGGATCGACGATCGACAGGTTGTGGATGTCGAGGATCACGTTGCCGTTGTCGGTGACCGTGCCGTCGCGCCACACCGGTTGGCCGCCGGTGAGTCGCAGGATCTCGCGGGCGACCAGGCTGCGCGCCATCGGGATCACTTCCACCGGCAGCGGGAATTTGCCGAGGATCGGCACCTGCTTGCTCGGATCGACGATGCAGACGAAAGTCTTGCTGGCTTCCGCGATGATCTTCTCGCGGGTCAGGGCCGCGCCGCCGCCCTTGATCAGTCGCTTGTGCGGGTCGCACTCGTCGGCGCCGTCCACGTAAAGCGACAGCGTCCCGGCAGCGTTGAGGTCGATCACCTCGATGCCGTGCGACTTCAGCCGCGCGGTGCTCTGTTCCGAACTGGAGACTGCGCCGGCGATGCGGTCGCGCCATGCCGCCAGCGCATCGATGAAATAGGCCACGGTGGAACCGGTGCCGACGCCGACGATCATGCCGTCCTCGACGTAGTCGATCGCCTTCACTGCAGCCAGTCGCTTCGCTTCGCTCATTGCGTGTTCCTGCTTGTTTCGTGGGAGCGCACCTGGGCGCGACGAGGGTTGCGTGGAAGATCGGTCGCGCCCAGGTGCGCTCCCACAGGGAATTTTTATTCGAGGGAGAGGAGGAGTTTCCATTGCGCGGCAGTGACCGGGAACACCGACAGCCGGCTGCCCTTCGCGGTCAACGCAAAGCCCTCGCCGAGTTCGTCGGTATGGCCGCGGATTTCCTCCAGCGGGATCACCCGCTTGAGCTTGCGCTCGAAGGCGACGTCGACCAGGAACCAGCGCGGTTGCTCGCGGCTGGCCTTCTCGTCGAAATACTTCGATGTCGCATCGAATTGTGTTTCGTCCGGATAAGCGGCGCTGGCCACGCGTGCGAGGCCGGCGATCCCCGGCACCTTGCAGTTCGAGTGGTAGATCATCACCCCGTCACCGACGCGCATGCCGTCACGCATGAAGTTGCGCGCCTGGTAATTGCGCACGCCGTTCCATGGCTCGGTGCCGACACGTTCCAGGTCGTCGATGCCGAAGGCGTCGGGTTCGGACTTCATCATCCAATGGCGCTTTGGCTTGCTCACCTGATGTCCTCGGCGATGTGGGTGGCGGCCTCGCTGCACACCGCATCCAGCCGCACGTCCCACGCTTCCAGCGGGAGCGCATCGACCTGCTGCACGGCGAAGCCGGCACCGACCAGCCATGGCGGCGCGGCCGTTTCGCGACGGAATGCGAGGCTGCGATCGTACCAGCCGCCTCCCATGCCAAGCCTCGCACCGCGTGCGTCGAATCCCACCAGCGGCAGCACCAGCATCGCCATCTCGCTGGCGGGCAGGGCGTCATCGGGGTCGAGGTCGGGCTCGGGGATGCCGAAGCGGTTGGTGACCAGTGGCGCGCCCGCGCGCCAAGGCGCGAAGCGCAGCGATTCATCGGCATGCAGCATCGGCAGGCAATAGGTCAGCGTGGGCGGCAGGCGCATCTGGAAGGCATGCAGGCCGATTTCGCCATCCATTGCCCAGTAACCGGCAACGTGCCCCGATGAAGGCAGGAACGGAAGCGCGAGCAGGCGGTCCGCCAGCGTATTGGCGGCGGCGATGCGAGCGGCGGCAGGGAGGTCGCGCCGGCGTTGGCGGAGCTCACGGCGCAGCAGGACGCGGTCGGGGACGGAGCTCACGCGAGAGGCTGGCCGTGCTGCGGGAAGGGGAATTGCATGACGGAGAAGAGTCTCCGCCGTGGCGATGCATGCGAAACGACCTTGAACCCGGGGTTCAAGTGGGAACGCGTGGCGGCCTTTGGGCTTCCCGCTCGAGGCGGACTTGCACTCCCGGCAACCAGTACGCCCCCGGTGTCGTTATTAAGGGACAAGGCGAATGTTGCGCACGCCGTCGCTCACGGCAGAGGACGCGGTCAGTATAGGCACGAGGACGTGGCTGGCAAGCGTCATCGGTCGCCAGGCGATGCGCGGATTCAGGTGTCCAGGCGCTCAGCGGTTCTACGCGAGCAGCGCATCGAGCCGCGCATTGGCAGCGTCGATCAGCTTGAACAGTTCGACATCGTTGTTGCCCTTGCCGACGACCTCGCGCTGCTGCAGTTCATGCGCCAGGTTCAACGCGGTCAGCACCGCCAGGCGATCCGGCGCGACCATCTTGTTGGTGCCGCGCAACTCGCGCATGCGGGCATCGAGCATGCGCGCGGCCGAGGTCAGGCTGTCGCGTTCCGCATCGCTGACGCCGACGGTGTATTCACGATCGAGGATGCGGACACTGACCGGTTCGCTCTTGCCGCTCGCTGGCGTGTTCACGTGTGCTGCTCCAGCGACTTCAACCGGCTGATCATCGCCTCCACCCGGCTGCGCGCCTGTTCCTGCTTGGCCAGCAATTGCGCGCGTTCCGTGGCCATCTGCTCGTGTTGCTGGCGCAGGCTGCGGTTCTCGTCGTGCAGGCGCTGCATGCGCGTGGCGAGCAGGTCGATCCGGACCAGCAGCCGTTGCAGTTCACCGTGCAGGTCGCGGTTTTCCATGCGGGCACCTTAGGGAGGCGATACCGCGGGGTCAAGGCGCGAGGCCGCGGCGGCCGCCACCGGATTCGGCCACTCGTGCAGGAAGCGCAGGCAGTCGGCCGCATTCAGCGGACGCGACAGCAGGTAGCCCTGCACCATGTCGCAGCCGTGCTGGAGCAGGAAGCGCTGTTGCTCCTGGGTTTCGACCCCTTCGGCGACCACCCGCAGGCCGAGCGAATGCGCCATCGCGATGACGGTGGTGGTGATCGCCGCGTCCTCGTTGTCGCCGGGACGGCCGAGGTCATCGATGAACGCCTTGTCGATCTTCAGCGTGGTGATCGGCAGGCGGCGCAGGTAGGCCAGCGAGGAGTAGCCGGTGCCGAAATCGTCGACTGCGATCGACACGCCCAGCCGGCGGAACGTCTGCAGGCGTTCGGTCGCGTGTTCCGCGTTCGCCATCAGCACGCTTTCGGTGAGTTCCAGTTCCAGCTGGTTGGCCGGCACGCCGGTCTCGCGCAGCACCTGCTGCACGGTCTGCGCCAGGTCGCTGCGCAGCAGTTGCACCGCCGACACGTTGACCGACATCAGCACGTTGTCGATGCCGTCGCGGCGCCAGTCGGCGAGGGTGTTGCAGGCCTCGCGCAGCACCCATTCGCCGATCGAGACGATCAGGCCGCTTTCCTCGGCCAGCGGGATGAACTGGCAGGGCGGGATCTCGCCATGCTCCGGGCTGGTCCAGCGCAGCAGGGCCTCGACCGCACCGATCCGGCCATCGGCCAGCACCAGTTGCGGCTGGTAGACCAGGCGCAGCTCGCCGCGCTCGACCACCTTGCGCAGCGCGGCGATCAGGCTGGCGCGCCGGCGGATATCGCCGTCCATCGCATCGGCATAGCGCAGGAAGGTGCGGCGTCCGGCGGCCTTGGCCTGGTACATCGCGGTGTCGGCGTGCTTGAGCAGGTCGGTCGGGACCTGCGCATGGTCCGGGAACAGGCTGATGCCGATCGACGGCGAGATCGCGATCTCGTGGCGGTCGTCCAGCCGCAGCGGGGCATCGAAGGCGTCGATGATGCGTTGTGCGTAGTGCTCGGCTTCCTCGCCGCTGGCGAGATCCTCCAGCAGCACGGTGAATTCGTCGCCACCGATGCGCGCGACGGTGTGGCCGTTGCCGACGACCTCCTGCAGGCGTTGCGCGGCGGCGCGCAGGATGCGGTCGCCGGTGGCGTGGCCCAGCGAGTCGTTGATGTCCTTGAAGCGGTCGAGGTCGAGGAACAGCAGCGCCATGCGGTTGCCCTGGCGGCGCGCGCGAACGATCGCGCGGGACAGCCGTTCGGCCAGCAGGGTGCGGTTGGGTAGGTTGGTCAGGGTGTCGTAGTTGGCCAGGTAGCGCAGTTCCTGCTCGATCCGGCGGCGGTCGGTGATGTCGCTGGCCACCAGCACGTACAGGCGCGTACGGGTGCCCGGTTCGATGATCGCATTGAACTGCACCGCGCACAGGAAGTCGCGCCCATCCTTGCGCTTCTGCCACATCTCGCCGGTCCAGCAGCCCTGCTCCTGCATCGCCTGACGCGACGTCTCGTAGAAGGCCTCGTCCTGCTGGTCGCTGTTGATGATCGAGCCGTCCTTGCCGATCACGTCGACTGCCTCGTAGCCGCTCATGCGGGTGAAGGCGGGGTTGACCGCGACGAAGCGGAAGTCGGCATCGACCACCGCCACCGATTCGGCCATGTTGTGCATCACCTCGTTGGCGATGCGGCGTTCGCGTTCCTTCTCGCGGATCGAAGTGACGTTGCGCGCGGTGCCGGCGATACGGGTGACCCGGCCGTTGGCGTCGCGGGCGATCGCGCGGCCACGGGCGCGCATCCACTGCCATTGCCCACCCTCGCCGAGGATGCGGTGCTCGGACATGAACATCGGCGTGGCGCCGGTGACGTACTCGCGTAGCCGCTCCAGCACCAGCGGCAGGTCTTCCTGGTGGATCTGGTGGTCCTTGTCCAGATCCACCTGCACCGCCAGGTCATCCGTGCGGTCGGGCTCGACCCGGGTGCGCTCGAGCTCGCGCTTCTCCAGGTCGTACTGCCAGTAGATTTCGTTGGAGGCCCACAGCGACAGGCGCAGGCGCTGTTCGCGTTCGCGCATCGCCCGCAGGTGCTCGCGGTGTTCGCGCTCGCGGCGGCGATGCCCGGCGATCGCCATGCCGGCCATCGCCAGCACCAGCAGGGCGACCAGCAACGCCAGTGAATGGCTGGCCGGCATGCCCAGGAACAAGACAGCCGCCGGCGAGTCCATGGCGTGGTCGCCGCGGATAGTCGATGACGGCGAGATGACAGGACCCCCCATCAGGCCAGTGTAGGCACGGGCCGGTGCCCGCAACAAGCCGGCCGTGGCATGGGTTGCTAAACTGCGCGGCCCTGCACCAAGGCGCATTCACGTGAGCGAAATCGAGCTGCCGGCCTGGGCCGACGTGGCCACTGCCGCCGACCGGCTGGAACTGGCCAGCACGCCCGCCGACCTGCATGGCGCGTTATGCGGCTGGCTGGCGGGTGGTGGCGCTGACCAGCCTGGCTGGATCGCCACGGTCATGGCCGATCCAGCACTGCCCACACCGACGCCCGGCGATGCGCTGGATCAGTTGCGCGACGCCAGCGCGACCCAACTCGGTGACGCGGATTTCGGCTTCGAGATGCTGCTGCCCGAAGGGGATGATGTGCAGGCGCGTGCAGGCGCGGTGTTCGCGTGGTGCCGCGGGTTCCTTGGCGGCTTCGGGCTGGCGGTCGGCGACAAGCCGCTGTCGGAGGAAGGTCAGGAAGCGCTGGGCGATCTCGCCAACCTGGCCTCGGCGCGCATCGAAGAGGTGGACCCCGAACAGGACGAGGAGTCGCTGACCGAGATCGAGGAATACCTGCGGATGGCGGTCCTGCTGCTGCACGCGGATTGCGCGCTCGGACCGCGCAGCCGCCAGCGACTGCACTGAGGCGGCGGGGATCCGCATGACTGCACCGACCGCGAGCAGTCGCAAGATCGTGGCACGCCGTCGACAGCAACTGATGCAGGCGGCGGGCGACGGTTCCATCCTGATCCTGCCGGCGGCGCCGGAGCGCATCCGCAGCCGCGACACCCATTACACCTACCGTCAGGACTCCGATTTCTGGTACCTGACCGGCTGCGCCGAGCCTGAAGCGGTGCTGGTGCTGGTGCCAGGCCGCAAGCATGGCGAGACGATCCTGTTCTGCCGCGAACGCGATCCGGAACGCGAAGGCTGGGACGGGCCGCGGCTTGGGCCCGATGGCGCGGTCGAACTGCTGGGCATGGACGATGCCTATCCGATCTCGGACATCGACGACATCCTCCCCGGCCTGCTCGAAGGCCGTCGCCGCGTGCATTACCACCTGGGCCGCGATGCCGACTTCGACCTCACCCTGATCGGCTGGCTCAACCGCGTCCGCGCGCAGGCGCGGCAGGGCGCGCAGCCGCCGCAGGAATTCCTCGAACTCGGTCATCTGCTGGACGAGATGCGGCTGTTCAAGTCGGTGGACGAAGTGAAGCTGATGCAGCGCGCCGCCGACATCAGCATCCACGCGCACCGCGCGGCGATGCGCGCGGCCCGCGCCGGCATCCACGAATACGAATTGCAGGCGGAACTCGAGCGCGTGTTCCGCATGCACGACGCGCAGCCGGCCTACGCCAGCATCGTCGGCGCCGGCGCCAACGCCTGCGTGCTGCACTACCGCGACAACAACGCGAAATCACGCGACGGCGAGCTGGTATTGATCGACGCCGGCGCGGAGTACCGCGGCTACGCAGCGGACATCACCCGCACGTTCCCGGTCAACGGCCGCTTCAGCAAGCCGCAGCGCGCACTCCACGACCTGGTCTGCGCCGCACAGGCCGCGGCGTTGGCGCAGGCGCGTCCGGGCATTCCCTACGAAGCCGGCCACGAGGCCGCGGTCGCCACGCTTACCGAAGGCCTGCTGTCGCTGGGGTTGCTGAAAGGCCGGCTCGAAACCGCCATCGAGCGCGGCGACTACAAGCGCTTCTACCGGCACAAGACCGGCCACTGGCTGGGCCTCGACGTGCACGACGTCGGCGAATACCGGATCGACGGCGAATCGCGGCTGCTCGAACCCGGCATGGTGTTCACCATCGAGCCCGGCCTGTACATCCCGTCCGATGACACCAGCGTGCCGGCGAAGTGGCGCGGCATCGGCATCCGCATCGAGGACGACGTGCTGGTCACCGCCGATGGCCACCGCGTGCTGACCGGTGCGCTGGAGCGCAGCGCGGATGAGGTGGAAGGGTTGATGGCAGGGTGATTGGCTCCCTCCCTTTCGCATAGCGAAGGGGAGGGTTGGGGAGGGGTGCTCTGAATAGTGCGTCGTTCCGCAGAGGAGCGACCCCCTCCCAGCCTCCCCCTGCGCGTTGCGCAAGGGGAGGAGTGGAGTCACGCCGCAAATGCCTCGCGCGTCAGGTTGAGCGGCGCGCCCTCGGTGCAAACAACATCGTCTTCGATGCGGATGCCGCCGTAGGGCTTGAACGCGGCCACGCGCGCCCAGTCCACCGCGTCGCCCAGGCCCTTCTGCTTCAACTCGTCCAGCAGCATGTCGATGAAGTAGATGCCTGGCTCGATGGTCACCGCCATGCCCGGCGCCAGCACGCGGGTCAGGCGCAGGTAGGGATGGCCTTCCGGCCTGGAAATCGTGCCGCCGCCGTCGCTGGCGGCGAAGCCGGCGACGTCGTGCACCTGCAGGCCGATGCCGTGGCCGATGCCGTGCGGGAAGAACGCACTGGAGACACCGCTGGCGAGCGCTTCCTCGGCGCCGACCTTGATCACTCCGAAGTCCCTGAGGATGCCGGCCAGCGCGAGGTGCGCGTCCAGGTGCAGCTGCTTGTAATCGAAGCCCGCGCGCACCGCGTCGCACATCGCCAGTTGCGCGACATCGACCGCGTCAACCATCGCC
>Ga0209476_10003361_pt1 | contig 10590 bp, 6 predicted proteins | sample KloWWTrecipitate_FD_187179 | JGI IMG/M metagenome (GOLD analysis project Ga0209476, IMG submission 187179) | Active sludge microbial communities from Klosterneuburg, Austria, studying microevolution and ecology of nitrifiers - Klosterneuburg... | ecosystem: Engineered > WWTP > Aerobic digester >...
TGCTTCGTGACAATATCAGCTACGAGGAGTTTACACGGCGGGGCGAAGTTGGTTTGTACGAGGGGTCAGGAGAGGTGACGGGGAAACCCGCTCAGTCTCTGAAAGTCTGATGGTACGGCCAGCCATTTTCGAGTAGTCGGAAATGAGCCGATTCGGTTTCATGTAGCCAGCCGCTCGAACGAAGCTGTGCACGAATAGATGATGGCATTCGCTAATTACAGCGGTGCGAGTTTGAAAAGAATCTAACTAATAATGGAGGCGCCGGTTGTTCTCTTTTGTCACCCAATCAAACGCACCAACAGCATCCCAAAGATGCCACAATACCCGTGCGCTTGACTTCAAGGGTTACTTCAAAGATGACCCCCGATCGACTTTTTTAGATTGGGAGCGTTCCGGGGCATTTCACAGAAAAAGGGAAATACGTTGAATGCACTTGACAAAATGTCAGGGGGGGGGGTAGAGTGTCGGTGTCTAAACGAGACACACATATCCCCGGCGCCGCTTAACCACATAAGGAGTGCTGTATGTCCAGATCCTCACGGCCCGAAGAAGCGAAACAGGCTTCAAACTCTGAAATAAATGCGTCCGCAGATACGGGTATCGTCAAGAGACCGTTTGGTCAATGGTGGAAGATCGGCATTATCGCCTTTCTGGCGATCGGCGTTTCGGGTGCTGTTCTGAAATACCTTGACGAGGATGCAAGCAGGCAAAAGCTTATTCCGGCAAAGGATCGCTCGGCCCTCTCGAGCATCAATCCGTTCATACCGGCACCGACGGCGACACCGACGCCGCAATTGTCGAAAGAGTACATCTACGCGGGCAGTCGAATGCTTGCGGTGGCCGATGCCAATGCCAACGAGACGCCGCCGGCTGATCTGGCCGTATGGCGGCCTTCGAGCGGTGTCTGGTATGTGTACAATCTGGTGACGACGGCGTGGACATCCTACACTTGGGGCAACAGTTCGGACATTCCTGTCCAAGGCGACTTTGACGGCGACGGCAAGACGGACTTTGCGATCTATCGCCCGTCGGACAACAACTGGTGGATCACTACTTCGAGTAACAGTAGTTACTATTCGACAACGTTTGGAGCAAGCGGCGATGTTCCCGTTCCGGCGGACTATGACGGCGACGGCAAGACCGACATTGCGGTATTTCGCCCCGGATCGTCGAATGCCAATTGGTACGTCTATCAGTCTTCGACAAGCTCGACCGTGCAGACGCAATACGGCCTTTCGACCGACAAGCCCGCTCCGGCTGATCTGGACGGCGACGGCAAGGCCGACCTGACGGTCTGGCGTCTGAGCAACACGACCTTTTACACACTACGGAGCAGCGACACTACCACCCAATCGGCAGTAATGTCATTCTCAGGTTACACGCTCACCTCGGGCGACAAGGTCGTCTCAGCCGACTTCGACGGTGACGGCAAGGCCAATTACGCAATCCGCAGCGGATCAAGCTGGCTGATGCTGGATTCGGCGTTCGCCAATATGACGGTCGTCACACCGAGCGGCGACCAATCCTCAGACATCCCTGTCCAAAACGACTTCGACGGCGATGGCAAGGTCGATATCGCTGTCTGGCGGGACTGGTACATACGCAAATCGGGATCGTCCAACGCCCTCCGCGAAGAAGCCTGGGGCACATCCGGCGATATACCAGTACCATCACTCTGGAGAAGATAAAGGAGGCTCTCAATGAAAAAACTCACACTCTCAATCATCATCCCAATAATTGCGATCCTTCTTCTTGTCTCTACCGGTTTGCCACAAGAGAAGACTGCGATAAGTGTCGATCAATCTCTTAAAAGCAACGGTCGGGTCAATCCGGTCTCGCTCGCTCTAGAAATGCAGATTCCGCTGGCCGCCTATCCAGGCAGGGGAATGGGCCTCCCTGTCGGTTTAAGCTATTCGTCTAAGCTCTGGAGGATGTCAAGTCGGATTAGCTATCCGAATTCTCCTAATCCTTCGGGTTGTCATTCTGTTAGCGCGGCGGAATATAGTGAAACTTCGGCATCTGGGTGGACTTCGACTCTTAGTGTTCCGTACATGGAATATACCGGAGTAGATAATCTATACAATTTTAATGGAGATCCCGCGGGCGATTCAGGTGGATGTGGTGGATCCGGTGTTGATGCGACTAAAATGGTCAGACGCATTACGATAAATATGCCCGATGGTTCCTCTCATGAACTGAGACCAGATGACACGGTTGTGAATATTACCACCTCGCTCGGAGCGGCAGCCTTGGCCTCACTTTACGGAGACACTCATTTTTATTCGACAGACGGCTCAAATCTGATTTATTTCGAAGACACCACGCATGGCAAATATATCCTTCTAATGCCGGACGGAAGTAAGATGGAGTTCCAAACAGGCCTTTCCGTATTAGGCTCGGGCACTTCACCTGATAGAACTGTCAGATACGCAACGACCTTAACGGATAAGACTGAATTGAATGTCATTACTTATCACTTAGGAACGGGATCAGGTACGTACCCGAACGGGTCTATTACGGACACATTAGGACGCACGATCCCGATTCCGTTGGCGCGCAAAGCTCCAGCTTCTCCTACCACCGATGAAGCGCCGCAGTCCTATGTAGTACCTGGTTTCGGTGAAGATACGCTTACCTACAAGCTTCATTGGAAGAAATTACAGGATACAACTGCCGAAGAGAGCGGGCTGACAAACTATTCCGATCAGCTTTGTTATCGTTCGCCGGGCGACCACTATTCTGGTGCTCCACAGGTTCCGACGGGAGGATGCACGCTTTTTAACAATGGCGACATTGTTCCAAGCTCTTACGTTGTTACTGATATCGCCAATGGCGTATTCAATCCGATCGTGTTAACAAAGGTGGAATTGCCCGACGGTCGTTTCTATAAATTTTCGTATGACAAATATGGGCAGATGGACAAGATCATCTATCCCACAGGTGGAATTGAGACGGTTACTTATGGCACGGTACCGTCACTTGCACCACCAGACGCTTCGTCGCCGTATGACATCACCGCACAGGCGAACTTGGGCGTTACTACTCGCAGCGTTTACGAATCGAGCGGCGCGACTGCAATTAATTGGACCTATTCCGCTACCGGAGGTTATACAACGCCTATTTCGTCGTTAACCGGCCTACGGGTTAGGACGATAAATCCCGACAGTACAAAGCACGATCGATTCGTATTTCGGACATTCGGTAATTGCTCGGGATGCAATGATCCCGCTAACAACACCTATGCTCTCGGTACTTTTGGATATGACACCGGATTGGCGGGAATGACATACGAAGAGTCGGACTACACATCCGCAACGACCGACACGTTAATTTCTACCACGAAAACTACATGGGAACTTACAGGTTTTACTATTTCAAACGGGACAGCGGCACATGACGCCGACTGGCATCCAAGAGTAAGTAAGGTCGAGGGAATTGTATATGACGTCGGAACATCATCTGCACTGTCCTCAGCGGTCACAACCGACTATGACGGTTCAAGTGCAAGATCGAGCGCACTTAATCCTACGATTACGAAGCAATACGGGTTTAGCACGACGATCGGTTCGCTTGGCAGTCTTGAGAAGTCAGTTGAGACGCAGTACGTTGTCGGCACGACCTATGACGCAAAGAACCTTAGGAGTTTGCCGTCCCTAGTGTTGACGCTCGATGCGTCCAATAACATAAAGTCCAAATCGATCATGAACTACGATGAGTCGGGCTACGGAGTCTCGGGCAAGATCGGATTTCCGACACGCACGCTCAACTATTACGACATAGCGAGCAATCTGTATGTCGATTCCTGGATAACCTACGATGTGTACGGCAACGTAACTGCGATTAAGGATGGCCGGGGTAACGTCTCGACTGTGACCTTTGACAGCACTTATCATACGTATCCGGTTTCGACGACAAGTCCTGTTCCCGATTCGACTGGCACACACGGTTCGAGTACCGCATTTACTACATCGACGACCTACGATACATCGACCGGTTTAGCGACCTCGACGACTGATGTAAACGGGCAGACAACGACTATGTCGTATGCTGATCCGACCACGTCGATCATCGATCCGTTGCTGCGGCTTCGAAAAGTAACAGAGCCGAACGGCCGACAGACGATAACGGAATATGGAGCAGGCACCAGTGCGTCCACGAACTGGGTCAAGGCCAAGTCGCAGATCGATGACACCAAATGGAAGGAAGGGTATAGTTGGTTTGACGGGCTTGGACGAACGATTCGGAGCCAATCGGTCGATACCGCGGGCGATGTGTTCGTGATAACCTGCTACGACAATATGGGTAGAGCCGCGAAAGCAACCAATCCGTTCCGAGGGTTTACCACTCAGGACTGCTCGACGACAACGGGACTCGATTGGACGACGAATACATTTGACACAGCGGGCCGCCCTTGGAAGGTGACGACGCCGGATGGTGCGGTTGTCCAGACAGACTACTCGCTCGCCACATCCGGCAGCGAGATCGGTACGGCAGTTACCGTCACGGATCAAGCCGGAAAGCTTCGGCGTTCGATAACAAATGGATTGGGCCAGCTTATAAGAGTTGACGAACCGGACGACAGCAGTTCGACGGGAGATTTAGGTGCGATTTCGAGTCCTAATCAAAAGACGACCTACGCATACGACACGCTCAACAATCTGACCACGGTCAATCAGGGAGCTCAGACGCGGACATTCGCTTACGACGCAACATCGCGTCTAACTTCCGCCGCTAATCCAGAGTCCGGTACGATCGGCTACACGTATGATGCGAACGGCGGTCTAGCAACCAAGACCGATGCCAGAGGCGTCAAGACGACCTACACCTACGATGCACTCAACCGCGTAACCAATCGAGCGTATTCGCTGACTGGTTCAACGCCGTCGAACTATCAGGCAACGCCCGATGTCGATTACTACTACGACAGCGTGACAAATGCGAAAGGGAAATTGACAAAAGTATCTTCGTCCACCTCGACAACCGAATACACGTCATTCGACATCTTAGGAAGAGTGACGGCTAGCAAGCAGACAACCGATGGTGTCGAATATGGGGGAAGTGGCTCTCCGGCCGCTATGACCTACACATACAATCTTAGCGGTGCGTTGATGGAAGAAACTTATCCTTCTGGTCGTGTTGTGAAGAACGAATTGGACGTAAGCGGTGACCTGAGTCAAGTATCTAGCAAAGAAAACTCATCAGCAATATTCAAGACTTACGCCAATGATTTCACCTACAGCGCTGCTGGAGCGGTGACTTCGTTGAAACTCGGTAACGGCAGATTCGAGTCAACGCAGTTCAATTCACGCCTCCAACCAACGCAGATCGCTCTTGGAGCCTCGGTTGGTGATACGGGTTTGTTGAAGTTGGCTTATGGATACGGAACAACTGCAAATAATGGGAACGTTTTGACGCAGGACATTACGGTGAAGCGTCCGGGGACGAGTGATCTTGTTTTCAATCAGACCTATACGTACGACGAACTGAATCGGCTGAGAGTGGCTGAGGAAAAGACTGGTTCGACGACCAATTGGAAGCAGACTTTCACGTTCGACCGATACGGTAATCGGCGTTTTGATGAAGCCAATACTACAATGCCCACGTCATTCGCAAACCAGGCGTTGACGAATCCGACGATCTCGACGAGTAACAATCGTCTGACTTCGACAGGCTGGACGTACGATGCCGCAGGCAACACAATCGGCGATCCTGATGGCCGCAGTTTCACCTACGACGGCGAGAACAAACAGGCTGAGGTCAAAAACTCGTCAAACGTAAGCCTCGGCCAATACTCGTATGACGGCGATGGGAAGCGGGTTAAGAAGGTCGCGGGTGATGAGGTGACGATCTTTGTGTACGACGCGAGCGGAAAATCTATTGCGGAATATTCGACAATCGTGGCTTCGGTCGAAGATGCAAAAGTCGCGTATCTAACCGCCGACCACCTCGGCTCCCCACGCATCAACACCGACCGCGACGGCAATGTCACCGCTCGCCACGACTACCACCCGTTCGGCGAAGAAATTCTCACGACTCAACGCACAACCGCCCTAAATTACGCCGCTGATACGGTAAGAAAACAATTCACCGGCTATGAACGGGACCGGGAGACGGAGCTCGATTTCGCTCAAGCGAGATATTTTGCATCAGGATTTGGAAGATTTTCAAGTCCAGATGACTTCCTAAATGATACGGACCCACCAGATCCGCAGGGTTGGAATCTCTATGTCTATGTAAGAAACAATCCGCTTCGGCTTGTTGATCCAGATGGTCAGATTAAAAAAGATAAGAATGGAAAGGTGATCTTTGACAAGACTGACGAGGTCCAGTCTGAGTTTTATAATCAACCGGTACTCGATAGCTCCGGGAAGCAAATCGGAACGATTAAGATCACATGGAAGGCCGATCGTGGGCACATCTACGCGGACGATGGGACCAAGATTGAGGCATTTAAGAACGGAAAAATGGAAGTTACCGTTACAGACGCTAGTGGAAACGTTCTCTCTGCCGAGTCTCAGGCATTAGAAAAGGACTTACAGGCAAAGGGATTCAACAACACCACGGATTGTCACGGTAATACCTTCGCTAACGGTGAGGTATGGATAAACGACAACCAAGTGGAAAAATTAATGAAGGGGGATGGCTACGACATAAAGAATCCTACCTCAAATCCGCAACCGGGTGACGTCGGCATATACTCCACCGACGGATCACTCAAGAATACGCGGCACAGTGTCTTAGTGAATGTGACAGGAACGGATGCGGCAGGAAGCACCGATGTTTTCAGTGTAATAAGCAAAGGTGGAATTACACCAAAGGTTGTCACTACTCCAGGGCCGGGGCGAGGCACCGCGTGGAACGATCCAAACGCCAAACTTCAGTATTACTCTAAGCGAACGAATGCGGCGGGGAAAAAACCATGAATACAATCAAGACAAACCGGACCCATGCGATAATGAAGATGGTGGGCTTTTATGTCCTGTTATTCGTATTGGTCTACAGCAACACTATGATGGCTGAAGCGCAGATGAAATCGAACTGCTGCAATTATTGGAAATCGAAGGTTTCTGAGGCAATTCCGACTCCCGAGCGATCGAGCGAAAAACATAATTCAGAGTCCGAGAGCATACTTGCTGCAATAGAGTGTTTGCTTACGATGGAAGGCGACAAGAGTAGAGCGAGATTTAGTGGAGCCACCCGCTTTGATACGTCTCAGACATTTGAACCGGCGACATCGGACGTTGGGGCACTTTACTACATATCCTTCCTATACCTAAAAAAGTGGGATCATTCCAATGCCGTAGCTCTTGTCGATAAAGATAACCGCTTGAACCATCCCGAGTCAATTTCCATCGCCTACCGGGCTTATCGTAAGTGGTTCAAAAAAATTAAAGACGAAGGGATCACTAAGGCACGGGAACAGAAATTGGATCCGCTGGAAGGTACTGGAATACGATGGTACTAAATTATTCTCTACGGAATACACTGCGTTTGACATCTTAGGACGTGTGACGGCTCACAAACAAACAACCGACGGAGCGGCTTACACAACCGGCTACGCCTATAACCTTTCGGGTGCGTTGATCGAAGAAACCTACCCAAGCGGGCGGGTTGTGAAGAATACGTTGGATGCGGATGGCAGTTTGGCACAGGTGCAGAGCAAGAAGAATTCGTCTGACTTCTACCGTCCTTACGCGTCGAATTTTGCATACAACGCTGCCGGTGCGGTGACGAGCATGAAGCTTGGGAACGGCCGTTGGGAGAACACGGCGTTCAACTCTCGGCTCCAGCCGACGATGATCGGTCTTGGCAACGGCCCGACGGGTCAGGGCCTTCTAAAGCTTGAGTACGAGTATGGTTCGACCGCTGCGGTGAACAACGGCAACATCACAAAGCAGACGATCACTGTTCCCGGTTTTGCTCATCCGTTTGTTCAGACGTACACCTACGACGAACTGAACCGTATCTCGAACGCCGAAGAAGCGAGCAACTCAACTCAGACGTGGGAGCAGACTTTCACATACGACCGTTACGGCAACCGCAACTTTGACGAGGCGAACACGACTACACTGCCAAAGAACTGCGGGACATCGCCGAACTTCACGGTCTGCACGGCTGACAAGAAGATGGTGGATCCGGCTGTGAACACCGCAAATAATCGTCTGAGTACGTCCGACGACTATGCTTTCGACACTGCGGGCAATACGACCGACGACGCCGAAGGCCGGACGTTCGTTTACGATGCCGAGAACAAGCAGATCGCTGTTGCTGACGGCAACGGCACGATCGGCGAATATTTCTACGACGGCGACGGCAAGCGTGTGAAGAAGGTCGTTCCCTCGACCGGTGAAGAAACGATCTTTGCCTACGATGCCGCGGGCAAACTGATCGGCGAATACTCGACGATCCTCCAAACCGGCTCGAACGCAAAGACGGTTTACACAACAAACGACCACCTGGGCAGCCCCCGCATCAACACCGACGCCACCGGCCAAGTCACCTCCCGCCACGACTACCATCCCTTCGGCGAAGAAATTTATACGGCCCAAAGAACAACCGGATTAAACTATTCTGCGGATTCTGTCAGGAACCAATTCACCGGCTATGAACGTGACGGAGAGACGGGTCTCGATTTTGCCAAAGCTCGAATGTATTCGAACAAACTTGGACGGTTTATGACGACCGATCCATCAAGGAAAAGTATTGATATGGTAAGCCCTCAGACATGGAATCGTTACTCATATTGCTACAACAATCCATTAACCTTAATTGATGAAAATGGTAAATGGCCGACAGGCACTCATAATAGAATTCTTGCCAAAGCTCTTGACGGAATGAGAGATGATGCACCTAAACTGCTCGCAGCGGTACAGAGCGGTAGCAGGAAAGTCGACCGTGATGGCACGGACGTAAAAACCATGAAAGAGTCAAATGCGCCTCAACATGCCATGACACCGGCAAGTTACATTACGGCTTCTTGTAACTTGGATTGTGCAAAAGGAATGGCTCGTCAAGCAGCGTACGATTTTGTCGCAGGAAATCTTAAGAGTGCCAAAGCCGAATTCGATAAAGTAAAAAACATGGCTGATGGAGACGCAAAGTTTGAAGGAATTAAAAAATCCTTGGAATTTTTTGGAGCAGCTACACATGCGATAATGGACAACCGCTCCCCAGCTCATAGTAATTTCCAAGTTTTCGATGGCAGTGAAACTACTAAAATTGTTGCGGGAACAGTTATAGGCGGTGTATTGGGTGGGCCAATTGGAGCGGCCGCCGGAGCGGCAGTTGGAGGACGAAATACCTTGGCCCATATTAATACCGAATCTAGAGACCCGACGGACGATGAGCAAAACGCTATGGAAGATGAAATTAGAACGGCTTTCCAGCAAGTGTACGGACAAGACTCGTACAATAATTCCGTATCCGAATCACAACGAAGAGAAACTGCAGGAAGGCAAAAATCGAAAGATATGCTGATACCATGAAAAGATTATTAGCGACAATTTTGTTGATTCTGAGTCTGGTTATGATTGGCCTCATCCATTTTGAAACGGTTACCGTTCCAAAATGGAGAGTCAAAGTAGTTGATTCAAATGAAGTTCCAATGCCAAAAATAGAGCTTGTTGAATCCTGCGAAAACTATACGCTATCTGTGGATCCGTGTCTTGATGCTCCAGACCGGCTTTTAACGACAGATAAAAATGGAATTGTAGCATTTTCGGAGAGACGCGTTCGAATGAATTTATGGTTAAGGGTATTCAATTCCGTGATCAACTTTTTATTGATTCTTACTCATGGTAGTTACGGAACTGATGCGTATGTATTGGCATCGGGTTCTAATGCTGAGTTACGGTTTGATCCGAATAAACCGCAACCCCAAATTTTAAAGTTACCTGCTGTCGGTAGCCCGAAAGAATGAGCTAAGGCAATGCGATAATGCAATTCTGTTCCATAAAAACCGACGCCCGTTATGGAAATCGCAACTCTAACGAATCGCTAACGACAATGCCCGCATCGTTCGCAAATCCTGCGGTTACGAATCCGACGATAAGCACCACAACGAACCGGATCACGGCAAGCGGCTGGACATACGATGCCGCAGGCAACACCCTAACCGACGCCAACAGCCAAGGCTACATCTAGGGGAACGGGGTCAGACATGCGATCGTGCGATTCGTGAAGTTGTGGTAGAGTGCTTGTCAAATGGCAAGGAGACCTAGGGTTGAGATCGAGGGCGGGCTTTATCACGGAAAGAATAAGCGTATCATTACAGCAAAGGAGGTGTTCATACTGTTCGGCAAGGAATCAGGTGCGACCATCACCGAGATGTCCGGGATCGTCGGCCTCGACCAGTCAAACGCCGGCCGCCGATTCGACGCCGCGAGACAGAAATGCAAGACCGATCCGGAGTTCGAAAGCACATCGAAGAAAGTTCAGGAGAAGTACAAACAAAGAATCGCACAATCGCATGTCTGATGCTATGAAGTGTTGACCTCGCGGGAGTCGAGTTTTTGTGTAAACTCGAATTCTGACAAAAGAATAACAACCCGCGAGATCAACAATGGCAGTATACATTGGGGTTGACTTTCA
>Ga0209476_10003362_pt1 | contig 10589 bp, 5 predicted proteins | sample KloWWTrecipitate_FD_187179 | JGI IMG/M metagenome (GOLD analysis project Ga0209476, IMG submission 187179) | Active sludge microbial communities from Klosterneuburg, Austria, studying microevolution and ecology of nitrifiers - Klosterneuburg... | ecosystem: Engineered > WWTP > Aerobic digester >...
AGGCAATGCGTCGATTGACGAATACGATGACAAGTTCCGTCTGGTCAAGGAAACCGATGCGTTGGGCCGGAGCATGGTCTATGAATACGATGATGACAATAATCGCACCCTCGTGCGTGATCGCGAAAACCATGTGACCAATACCGAATACGATGAGCGGGGCAACGTTATCCGGATCATAGACCCCCTGAATCAAGAGACGATCTCCAACTACAACGCGCGCAACCTGGTAACCTATCACCTCGATCCATCCGGCGCAGAGACACGCTATCTCTATGACGGCCTTGACTACAACCTCATCAAGGTCACCGACGCCGAGAACGGGGTCACGCTGATGGAACGCTTTGGCAACGGCCTGCTCAGGACCTTGACCAACGCGAACAACTTCGCCACGCGTTTCACCTATGACGCATACGCCAATCCCGCCACCGTGCTCGATCCGCTCGACGGCCTAACCCGCTACGTCTACGACATTGTTGGCCGTCGGACGGAAATGACGGATGCCAACGAGCATACCGCCCGCTTCGAATATGACAACAATGATCGGCTTGTCGCGACGACCGATCCAAAGGTACGTGTCACGCGCTTCGACTTCGATGCGGTTGGTAATCTCAAACGCACCGTTGATCGGCGCGGCAATGCCACGGACTACGATTATGACGAGAACGACAGCCTGATCAAAGTGACCGACCCGCGCGGCTTCAGCTCGGTCTTTGGTTATGACAGGCAGTACCACCGCACGAGCACGCGGAATCGGCGCGGATTCATCACCGCCTACACCTATGACGTTGTCTATGACCTCAAGGTCATCACTGATGCCAAGGGCAACCAGACTGCCTTCCATTACGATGCCGACCACCTGCTGGTCAGCGCTATTGATGCGCTTGCCGGGACAACCCAATATGTCTATGACGAGTTGCACCGCCTCATCCAGATGACCGACGCATTGGACGGAGTGACAGTGTACACCTACGATCCAGTCGGGCGGCTGACCAAGCGCCGGGACCCGAACCTGGCCGAGACCCAATACAAGTATGACCGGCTTGGGCGCGCGACGCGCATGACCGATGCGCTGACCAATGTTACGGAATACTCCTACGACGGCGTCGGTAATCGGACTGCCCTGAATAATGGCCGCAGCTTTGTAACGACCTATGACTTCGACGCCAACAACCGCCTGTCAGCCATTACCGACCCGCTGTCGCACACGTCCCGCTGGACGTATGACAACACGGGCAATGTCCGCTCGATGACCGATCGGCGCGGGAGCACGACCCATTTCGTCTATGATGCCAATGACAACCTGGCCGAGGTGACAGATGCGTTGGGCGGCATTACGCGATTCGAACATGACGAGGAAAACAACCGCGTCGCCGCGTTCGATGCGAACGGCCACCGCAGAGAGTTCACGTTTGACGAAGTGGGGAACATGACCGGCGCCAAACTCCCGCTGGGGCAGACGACCGTGTATGACCGAGACGAAAACGGCAACATCATCCGTGTCACAAACGCCAAAGACAACACCACGGCGCTTCGCTACGATGCGCTCGATCTCCTGATTCGCCGAACATCGCCTCTGGGTTTCGTAACCCGCTACGACTATGATGAACTTCGCCGGGCGCGCCTGATGACGGACGCGGAGAACCACGCAACGGAGTACCAGTTTGACCCGCTTGGGCGGATGACGGCGGTTGTGGATGCGCTCAACAATGTCACGCGCTACCAATATGACCCGGTTGGGAACCTTCTTGTTCACACCGACGCAAACGGTCATAGCACACGATTCGATGTGGATCTTCTCGGCCGAACGAAGAAGGAAACCAACCCGGAGTCATGCGTCTGGTCGTATCAGTTTGACCCGATGGGCAACCGGACGGAGCGGGTCGACGCCAATGGCGCGCACACAGGCTATACCTTTGACGCCGATGATCGCTTGACTGAGATTCGGTATCCGGACGGCGCGCGGGTGACCCTGGACTACGACGAAAATGACAATCTCACGGCACTTCGAGACACCTCGGGCCGCGCTACCTTTGTCTATGACGCCCTTAACCGTTTGAGCGAATCAGCTCGTACCGAAAAAATCCTGAACGGCAAGCTGCTGAAATATGAGTACGACAAAGTTGGAAATCGCAAGAAGGTGATCTACCCCGATCAGCAGACCGCGCTGTACGATTACAACGACAACGACTGGTTGGAGTCGGTTACCGATCCGCGCTCTGGCGTCGCAACGCTTTTCACCCGGGATGACCTTGGCTTGCCGGCGAGAATTGAGCATCCCAATGCGACCTGGGCGGCCTATGTCTTTGACGCAGACGATCGCCTCACTGGGCTGTTCAATGGCAAGAAGACGGCCAGCTCGGACATCATCAGCGCCTTTGACTTCACCCTGGACAAGGTCGGGAATCGCGTCCGGACGATTGAGCGTCAGACACGCGGACAGGTGGTGACCTGGACCAAGGACTATCAGTACGATCCGATCTATCGCTTGCGTAAGGCAACCCAGAGCGCCGATCTGAAACCGTATCAGACCCTCTTCGCCGAATATGGCTTTGATCCTGTCGGTAATCGCCGAATGCAGCGGACCAACATCGCCGACAAACCCAACACCCCCGCATTGCCTGCGCCCGTCACGACGCTCTATCAGTACGACCGCGCCAACCGCATGTTGACAGCCGGGCAGACGGTGTTCAGCTACGACGCGAATGGAAATCGGATCGGCATGGCCGGGCCGGAGCGGGCGATCGACTATGGCTTTGACTACGAGAACCAGCTTTCCCGCGCGGTGACCTACGATGTGCTGAAGGGGAAGCGCAATCTGGATGCCAAGCTTGACTTTGCGTATGACGGTTTGGGGCGTCGCCTGGAACGGGGCGTCACTGATCGGGGCGGGCGCAAGATCGCCGACTTCCTGTATGACGGCCTGGGCTATGACCTTCTGGCCGAATACGTCGATCCTGGCTCACCGCGCACAACCTACTACTTCCGCGACCCGCAGCAGATCCTCAGCCGCGGAGAAATCCAGGGGGATGGCTCAGGCTTGCAGTACTTCCATCATGTGGATGGGCTTGGCAGTGTGAGCGCGTGGACCAACCAGGCCGGAATGGAGGTGCAGGCCTACACTTACGCCCCGTTTGGCCGGCTGATTGACAACAACGGGCCCGACAATGCCAGCAGTCGCACTGATCCGCACAATGTGATGACGTTCAGCGGAAAGCCGTGGGACAAGGAGACTGAGACATTCCATTTCGGCGCGCGCGACTACGATCCTGCGATGGGGGTGTGGTTGACCCAGGACACGTATCGCGGCCGGCGCAACGAACCGATGACGTTGCATCGGTATGGCTACGTTGGGAACAATCCAATAAGCCGGGTGGATTTGTACGGTCTTGACGGAATCATGGCGCCCTTTGCCGGACTGGAATCGGCTCATGTGGCGGCTTCAAGCGCGCAATTGCGGTTGAAGACCAGCGTAGTTGCGAACGGCATCGAAGGTAAAAGCTTTGGCGGTGGGACCGTGAATGGTCGCGAGAGTCAACGTTGGTCTTGGTCTGAACTGATTGGTGGATTGGGGCTGGGCGCACTAGCTGCCTGGCTGGGGAATGCCACCTGGACCGCTCTGTCCACGAATCAACTCAACCGATTGACCGGGGCCAGACTCGAGATGGATGTCCTCCGCATATTGAGCAACTACCCCGCAGCCAAGGTTCTTGGCCAACACATGTACTATAAGTTTGGAGACCTGAGGCGATACGTCGACATTCTGGTTCAGATTGGTGAAAGCAAGTATGGCATCGAGGTCAAGGCAAACAGTTCGCCCTATTTGCTTCGGCAACAGATGGCCGATGCCGCCGCCAAAGAGCTGGGCGTGTACAAGCCGTACCTATGGAAGGTAAGCCCATACCCGGGAGTTTCCCGTGTGGATGTGTTTGTTGATACGCTAAGGGAAAATGCTCAAGCAGTCGGTGGCTTTGTGATCACCGCGGCAAGCCGCTTGGCACCTATACTAATGCGGGCTCCAATACTCCTCATGCCGATTCCGTTCAATAAGCTGCCACATTACCAGATTCAGGGAGAGGAAGTGCAATCCTGACTTTCGAAGGTGAACCGGAGGAACTTGTTTGGTTGGTGCTGATTCTCGCGATGACGGCAGTGCATTTTGTATAGCCTTGTGGACAAACCTCGCGGGTAGGCGCCGCAGAGCCGCGTCTGTGCAAAACCGCTGGCGCCTACCCGCGAGGTTGATCGCCTGAACTCACCGGCAGCGCCCGCAGCGTCCGGATCGGCGAGAAGATGACAAACAGCATCGAGGCCGCCAGGACCAGAAAGCCGATCCCGATCGCCGGGCGCAACCCGAGCCATTCGCCCAGCGCGCCGCCAAGCAGCGCGCCGATGGGGAGCAACACACCGTTCAGAAGCCGGCCGGTTGCGCTGACCCGGCCCAGAAAGGCGTTGGGGGTGACCGCCTGGCGCAGGCTCTGTTCGCACACGCCGTAGATCGCCCATTTGGCGTCGGTCGCCTGGGCAAGCGCCAGCATCGCGACGACGACGCTCAGCGGGCCGGAGGCAAACACCAGCAGCAGGCCCGAGACTGGGGACAACAGGCGTGCTCCGACCATCGTCGGGCCGATCCCAAAGCGGCGGGTGACCCGGTCGGCGACGGCCGCGCCGATCAGCGCGCTGACCCCGCCGATGCCGATCAGCAGGCCGTTGACAACCGGCGGAACGCCCAGCGTTTCGGTGACGTAGAGCAGATACAGCGTGCCGATGATGCCGCTGGCGATGGATTGCACCGCGTCGGCGCCGAGCAGCGCGCGCAGGATGGGCTCTCGGGCGGCCAGACGCAGGCCGTCGCGGGCCTCGCGCAACATGCTCTGGCGGGCCTCGGCTGGCGCGGGCGGCGGCTCAGGCCGGCGGATCATCCCGAGCGACAGCGCGCTGGCCACAAATGAGACCGCGTCAAAGGCGATGGCCAGGGCCGGTGAGAGGGCCTGGGTGAGCGCGCCGCCGAGGCCGGGGCCAGTGATCTCGGCGATCGAGTCGCTCATCGCCAGCTTGCTATTGCCCTCGACCAACTGGCCGGGCTCGACCAGGGCGGGCAGGTAGGCTGGATAGGCCACATCGAAGAGGACGGCCAGGCTGGTCACCCCCAGGGTGATGACATACAGGTGCTCGACCCGCAGCCCGCCGGTCAGGGCCAGGATGGGGATCAGGGCGAGCAGCCCCGCCCGGCCGAGGTCGGCGGCGATCAGGAGCGGCTTGCGCCGCAGCCGGTCGACGATGACCCCGGCAAAGAGCCCAAAGGCCAGGGCGGGGATGGCCCGCAGACCGTTGAGCACGCCGAGCTGGCCGGCGCCCATGTTCAGGGTCAGGATGGCCAGGAACCCGATGGCGGTCCCGCCAATCTGCGACCCGATCTGGGAGAGGGTCTGCCCCACCCACAGGCGGGCGAAGTCGGGTTGGCGGAAGAGGGAAGGGCGGGCCATGGGGTTGCCGACCGATTATCCGTAATTTTCACCACAAAGGCACAAAGGCACAAAGGTATCCATTTGGTTTCTTTGTGTCTTTGTGCCTTTGTGGTGAAAAAGCGGGCCAAGCACAGGTCGGAAATGGATCCTGGTAACCAGCATGTAACCCGCAGAAGCTAGGCTGGAGGCTGCCGAATTGTCGCACGAAGTCTGGCCACTTGTCGGATGACAGGCGGGCCCGATTCCGTCACACTGCTCATTTGGCCGGTTTCTGTGACCAGAGCCGCAGCCAGAGAAATGAGCATACAGAAGGGAGAAAAGATGAACACCCACGCCACATCGTTACGCGCCCGCGCCCTGTTCGCGTCGGTCGCCCTCGTCCTGGCCGCCTGCCAGGGCGCTGCGACCCCCGCGCCGACGGCCGTCCCCGTCAAACCCACCGACGCCCCCAAGCCGACCGAGGCCCCCAAGCCCGCTGCCGGCGCCGTCACCATCGGGTTGCTGACCGACCGCTCGGCCTCGCTGGCCATCTACGGGCCGATGCTCGAGAACGGCTTCGCGATCGGCCTGGATTACGCCACCAAGGGCACCAACAAGGTGGCCGGCAAGGACATCAAGATTGTCATCAAGGACGCCGGTGACAAGCCCGAGACTGGGATCACCCTCGCCCGCGAGGCGATCGAGAAGGATGGGGCCAAGATCCTGACCGGTGTGCCGTCTTCGGCCGTCGCCCTGGCCGTGGCCGGCCTGGCCAAGGACAACAAGGTCATCTACAACGCCTGCCCGGCTGCGTCGCCCGATGTCACCGGCAAGGGCTTCAACGAGTACACCTTCCGGGCCGGCCGGACCAGCATCCAGGACGCCCTGACCATGGGCGGGGCGCTGCTCCAGCTCGGCAAGAAGTTCATCCAGATTGCCCCGGACAATGCCTTCGGGCAGGGCTCGGCCGCCGGCTTCTACGCCACGGTCAAGGGCCTCGGCGGCGCCTTCGTCACCAATGACGATGCCAAGGGCAGCGGCACGGTCTTCGCCCCGCTCGAGACCACCGACTTCACACCCTACATCAACCAGATCCTGGACAAGAAGGCCGATGTGCTGATCGTGACCTGGGCCGGCGCGGGCTTTGTGCCGATGTTCCAGCAGATGCAGCAGCTCGGCGTGTTCAAGTCGATGGTCGTGGCTACGGGCATGGGCGACAACGCCACGCTCAAGGCCGGCTACAGCACCGCCCTGGGCGCGGTCGGCGTCAGCGTCTATCACTACTCGCTCTTCAGCAACCCGGAGAACGACTACCTGGTGAAGATGCACAAGGACAAGTTCAAGACCCCGCCCGATCTGTTCGCCGAGTGCGGCTTCAACTCCGCCGTGATGCTGGTCAAGGCTCTCGAGGCCACCGGCGGCGACCCCGACGCGGCCAAGATGATCAAGGCCCTCGAAGGGATGAAGTTCAACGGGCCGAAGGGCGAGTACACCGTCCGGCCCGAGGATCATGTTCTGCTCCAGCCGATGCCGCTGGTCAAACTGCTCAACACGACCGACCCGGACTTCAAGTTCGTCGAACTGGTCAAACTGCTCAAGCCCGAAGAAACCGCCCCGCCGTGCGCCGTGCCGGCCGAGCTCAATCGGTGCAAGAAGTAGTTCTTGAGACCCGCGGCCTGGTCAAGGCCTTCGGCGCCTTTCGGGCCGTCGACGGCGTCGATCTGCGCGTTGAACAGGGTGAGCTTCGCTCGATCATCGGCCCGAATGGGGCCGGGAAGACCACCCTGTTCAACTGCGTCAGCTCGACCCTGCGCCCGACCGCGGGTCAAGTACTCTATCGAGGCCGGGATATCACCGGCCTCCCCCTCCATCGGATCGCCCATCTTGGAATCGGGCGGGCGTTCCAGATCACCAACATCTTCCCCAGCCTGACCGCGCTGGAGAATGTGCGTTTGGCCGCCCAGGCCCTGGGCGGCGACAACCTCAAGATGTGGATACCGGCCGCCAGCCTGCGGCGCTATGTCGATCAGGCCCTCAAGGCCCTCGGCACAGTCGGGCTCGCCGCTCGGGCAGGGCTGCCCGCCGCGGCTCTCAGCCATGGCGACAAGCGCAAGCTCGAACTGGCCATCATCCTTGTCGGCGATCCCAGGCTGCTCCTGCTCGACGAGCCCGCGGCTGGGATGGCCACCGAGCAAGTGCCCGAGCTGATGCGGACCATCGCCGATATACGAAGTTCGGGCGACAAGACCATCCTGCTGGTCGAGCACAACATGAATGTGGTGATGTCGATTTCGGACCGGATCACGGTCATGCACCAGGGCCGGATCCTGGCCGAGGGCAGCCCGGCCGAGATCAAGGCCAACGAAGCGGCTCAATCCGCTTATCTGGGGACAGGATGACAACCGATCTACTGATCGTCGACGCCATCCACACCTTTATTGGCCAGTCGCATATTTTGGAGGGCGTGTCGCTGCGCGTGCCGCGCGGCAGCGTCACCGCCCTGCTCGGCCGCAACGGGGCTGGCAAGACCACCACCCTGCGCTCGATCATGGGCCTGCTCACCCCCCGCAGTGGGACGATCACCTTTGACGGCCAGGCCCTGGTCGGCAAACGCGCCTACAACATTGCCGCTCTGGGCATCGGCTATGTGCCCGAGCACCGGGCGATCTTCCGCGCCCTGTCGGTTGAGGAAAACCTGCAGATCGCCGAGCGCAAGCGGGGCGATCTCGCCAAACGCAGCGACCTTATCTTTGAGCTCTTCCCCGACCTGAAGATGTTCTTGTCGCGGGGCGGGGGCAACCTGTCGGGCGGGCAGCAGCAGATGCTGGCGATCGCCCGGGCGCTGGTGCCCGAGAACCGCCTGCTCCTGATCGATGAGCCGAGCGAGGGCCTGGCCCCGATCATCGTCGAGAACATCGCCCGCGCGCTAAAGCGCCTGGCGGGCGAGACCACCGTCCTGCTGGTCGAGCAGAATTTCCGGATGGCGTCGCAGGTGGCCGACCACTACGTCATCATCGACGACGGCCGGGCGGTCAAGGCCGGGGCGATGGCCGACCTCGTGGCCGATCCGGCCGTGGCCCGGCAGTATCTGGGGGTGGGGTAATGACACAGAAAATTAGGCTCCCCCGCATCCCCCGCCCGGCCCTGCTCGGGATCGGGCTGATGGCCTTGTTCATCCTGGCCCTGTTCGGCCGATATGAGCCCAAGGTCGCGGTCAGCATCCTGCTGTCCGGGCTCACCCTCGGCTTCTTGTATTTCATGGTCTCGGCCGGGCTGTCTCTGATCTTCGGGCTGATGGACGTGCTGAACTTCGCCCACGGCACGATCTTCATGCTGGGCGCCTATCTCGGGCTGGCCATCTTCAACGCCCCGTTTCTGGCGGCCTGGTCCACCGACGCGCGCTTTGTCCTGGCCCTCATCGGCGGGGCGCTGTCGGCCGCGGGCGTGGGCGCGCTGATGGAGTGGTCGCTGATCCGGCCGTTGTACTCGCGCCCGATATACCAGGTCCTGCTCACCCTCGGGCTGACCTTTGTCGGAGGCGAGGCGATCAAGGCGGTGTGGGGGACGGCCGGCTTCTTCATGCCCACCCCGGCATTCTTCAACACGCCAGGCGACAGTTGCCCCTCGCCCGACCTGATCGCTTTTCTGAGCGACCACTGCTCGTCGATCCTGGTGCTCGGGCGGGCCTTCCCCAGCTATCGGCTGTTCGTCATCGGGCTGGGCATTGTGATGTTCCTGGCCGTGGCGATCCTGCTCCGCAAGACGCGCCTGGGGATCATCATCCGGGCGGGGGTGCAGGACGGTGAGATGGTCCAGGCTCTGGGCATCAACGTGCGGCGGATCTTCACCATCGTCTTCGCCCTGGGCGCGGCTCTGGCGGGGATTGGCGGGGTGGCGGCGGCGCCCATCATCGGGGTCAACCTGGGGATCGGGCAGGAGTTTCTGCTGCAGTCCTTCATCGCCATCGTCATCGGCGGGATGGGCAGCTTTGGCGGGGCGACGGCCGGCGCGCTGCTGGTCGGGCTGGCCCGCGCCTTTGGCGACCAGCTCGTGCTGTCCGGGGTGCAGATCCCCTTCCTCGAGGATGCGATCAAGATGTCACCCTCGATCGCCCGGGCAAGCACCGTCATCATCATGGCTCTGGTCCTGCTGATCCGTCCAGCCGGGCTGTTTGGGAAGAAGGACTAGGCCATGCGAACGGATCTCCTGCGCGTCCTGAAATCCAACGGAATGGGCCTGGCACTGGTCATCGGGCTGGCGCTGTTTCCCTTCGCTTTGTCGCTGCTGAGCGGCGAACCGGTCAATGCCGGCGCGCCAAAATTCTGGCAGGGCATGCTCGCCCAGGTCTTCATCCTGGCGGTCTACGCCCTGAGCTATGACCTATTGCTCGGGATCACCGGTGTGCTGTCGTTTGGGCACGCCATGTTCTTTGGCGGCGGGGCGTATGTGGCCGGAATCCTGCTCAAGCACGGACGCTGGGAGTTGCTCCCGGTCGTTGGGGCCGTGATCGCGGTCGCGCTGTTGCAAAGCCTGCTGGTCGGGGCGCTGTCGCTGCGGGTGAAGGGCGTGTATTACGCGATGGTGACTCTGGCCTTCGCCCAGATGTTCTTCATCCTGGCCGAGGCATCTGACTTCCGCGAGTTCACCGGGGCGGAGGACGGCCTGCAGGGCATCCCGGTCCCGGCCTGGCTCAGCCCGACCAACGAGCGCCTGACGTTCTATTTTGTCACCCTGGCCTTCTGCCTGATCGTGTATCTGATCGCCAAGCGGGTGGTCGACTCGCCGACCGGGCGGATCCTGATCGCGATCCGGGAGAACGAGCAGCGCGCTCAAACGGTGGGGTTCAACACCTTTGCCTACAAGCTCATTGCGATGACCCTGGCCGGGGTGCTGGCCGCCCTGGCGGGGATGATGAGCGCGCTGTGGAACCTGAGCGCGAACCCGGGCATGCTGGCCTCCGGGACGACGATCAACGCGCTGCTGATGACGATCATCGGCGGGGCGGGCACGCTTTCGGGCAGCCTGCTCGGGGCGGGCTTTTTGCAGTTGGTCGGCTACTGGCTCAACGACGCCTTTGGCCCGCGCTGGCCGCTGCTCTTTGGGCTGGTCTATATCGCGATCGTGCTCTTCCTGCCTTACGGG
>Ga0209476_10003364_pt1 | contig 10586 bp, 17 predicted proteins | sample KloWWTrecipitate_FD_187179 | JGI IMG/M metagenome (GOLD analysis project Ga0209476, IMG submission 187179) | Active sludge microbial communities from Klosterneuburg, Austria, studying microevolution and ecology of nitrifiers - Klosterneuburg... | ecosystem: Engineered > WWTP > Aerobic digester...
TCCTGCCACTCGGTTGGGTGCGTGTCCTTGGTGGCGCGGCCGCCGTCGGGGCGCGGCTTGCAGAACAGTTGCACGAGCGCCTTGCCGCGCTTGAGCTTGCGCTTGTCTTCGTGCAGGTTCAGCACCTCGCCCAGCTTGTCCAGCGAGCCTGGCAGGCTGTGCGCGAAGGCCTGCACCATGGTGTCCCGCCAGCGCGACATCGGGATGCGATCGAGCACCGCCGGCAGCGCGCGCTGCAGCACCACGAAGTCGAACATGCCGCCGTTCTGGAACCAGACCAGCATCTCCGGGTCGTCGATGATCTCGCTCAGTTCGTGTGGCAGCACGCCCTCGAGCAGCGGCCGACTGACCCAGCACTCGGCCAGATCGTCGATCCAGTGCAGGCTGTTGTTGACCAGGTCCCACACGTAGATCGTGCCGTCCTCCACGCAGAAGGCCCAGAGCATCACCTCGGCGGCCTCGGCGTAGATGTGCGTGCCGTTCTTCAGCGGTGTCGGGCTGAAGGTCTCAAGGTCATGAAAGGTGTCGGTTGTCACAACGGCCACCCTAGGCCAAGTTCTTCGGTCTTCTTGGCGTTGTCGGCAAGCAGCGCCCGCAGGTACTTGGCCCTCTCGACGATGCGCAGGTCGAAGCATTGAACCGACATCGGATCACTCTCCCATTCGGCGACGACGAGTTTGAAGATCTCAAGTGCCTCGTCTTCGAACCTCACCTTGTCATCGTGAAGCTTTTCTGCACGGTTGAATTTGTCTTGGTCACGCACCACGCAACTCCAGTTCGACGATCTCCATGTCTTCGCGGCGGCGTTCGACCGGCGGCTTCATCGGCACGGGATCTCCGTCGACGGTGTAGTAGCCCGTCTCCCAGTCTCCCTCTTGGTGGGTGCCCTGTTCCCACGCGCCTTGCAGCCACGCCGTCAACGCGTTGCGCGCCGACTGCAGCGTGAAGAAGATGCGAGGGTTGGCGTCGTGGTACTTCTCAGCGCCGTACTCGGGGTGCACGTAGCCGGGGTTCCAGTGGGACCATCCGCGAGACCCACGGCTCATGCGTGAAGGCATCCACGTGTTCGTCGGCTTGTGCTTGATAGACCAGACCTTCATCGTTGCTCCTCTTGCATTTTGGTGGGGACGGCTACTGGCATGGCAAACCTCCCATGCAACCTGCCCTTCCGACGGGGTCCCGAAGCTGAACCGCCCCCACCAAAATGCCCCGCCGCAGCGGGGCACCCGATCACGTCAGGTCGTCAGCCTGAGCGCCGTCGGCGATCTCGCCGAAGTCGTCGGCGTTCGGGGCTGCGCCGCCGCCGAAGGCGTCACCGTCGCGCACGCGCTGGATGCCCAGCAGCGTGGCGCGCAGGCCCTTGCCGGCCTTGTTATCCTGCGCCCAGATCTCGACCTGCATGTTGACGAAGCAGCCCGAGTAGATGCGGCCGGCCTTGCCCTCGTAGATCTCGTTGTTGGCCTTGTAGATCGGCGACTTGTCGTTGTCGAAGACGATCGGCCGGCCCTTGTCCTCGGGGCGGTGCGCGGTGAGCGCCCAGTGGCCCTGGTAGCCGTCGTACTCCTTGCGCTTGCCGTCGATCCAGCAGCAGCCCTTGGGGTCCACGATGATGTTCTCGTAGTGGGTCTCCCACTTCTTCTCCCACTGCGCGAGCGCAGCGTCCTTGAGGGCTTTGTCGATCTGCGCCTTGTAGGGGCTGTTGGCGGGGACCAAGGCCGTCGCCGACCAGCGCCGCTTGTCGGTGTCCTTGGTCTTCTGGCCGCCGAAGTACTCGGGGTCGCCGAGCGTGAGGAAGCTGCAACGCACGTCGTTCAGCATCAGCTTGATACCCATGGAGATTGTCCTTTCAGTGGGTGGTGGGAGAAATCAGAAAGTGGTCGGCTGGGCGATGCCGCGGATCACGGCCATGAAGCCCTGCTGCAGTTGCGTCGCACCGATGCTGATCCAGCGCTGGTCGAGCGTCGGCATGCCGTCCACTTGAACGGCGCCGGCGGGAACGCCGAAGCTGGTATTCGCGTGCGTGCGCAGCTTCTCGATGTAGGCGCCGCAGGCCTCGGCCAGTGCCTTGCCCTCGTTCATCAGCGCCACCTCGGCCTCGCTGAGTTGACGGTAGCCCGTGATCTTGGGCTGAGTGAAGGTTTCCATCGTGTTCTCCTAGACGAGATCGCAGCCGTCATCGACCGCGGTGAAATCCGAAGCGTCCGGCTTCGTCGGCTTGTAGGGCTTGGTGATCGCGTTCGCCGGCTTGACCGACGGCTTGGGGTCGCTGCGCACGACGAGGGCCTTGAGCGACGTCCACTGGCGCGGTCCGATCAGCGGCTTCTCGGTGCTGCCCTTGGGCACCTTGGTCATCTCCTCCAGCTGGGTCGGCGACTTCAGCTTGAGGTTGTAGACGTCCTCGGTGGACAGGCGCATCTTCTTGCGCAGCAGTTCCTCGATCTCCTCGCGGTCCTTCCACTTGCGCGGGCCCTGGCGGCCGAGTTCCAGACCGAAGCCCGGCACCTCCTGGTCGAGCAGCAGGCGGCGCTCGACCTCGGCGCGCACGGACTTGCACCAGTCCTCGATGAAGCCCGTGGCCTTCATCTGGACGGACAGGTCGACCGGCTTCGTGTCGTGGTCGACCGGGAAGACGCCCTCCTGCTCCGCGATGACGCCGAACTCTTCGCCCACGACCTTCTGCACCTGGCGCGCGGCCGCCGGGCACGTGGCCATGGCGCGGCAGAACGCGCAATCCTGCTCGTTGGGGTTCGGGTGCAGGAACGTGCGCTCCCACTCGGCCTGATCGATCTTGCCGTGCGACTCCTCGGCCACGCGCACGCTGGCGGCCTTGGAGCGGGCCAGCGTGGCGAACTTCTCCAGGTCCTCGAGGCTGCAGGTCCACTCGCGCATGCCGCCGGCGTACACCTTCGGTTGATAGATGCCGAGCCGAATGGTCTTGATACCGCGCGCTCGAGCGGCTTCGAAAATGGCGTTCATACGAGATCGCACTCCTCTTCGTCCTTGGGTGCCGCGCCGACCGGCACCTGATCGCCGTCGGCGAGCATGGCCAGCACGCCCAGCGCGTAGAGCATCAGCTGGCTGTTCTCCTCGACCACCACCGGCGTGTGGCCGGTCTTCAGGTCGATCAGCACGAGCTCGCCGGCGCGGTCGTCGACCACGATTGCGTCGGCCGTGCCGAACGAATCAGGCAGCTGCACGAACTCGCTGAAGTCCACGCGCTTCTCGATGTGCACCTCGTTGCCGATGCCGATCACGCGCACGGTGTCGACGTAGCCCTGCACGAGTTCGGCCATCTCGTCCGTGAACTCGACGAAGCGTTCCGGCTCGCCCTCGTGGTGCACCGGCACGTCCTCACCGATGTACTTGGTGGCCTGGTAGTGCATCGTGAGACACCGGGCCGCGATGTCGTGCATCGCAGTGCCGTCGTCGCTGTATGTGTTCGACTTGTTCGGGATCGGCGCCTCAAGCACGAGGCTGCCGGGGCAGGCAAACCAGCGCTTGCTGCCGCTGGGTGAGAGTTTGGCGTGGGCTGTCATTGCTTCCCTTCAGCACACGCGCACGCCCGCCAATAGGCGCGGCACACGCGGTGCGGTGCGTAGGTGCCGCGCTGGTGCGCGGCGGTGAACCGCCACCCGGCCGCCAGGATGGCAGTCGAGATGGCGGTCAGCTTCACGACAGGTCGGCCGCCGGTGCCAGCAGCGCGTCGATCTTCTCGCCGAAGGCCGCGTACTGCTCGGGCTTCAGTTCGCTGCCCTTCTTGGCGCCGAACTCGGCGAGCAGCGCGACGACACCGTCACGGTCCTTCTTGACGCAGGCCGCGATCTTCTCGGGCAGGCCGGTCTTCTCGTACGGGACAGCGGTCGGGGCGGTGTCCGCAGAAGGCTTGGTATCGGCAGCCGGCGCCGGTGCGGGGGCAGCGGTTTCCGGCTTGGCCGTCGTCTCGGCCTTGGGCTTGGGGCTGACGGCCGGCGCAGCGGCCGGGGTGCTGGCCTTGCCGGCGAGGAACGCAGTGGCTTCGTCGATGTTGGCGAAGGTCAGTTCGATCTTGACGGTCATGATCACCTTTCAGTGGTGGGTTGGGGAAAGAGGGAAGCGAGTTTGTCCTGGTGGTAGCGCAGGTCGTCGATCTGTTCGTCGAGCCAGTTCTCGAGCGCGTACCGATCCATCAACTCAAGGCCGCCTTGCTCGAGATCGCGCTCGACACGCCGGATCTCGCCTTGCGTGGTGCGGACGCACATCTCGTGGTACCAGCGGAAGAGTCTGCGGTGGATTGCAAGCAGCATGGTTGTCTCGCTCTGTTGGCAGTAAATGTAGCACGTGCTGCATTGGCCTGTCAAGAACTATTTGCAGAAAAAGACGCCCCCGTCTTAGGAGGGCGTTGCCGGCAACTGCTCAGGCTGGCGAAAAGCGGTGGGGAGAGGAGACAAGCCAGGGAGGAGATCCCACCGCGGTTTGAGTTTACATGGAACACATGCTACAGTGCAAGCATGAAACTCATCGACCTTGACCCCACCCAACTCAAGCGCCTGGCCGCGCTGGCCAAGACGTCGTACGGCTCGCTGCGGCACGTGGCAGCTGGGCGCCGCGGCGTGAGCTCCGAGGCCGCGATCCGCATCGAGCGCGGCGCCAAGCGCATGGGCCTGGACGTGCGCCGCGAGTCCCTGAACGCAGGCTGCGAGATGTGCGAGTTCGCTCGAGACTGTAGGAGAACGAAATGACGGTAGGAGACAAATTATTTGGAGCCGCCGCCGAAATCACCCGCCTTCGTGCTGAGGTTGAGGCGCTGAGGAAGGTGCTTGGCCGCATCAAAACTCATGTGTGCGGCGACAAGCACCCGGCGTGGGGAACCGATGATGCTGTGTACGCATCGAGGGGCTACATCGCTGATCTGTGCGACGCCGCAACGAAGGGGACGACATGACCGACACGAGACAGGCGCTGGCTGCGCTTCTACCTTGCCCGTTCTGCGGTAACTCAAAGGGCTTGGCCGTTGCGAACGAGAACCCGCAGGATCTGAGCGGAGGGTATTTCATCGCTTGTCCGTCATGCGATGCAAGCACCGGTCTTCGGTTCGCTTGCGGGGAAGACCCGATACCACTTCTGATTGAACAGTGGAATCGGCGCGCCGCCCTCTCCGCGCAGCCCGTGGCGGGAGCAGTTGCGACCGATGAGACTGGATGGCTGATCGAGCACTCTGGAGAGATTCTGCCGGGGGTGGAACAGCGCGCCCAAGTCGGCTGGCTTCGCGTGCAGATGAAGTTCAACGGCTACGGCGCACGCGAGTTCGGGCTCACGCACGACGCCAACGAGGCTCTGCGCTTCGCTCGCAGAGAGGACGCTGAAGCTGTGCTCGCTATGCACCTTGGGGCCAGCCCTCCTGACTGGTACAGCAAACCATTCAGCGTCACCGAGCATATGTGGCCTGACGCACTCCAACCCCAAGCAGCACCAGCGACCGAGCCGAGCGCGCAGCCCGTGGCGGGAGCAGTGGCAGAGCCGGATTGCTGGGCCATCTTGACGCCGAACGGGTCGAAGCTGGTTTCCCCCGATGAGGCGAAAGGCCGCAAGGACGCATATCCGCTCTACGCCGCCCCACAACCCCAAGCAGCACCAGCGCCCGAGCCGAGCCGGTCGCAGAAGATGCACGAAGCCGGGTTCACTGCCCGCGATACCCGGCTGACGTGCGATGAGTGCGGGGCCAAGTTCACGCGCCAGTTCGCGCCGCTGCATGAGTGTGCCCAGCCCGAGCCGAGCGCGCAGGCGCTTGATATTGCTTTCGAACTTGGGAGAGTTGAAGCCATGCAAGAAACCTCAGCATTCAACGCAAGCGCTCTCAGAAAGGCGCTTAGTGCGATGCTGACTCACTTTGGCATGGATGAGGACGAGTGGAATAAGCCGACCCTTGACCAAGCCCGCGCCGCATTGGCTGAGTACGACAGTTTCACATTGCACCCAGCGACCGCCGATCTGGTGCGCCGCTTCTCTCAGGCGCTGGCCGAGAAGCTGGCAGCAGCCGAAGCGAAGTACGGCTACAGCGACGGCTGGGCCTCGCCCGACTGGATGGACGAGTGCCGCACCAAGTTGATGGAGCACATCGCCAAGGGCGACCCGCGAGACGTGGCGGCGTACTGCGCTTTTCTGTGGCATCACGGAGCATCGACAGCGCAGGGAAATCTGATTGCGCCTAAATGTCTTAGCAACGAAGAGGTTGATGCGATTTGGTGGGCACACAATGAAGAGCCGACCCCTACCTTCCGTTTCTCAGTGACTCAGGCTATCGCGTCCGCGCTTACGAGGCGTTGGATCGCCTCCGCACCATCCACCCCACCGACTGCAGTGGTGGAGGCTGTGCCGCTGGCCGTGACCGACGAGATGGTGGAGTCCTACCTGCGCGCCAATTCTGCATACTGGCATCAGGTCGATGCGATGCCCCGCGACATAACGAAACCGTGGCGACAAGGCACACCGAGCGAGGCAACCCGCGTCAGCCTCGAAGCTGCACTCGGCATCGCCCCCAAGGCAGCGCAGGAGAAGACATGAACCAAGTGCTTGACCACGAATTCCAGAACCTCATTTCCGAGGCCGTGTGCCACGCAGCCCGCATGGCTGGTAATGCGGTAGAAGTCGCCGCCGCGTCGTATGAGCGACCGAGCGTGCTGTACCGACCGAGCCTCACTGTGGACGGCAACCAGTGGTGCGCGCTCTATGGCGAGAACCTGCAAGATGGCGTGGCTGGGTTCGGCAACTCCCCCGCCGACGCCATGTGGGACTTCGACAGGAATTGGGTGCGCGGCATCGCCCCCAAGGCAGCGCAGCCGTAAGCAGCACTTGCTACACGCGCCGGGAGGCGCTATGCTGGCACCCCTAGCCGCCAAGCATCATACAACCGAGACCACTGGTGATGGGCCGGACGCCGTAAGGCGACGGCTTGGCGGCCTTACCGGCCCATCGCCAGTGGTCTTTTTGCTTTTCAAGGCTTCGATGGACGAAGTGGCAGCGTTGTATGTCGAGACCGACGGGGTGTACTTCGGTGTGCCTGGGGTTGATCCATGGGACGAACTGCGTGACGCGCGGTTCTATCCCGGGCCGCACCCTGTGGTCGCGCACCCTCCGTGCCAGCGCTGGGGCCGGTTCTGGCACGGCAGCACGCGCAAGCCGCACCAGTTCAATCTGGGCGACGACGGCGGGTGCTTCAAGGCCGCACTGGCGTCACTGAAGCGTTACGGGGGTGTGATCGAGCATCCGGCGCACAGCAAGGCGTTCGACGCCTTCGGCATCCGCAAGCCTGAGCAGGGTGCAGGCTGGCAGCATGACTCCACGCACGGCCTGTGGGTCTGCTACGTCGAGCAAGGCCACTACGGTCACGCCAGCCGGAAGGCAACGTGGCTGATCGCCTGCGGCATGCAGCGCGCCGAACTGCCCGAACTGAACTGGTCGAAGGGCGAACAGCGCTTGCCGCAGTGGATGGTCGACCGCTACGGTTACGAGAAAGCCAGGCGCATCGGCGTCGTGGCGATGATCGGCGGCAAGGACAAGACCCGGATCCGCAACACCACGCCGGAACCGTTCCGTGACGTGCTGCTGGCTATTGCTCGGAAGGCGCACCAATGAACAAGTCCAAGATGCGCCGCAAGCGCAAGTTCAACCTGCAGATGTACCGCAAGGTCCAGGTCGAGTACGCGAAGACGCTGCGCGAGATCTCGCGGCCTGTGGTCGTGCACTCGGATGCGGCCGTGGACCTTGCGGGCAAGAAGGTCAACTCGCAATGAGGTTTATCTGCAATTTCAGCTGTGGCGCCGCATCGGCTGTCGCGACCAAGATGACGATCAACCAGTACGGTCTGTCGCACGAGGTGCTGGTCGTCAACGCGTACTTGGCGAGCGAGGATCCCGACAACCGCCGCTTCCTCGCGGATTGCGAGGCGTGGTTCGGTCGACCCATCACCGTGGTGCGCGACTTCAAGTATGGCGCCGACGCGTACGAGGTGTTCCGCAAGCGGCGCTACACCAAAGGGTTGCAGGGCGCCGCGTGCTCCCGCGCGTTGAAACGGGACGTGCTCGACTCACACTTCCCGTGGTCGCCTGAAGATACCACCGTGCTGGGCTTCACTGCCGACGAGCAGGACCGCTTCGACCGCTGGATCGACGCCAACCCCGAAGCCCGCGTGATCGCCCCGCTGATCGACGCCAAGCTGGGCAAAGCTGACGTGCTGGCTATGGTCGATCGCGCGGGGATCCTCCTGCCGAAGATGTACCGGTTGGGCTACCACAACGCCAACTGCATCGGGTGCGTGAAGGGTGGCGCGGGCTACTGGAACAAGATCCGCCGCGACTTCCCTGAGAAGTTCGAAGAGATGGCCCAGGTCGAGGAGTTGATCGGGCCGACCAGCTACCTGTTCCGGCATCGCTCAGGCCCTCTCAAGGGCAAGCGCTTCTCGTTGCGCGAGTTACCGCCCACGATGGGTCGCTACGAGGACGAACCCGACATCTCGTGCTCCGCGGCATGTGAGTTTGTCGAGAGCAGTGACGCATGGGACGAACTCCAAGAGGAGAACCTCTGGTCATGACCCACCGCTGGCACGCCTCGCCCCGCCGCATAGTCAACCCTCACACCGCGTGCTGTCTGTGCGCCTCCGAACATGGCTGACCCCAACAACCCTCTGATCGCGGCGCTGCAGCCGCTGGTGCGCCGCGTGCGCACCGACGTCACGGCCATCAAGCGGTCAGACGTGACTGCAGCGGTGTAGACTAACTGTCCAACTTCCGAGTTCTTATGAGAGCCATCGAAACGCGCTACAAAGGGCGCCTGTTTCGCAGCCGACTGGAAGCACGCTACGCCGTGCTGTTCGACGCGCTCGCGATCCCGGCATGGGAATACGAACCGGAAGGTTTCGTCCTCGACGGCGGGCTGCGGTACCTCCCCGACTTCTGGTTGCCGATCGACGACGAACCGGGCAGTGGTTACTGGATCGAGGTCAAGCCGGTGGCGCCGGCGGGTACCGAGGTGCAGAAGCTGCAGGGCCTGGTCCTTGAGTCGGGGCACGAGGGCTGGTTCTTGGTTGGGCAACCAGGTGAGGGCAGCGCCCTGCGCATCGGTGGCTTGGCAGGCGCCCAGAGGTGGGCGGCACCGTTGCTGCGTTGCAGCAAGGAACCGATCACCGACGCGGTGTGGCGTCGGGCGGTGACTGCGGCCCTGAGTGCGCGGTTTGAGTTCGCTGCTCGGGAGCGCGCATGACAGACATCAATCGCGTTCCGCCTGCGCTGCGGGAAATCCCGGGTTGGCTGCTGTGGAAATTTGTCAGCAAGCCGGGCGAGACCAAGCCACGCAAGATCCCGTTCTACGTCAGCGGCCGGCAGCGGGCAGGTCAGCAGGGCGGTGAAGCCGACCGAGCGCGCCTGGCGTCGTTCGACGCGGCATGCGCGGCCTACCTGAGCGGCAACTGGGACGGCCTTGGGCTGGCCATGTTGCCTGAGTGGGGCCTTGTGGCGCTGGATTTCGACCATTGCGTCGACGAGGCCGGCGAGGTGGTGCCGCAGGTCATGGATGCCGTCTCAGGCACCTACAGCGAGTTCTCCCCCAGTGGGCGCGGTGTGCGCGCGTTCGTGCGCGGTGCAGTGGCCGACCGGAAGTCGCACGCGGGCACAGAGCACGCGTGGGGTTTCGAGACGTTCCACGCGAAGGGGTTCGTGACGGTCACCGGCAGGGTGCTGGACGTGTGCGAACTGGCGGGGTGGGACCAGACCGTCGCGCAGCTGAACGGCGTGATCCCGGACCTGTTCGCCCAGCGGTTCGGCGAGCGCGGCGCGATCATGGTGCCCGGCGGACGCGAGCTCGCGCTGACGGGCCCGGCACCCGAGGGCCTGAGTGACGAGGCGTTGCGCGATCTGCTGGCGTGGTTGGATCCCGACTGCGGTTACCACGAGTGGCTGCACGCCGGCATGGCCGTGCACCACGAGACGCGCGGCACCGAGCGCGGCTGGGCGCTGTGGGACGAGTGGAGCGAGCGCGGCGTCACGTACGCCGGGCCGGAGTCGACCCGCGCGAAGTGGGAGTCGTTCGGCGCGCAGTCGGGCGCCCCCCGCACGGTGGGCTGGCTGCGCGCCCAGGCCGAGCGCAGCGCCGCGCAGCGGGGCCAGACGGCCCTGAGCGGCGATGATTTCGCCGTGGTGGCACCCAGGGCCCGGCGCGGGTACGGCGACAGCGCAGGGAGCGACGTGGAGGGCGGCGACAGCTCACCAAGCGACTTGCCCGCCGTCCCCGATGAGTTGCCCCCGTTCGAGCGCGAGAAGTCCGGCGCCGTCAAGCCCACGGTGGGTAATGCGGTCATGGCCTTGCGTCGGCCGGACCTGGTGGGCTCACGGATCGCCCATGACGAGTTCCGCGACGAGGTGACGGTGGCGCACTGGAGGGCCCCTGCGGGCGACGGCTGGCGCGCGATGACGGATGCGGACCTGGTGCGTGTGCGCATCGCCATGGAGGGGTTGAGGTTCAAGTCAGCGCCCAAAGAGTTGGCCCGCGACGCGGCAGTGCTTGTGGCCGAAGAGAACCGGTACGACAGCGCGCAGATGTGGCTGGCGGGCATCGAG
>Ga0209476_10003365_pt1 | contig 10582 bp, 4 predicted proteins | sample KloWWTrecipitate_FD_187179 | JGI IMG/M metagenome (GOLD analysis project Ga0209476, IMG submission 187179) | Active sludge microbial communities from Klosterneuburg, Austria, studying microevolution and ecology of nitrifiers - Klosterneuburg... | ecosystem: Engineered > WWTP > Aerobic digester >...
CCGACGGGTAATGTGACAGTGAGCGACGGTACGGGCAACACCTGTACGGCAGCGGTCGCGGCCGGCACATGCAGCCTGGCCTCGACACTCGGTCCGAAGACCATCACGGCGACCTACGCCGGCGATGCGAACTTTGGAGCGAGCACGTCACAGGCAGTCCAGCACAATGTGGTGATCGGCCTGACGGGCAACGTCAAGCAGTTCATCGCCTTCGGCACGAACGTGAACCTCGCGGGCGTAACAATGACACTGCTGAACACCGCAACGCAGCAGGCCACAACGACCACCACTGACGCAAACGGCAACTACTCATTCGGAGTAACGCAGACAGGCGGCAGCTATACCATCACCCCAAGCGGCCTCGGCAAGGCGTTTGAGGCGACAAGCAGAACGTACACCAACGTGGCCGGCAATATCACGGGCGGGGACTTCATCGCCTACGATGTACCGGGCCCGAACGCGATACCGAGAACGGCGAGGGTGGTGAGCCAGATAGCAACGCAGGGACAGCCTGTGACCGTTCCGGTGCTGATGACAACGACGGGTGTCGAGACGAAGGTGGCCTTTACGGTGGAATATCCGGTAACGGCACTGGGCATCCCGACGGTGACATGCGGCACGGGAGCAGTGAACTGCACCCTGGCCGTCAACAACTCGCTGCAAGGCAAGGTCGGCATCACGATCACTCCGACGGCGGCACTGCCAGCCGGAACGAGAGAACTCGTGAAGATCACCTTCCCGACCTTCCAAAGCCCGGCGACGAGTGCCCAGATCAGATTCGGCGACTTCCCAACTCAAAGGGACGTGAGAAACGCGGAGAACAACCCGCTGCCGATGCTGTACTGGACGGACGGGCTGGTCTCATTCACCGGCGGCACACTGCTTGACGGAGCCACGATCTCCGGCAGAGTAACAACCGCAGCCGGACAGGGCCTGAGAAACGCGACGGTCACGATCATCGACACGGCGGGCAACCGTAGAACAACGGTAACAAGCTCATTCGGAGCCTACCAGTTCGAAGGGCTCGAGGTCGGACGCGACTACCTGCTGACGGTGGCCAGCAAACGATTCAGATTCGCAACCCGCATAGTAAACCTCACGGAAAACCTAAGCGATGTGAACCTGGTCGGCCTGGAATAAAATAAATTTATCTGTACGATCTTCGGAGAGATAAACTAAATGGAAATGCGGACTCTCGAGCCCGCATTTCCATTTCTTATAGATCTTGTTCTCAGAAACGTTCAGGCCAACCATAAATTCGAGCCCTCCTGACGAAATCCGTGACAAAGAATACGATGTGTCGCTTGCAATGGAGCCACTTGTGAACGCCAATAAACATTAGATTTCTGACATCTTCATTTCGGGAGTATAAATCCCGTAAAGATCTGCCTTTTTCTCAAACGATTTTCAATGGGTTTTTTGACACCGGGTCTCGATGGGCTGTCGACTCAACCGGATCGATCGACGTAACGACTCCCGTGCCTGATTTATTTCTCGATTATCAACGCAATTTCTTTTCGCAGGATCTCCCGTTGAACAAGTAGCCGCAGAAACAAGGCTCGCTGCCGAAAAAGGATCGGCCACCCGAAATGAAGTGCATACCGGCCATATTTGCAGTTAAACGACACAGATTATTTAGAAGATACAAATTGGCGGATGTGGCGACTTACGTCGCCTCCTATGTAATCGTTTTCCGATGCAGCCACACGTCCAAGAATAGGGGCTAAGTTTCGAACTGTAGGAAGTTTTCTAGATGGTTATAAATGACCTCTTTAAGAAATTTCCGATCAAAATATCACGATCCATTTCAAGCAAAAATAAATGGACACGGCCAATGATTTTGACCGTGTTCATATGCTAAAACCAGATCAACACTCAAACTCTCACTCGAGTCCTACAAAATCTGCAAGGTTTAGATCAGTCAATATCCGCGTAATTCGGGGAGCAAATCGATACCTTTTCGACGAAATACTGATGGTATAAGTGTCGCCGTTTGCCACACCGCTGAAGGAGAAAACGCCGAATGAGCTCGTGGTCGTTGATCTCGAAACACCTTGGGAACTTATTAGTGTCACATGAGCATTTCTAAGGCCGATGCCCGTCGGGGTGGTTACCCTGGAACTGATCGTGGAGGTTGAGCCCGGCGTGAGAATGAGCGTTACGTCAACGATCTTTGGGCTAGCGGTTCCGCCGGTAGGTGTGATCGTGATCCTTCCAGTGTTGACGCCTAGATTGAGGCCCGATGGATCTACGCTCACGTTTATACTTGACGGCGCCATCCCGGTTCCGAGATCGAGCTGTATCGAAGGCTGATCTGATGTAGCTGTCCAAGTCAATATGCCATCGCCGGAGTTGCTAATGGACAGTGTCTGAGGTGGTATGGGTGAGCCGTAGATCGCAACGTAGCTCAGTCGGGCGGAACTGACTGCAAGGGCGGCCGGCAGAACGGGCCGCGAGCGGAATACCCGTATCGTCCGGGTCGAGGTGCCTGACTGGCCTGAGCTGTCGGTGGCAGTTAGCGTTATTGTGTGTGTTCCTTCCTGGAGGCTTGTTGCGTCAAAAGAAACCGAAGAGCCGGTGCCGACGGCACCGTTCAGATTTGATGTCCAGGTAAGCCTTGCGTTCGGCAGCAGGCCGTCTTCTGCATCGTATCCCGAGCCCCTGAGAATTATCGTCTGTTCGCCCACGAACATGCTGTCGTTGGGCGGTAGCGAGATGGTCGCCTCTGGTGCGTGCGCCGGTACGGTGAATGTCGCATTTGACTGGTCTTGTGAGGTGTTTATGCCATCGCTCGCGATCACGCGGATCAGTGCTTGGGCGGAGCCAGGGATGGTCGTAAGATCTAAAGTGTAGGAATTGGTCGTTACGTCTGTGGCAAGAACCCGCCAGGTCGTGCCGCCGTCCGAGCTGTACTGAATTATTTGATTCAACGTTTCGCCGTCAGCATCCGCGGATGTCCACGTCAGGTTTGCGGTTGGCCCGGTGAGGATCTCGCCGCCGTTTGGCGAGGTGACAGTGACCGTCGGAGCATTCGCTGACGCCTGTCGCGAGATGACCGGTACACCGTCGTGCAGGATCGTAATGCGTTTTGTGCCGTTGTCCCACGGTAGCATCAGGTTGAACGTAGCCTGATCACCGGCTTCGGATGGATGATCGGGCTCGAAGGGGAAGGTCGCGATCGGCTGGCCGTTGATATTCTCGAATCGCACAGCGTAGCCGCCTGCGGTGGGAAGATCGACCGGACCTGGAGAATTTACCACGTAAACAGAGGACAATTGCGGAGAGACGCCGGGACCGAGAGATAAAACTCCGCTTAAGAAAACAATATCGTTTGCTTCGACCGATTCAGGGACGACTTTTGGCTCACTCGCAGGCCGGTTATTCGGATCGCTACCGGTTATACCCTGCATGCTGGTGAGTAAGCGGCCGTAGTTATGTTCCGATATCCAGTGACGCTGCGGCGCGTAGCTCATGAAATCCGGCGTATACGGTCCATACACCCGGCCGGGATTGGTGGTCAGGTAGCGTCCCGTATCGTTGACGTCGAAACCATAGATGGCGCTCGGGTCGTACATTATCTTGTTCTTACTGATCGTCCCGTCGGCTGGCGTGTGTGGCCCGGAGCCCTGTTCGGCAGGTGCTATACCATTCTGAAGGTTGTAGTTAGTGTGACTGAGCCCGAGATCGTGGCCTAACTCGTGCGGGGCGATCAGCGTACCGTCGACGTAGGTTGCGCACACATCGCCCGGGATATCATTGGCGAGACCGACGACACCACCTACACTGTTGGTGAGTAAACCGACGTAGTGTTTCGGGCAAACTGACGCTCGATTGCGGCAATCAAGGCGGAATTGGGTAAGAAGTTTGCTATCGATGCTTTGAAAATCCGCCAATGTGCTTGGTCTGCCTACGCCCGCGGGAACCGAACTGCTGTAACTGTCAAAGTAGACATCCTTTGTCGGGAAGATCGCTTTGAATTCCTCAACGACCTGATTTACATCTGTCGTCGTTGTTTGAAATGTCGACGTGCCAACCGTATATGCGAGGCGAAAGAACCTGATGTCGAGCGCGCTGGTGGGAGCGTTGAACGTAACACTCGTCGCACAATTCGGTGTCGGGTCCGGCTCGCTGCAGGTGAGCGGATAATCGGCTTCGATACGGAACTGCAATGTTCCTGCGGCAGTCCATTCATCAGGCAGTTCAAAATAAAAGCCTTGATCCGGATCTATGCGATCAGGCATCTCCTTCACGGCGATCTGACCGCCAAAGTTTTTGGACTGTTTGATAGTACGGCTGATGCCGTCGGCGGAATTTGAGCCGATGAGTTTAGCCGATATAGTGGCGCCGGCCGACGCAGAGTTGAGAGCCTTTACATAGGCCCGAATGAATGTACGTTTTCCCGCGATCAACGGTACGCTGTTCCTAAGATCCTGAACTGCCTGCGTTACTTCAAGGCCGGTAAGTGCGACTTTCGGCTTTACCACGGTTAGTAAGTTCAAAGTGTTATTAGCCGGATTGGGATCCTGTTCGGATCCAGTTACTGTGCTTGTAGCGACGAAATCTCCGGCACTTAGCGGCTGTGCGGTAATGTTGATCGTCGAACTACTGACCGACGACGCAATATTTCCTATATTGCAGACGAGGAAACCGCCCGCCAAACTGCATCCCGGACCCGAGATCGTCACGACCTGCGCCGGAACCGAAAAGTTTAACCTGAATTGTACGCCCGTGGCCGGAGACGGGCCCAGATTACGAAGTAATAGCTGATACGTTATGTTGTCGCCAGCATTCGAAACAGCGGGCGGAACCGCGACTGATCGCACTTCGAGATCGGCCTGCGGAGCCGCGATCGCGACCGGAGCGTTGTCGAGGTTGTTGGCCGGGTTTGGGTCGATAGTATTATTGGCATCGACCGAGGTCGTCAGACGTATGTTGGCTGAGATTACGGTCGCGGCCCGGGCGGTAAAGTTGATCCGGCGCGTCGAACTTCCAGAGGTTGCTCCCGCCGGACCTGGGTCGATGCTACTGAGCGAGCAGATGACATGGCTGCCTGAAACGCTGCAGCCATTGGTGGTTGTTGCAAGATTGCTAAAGCCAGTATCGATAAAGCCGTCGAACGTTACACCCGACGCAATCTCAGGCCCATTATTGTTGACGATAGCCGAAAACGCTACCGTGTCGCCCACTGTCGCCGTGGCTGACGGCCGAGGCGAAAAGACCACGGAAACGTCTGCCTGCGTGCGTCCGATGGTTGCGGAGCCGGTCGCCCTGGTTCCGTCCGTAAATGTCATAGTGAGATTGAACGTCGAATTCAACGAGAATGAAGTTGGTGTGGAATCGGGAACAAAGAGTTTAAAAACACCGAGATTTCCGACCTGGGGAGTACTGCAGAGTGAGCCATTCGAACAGTTCAGTAGAGGAGCATCGAGGCCGTCAGCAATTCCGACAACCCATTTCACCTGATTGGCCGGAACGGGCGGCGGCTGCGGTATGGTGTCCCATTCGTTGCCGTTCGGCCCGGTGAGAACGATCGTTTGCATCAATTTTGTTGAAGTAGCCGCTGGCAGCGTCAGAGTAAATGTGCCATCCGTCTCGCCATCGACGGGAATACCTGAGTCGCTCTTGCCCACACGGTCCCTCAGCCGCCCTTCATAAGAAAGCGTGGCAGGAAAGGGCGTTGGTGTCGCTCCGGGAGCGATCGTTATGGTTCCGCCGGTGTAGGCCGTTGGGAGAATTCCTCCCGACAGATCGGAGACGGACTGAGCGGTAGGCGTGGAGCCGAAACTGACCGGCGTCGTTCCCATCGCGGCGCCCGATGCTATATCGAAGCGAAGATCAACTATCTGCCGCGTGCCCGATGCAAAAACTGCCCCATTGCGATCGAGAAGTATGCCGATCTTTCCGCCCGCGGTTTGGCTTAGATTAGTACCAAGAAACGTACCGGCGGGTGACCCGCTGCCGAGGGTTACGACGGGGTTCGAGAGTTTTGTTTGGTCAAAGTTTACCGAAAAACTTACTACCGATTCATTGCCCTGAGCGTCGAGTTCGATAGGGACAGTAACTTGCTGTCCAGTGAGTCCGGACGCAGCTATGGCCCGGATCGTTCGAGTTCCTGGAGCCCATGTCGGCCATAGATCATAGTCGGCATTCGCGGCACTCGTTACGGCAGTGACCTGATTGGTAGCGACCGCGACGCGGTAGATTCGGTTTGTATCTGAATATGCGATCGACGTATCATCCGGCGACCAGCCTGGGTGGTGTACTGCGGTTGAACCGTTGGGCAACGTGACGAGCACCGTGGCGTTAGTGCCGTTCGCATTCATCACGTTCAGCGAACTGGTGCCGTCAGCGTTGAATTTTACGAAAGCGATCTTCGCAGCATCGTGCGAGTATACGGGAAAAGCATAATGAGCCGGACTGCTGGTGAGCGGCTGGCGTTGGCCCTCGGTTATTGTGCTGTCAGGGTTGATCGTGAAAGTTTCGGTGTAAAGATCGCCAGTAAAATTACCGCTGTCTACATCAGCCTTGACGGCAGAGGTTCTCACGAATACGACTTGGGCAGTTACCGGAGCGGTCGGGAGCGGGTTCCACGACGGATAAAGATACGAACTTGGGCCGGTGGGATTAAAGTCGTGGGTGTTGGTTGTGGTATCACATGCGGAGCAACTACCGCCGATGATCTTTGTGTGATAGTACAAGGAACCGTTGATGTTTGCTGTCGAATTATATGCGATCGCATTTCCGTTAGGTGAGTACTTTGGATAAAGGCCGACAATATTTGAGCCACCGCCTAATAGCGTCAAGCCCGTTGGTGAATAACTACTCGCGGGGCTCGTCGTCAGTTGAGTATTGCGCAAGAAAACTATCTTTGACCCGTCGAATGAATAGTTCGGCTGACTGCCCTCGCCGAATGGGTTTTCGCTTAGGTTTGTCGGATCAACTCTGTAAAGCTGGCCGCCGCGGTTATAGGGAGTATCAAACGCTGCTGAAGCACCTCTCTGAAAGATGATCGGCCCGTTCGCCAGAACCAGCGGGGCCGCAGTGCGTTCATCCAAAACTGAAATATTCTCCGTTAGGACGGTTTGTTCGGTGGGGGCTGCACCAAAAAATTCACGGATCGAACCCGAAAAGCTGCTCGCCGAACTACCGGCAACGACTGACAGGACCGAAATTCCAGCTATTGCGAGCAACGCGACGCGGCTGCGTAAGAAACCTAACGACCTCTGGTTTTTTAACATATTTTTTGGGTATATCTCGTGACGACTATGGTTTCGACCCGTTTCCGTCTTATGTCCGCCGCGAGCGGTGTTTTGTTTATTTATATCTCTATTACTTCATGCAATATTTAGCCGTAAACCGGCTCATTTTTATCGACATGGATCGATAAACCTTGTAATCTAACCCTTTATTAGCAAGGAAATGGATCAGGCCGGTGAGATCACACAACTTCTTCAAGCAGGTGATAAGCAATCACTCGAAAAGTTGTTGCCAATCGTTTACGACGAATTGCGTGCGGTCGCTTCCAGAGTTTTCCGCGGAGAGTTTCGCGAAAACCACACTTTGCAGCCGACCGCGCTTGTCCACGAGGCATTCCTTCGGCTGGTCGGAGATTTAGACCGAATATCCTGGAAGGACAGGGCGCATTTTTTTGGTATAGCGGCGCGTTTAATGCGTCAGGTGTTGGTCAACCACGCGATCGCTAATAAACGAGAAAAGCGCGGCGGTGGACAATCGATGGTAGCGTTGGATGACGCTATAAGCTTCTTTCAGACGCAAAACATAGATATTCTTACACTTTACGAAGCTCTCGAAAGACTTGAAGATCTAGATAAAAGACAGGCAGAGATCGTGGAACTCAGGTTTTTTGGTGGTTTAACGATCGAGGAAGTTTCAGAGTTACTCGATATATCGCCGGCTACCGTAAAACGCGATTGGGAAATGGCCAGGATCTGGCTTTTTCGAGAACTCAAGACAATTCAAAACTGAATGTGGGTGTTTTGCGTATCTAAATCCGCTCATGCATTCTAGCGATTACAAGAAAGTTAAAGAGGTTTTTGCGGCCGCCTTCGACCTCGATGCGTCAAGCCGTGTGCTATTTCTGGTCCAGAATTGCACTGACCAGGCTACGCGACAAGAGGTAGATTCACTGTTTCAGCTCCAGAAGGAAGCAGACGGATTTCTAGAAGGCCTTTCGGCCGCGAGCGTTATTCAAAATTCCTACCAAAAGATCTTGAGTGAAGATCTCATCGGGAATCTAATAGATAAATACAGGGTTGTCAGAGAGGTCGGACGCGGCGGAATGGGAATAGTTTTCCTGGGCGAACGAGCAGATTTTAAGCAGCAGGTTGCGATAAAGATCATTAAGCGCGGAATGGACTCGGACGCGATCCTGGCGAGGTTCGTGCGTGAACGCGAGATACTTGCAAGCCTTGATCATCCAAATATCTCAAAGCTACTGGATGGAGGAACGACGGAAAACGGCCTCCCGTTTTTTGTAATGGAATATGTCGATGGCGTGCCCATCGATGAGTTCTGCAAAAACCTTAAGGAGAAAGAGATCTTAGAGACATTTCGAAAGGTCTGCTCGTCGGTCTCGTTCGCCCATCAGAAACTGATCGTTCATCGCGATCTAAAACCTTCGAACATTCTCATCACAGCGGGCGGCGAGCCGAAATTGCTTGATTTCGGTATAGCGAAACTCCTCGATGATACAGATGCTGGAGCCACGCAGGAGCACCAGCGCGTAATGACGCCTCGTTACGCCTCGCCCGAACAAGCAGCGGGTTTAGTGATAGGCACCGCGAGTGATGTTTACAGTTTAGGAAAGATACTTGGTGAACTGCTCGATCGCTCGACCCAGGTGCGTGCGACGGCAGATGGGGGACATCACCGGCGGAAACGGAACGGAAGATCCGATCTACAAAATATTCTGGCGATGGCCGCCCATGATGATATGAATCTACGATACGGTTCCATCGAGCGTCTTGCCGATGATCTACTGCGTTACAGCCAGAATCTGCCGGTATCGGCTCGGCGTATCTCATATTCTTATCGGGCACAGAAATTTGTTCAGAGGAATCGAACCATGGTTGCCCTTGCGGCCCTGCTTGTTCTAAGCCTGTTCGTCGGACTGACAGCGACAATTCTGAATGCCCGCGAGGCACGACGCGAACGTGAGCTTGCCGAAAAGCGTTTTGAGAATCTGCGAAAGCTTTCGGATGCATTCGTAACCGAGGTTCACGGTGCGATCCAAAACCTTCCAGGCAGCCTGCCGGCCCGGCGGCTCCTCCTCAGGCGTGCGGTCGATCAGCTCGACCTACTCGCTGAAGAATCTGAGAACGACAACTCGCTGCAGGACGAACTCGCAACCGCATATTTCAATCGTGCCTCGCTTCCGGACATGCCGGTGGATGAAAAGGATAAAGTTCTGAGGAGAGTTGTCGGAATATACGAAAATCTGCTGCGCAGCGAGCGAAATAATATCCATTACCGCGAGCAGCTTGGTGTGACATATACCGAACTCGGCGACACAGAAAAAGTTCGAGGCTCGGTCGCGGAAGGACTCACACTCAGTAAAACTGCGGTGTCGATCTTCGATCAGATCGCTAAGGACGAGCCAGGGAATTCTATTCATCTTAGGCATCTTCATGACGCCTATGGCCAACTGGCGGCCTTTGAGGCAATGTCAGGCGATATCCCCGGAAGTCTTGCGGCAAGCCGCCGATCAGTGGAAATAAGCGAGGAACTACGCGGTCTAGCGAATTCACCTGCGGACGTCGGGTTTTTGATCGCCCGCTCACACCTTCAGATGGCCACCGCACTAAATTTGACCGGTGACTACAAAACCGCGATCTCTGAGTTGCAAACGGCAATGGGTGGTTTCAAATCGGAGCAGGCGGCAAATCCAAATGACACGAGTATTAGCTACTATCTTTGGCTAACGAACCACCGCCTTGCGGCGGCGGAAGACTTAAGCGGAACGCCTGCAAAAGCTCTCGAACACGCTCAAGCGGCCCTATCAATGATGAAAAACCTCTTGGCTACCAGCCCGCGAGATATCGGATATCACCGAAATTCAGCTATATCAGGTATTCTGCTGGGACAGATCCTGATCAAACAAAACCGCGCAGCGATCGCTGTCCCTTATCTTCGTCGGGCCCTCGATTTGAGCGGGCAAGTACTCGAAAGCGATCCACAATATTTCGAATCACAAATTGATGTGGCGATCTCGAAAAGCAACCTCGGAAATGCCCTGATCATGAGTGGCCAGAAAGAAGCCGGGCTTACCCAACTGAAGGAATCACTGACGATCTTCGACCGGATCAGCCAGATCGACAGTACAAATTCCTTACTGGCGAGTAATTACTCCGAAGCCCGTGCTTATCTGGCGTCATTTTCTTCTCACCGAGAACCTAATAAGATTACCCGTTGGAAATGGTAATTGTCCCTCGTTTGTGCCGCCTCCAAGATAAAAAAAGCGACCCTAAATGCGACGCTTTTCTATTCTTGTGAAGACCGGATCTGCGGCCGGTCTTCAGTTCGATAAGGAAACGATGCTATTCGTTTCCGATGAAGTTCACGT
>Ga0209476_10003368_pt1 | contig 10580 bp, 6 predicted proteins | sample KloWWTrecipitate_FD_187179 | JGI IMG/M metagenome (GOLD analysis project Ga0209476, IMG submission 187179) | Active sludge microbial communities from Klosterneuburg, Austria, studying microevolution and ecology of nitrifiers - Klosterneuburg... | ecosystem: Engineered > WWTP > Aerobic digester >...
AAGCTTAAAACTCCCTTCGTACTGTTTACAAAATATAGCAACGTCATCTGTTTGGCTATCATCTGTGAGAATCACTTCAAAATCCTTAAAAGTTTGAATTGAAATAGAATCGAACAATCGTTTTAGAAAGTCGGTGCGTTTGTAAGCAGGAATACATATTGAAATCAGGACATTATTGTTCATCTCTTTTGAAATAGCTTATGTATATACCTTAAGCCTAAAGGTTTGTATAAAATAAATTTCAATACAGAGTAATAATATTTTGGAGTAGTAAATAACTCTTGTTTACTAATCCATCCCCATTTGTTCTTGAAGGATATTTTTTGACTTTTAAGGACATCTAACCACCTTTTAGTTATTTTTTCATTCATCGCAACATCCTGCTCTGGCTTTTCATAAACTGGAAGCGTATCTTTTTTTAATAAATGATAGCCGATTGCTGCTTTAACCCATTTATCCCCAAAATCACCCCCAATTGTTAGATGTGTGATTAATATATTATAAGTTACTACAACTGTGCAAATGAATGATGCTCGTATACTAAAGTCGATATCATAAAAGTGGAATCCTCGCAAGTTAACTTGGTCAAAATTTATTTTTTCCCAAATACTTTTTCTACAACAAATAAAAACCCCGTCTATACATACAACATCAACTGTATTGTCAATAATATCAGGCTTAAGATATATATGTTCGTCTTTATCGGGGTAGCGATGAATGATATTAGCACAATCAAATTCCTTTATCCCTGTGTACCATCCTGAAAAACATTTAGATTTATATTTACTACCTGCAACACCAATTAAACCAATATTTGGGTTAGAAAAAAAAATTTTATCGATTTCTAATCCCCAATTAACTGTATCAAATATTATATCTTCGTGCAAAAAACAGATATATTCAAATTTAGCTTTGTCAGCCATCTTATTATAAACCTCACAAATACCTATATTGTCAGCACGGTTATCCCATATAAGTATCTCGTATTCAACATTAATTGTTGAATCAATATTTCCCTTTAGCTGAGTCAGGTAAACAGGGTTAATCGAACAAACTACAATTGATATCATACTTAATACAAAACATTTATCTAAAATATTGTCATTAATAAATCCAGCTATGCAAAATAGATCATTCGCCAGAAATACTTGGGACGGAGTTCTAAAAAAAATTAACGGCCTTTTCCATAATCCATATAGACAGGTTAATTTAAATTGGCTAAAACTTAAATACTACAAACATTTGCCAAATGGAAAACTCAGAAGGCACCGTCTTAAAGGCAAATATATTTACTTCTACAGTACAACTGAATTTCTACACGGATTAAGAGAAATATTTATTGATAAAATCTACAACCAGAAATTACCACAGAATCCATTTATAATTGATTGCGGTGCTAACATCGGATTAAGCATCATATATATGAAAGAATTGTATCCCAAAGCAAACATTCTGGCATTTGAACCCGATCAAAAAAATTTTGAACTACTTGAGAAAAACATTGATTCATATGGATATTCTGACATATCCTTACACAAAGAAGCAGTCTGGATACAGGATACTGAAATAAGTTTTGTAAGTGATGCCTCAATGTCAAGCAAAATAGAAGAAGGAGATTCTACTACATCTGATAAAGTAAAAGCTATACGACTAAAAGATTATCTAAATAAGAAGGTTGATTTTTTAAAAATCGATATTGAAGGCGCCGAATTTAAAGTGCTTTGTGATATTGAAGAAAAATTAAATATGGTTGATAATCTATTTATTGAATACCATGGCTTATATGAGCAACAAGATGAGCTCACAAATATAATATCAATACTTAGCAAAAATGGATTCAAATTTTATATTAAAGAAGCAGCAGGTATTTATTTACACCCCTTTACAAAACAAAAAGATCCAGCTATCCCTTATGACATACAGCTAAATATTTTTTGTTTCAGAAATTAATTGTCCGATTTAATATATTTCAAAAACAAATCCATCCCTCTCTTTTTGAGTTCATTAAACTCGTAACTTAAATGAAGATTGTAATATTTTTTCAAGTCAAACAAGTTAAAAGGGGTAGCCATTACGATATCTTCAATCTTACTTATTCCAATCCCGTTTGCTTCATTAAATAATGCGATAAAATCAGCAGAAAGAGGCTTTCTAGTTACCCATGCAGCAAACACAAAAGGTAGACCCGTAATCTTTCGCCATTCTGATCCAAGGTCATAAATAAATGTAGAAATTTTTCGTTGTTCAAAAGCCCTGTCACCAATTACAAGTCCGGCTGTTGTCCCAGCAATCTGATTACGATACTCTTCATTTTCAGCTTGAATAATTTGAGGATTTATACCCCAATATTCCTTTATCAGGTACTTTAGTAATGCTACAGACGTCTGACTTTGATAATCAAGTAATACTTTTTCAATTTCATGCATCGGCACTTCGCTAAACAATGCCACAGATGCAATTTCTCCTTCTGTTCCGATGCAATAATCAGATACGATATGGTACTCCTTTAATTTTGGCAGCACAGCTACTGGCACCAATCCAATATCTATTTCATTATTCAACAACATCTCTGCTAGGCGGGAAGGATAATCGCCTATTAATTCAATCTGGCTGCTAATTGGCTCTCTTTCTAATCCATACACCAGCGGCTTTGTATTCAGGTAGTTTACCACTCCTACTTTAATCTTATCCAATTCTATTATTTTTGTAGCTGCAAAGGTATAGGTTGAAAAGACTTCATTAAAATCAAATCATGGAATTGACTGCTCTCACTGCTATTTCCCCGGTTGACGGACGTTATCGTAAACAAGTACAACATCTTGATGAATATTTCTCAGAATATGCTTTGATTAAATACAGGGTTATTATTGAAATCGAATACATCCTTTTTTTGGAACATAAAAAATTTTTCAAACTACCGAGCAAAGCCAAAAAACACTTACAAAAACTGGCGGAAGATTTTGGACCAGAAGATGCACAGGAAATCAAACAAATAGAATATACCACCAACCATGATGTAAAAGCAGTCGAGTATTTCCTAAAGAATGAGTTAGAAAAAAATGGTGGTATTGCTGCCAAAGAATGGGTGCATTTCGGACTTACATCACAGGATATTAATAATACAGCAATACCACTTTCATGGAAGCATGCCATTGAATATGAATACCTGCCGGGGTTATTGAATCTGAATGCGCAGTTGAAATTATTGGCTGGCGAATGGAAGGATATTCCGATGCTAGCACATACGCATGGACAACCCGCAAGTCCCACAAAACTGGGAAAAGAGATTATGGTATTTGTAGAAAGAATCCAGAACCAGATAGAACAGTTTATTGGCATTCCGTTCAGTGGAAAATTTGGCGGAGCAACTGGTAATTTTAATGCACATCATATTGCTTTTCCAAAAACAGATTGGGTAAAATTTGCCAATGAGTTTATAACAAGCATAGGGTTAAACCGCCAGCAATACACTACACAAATAGAGCACTACGATAATCTTGCAGCACATTTCGATTGTATGAAGAGGATCAACAATATCCTTTCAGATTTTTGCAAAGATGTTTGGAGCTATGTTTCTATGGAATATTTCAAACAAAAGACTAAGAAAGGAGAAGTAGGATCTTCAGCCATGCCACATAAAGTAAACCCGATTGATTTTGAAAATGCCGAAGGAAATCTTGGAATGGCTAATGCCATCTTTGAACACTTTTCAGCGAAACTTCCCATTTCAAGACTGCAAAGAGATTTAACTGATTCAACAGTGCTCAGAAATATCGGTGTTCCGTTTGCACATACGTTGATTGCAATCCGTTCAATTGAAAAAGGACTTGGAAAACTTGTTTTGAATGACCAAAAAATATATGCTGATCTTGATAATAACTGGGCTGTTGTAGCTGAAGCTATTCAAACAGTTTTACGAAGAGAAAATTACCCTAATCCTTATGAAGCATTGAAAGACCTCACAAGAGGCAATCAGCAAATAGATAAAAAAACAATTCACCTGTTTATTGAAAAGCTAAAAGTGGCTGACTCCTTGAAAAGAGAGTTAAAAAAAATCTCTCCACATAACTACACAGGTATCGAAAATATGAAGTAATTTGTTCGCTAATTACGGCTCCCCATGAACCGAATACTTTTTTGCCTTATTCTGCTTACAAACATCGCTTCAGCACAAGTCGACTTATCACTTGGCCTTAGAGCTTATTATCCGTTTTCGGGAAATACAAACGATGTAAGCGGAAATAACAATAATCCTGTTTTCAATAATGCAACTTTAACTGCTGATAGAAACGGTATCGCCAATAGTGCTTATCATTTTGACGGGTCTACAAATTATATGAGAATCATTAATAACCCGTCAATAAATATGACAAACAAAATGTCTATTGCTGCATGGGTTAAACCTATGGGGTTTTATAGCGGAACATGTCATAATAATATGCTATTATCCAAAGGAGATGCAGACTATTTAACTGGTAATTATTCTTTAAGGTATACTCCTGATCCTTTATCTGGATGTGTTTCCAATCCTCCTTTATCGCAAAATGTATTTTATAGCGTTAACAGTATCGCTACTACCCCTTTTGTAGAGCTTAATAAATGGTATAGTGTAGTGTGGACCTCAGACGGAATTACAGCAAACATATATGTCGACTGCCAACTAAGGGGTTCAGTTCCCGCTGGAAGTTTTTCATTTACAAATTCTTTTGATTTATACTTCGGTAAAATGAATAACGGCACATTTCCATACTGGCTAAATGGCGATTTAGATGAAATAAGAATTTATGACCGGGCATTAAATCAGGAAGAGGTGAATGTGCTAGGAGGGTGTAACGCAACAATTCCTTGCAATAATTGGCTTAATACTCCAACAGAACCTTCTTTTGTAAATATTGGAAATTTAAATGTTACAGGAAATATTATTACTGTAGAGGCACTTATCAACAGAACGCAAGCTTATACTGGCGGCATTGGTAATGGTAACGAAGGAGATGTAGTTTCAAAACATGACAGCCCTAGCGATGTAAACTATTTGCTCCGACCTAATCATGCGTACATAACTACCAATAATGGTTTTTTTGGAACCCCTGATATTTGCGAAATTGAAATAAACAAAATTTATCATGTTGCAATGGTGTATGATGGCACCACACTGAAATTTTATAGAAATGGCTTTTTAATGAGTCAAGTTGCAGCTACAGGAAGTTTATTTCAAAACTCATGGCCTACAAGAATTGGAAGGTATACAGGAACTGTTACATCATCATTTTTAGGTTATACAAATGAAGTTCGTATCTGGAACGTAGCAAGAACACAAACGGAAATTCGGGCATACATGAATAATTCATTACCTGCTCCAACAACTCAAACTGGTTTGCTTGCCTACTACACTTTTGATAACTTATTAAACAAACAAGGAAATCCAGCATGGAATGGAACACTTGGAGGCGCTGCTTCCATTAACCAAACAATACCCAATTGTAATTTTTTTGCAGACTCTTGCTTTAAAAGAACAGACATCGGTAATATCATCAATGATTATACACCTGTTCTTGCATTAAATCCTTGTGAAAACAAAATAACTGTTCAAGATGCAACTGCATATAATGTTGGCGATACAGTTCTATTAATTCAAATGAAGGGAGCAGTAATTGATTCTACTAATACTGCAGTTTTTGGCACCGTAACTGACTACAAAAATGCTGGCAATTATGAATTTAATTATGTAAAAAGTAAAACTAGCAATATAATAGAATTAAAAAATACAATTACAAGACAATATGATATTCCTGTAGGCAAGGTCCAATTAATAAGAGTTCCGTATTACGAAAATGTAAACGTTACTTCTACATTAACCTGTCTGCCTTGGGATGGTAATAAAGGAGGAGTTCTTGTTTTAAATGTACAGGACACAATTAATTTAAGTTCCAGTATTGATGTAAGTGGCAAAGGATTTCGTGGAGGAAGCGACCCTTTCTCAAATCCTTCATCATTTAATTGCTACGAAAATCAGTTTTTTTATCCAGTAAATCCAGATCTTGCTTCAGAGAAAGGGGAAAGTATTGCTACAATTTCTTCATCTAAATCATTTGGCAAAGGGGCAAATGCTAATGGAGGTGGCAGTGGGAACTCACATAATTCCGGCGGTGGTGGGGGAAGTAATTCAGGCCTAGGTGGCTTCGGTGGATACAATTTTGAAGCGGATGTATGTAGTGTTACTGTTCCTTTTGATAACAGAGGCATTGGAGGAAGATCGTTACCATATAACAATTCCGCTAACAAAATATTTCTTGGCGGAGGAGGTGGTGGTGGTCATAGTAATAATCCTCAGGCCTTCGAATCCAAAGGAGGTTCTGGTGGAGGTATTTCAATTATTATTTCAGATAAAATAAAATCAAACGGAAATAAGATAATTGCTAATGGGAATAACGGACTTCCTTGTGGTAGTACCGGATCAGGTTGCCATGAAGGAATGGGCGGTGGTGGTAGTGGTGGAACTATTTTGCTAAATGCTACTACATTTATTGATAATAATCAGATAGAAATTAAAGGAGGTAACGGAGCTGATATGATTGCTACAGGTTTTTTCAAAGTAGGACCCGGTGGTGGTGGTGGTGGTGGTTTATTATGGATATCTAATACAACATTACCTGCGAATATAAATCTTTCTACAGCCGGAGGAATAAATGGAGTTTGTACCGGATATAGTAATAATCCATGGGGAACAACTGCTGGCGGGGCAGGTTCAAATTTGTTCAACTTGCAAATCCCTATCGACAATATTCCTTTCAAACCAAATATAGATTCTGTAAAAATAAAAGACAGCTTACTATCCTGTAGCAATTTTGATTTTAAAGGATTGGGTTATACAAATACAAATCCAGTTGTTGGTTGGGAATGGCATTTTGGTGATGGAGCTACAGCCTACACACAAAATACTACACACTCTTATGTGCAGGGAAATTATACTGTAAAATTAATTATTACTGATATCAATGGCTGTAAAGACAGTATCACAAAAAACTTTTCTGCATCAGCACTTACAATGGATGCCGGGCCTGCAGATACAATCTGTGCTTCTGGCTCTACCATATTACAAGCAAGCAGTAATGGAGCCACTCAATATGCATGGACACCTGCTGCATTTTTAAACGACCCAACCATTTTAAATCCAACAGCTACTCCGCCTACTACTACGATGTTTTATCTTACTGCAACAAATGCAAGTGGATGTTCTAGTGAAGATTCAGTATTGATAAATGTTCGTTCTTTAAATAATTTTTCCATCGATGCTGTAACTCCTATTTGTCGCAATAAATCCGTACAGCTAAATGCAAATGGCGGAGACCTCTACTCCTGGCTACCTGCTATCTCGTTGAACAATCCAGGTATATTTAATCCGACAGCTTCGCCAATAATCACCACAACTTATTCTGTACTAATAACAGATACCATTTGTGGCAACGCTTCTACCCTATCTACAACCGTTACTGTTTTGCCATTACCAATTGTTACTGCAAGCAGATCTAATGATATCGATTGCAGTTCTTCGCAAAGTCAGTTAACCGCAAGTGGGGCTTCGCAATATAGTTGGTCGCCTGCAGCTACGTTAAGCAATCCAAATTCCGGAAGTCCGATCGCTATACCAGGCATCACTACACAATATATAGTTGCAGGAACAAATTCCAATGGATGTATAAACTATGACAGCGTTACAGTAAAAGTAAGCGGCGACAATCCTGCTGGCTATTTAATGCCAACAGCTTTCACACCAAACAACGATGGCAAAAATGACTGTTACAGAGTAAAACATTGGGGAACAATTCTCGAACTCGAATTCAGCATTTACAATCGCTGGGGCGAAAGAGTATTCTATACAAAAAATCCAAATGATTGCTGGGATGGACGATACAAAGGTGTAGTACAAAACCCTGCCGTTTTTGTATATATGATAAAAGCAAAAACAACTTGTGTAAATGAAATTTTCCGGAAGGGAACATTTGCATTGATCAGATAATTCTAATATTCTCGCTTGAACACAAACACCAGCAACTCAATATCCCCATCCATCTTTTTGCCAAAAGGTACAAATCCATTTTTCAATAATACTTTTTGTGAAGCAACATTTTCAACTTCCGTTACTCCATAAATTTCTGCCAATGGAGTTCTTTCTTTAAAATAAATCAACCCCGCTTCTACTAACTCGGATGCCAAACCCTTACCCCAATATGCTGGAAGAAAAGAATATCCCATCTGTGTTTTTGCATCATCATCAGGAATTGGAATAATACCAAACGATCCAATAAAACGCTTCGTTCCTTTTTCCTCAACAGCCCATCTTCCTTGAAAAGCATGAGCTGGTGCATCCAATACCGTTTCATTAAAATAAAGATCACTCTCTTCCTTATTTTTTACCGGCCGGATATAACGCATTACATCAGCATTACCAGTTAATAGAAAATGGTTGTCGTAATCAGAAGTTGTAAACTTCCTTACAATTAGTCTTTCTGTTTTAAAAATGCTGTTCATAATTAAGACCTCCCCCGAACTACGTTCCCAACTTTCGCTTTGCTCAGTTGCCTCCAAGGAGGGGCTTTAAGTCGTTTATAGTTTTAATTTTCTACCCATTTGCGAAGCAAATAAAATCTGTGTTCATCCGTGTTATCCCCGCCTGAATGACTCAGTCGGGCAGGTGTGGCTAACTTGTATTCATATTGCCGCAGGCAATCATTCGTATTCAATTTCCCTCATTCGTGACATTCGTGTAATTCGTGGCCACCAAAACCTGCAAAGTAGATAAAATCTGTGTTAATCCTTTTAATCCGTGTCGATCTGTGATCCTGTATTCCAATTGCCGCAGGCAATCCTTTGTTCCTTTGCGTCTTTGCGTGAAAACCTATTTATGTATCTCACTCGTAAAATGAAACTCAATATCCGGATTATTCGCAATCTCCGTATTCAAAAACCACTCACTCTGCGCCAGGTAAATCATGTGGCCGTCTTTGTCCTCCCCAATGTTTGCTTGCTTAAAACGAGAGAACTCCAACAGCTTCTTTGCATCCTTCGATGTTAACCAGCAAGCCTTATAAAACGGTAACGAATTAAACACAACCGACGCACCATATTCATGCAGCAAACGGTATTGTATCACTTCAAACTGCAGCTCACCCACACAACCGATGATTTTTTTATTACCACCAAACTGGGTAAACAATTGCGCCACACCTTCATCCGTAAGCTGATTTAATCCTTTCTCCAACTGTTTGGTTTTCAGCGGGTCTTTATTAGATACCTCTTTAAAAATTTCAGGCGAAAAAGAAGGGATACCTGTAAAGAAAAAATCCTCACCTTCTGTTAATGTATCACCAATTTTAAAGTTACCAGTGTCAAACAATCCCACCACATCACCGGCATACGCATCCTCAATCACACTTTTTTCCCGAGCCATAAAACTATACGGGGCACTAAAACGAACATCCTTATTTAAGCGAACATGATGGAAGTATTTGTTGCGTTCAAACTTACCTGAGCAAACCCTAAAGAAAGCGATACGATCCCTATGCTTCGGATCAAGGTTAGCATGAATCTTAAAAACAAAACCACTCATCTTATCCTCTTCCACATTCACGGGGCGAACCGTTGTTTCCCTGCTCCGCGGTGTAGGTGCAATTTTAATAAACGTATCCAGCATTTCCTTCACCCCAAAATTATTAATGGCCGAGCCAAAGAAAACCGGCGCCACTTTTCCCGCCAGGTAATCATCCACATTCAGTTCGCCATGTACACCATCCACCAATTCCACATCATCCCGCAATGTTTTAGCATCCGCATCGCCCAGCTTCTTATCTACAATCGCATCTGCCAAGTCAGTAACGGAAATTACATTTTCATCCGCCGCTTTGGTACCCGCAGCAAACAACAACAGGTCTTTATCATGCAGGTTATACACTCCTTTAAATTCACGGCCGCTGTTAATAGGCCATGTCATCGGGTGCAAGTGTATGCTTAGTTCTTTTTCTATTTCTTCTAAAAGGTCAAAACGGTTCTTACCATCACGGTCCATTTTATTAATGAAAACGATCACCGGTGTGTCCCGCATCCGGCACACTTCCATCAGGCGGCGGGTCTGCGCCTCTACGCCGTTCACACTGTCCACCACCAGTATCACACTATCCACGGCAGTAAGGGTACGGTAAGTATCTTCAGCAAAATCCTTGTGACCGGGAGTATCCAGCAGGTTGATGAGAATATCATTGTATTCAAAACTCATAACCGACGTAGCCACCGATATACCTCTTTGCCTTTCAATCTCCATAAAGTCGCTGGTAGCATGTTTTTTTATCTTATTGCTCTTTACCGCACCGGCCACTTGTATAGCGCCGCCAAACAGCAGAAACTTTTCCGTCAGTGTCGTCTTTCCCGCATCCGGGTGACTGATAATGGCAAATGTCTTTCGCCTTGCTATTTCGTTGGTGTATTTCATAAATGGGTGGCAAAGGTAAGGCTTGGCAGCAAAACCGTCATTGCGAGGAGCCCTGCATGACTTAATTACTTTCATAGATATTATGGGCGACGAAGCA
>Ga0209476_10003370_pt1 | contig 10579 bp, 9 predicted proteins | sample KloWWTrecipitate_FD_187179 | JGI IMG/M metagenome (GOLD analysis project Ga0209476, IMG submission 187179) | Active sludge microbial communities from Klosterneuburg, Austria, studying microevolution and ecology of nitrifiers - Klosterneuburg... | ecosystem: Engineered > WWTP > Aerobic digester >...
GACTCAGTCAAGGCAAATTTTTGCCGCTCATTCTGTGCTGTGCCTGAAATAAACAGCTGATTGGCTTGTTGATTTAATTTTCCAATTAACTCGAAAACAGACTTGAATGAGCACTCGGCCAGCGCTTCCAGCAGCAGATTACCTTCTTCAAGATTTAAGTGAATAGTTAAAATACGATCAGTCATCTTGTTTATTCTGTCTTTTTCTTAGAACTTTAGGAATTATGGTGCCAGGATCTCTCTCACTTTCATACATCGAAGGATCATGCCACAGCCTGGTTATATGATACTTGACCCATATTTGCTCGCCATAGGAAGACTCAACGCGTAATTGCAGCGTGTATTCAAAGTTTTCAACATTCGCAGTTTTCTCCCAGCGCAGCTCCAGACGATTGCATTTGGCGCCATAATGCGCTTGATGATAGGTAATATGGTTCTTAGCATTATAAGCACTCAGAGCAAAGGCATGCATCATCGCATATTTGCCATCGCCATCTTTACCACCGACGCCAGCCACCACTTCGAATGCCTGACAGCCCGTCAGCGTTTCGGTAATATTGTGCCAATTCCCATCGGCTGGCACTGCCAGTTCGCCTCGACGCCCCACCCTTCCATAGGAAGCGATTGTTCCGGCAACATCGAGTTCAAATCGAGGATTTTCGGTATTAATACCCACCCCCATTCTAGGCATTGAATTGGGTACAGTACTCGCAGCATCAATCTGCCCTAAGGTCAAAACATGCGGATTACTTTTATTGCCAAAACTCAAATGAGTGGTGGCTTTATCAATCCCGACGAACCACATCGAGCTGAGTGTCGCCATATTCTGATAGAAGCTCATCAATTTTCCATCGCCCAACTGAAAAACTTTAAGTCCGTCTTCTACCGTTTTCTCAAATCCATCATCAACCAGATTCAATGTCGAATCGATTAAATCGGCGAAGGCAACTTCCGATGGCATTCGACCATTCTTGAATTTGGCTTCTAATGTTTTTCTATCTTTTCGCGCCATTTTTCGTCAGAAATAATAAAAGTGCTACCAATCTCAAGTTCGCCGATTCCGGTTACGTCTGGTTCTATCGAATCATAGCTATCATCAATTTCTATAAAATGTTGCTTAATAGGTGCAACAATACTCCAAGGATAGGTAGGCCCGATGTCTCTAAACTCTGAATCAGCATCGTATTGTTTGTCCGCGCTGTCCAACAGATCAAAACGATCATCACTTACTGGCACAATGCGCAACATTGATAAATTCGTAACACGATCAATGTAATCCAGATCCTGGATAAAGGACTCGATATCATGCTTACTCAGCATCCACCCAAAATGACTGGTGTAGCCGATCATCTCGTTCCAGGGCGAAAGAAAATCCGAGATCGCCTGATTCAGCCGACTCACATTCATCCCTGCGAATAATGCATTTTTTAGCTTAACAGTGCATCTGATTTGTACAACTTCATAGATTGGATGAATGACATGAATGTTGACAAAGGGCGGCGCAAGCTGAGTAATGAACTCTTTTACTTCATTCACCAAATGCCCACTGAGCAGCGGCCTCTGCGTATTGATCCCGTCACCCGTCAGATAAGGCAATGCCACTATCAGCAGATGACCCGGACAGAAACGTCGTTGTGCCACATACTCTGGGGTCATATTGGGAAAACACTTCACTTTGTATATCTGCGGAAACTGATCGAGTATCAACAACTCATAATCGGCTGGCAACAACGCTCGCTTCTTATGCTTCAGCCTTTCACTGATGCGGATTCTTAACTGATTGCGATCTTCCGTTAAGCGACCGCCAAATGACTGCTGGATTTGCTTGATACTGCCTATTCCTGGAATCAATTTCCAAGTACGGGTGATGGTGCCTGCTGGCAATCTGTTCAAATGGCTCGGGACAGAATGCTGATCAAAGCACCTGCTCGCGCGAATGGCTTGCGCGTAGACGGTATAGAAACTACAAAATTTCTCAAGGTCTCGCTCTGCAGAAACCATTAACCAGAATTGTCCATTCGGGAGAATGGTATTTTCCTGAGTAATATCCGCCGGAATATTCAAAGTGACAATTCCTGATTTCATAAAACCCTGGGATGAATCCGAAATAATATCCTTCTTATTGAGCGGCACCCACTGATTGTGGGAAAGATAGAACCATTGTAATGCATCCAATTCGATTTTTTCGATTGGCAAGGAGTCTTCGCGTAGATAAAAATACAGTGTTATGATTCCGCCGTTCATCCGCCCCTTTAATCCAATCAGTAAATTGCCAGAATATGCATATTGTGGCAATAAGAAATTAGGTTGATCAAATCCCAGAATGGAGTCTTCCCATCCCAGTGGGTGCAGATGGATCAACTTTTCCTGCATCGAGGCGATACAATCGACTTCTTTATTCCCCGGAATGATGTCTGAGAATGCTTGGTAGTTGACTGAGATTGAGGAAATCACAGGGGTATAGGGCTGATTCGGTGCTTTCTTGAGGAATCTTGCATGCTTCTGTTTAGAATTATAAGTCAATACTTCAGCCAGCACATTCGGATACATTTGATGACCAAATGCCTGAGCAGGTCCTACCAGCGTAAACTTAAAAAAACCTTTATTGGCGGATGGCGTATAACTCAGTCCTGCCACCAAGCTGCGATACTCCAAGGGATTCCAATAAGAGATGATTGCATCGCACGATAAGGTACTGTAATCACTCACCGCGCCACCGGCATCGAGATCCGATTTTGTCTGAAAAAGTGAATTGACTGCGACCGCCTTCGGATTCTCCGGCATCCATTTGCCATCATTCAGAACCGTAGTGCTGATCTGAAAATCGACATGCTCAAATCCTTCATAAGCTTGATAATATGTTTTAAAACCGCCGATGCCTTTTGGCAAACCACTCCACTGTATCGTCACATTAAAATCCGACAACTGTTTGCCAGCCGCTTCCGGACATCCGACTACTAGATAAGATCCTGTTTCCGGAATTGGGCCGAAGGGTGCAAAAGGTACCAGGGGGGAGAGCTGCCCGATATTATTTTGCAGCAACAGTCTTCTGCATCCTTCCACGGCCACCTCAATCCTGATCCAGGCCAATTCAAACACGCTCAAGATCCCATAAGGATATAAATAACTTCTCGGATTGAGCACAAACTTGATCACCGGCAATTGCGTTGCATAGCCCTCTCCATGAATTTCCGGCTGATAGGAAATGATAGGAGGAAAATCTTCTGGCAGCACGAAAGTAATGGCCAAACTGTTTCTTTCTAGTTGTCGGTCCATCTCTGCACAGGAAGGCAGATATTCCGGTATTTCCAGCCATCCATCTTCAGTGGACAAGTTGATGATAAAGAGATCCCTGAAAACCTTGAAAAAGGCCTGTTGTTTCTGAATATGTGTGATTGCCTCCACGCCATTCTCGGATGACTGCATGGCGGCGGCAATTTCCTGAATCCATTGTTCCAGAGTCGGTTTTTGTGCATCCGATGACGAATTCACAAACTGCATTTTGATACATACCGTACGCCGCCCTTCCTGTAGCAGCAGTGCTTTGCTCGCCAGTGCAAATCCAATACGCGCATGATGCTTTTCCAGAACAATCTCTTCGCCATTCTTAGGCGCTCCCATTAGTGGATAAGCTTGGAGGCACGCCGGCTCCAGTCCTTGAGTGTCTGTAAAAACAGGCACATCATTCAGCCAACAACCGGTAGTCAATTGTCTCTTAGTTTCACCGGATGAATGCTTGAAAGTAACAGATTCCGATAAGCAGTTCTCAGGAAAATTCAAACCGTCACGCGAGAAAAATAACGTATGCACGGCATTCACTGTTGCATCAGTAATGGAAACATCCTCATTCGAGCAATAAACAATGTCTTGTTTATTCTCATCCTGTCCGGCCAAAAATTCTGTTCCTTTAGGGATGAATATCGCTTGATCTTTTTTATTGGGAACAATTACCAAATAAACATTATCAGATACAAAGCCACGCGCTTGTACCTTGAGTACCTGATCATAATAAAAATCGATATAGTTCTGCGTAAATCGATTCATCTTATTTTGCAGTTTTTGGAACAACTGCACAAAAGCAAGCAATAATCCGATCGCCGGATCATGATTTTGACTGACCAATGAGGTTGATAGCATCTTAGCTGCGCTGTCCTGCACCATTTCGATGGCTTTGATGAAAGCATACAAGCTTGATCGAATTGCTGCCTTGTCGGGTACCTGCAGGGAGGATTTTTCCGGCTCGGAGGGAATGCTTCTTTCATCAGGAAATACCAGCATCATTAGATCGTGCGAGAAAATTCTCTCTAACGATCGGTATGCCAGCAGCTGATCCAAGTATTGCCTGAATAGATCAATATCTTTTTGTAGCCCCAGCAGCACGCTTTCTACCACTTTGCGGAGTTCTGCGCCTATTTGATTTCGTGTACGGCCCAGTAACTGAAACCAATGGTCCAGCATGTTAATTGCTGTAAACACGGCAATCATCGGCTGACTGATCTCTTTGGCTGGCATTTTACGTAGCGCTTTGATCAATTCGTTATTTGCCGGCATTGTGTTTGCGCTGTACTCAACCCCTGCCATCATCTTATTTAGATCAGTCGCCAATATGGTCGCAATAATCACCGTTTCATCGACCAGAAAAAAGTGTTCCCAACTACCTTCCGCTTGATTATTCAGATTATAGAATTTCATCACTCGCGCATAATCAGCCACCATCGCCAACAATGTGTGAAAATGCATATCAGCCACATTGAAATAATCTTTTTCCAATGCCGGCAGCAATCTTTTTGACTGACTTCTACCGTCACTGATATGCAGCTGATATTTTTCTGGTAGGTTGGTTTGATATTTTATTGACATGCCAAGAGAACCTGATCACTTAACATTGGTACCTTCGGTAAAATAAAACGGATAAACGATATTGTGGCGATTATTGGTTGCTCGCACGATATACGTAATATTGATTTTGATCACACCATTCAGGATATCTTCATGATTATCCGAAACCACTTCGACATTTTCCACCACCACCCTTGGTTCAAAAAATAGAATGGCGCGTTTAACCAGATCAACCATGACCGTGATAGTAGTCTCGCTAATTTCTTCAAAGACTTGCGATTTCAATCCACAACCATAAGTTGGCTGCATGATTCTTTCACCAGGGCTGGTTGATAAAAGAATAACCAAGCTTTCACGAATATCCTCTTCATCTGAAACTTTCTTGACAGAACCATATGGATTAAATTCGGGTGGAAAGCTCCATCCCGTTCCGAGAAATGATTTATCACTATTCGCCATCTAAAGATCATCCATTTTAGCCACCGATCATGACCGTTGGACAGCCAGCAACGATGACCCCGCCATGGGCTGTCGTATCACCCATCCTAGCTGCGGGTTTGTTACCGATCATGACCGTTGCGGATCCTTTAACAATGCTATCCGGCGGCCCCACACAAACACACATGTCACCAATGACAGCAGCCGGTAATTTACCAATCAGCACATTTGGCACACAAGGTCCGCTAACAGGCCCACCCACATGAGGAATAGGAGGCACGGCGGGAGTCTGCATCGGGCAGGTATGCATGTCTGTAATTCTCGCTGCAGGTGGCACAACATCACTCCTTCAAAATGATAGAGAAGCTTCCAGTATTGCGTATACAGTTAGTTGATCATCACCATGGCACCTTTCACGGTAGTCTGGCCACTCGCAGATAACTCTGCCGTGGCATTGCCTTTCGCGCTAAAACCAACATTTGCTTGGTGATTGATATTGAGCCCCTGATTTTTGATATCCGCCTTTGCAGTCGATTCAATATTTCCCACCGCATCAATGGTCACTTTGCCTTTAGCACTGATCTTGATGTCTTTAGGGCTATCTATCACGATACCACTGGAACTGAGCTCAATTTTGTTGGAATTTTGATCTTGCAGCAAAATGGATTTCTGATCGTCGCTGATGACTATTTTGTTATTGCCTGGTGTGATCACGGTGATGATTTTCTTTTCATCATCAAATTCCAATTTAAGTTTACTGCGAGTGACGACCGCTTTAATGAAGTTATCTGCGGTAAATTCATAGGCAGGTTTTAATTTACTGCTATATAAGCTGCCGAGAATCACCGGATAAGACGGATCATTGTTAAAATACCCCAGCACCACTTCGTCACCAATTTCCGGTACAAAAAAAGCGCCCACTGCACTAGACCCATAAAAACTGACCAGCCGAGCCCAGACACCATCAGTTTCAGACTGCAAAATCGGAATGAATACTTGAATTTTGTATTGACCATCAGGATCTGCATCCAATTTCTTCACAACACCAATCTGCAAACCATTTACACCGGGTACCAAGCCTGATGCCAGCGGTGCTTGCGTTGCATATTGTTCGGTAAACCATTGCGGCGACAAACCAAACTCAATTTCTGTCACCCAATTTCCAGATTTGATTTGATGATGTACTGCTGTCACCAGTACATTGCCATTGAAACGATTACCGACGCCTTTCAGCTCAACCAAATCACCGATTTTAACTTTGGCGCTTCCTTGAAATGCCGCATGACCTCTTATTCGGGCTAGCCCCGACTTCACTTGCTGTCCCTTCACCCACTCGGTCAACGTGGCGTTATCCAGGGGGACGCTGGTTTGCAATCTAAAATAATCGGGCGCAATCACACCCGCTAATGTATCAGCAGCCAAATCGCCTTGCCCGGTCAGTTGATTCGGACCTGCCTGCACCTCCTGAATGGCTTGGTCAGTTGGGTTCCAGGCAAAACCTTTCACAACCGAGAATTGTGCAGTAGCATCCACATCTGCGCCAAACGAAATCAGATCGATTCCATACGTCAATGTCAGCACGGGCTCACTCTCTACCTGCGGAGCTTTGACACTCACCTTTCCGGCATCAGCCGTGACCAAGAATCCATTGGCTTCCGCTCGGGTCAGCATAAAATCCCAGTCGGTACAATAATATTGCACCAACTCTTTATAACTGGTGTTAGTGACCGTCACATCCGAAGACAAGCCGTTATAGGCTCCAATCAGTTGACTGATAATGTCGCTGTCCTTCATGTTCACAAAATTGGCATTCTTGCGGCCAACTGTCATAGCAACAGCATTATCCTTACATTGAACGATTAAACGCGAAAAATTATCACCATCTAATTTTATGCCATGTTTGATCACCACCCCTTTAAAAATAGAGGTTAAGTTGCTGCCATAACCCGCACTGATATCAAGCACTGCTCCGGGCTTAAAATCATCGGCATTACTTACCGGGAAATCGTTATTCGGCATGTCCCCATCTAAAATTGTTATTCTGGCGGCAGGAATTTTATTAACACTGCAGATAACCTCAATAGCAGCAATTTGAGTCGTGTCGGCAATGTCATTGCCATTGCTTGAAATCTTTATGGAGATAACGCCGGTGCTGTTCAACAGAGGAGAATCTGCCATGACAAGCCTTAATTTAATGGAGGGAATTGCAGTTTAATCCCTGGTTTCAGATCACGAAAATTTGTCAGATTATTAATTTTGGCAACGTCAATGTAATAAGTGCAATCCTGGTAAATCTGGTAACACAGCAAAGGCAGGGTATCTCCTGCTTTCACCTCGATCAGGTGCGTTAAATCGGGGGATTCCTGCGCGGCTTCTTTGGATATTTCCTCGCTGCTCTGATACTCGATCAATGTCAGCGTGACCTTGGCCCGCAACGGTAAACCGCTCGGCTTGAATAAGGTATAGTTAAAGGTCAGTGATTCCACCCGCCCATAAAATAAAAGACTGCCCCACTTTAACTGGACGATAGGCGCCTCGTGTTTACTACCCACATAGGTATAAGCAACATTTTTTAATAATTCAATTTGATCTTTGACTGACGCCGGTGTGCTGTTAGTTGAATTCTGATTGGCTGTGACAACCCCAGTACCATCCAATACCAGCTCTTTCAGAACAATTTTTTCCGGGTGGCTGGCATCATATTTGGCTTCGGTTCCAGGCTGCCCAAGTACTCGATTCTTTGCATAACTCAGTTTAAACGTGTGCTCATATCCGGCGGGATTGATCAATGCCTCAAATTTCTTCTTCGAGCTATCGACACTGATTTTTCCATTGTTGACGACACATTTAGAAATCGTTAGAAGAGCCTTCTGACCATTGCTATTGGGCATCTAACGCTCCTCCTTGTCTCGCAAAATATCAACAATCAGTCGCTGACATTCGGCCAATACTTCTTCTTTTAATACACGGCATTCCTCAGAGGTATCAGAATTCTCTCGTTCTGCTCGCTGCACGATATTGGATTTGATCAGTAATTGCTTAATTTCTATCGCCATATCAAGTTGTTAAACAACCTAAACAATACGCTTTGAGAATGTGTAACTAAAAACGATCTTTTCTATTGCCACTTCATTTTTAGTTGAACCAAAGCTTTCGATTTCCCATTTCACCGGATAAGCGGAATCAAATAGCCATCCCCGAATCACTTTTTTATTTTCATCCATCAAAAAAACCCGGATTGCTTTGGATTCAATTGATTCTATGAAATCCTTCTCCATCACCGCTTTGCACCATTTCACCAGAGGCGAGGTCATAGGTGCAATACCACGCTTCATCTCCAGATTGGGATGTTTAATGCCTTTAGGCAATTGATGGACAAATCTATTTTCACCACCTTCCACAACCTGCTCAACATCAATCTCAGAAGAAATGCCCGACACTTCCATGAAGGAAGTGTCGACAGTTTCTTGCGGACCTCCAAACATGACTTTAAAATAAAAGGCTGAAGGTGGATAACTACTATCTGTTAATGGCGCGCTATCATTCATTTAAATGTCGTTCTGCCTTGCGATCAAAACACGCGATTATTAACCATTAACTTCCAAGCGCGATCGTCAGACCTTCATGCACAATCTCTATGGTTTCAATAGCCACTTCATTGCCTTCAGATTTCAAATCAGTGCCCGTAATCTTTGTCGGCCAAGCATTGGTCAGCGTCCATACCATCACTGCTTTACCCTTTTCATCCAGCAAGCTGATGGTTACTGGCAACCGTTTGATGTTATTCATCTCGATCTGATTAAACCACTGCCAGAACTTATTATCGCCTTTAAAGATGCCCTTTTTCATAGTGACATTGCCAAACTTCTTCATGCCCGGCATTTTAATGACCGAAAACTGCGGACTGTCACCATGGCGATATTTAATCTCTTCAGATTGAATGTCTAATCCACTGACTTCCTGAAAAGACATCACTTGCGAATCCCACTTAACTTGAAAATAAAACTTGGGTACGGGCCAAACTGTCGCTGATTGACTTGATCCATCATCTGCCATAATTTACCTCTACTTTTATGATTAAGAAATAAACACTTATACGAACCACACGAGTCCCGCCATGTATCAAGTTAAGATTTCTGCATCTGTTGCTGAAATGTGATTTCGATAAACTCTGCCGGACGGCTCATTGCCACCAGTACCGTCACACGAAGCATACCATCCAGAATATCCTGGGAGGTCATCGTTTCACCCAGACCAACGAACACACCAAAAGCATCTTCCGGAGATGCGCCAGCCAAACCACCGCGTTTCCAGACACTGATCAGGAAATTGCTGATCATGCTTTTGATTGTTACCCAAGTCGTCGAGACATTAGGCTCAAAGACAGAAGCCTTAGCTGCAAGCTTGACGGATTCTTCCAACATAATCATAGTCCTGCGTACATTGACATAGCGCCAATCCAGACTATTTCCATCCAGTGTCCGTGCCCCCCATACCAACGTACCTTCACCGATAAATGTACGAATGGCATTAATCGACTTACCTGCGACTGTCACATTCAAATCTTCCTGTTGTTCATGTGTAATTTCGACTGCCGGGGAGACCACTGCATTCAAACTGACATTCGCGGGCGCTTTCCATACACCGCGTGAATTATCGACCATAGTGTAGACACCGGCCATCGCAGCACTGGGTGGTAACAAATTGAGTTTCAATTTGATGTGATCCAGAATTGAGTTATAGACTGGACAAACAGCGCTCAGAATTTTGTGGAGATCTTCATCAGAGGACATTTTGTCTGTCTTGGGCGTTACACCGATTTCAGCAATTTTGTCAGCAATCTCTTTTTGCTTCTTAGCATCCAACTGACTACTGTCCAACTCAGCTTTTAGTACCGCCTGCAATTTATCCAGATTGGAAATATTTTTAAAACTCAAATCACTGGATTGTACGATGGAAGTATTCAACCAGGGATAATAAGCTGCTGCGAAGTCGAGACTATTGACACCAAGATCATTTCTAAAATTTACAATGCAACCACTATCCTGCGCTTCTTTATAACCATCATAAATATCAAGGATAGCAAAGCGATTCTTCATCACTTGCCCACAGTGACTCAAAGTAGCTTGCTGTAATGCAATGCAATCAGCTTGCGCCAAGGACATGGCATCAGGTATGACCACCATGGTGGGTTCTTGCTCTTTCAATAAAGCATTAATCCCGTTGTCAACCAGTTTTGTCTTATCAATCGGCTGTTCATAATTGCCCACGGAAACAATATAACAAGCACCTCCGCCATTTTG
>Ga0209476_10003371_pt1 | contig 10578 bp, 8 predicted proteins | sample KloWWTrecipitate_FD_187179 | JGI IMG/M metagenome (GOLD analysis project Ga0209476, IMG submission 187179) | Active sludge microbial communities from Klosterneuburg, Austria, studying microevolution and ecology of nitrifiers - Klosterneuburg... | ecosystem: Engineered > WWTP > Aerobic digester >...
CCACCGTCCTACCACCAAGGGCGGCTACTTCCCGGTGCCCCCGGTCGATAGCACGCAAGACATGCGCGCCGAGATGTCTTTGATTCTCGAATCCCTGGGCATCCCGGTCGAAGTGTTCCACCACGAAGTGGCGGGCGCGGGTCAAAACGAAATTGGCACCCGCTTCTCGACTTTGGTCGAGCGCGCCGACTGGACCATGCTGCAAAAGTATGTGATCCACAACGTGGCCAATGCCTACGGCAAAACCGCTACTTTCATGCCCAAGCCCTACCACGGCGACAACGGCTCTGGCATGCACGTGCACCAGTCGGTGTGGAAAGACGGCAAGAACCTGTTTGCTGGCGACGGCTACGCCGGTTTGAGCGACTTCGCGTTGTATTACATCGGCGGCATCATCAAGCATGCCCGTGCGCTGAACGCCATCACCAACCCCGGCACCAACAGCTACAAGCGCTTGGTTCCGCACTTTGAGGCTCCGGTCAAGTTGGCTTACTCGGCCAAGAACCGTTCCGCCTCGATCCGCATCCCGTTTGTGGCCAACCCCAAGGGCCGTCGCGTGGAAGCCCGCTTTCCCGATCCATTGATGAACCCTTACCTCGGCTTTGCCGCTCTGCTGATGGCCGGTCTGGACGGCGTGGAAAACAAGATCCACCCCGGCGAAGCGGCTACCAAAGACTTGTACCATTTGCCTCCCGAAGAGGACAAGCTGGTACCCACCGTGTGCCACAGCCTGGACCAGGCGCTGGAATGCCTGGACAAAGACCGTGCGTTCCTGACCAAGGGCGGCGTGTTCTCCGACAGCATGATCGATGCCTACATCGAGCTCAAGATGAGCGAAGTGACCCGCTTTCGCATGGCGGTGCACCCGGTTGAATACGATATGTACTACTCCCTGTAATGGGATTTGGCTGCCCATTCGGGGGCAGTCATTGTGGATTGATCGAAAAGGACGGCACTCGCCGTCCTTTTTTTTTGCAACCAATGGTTAGCAAAGTGATCACATAGCGACATCGGTGAGGCGAAATTTTGTTTTTGCCTCTTTTTGAAGCATACTGGCTGGCCAACCTTGAACGGGCTGTGTGGACACTACATGAAAATTGTTTTTTTGATTCCCTTGTTGGCCAGTTTGGTGGGCACCACCAGTTGGGCCCAGGCCAAGATTTACCGCTGCGGCAATGAATACACCAACACGGTCACGGAGGCCCAGGCTAAGTCCTGCAAGCTGATCTCTGGCGGCAATGTGACCGTGGTTCAGTCCAACAAGCCCGCCGCCAGCCGTGCAGCGAGTGGCGCCCAGCCCGGCACACGTACAGATTCTGCCGACCAGCGCGCCAAAGACTCCGATTCGCGCATGATTCTGGAATCCGAGCTCAAAAAAGCTGAGACACGCCAGGTTGAACTGGTCAAGGAATACAACAATGGCGAGCCCGAGAGGCTCGCCTCTGAAGCCCGCAACCAACAGAAGTACCTGGAGCGGGTCGCCGAACTCAAGGCCAACATTGCCCGCAATGAAAGCGACATCGATGGCATCCGGCGCGAGTTGGGCCGCCTGTCGTCCGCTTCGGCCAGTTCTTCTCCTAAATAGACGGTTTGGTGGAAGCACCGTCCCGTTTACAAGCATTTGATCTTCTGGCCACGCTGGTGGCCGTGGTGGGGCCGGATGCATCCGTCACCTTCGCCAACTCCGCTTTGGAAGATGCCATGGGCATTTCCCGGCGCAACATTGTTGGGTCGAATCTGGCGGAGGCCTTTACCGAACCTGCTCTGTTTCGCAATGCCCTGAACGGTGCACGCGAGAACGCCTTTGATGTACTGCGCTACGACGCTTTTTTAAAACGCATCAGCGCCGAGCCCTTGCCAGTGCATGTCATCATCACCTGGACCGAACCGGTGACCGAGATCATCGTCGAGATGGTGCCACTGGAGCAGCAGACACGCCAGGAGCGTGAAGAGCGCCTGGCCGAGCAGGCCCAGACCAACAAGGAACTCATCCGCAATCTGGCGCACGAAATCAAGAACCCGCTGGGAGGTATTCGTGGTGCGGCGCAGTTGCTGGAAATGGAGATGGAGTCGCCCGATCTGACCGAATACACCCAGGTCATCATCCGCGAGGCCGATCGCCTGCAGAGCCTGGTGGACCGCCTGCTCGCTCCACACCGCCGCCCACACATGGTGAGTGACGTCAATATCCACGAGGTCTGCGAGCGGGTGCGTTCGTTGATTCTGGCCGAGTTTCCCAAGGGCCTGCGCGTGGTGCGTGACTACGATGTCTCTATTCCCGAATTTCGGGGTGATCATGAACAGCTCATCCAAACCCTGCTGAACATCGCGCACAACGCTTGCCAGGCCCTGGTGGATCGCATCGCTGCGGGTGACGCCGTGCTCACGTTTCGCACCCGCGTGCTGCGCCAGATCACCTTTGGCAAACAACGCTACCGGTTGGCATTGGAATTGCATGTCATTGACAACGGACCGGGCGTACCCGATTCGATCAAGGACCGCATTTTCTACCCACTGGTATCGGGCAGGGAAGGTGGTTCTGGCCTGGGGCTGACATTGGCGCAAACCTTTGTTCAACAGCACCATGGCCTGATCGAGGTCGACAGCGTACCAGGCCGTACGGATTTCAAAATCTTGATTCCGTTACCGTAACTGCCAAGAACCAGGGAACGCACCACTATGAAGCCGATTTGGATAGTAGATGACGACCAGTCCATCCGCTTCGTACTGGAGAAGGCCTTGCTGCGCGAACACCTGCCCACCCGCAGCTTCTCCAGCTCCCGCGAGGTGCTGGCCGCGCTCAGTACAGCGGCCGAAGACGAAGGCCCACAAATCCTGGTGAGCGACATTCGGATGCCCGGCGGCTCGGGGTTGGAGCTGCTTGACAAGGTCAAGACCAAATATCCGGGGCTGCCGGTCATCATCATGACCGCTTTCTCGGACCTGGACAGCGCGGTCAGCGCCTTTCAGGGCGGCGCGTTTGAGTACCTGCCCAAGCCTTTTGATTTGCCCAAGGCAGTGGAGCTGATTCGCCGCGCCGTGGAAGAAAGCCAGCGCGAGGAAGTGAGCGAAGAAAGCATGACGGAGTCGCCCGAAATGCTGGGCCAGGCACCGGCTATGCAGGATGTGTTCCGCGCCATTGGGCGCCTGTCACCCAGCAACGTCACGGTCATGATCACCGGTGAATCCGGCTCTGGCAAAGAACTGGTGGCCCGCGCCCTGCACAAGCATTCACCGCGCGCCAAAGGCCCGTTTGTAGCCATCAACACCGCGGCCATCCCCAAGGATTTGCTGGAAAGCGAACTCTTTGGCCACGAACGCGGCGCGTTCACCGGGGCGCAAACCATGCGCCGAGGACGCTTTGAGCAGGCCGATGGCGGTACGCTGTTTCTGGATGAAATTGGCGACATGCCGTTTGAGCTACAAACCCGTTTGCTGCGCGTGTTGAGCGATGGGCATTTCTACCGTGTTGGCGGTCATACCGCCGTCAAGGCCAACGTCCGGGTGATTGCAGCCACGCACCAGGATTTGGAGTTGCGGGTCAAGGAAGGGGGCTTCCGCGAAGACCTGTTCCACCGCCTGAACGTCATCCGCCTGCGCCTGCCGGCGCTGCGTGAGCGCAAGGAAGACGTGCCCATGTTGACACGCCATTTTTTGCAGCAAAGCGCCCAGCAGCTTGGGGTAGAACCCAAGCGAATTTCTGACGCCGCCCTGGCCTGGCTGGAAGGCTTTGGCTTCCCAGGTAACGTGCGTCAGCTGGAAAACATGTGCCACTGGCTCACGGTGATGGCACCAGCCCAGGTGATTGAGCCCAAAGACTTGCCACCCGAAGTCGGGGTGCATTTGGCGGCGGGGGATGGCGACGTGGACTCTGCGGTTGCCCACGTGGTTCCCGTGTCGGTAGCGGCCCCGGTGGCAAGCTCACTCAACGCGGCACTCGCGCAACCCACGGTTGGCTGGGAGTCCGAGCTGCAGGCCGAAGCCGCTGCGCTGTTGTGCGCAGGAAGAACGGATGTGTGGGATGCACTGACGCAACGGGTTGAGTCGCGTCTGATTCTGGCTGCATTGGCCCACACCAAGGGCCGGCGCATTGAGGCGGCGCAGAAACTGGGGATCGGGCGCAACACCATCACGCGCAAAATCCAGGAGCTGGGTTTGGAGTAAGTGTGGCCCCCACACTCCACCGCTGCGCGGGTCGTTGCCCCCGAGGGGACTGATTCGCCTTGGGGCGGCCCGGCGGCGAATCGCGGTCAATTCAGTGTCAGCACCACCGGCGTATGGTCACTGGGGCGCTCGTTACTTCGCGGTGTCTTGTCGATGGTGCAGGCGGTGGCCTTGTCTTTGAGCGCGTTGCTAATCAAGATATGGTCAATGCGCATGCCACGGTTGCGGCGGAAACCAAAGTCGCGGTAATCCCACCAGCTATAACTCTTTGCGGGTTGGTCGAACAGGCGGTAGCTGTCGTGCAGGCCCAGCGCAATGAGGGCGCGCAGGTGGTAACGCTCGTCTTCGGTGCAGTGAATCTGTTCGCGCATGCCCTCGGGGTCCCACACGTCCAGATCGTCAAAGGTGATGTTGTAGTCGCCCATCAGCACCAGTTGTGGGTGCCTCTCCAGCTCGGCCTTGACCCAATGGCGCAGGCCCTTGAGCCACTCCATCTTGTATTCAAACTTGTCAGTGCCTGGCGCCTGGCCGTTGGGGAAATAAGCACCAATAACGCGCACACCCTCCACGGTGCCAGTAATCACGCGCGCCATGTCATCGTCAAAGCCGGGTATGTTCTTCACGACCTCGGTAGCGGGTGTGCGCGTGAGCAGGGCCACGCCGTTGTAGGTCTTCTGGCCAAACCACTGGGAAGAGTAGCCAGCGGCCTGGAAGGCGTCCGCCGGAAACTTGTCGTCCGTCATTTTGAGTTCCTGCAGGGCCAATACGTCCACCGGGTTGGCGGCGAGCCAGTCGAGCACTTGCGGCAGGCGCACGGACAGAGAGTTGATGTTCCAGGTGGCGAGTTTCATAAAACGAAATAACTGTTAAAAATCAAGTAGTTACGAAAATGCATTTTATCTGGCTACGCATGCGGCCAACCAAATTGCGAATGTCTGCCGGTAACGGAGGCGGCGCCGGCCGCATAACCGTGTGGATTGGAATTTGCAACTTCTCCCAAAAAAACTAAACTGAATCTTCAAAAGCTTGAAAAGCTTGAAAAACTTGAAAAACCAAATGGGGGCACCATGGTTAAAAGTTCATTTTCAAACATTTTGAGGGTTGGAGCGGCACTGGATGCCGCAAGGACCCTGGAGCACTCGTTGGAACACTTCCTGGCCATTGTGCAGAGCTCGGATGATGCGATCATCAGCAAAAATATGGATGGTCTGGTCGTCAGTTGGAATTCGGGTGCGCAGTCCATCTTTGGCTACACCGAAGGGGAAATGTTGGGCAAGTCCATGCTGGTGCTGTTTCCACCGGAGCGCCGTGAAGAGGAAGTCCACATCCTGAAACGGGTACTCAGTGGGGCCCGAGTGGACCACTTCGAAACCGAACGTTTGCACAAGAATGGCAACCGCATCTATGTGTCGGTCACCATATCTCCTATTCGTGACCGCGATGGGGTGGTCGTTGGTGCTTCCAATATCACGCGCGATATCACGCAGAAGGTCAAATTGGAGGCCGCCGCCCGCCTGTCCAATGCCATTCTGAGTTCCACGGACGATGCCGTGGTGAGCAAGTCTGTGAATGGTATTGTGACCAGCTGGAACCCGGCTGCCACCAAAATATTCGGCTACACCGCAGAAGAAATGATAGGGCGCAGCATTGAATTGCTGCTGCCGAGCGACCGCAAGGACGAGGAAAAATTTATTCTTGAAAGAATCTTGAACGGTGAAGTCATTGACCACTTCGACACGGTGCGCGTGTGCAAGAGCGGTAGGCGCGTCAACGTGTCAGTCACCACTTCTCCCATCCGCGACGGTTGGGGAAAAATCATTGGCGCCTCAAAGATCGCCCGCGACATTACCGCACAGAAGTTGGCTGAAGCGCAGTTGCGTCTGACATCCAGGGTGTTCACCGATACCAATGAGGGCATCCTAATCACCAATTCAGAAGGCCTGATTGTGGATGTCAACGCAGCCTTTACCCATATTACCGGCTACACCCATGACGAGGTTTTGGGAAAAGACCCGCTGACTTTTCGATCCGGTCGCCAGAGCTACTCTGTGTTCAGGGCGATGCGGTGTGCGTTGATGCGCGACGGCGAGTGGAAGGGAGAGATATGGAGCAGGCGCAAAGACGGTGAAGCCTTTTCGGTGTTGTTGAGCGTTAGCCGCGTGTGCGAGGCCAAGGGCGCCATCACCAATTATGTGGCGCTGTTCTCCGACATTACACCCCTCAAACGGCATCAGGAAATGCTGGAACACGGCGCACACTTTGACGCGCTGACCAACTTGCCCAACCGGTTGCTGCTGTCGGACCGCCTTCAACAGGCCATGGCGAATTGCCAACGTCAAAGCCAAATTCTGGCCGTGTTGTATATGGACATTGACAGTTTCAAGTCCATCAACGATGCATTTGGTCACAGCGTTGGAGATGAACTGCTGGTAGCCATCTCCCAGCAGATGCGCGACGGGCTGCGTGAGGGCGACACCTTGGCTCGCATGGGCGGCGATGAATTTGTGGTGGTGCTGACGGGCCTACGTGGCGTTGAAGACTGCGTGCAATTGGTTAACCGGGTTTTGGCCGCATGCGCTTGCCCCGTGCTAGTCGGTGGCATGGAACTGTCGGTCACCACCAGCATCGGCGTAACCTTGTACCCGAATGACAACGTAGACGCTGACCAGTTGATGCGCAACGCCGATTTCGCCATGTACGAGGCCAAGCGCGGCGGCAAAAACCGATTTCATTTGTTCGATGCGAACCAGGACGCCGAAGTCAAGACCCGCTCTAACCAGCAATCCCGTATCGAGCAAGCTTTGCGGCAGCAGGAGTTGGTGCTGTACTACCAGCCCAAGGTCAACATGCGCAGTGGTGCCGTGGTGGGGGCGGAGGCGTTGATACGCTGGAACCACCCGGAGCGGGGCTTGCTGGCACCCGCCAGCTTCTTGCCGGCTATTGAAAAGCATCCGCTGAGCGAGCGAGTGGGCGACTGGGTGATGGCGACGGCCTTCATGCAACTCGACGCCTGGGCGCAGGCTGGGCTTAAGCTACCGGTCAGCATCAACGCGAGCGCGCGCCAGTTTCTGGACGAACAGTTCACCGCCAAGTTGGCTGCACTGTTGGCCAGTCACCCACGGATTGACCCTGACATGGTGGAATTGGAAATACTGGAAACCAGTGCGCTGGAAGATATGGGCGCCGTGCAAAAAATCATGGCGGACTGCCACAGTCTGGGGGTGAAATTCTCCCTGGACGACTTTGGCACCGGTTATTCATCGCTCACCTATCTGCGTCGCTTACCGGTGGATATTCTGAAGATCGATCAGAGTTTTATCCGCGACATGTTGGAAGACACTGGCAATTTGTCGATTGTCAAAGGGGTTATCGGACTGGCTGCTGCCTTCAACCGCACAGTCATTGCGGAGGGCGTTGAAACCGATGCCCATGGCGTGCAGTTGATGGCGCTGGGCTGTGAACTGGCCCAGGGCTATGCCATCGCCCGGCCCATGCCGGCTGAACAGTTACCTGACTGGGTGGCGACCTGGGATCTGCCTGCTGCTTGGCATTGACAGCTTATGGTTGTGGGCAGCATCGGCACTGCTCCTGTAGATGTTGACGCATGTTTCAGGCGCTAGCCCTCTTGGAATATACGTATGCTGCTATTACATGTGTAGCATGGCCATGGCGCCAACGGCAACACCCAGACCACCTGCGGCAAACATGCCGTACTCCAGCCACTTCTTCTTGCTCAACAGGGCAATGGCCGCCAGCGCGATGGAGACTTGCAACACCGTGGTGGCTTGTGCCCAGCGGTGGTGCAGGTGCATTTGTGCATCGCTTTGATGGTCCCACTCGGTGGCATCGGCCTCAAGTTTGTCGGCTACGGTTTTGATCTCGGCTTTTTCCTTGTCGTAGCGGTCCAACTTGGTCTGGTACTTGATCTTGTCGTCGTCCTTGGTGGCCAGGTCGCGCGACATTTCCGCCAGCGACTGTTTGGTGCTCTTGGATTGGTAGTAATTCCACTGGTTGGCGGCTTCGGTTTTCTTGATGGCGGCGTTGTTTTTGTACAGGCCGGCATTGGCCTGGGTGGCACCGCCCATGTAGCCAAAGATGGCGCCAATGGTGGCGATGATGGCCGTGAACATGGCGATCTGGTTGATCATGCCGCCGTTTTCGTGGCCACTACCGTGACCGCCTTGCTGGGCGTGTTCGATTTCGTGGTCGTGCGGGCCGTGAACGTGGAATCCGTGTCCTGACATGGTTAGTCTCTTTCAGGGGTTGGTAGTGGGTTGGGGTTGCGATAGGTCACAAAGCTGAAGCCCAGCCCGTTGGCTGCGGTGTGGGTTTCGCGAGTGGTTTCAATCCACTGCGGGCCAAATTGTGGGGCAAAAGCATCGCCATCAAAGTCGGCGTCAATCTCGGTTACCACGGCGGTATGGGCGTAGGGCAGAGCCTGCGCATAGAGCTCGGCGCCGCCAATGACCCAAACGTGCTCGAATTGCTCACAAAACAGGAGCGCATTGCGTAAACTGGACGAGGGCTGAGCGCCAATTTCGTTCCAACCTATTTGGCGGGTGACGACCACATTGACACGCCCCGGCAGGGGCCGAAAACGCGCTGGGAGCGAGTCCCAGGTCTTGCGCCCCATGATGACCGGGCAGCCCATGGTCACGCGCTTGAAGTGCGCCATGTCTTCGGGCAAATGCCAGGGCAGGGCGTTGTTTTTGCCGATGACGCCATTGCGGGCCTTGGCGAATATGAGGTGCAGCTGCATGCAAAAAATCAATCAGGTGGGTGTTGGCTTGCTGCGGCGGCTGGGTATCAGGACTGCGGCAATGGCGGCCATCACGCAGACCATGGCCACGTAATCTTCCCAGTGCGGCCTCTCACCCACAATCAGCGTGGCCGACAGGATGCCGATCAGCGGGACTGCCATGATACTCATGGCGCTAGTGGCCGGCGGCAAATTGCGCGCCATGCCAAACCAGATGATCTGGGCAACCCCGTAGTTGATGACGACGCCAAACAGCAGGCTGCCCCACATGGCGCCGCTGAAATGCCAGCTCGGCCAGGGCTCCAGCGCGATAGCCATGATCCACAGGCACACGCTGGACAGAATCAGCATCCACACCGTGAGCGTTTCTACCGGCAGGGTTATGCGGGCGCGTCGCATCATCACCGTGCCAATAGCCCATAGCAATGCGGCCGTTTCCATCCAGAGGATTCCGGCGGGGCGGCCTGTTAGCGTATCGAGTTCGTGCGACAGCAGCAGCGCAATGGCGGTGCCCACCGCGACCACGGCCACCGTGGTGCGGGTTGTCAGCTTGTCACCCAGAAACAGGGTGCCAATCAGTACGGTCCAGATCGGCATGGTGAAGCCCAATATGGCAGCACGCCCCGAGGCCAATTCCATAACGCCGAAGATGGATATGGTGTGCCAACCCAGTATATTGGGCAGCCCCAGTTTGATCACCGTGCCCCATTCCTGCCCCTCTGGCAACATGCGAAAGCCGCGCAGGCGGTAGAAGATGAACAGACACATGGCGCCGCTGCTCATGGTGACTGCACGGAAGTACAGCGGCGTCATCTCGCGCAGCGAGAATTTCATCATGGGCCAGTTCAGGCCCCACATCAGGGTGATGGCCACCAGGGCCAGCAGTTGTTTGCGGCTAATCACACGGCCACCGGGGCCTTGATGGCGTCGTGGCATTGGTAGCCCAGTACCTCAAAATCCTCAAACTGGTAGTCGAAGATGCTGTCGGGCCGGCGCTTGATGTGCAGCGTGGGGTAGGCAAACGGTGCGCGGCTCAGTTGCAGCTCAACCTGGTCGTGGTGGTTGCTGTAAATGTGGCAGTCGCCACCGGTCCAGATGAAGTCGCCTACGTCCAGATCGCATTGCTGCGCCACCATGTGCGTCAATAACGCATAGCTCGCAATGTTGAAAGGCACGCCCAAAAAAATGTCGGCACTGCGCTGGTACAGCTGGCAGCTCAAGCGGCCCTTGCCGCCGGGTGTCTCGCTAGGGGCCACATAGAACTGGAAGAACGCATGGCAGGGCATCAGGGCCATTTTGTTGAGTTCAGCCACATTCCAGGCGCTGACAATGATCCGGCGGCTGTCGGGGTTGGTCTTGAGCGTTTGGATCACCTCGGCGATTTGGTCGATGTGGCCGCCGTCCGGCGTGGGCCAGCTGCGCCACTGCACGCCGTAAACCGGGCCAAGGTCGCCGTCCTCGCGTGCCCATTCGTCCCAGATCGAGACATTGCGCTCCTTGAGCCAGTTGTTGTTGCTGGAGCCAGTCAAAAACCACAGCAGCTCCTGGATGATGCTGCGCAGGTGCACCTTCTTGGTGGTGACCAGCGGAAAGCCCTCGTTCAAATCAAAGCGCATCTGGTAACCAAACACGCTGCGCGTGCCGGTGCCGGTGCG
>Ga0209476_10003372_pt1 | contig 10570 bp, 9 predicted proteins | sample KloWWTrecipitate_FD_187179 | JGI IMG/M metagenome (GOLD analysis project Ga0209476, IMG submission 187179) | Active sludge microbial communities from Klosterneuburg, Austria, studying microevolution and ecology of nitrifiers - Klosterneuburg... | ecosystem: Engineered > WWTP > Aerobic digester >...
TACAACCGCGAGACGCTGGAAATCCGCTACAAGGGCAAGACCATCCACGACGTGCTGCGCATGACGGTCGAGCAGGCGCACGAATTCTTCGCCGCGGTGCCGGTGGTGGCGCGCAAGCTGGAAACCCTGCTCGACGTCGGCCTCGGCTACATCGAGCTCGGCCAGTCGGCGACCACGCTCTCCGGCGGCGAGGCGCAGCGCGTCAAGCTGGCGCTGGAACTGTCCAAGCGCGACACCGGCCGCACGCTCTACATCCTCGACGAGCCGACCACCGGCCTGCACTTCCAGGACATCGAGATGCTGCTCAAGGTGCTCTCGCGCCTGCGCGACCACGGCAACACCATCGTCGTCATCGAGCACAACCTCGATGTCATCAAGACCGCCGACTGGATCGTCGATCTCGGCCCGGAAGGCGGCGAGGGCGGCGGACGCATCGTCGGCGAGGGCCCGCCCGAACGCATCGCCGATCAAGCCGGCAGCCACACCGGCCGTTACCTGGCACGGCTGCTGGCGGTGACCGTGAAGCGCAAGACCCGCACGGCATGAGGCGACTGCTGGCAATCCTGCTGTGCGGCCTGCTCGCCGCCTGCTCGGGCAAGCAGGCCGAGCCGCTGCCGCCCGGTACCGTGGTGCTGGCGCTCGGCGACAGCCTCACCGCCGGCTACGGCCTCGCCCCCGAGCAGGCCTGGCCGGCCCGGCTCGCCGAAAAGACCGGCTGGAAGATCGTCAACGGCGGCGTCAGCGGCGACAAGACGGGCGACGCCCTGGCGCGACTGCCGGCGCTGCTGGACGAGCACGCGCCGAAGCTGGTGCTGGTGACGCTGGGCGGCAATGACATGCTGCACAAGCTGCCGGAGGCGCAGACCCGCGGCAACCTGGCGCGCATCCTCGAACTGGTGCGCGGCCGCAATGCCCAGCCGGTGCTGCTGGCGACGCCGCGGCCGAGCGTGGCGGGCGTCGTCTTCCAGAACCTTTCCGCGCCGCCCTTCTACGCCGAGATCGCCCAAGAGCGAAAGGTACCACTGGTCGCCGAGGCGGTGGCGGAGGTGCTCTCCGATCCAGACCTCAAGCTCGACCAGTTGCACCCCAATGCCGAGGGGCACAAGGCGCTCGCCGGCAAGGCGTTTGACGCCTTGCGCAAGCTGGGGTACGTTCGCACAAACTGAAAATGGAAGCCGCCATGCAAGCCCAGCAGGACACCCTGATCGAGATCTCCGATCTCAAGTTCTCCTACAACAACCTCGATGTGCTGAAGGGCCTCGACCTCGACGTGCCGCGCGGCAAGGTGGTGGCGATCCTCGGCGCCAGCGGCTGCGGCAAGACCACGCTGCTCAGGCTGATCGGCGGCCAATTGCGTCCGGCCGCCGGCCATGTCAAGGTGGAAGGCAAGGTCATCCACGAACTGGATACCGACGCGCTCTATGAGATGCGCCGCAAGATGGGCATGATGTTCCAGCAGGGCGGGCTGTTCACCGACATCTCGACCTTCGAGAACATCGCCTTCCCGATGCGCGAGCGCACCACTCTGCCCGACGAGCTGATCCACGACATGGTGCTGATGAAACTGCACTCGGTCGGTCTGCGCGGCGCCTGGCCGCTGATGCCGAGCGAACTCTCCGGCGGCATGGCGCGCCGCGTCGCGCTGTCGCGCGCCACCGCGCTGGACCCGATGCTGATCATGTACGACGAGCCCTTCTCCGGCCTCGACCCGATCTCGCTGGCGCAGATCGGCAACCTGATCCGCGGCCTCAACGACGCCCTCGGCGTCACCTCCATCGTCGTCACCTACGACGTGGCCGAATCGCTCAAGGTGGTGGACTATGCCTACTTCATCTCGGACGGCCGCATCGTCGCCCAGGGCACGCCGGACGAAATCCGCGCTTCGACCGACCCTTTCGTGCGCCAGTTCGTCGACGGCCAGGCCGACGGCCCGGTGGCCTTCCACATGCCGGCGAAGCCGCTCGCCGAGGAGTTCTCGATTTCCTAGCGGGCCGTTCTGAAGCCGACAAAGGGGTCGCGCCGCGACGGCAGGTAGAAATTCCGAAAAGTCAGTCTGCGCAACACGGCGTCGGTGACCCGGCTTCCCGCGCCGCGCAGTTCGGCGTGGCTGCCGAACCAGGGTAGCGAGTAGTCCGCGTACGGATCCGCCGCGAAACCCGGATAGGCCTCGAACGGCGAGGCGGTCCACTCCCAGCACTCTCCCAGAATGAAGCCCTGCGCCTGCGCGGCGCATAACCATTCCGCCGCCGTCGGCAGGCGCCGCCCGCGCCAGGCCGCATAGGCCTCGGCCTCGAAGCGGTTGACATGCAGCGCCGGTTCGGCGCCGGGCAGGGGTTGCCAGTCAGCGAAGCGGCGCAGCGCCCAGCCTGTACCGGCCCGGCGCCAGTACACCGGATGGCGTGCGCCGGTGTGCGCCAGCCAGGCGCGTCCTTCCGCCGACCAGTGCTGCGTCTCGCCGTAGCCGCCGGCCTCGACGAATTCGCGGAACTCGTCGAGCGTCACCGGCCGCGCGTCGATCCCGAAGGCCGCAACCTCCGCCTCGTGCGCCCACTTCTCGTTGTCGAAGACGAAGCCTTCCCCCTCTCGCGAACCGAGCACGACGCGGCCGGCGTCGAAGTGCAGCAGACGCTGCTCCGCCAGCGCCGGCTGCCCGGGCACGAAGGGCGGCCGCAACCCGCGCGCCTGCCACATCATCCACCAGGCCTCGATGTGCATCAGCTCGTGATACAGCGACAGCTCGGCGAAGTAGCGCAGCGCAGGCGTGGCCGCCTCGCGCAGCCGCGCCTGCACCCGGCGCAGCACCGCCTCGCCCCAGGCCAGCGCCTCGTCGCGCGGCACGAGCGGCGCCCGCCAGCGGGCGTCGTGCGGGATGCGCGAGGAGTTGTAAAGCCAATCGGCCCAGGACTGCAGGGAAGCTTCGAGCGGCGCAAGCAATGGCGAGGCGCCCGGGTCGCGGCCCGGTTTCTGCCGCAAGCACCAGTGCTCCTGAAACCAGACAATGTGGCCGAACTCCCACAGCGGCGGATTGAGATGTTCGGCATAAGGTCCCAGCCAGTCTTCCTCCGGCAAGGCGGCGGCAAGGGCCAGCAACTGCGCGCGCGCCTCGGCGAGCAGGGCGGCCAGGTCCGGCGGCGGCAGGTTGCTGTGCGGCAGCGGCATTCGGTTATTCTATGCCGTGGCCACCGTCCATGTCCTGCCGCCCTCCCCCGTCGACCTTGCCGCCGAAGTGCTCGCCGGCCTGCGCGCGACGCCGAAGCGCCTGCCCTTCAAGCTGTTCTACGACGAGGCCGGCGTCGCGCTGTTCGAAGCCATCTGCGAGACGCCCGAATACGATCTGCGCCGCAACGAAACCGCGCTGCTGCGCCGGCACGCGCAGGCCATCGCCGCCGCCATCGGCCCGGGCGCCTGCGTCATCGAGCCCGGCGCCGGCGGCTGCGAAAAGATTGACCACCTGCTCGACGAACTCAAAGCCGCGGACTACGTGCCGCTCGACATCGCCGGCGAATCGCTGCAACGCGCGGCGCGGGCGCTGGCGGCGCGCCGCCCCGGCTTGCGCGTGACGGCCTGCGCCATGGATTTCCTGGCCGACCTGGAGCGCATCGCGCCCCTGCTGCCGGATGGGCGCCGCGTCTTCTTCTATCCCGGCTCCAGCATCGGCAACTTCACGCCGGAGGAAGCCGTCGCCCTGCTCGCCCGTTTCCGCCGCCTGGCCGGCGCGGAAGGAAACCTCCTGATCGGCTACGACTGCAAGAAGCATCCCGAGCGCATCACCCGCGCCTACAACGACGCCCAGGGTCTCACCGCGCACTTCAACCTGAACCTGCTCGGCCACGCCAACCGGCTGCTCGGCGGCGACTTCGAGGCGGCGGCTTTCGCCCACCATGCCTTCTACGCGCCGGTCGAAGGGCGCATCGAAATGCATCTCGTCAGCCTGCGTCCGCAGACGGTGCGCATCGCCGGGGAGAACTTCCGCTTCGCCCGCGGCGAAACGCTGCACACCGAAAACTCATACAAATACCTGCCCGAGGAATTCGCCGCCCTCGCCGCCGGGGCAGGCTGGGCGCAGGCCGGAAAATGGCTGGCGGATGAAGATGCCTTCGCCCTGCAGCACTTCCGCGCCGTTTGAAACTGGAGTTGTTTCCGCACATGGAACGCACCCCGCTCGAAGCGCTGCTGCTGGAAGAGAATCAATAGTCGTCGGAAAGAGTCAGTCTGCGCAGAACGGCGGCGGACGAAAAAACCAGCGCAAGGCTGGCTTGGCGGGGATGATCTGCGGTCATCTGCGCACCTTCTGCCGTCAACCCCCAAGCAGGCGACGCGCCAAGAGCGACTGCATAACCCGCCGACCGTCGGCGATCACATAAATGTAGACCTTCTGCGCCATGACACGGTAGATCACTCGACAGGGCTTGAAGGCGATCTGCCGATAATCCCGAATGCCGAGGGCCACCAGCTCCTCAGAGCAATCGCGTTTGACCAGGCAGTGTTGTCGCGGCCATCCCCCCCTTTGAAAAAGGGGGGTTAGGGGGGGGATTTACCGGCCGATGCCAGGAACCCACTACTTCAAATCCTCCCTGTCCCTCCTTTTTCAAAGGAGGGAACCCTCCGATGGGCAACCTCGCAGGTTCAAATGCGATTGCCCTGGCCAGTTCCTCGGGGTAGGCGTCGCGCTCTGGAAAAGTTGATAGGCTCTCGACGACTTCCTGTACCGGCCAGGGCTCCCCATCGTCTGGGGCGTCCGGCACATCGTGAACGAGTAGCCCGTTCTGGGGTCGGGTCGCCAGGTGAAAGCGGTTTCGCTGACGAACAGGCAGCCCGAAAACCGCGCTGTTGCTGGAGAGGGTGCGGCGGCGTCCTTCGCAGAAACAGAGAATGGGCGGGAACAGAGAGCGGGAAAGCGCCCGAAACCGGGCCGTCTGGGGTGGTGGCGTCCGCCGCGGCGTGGCCAGAACCCGCGCCAGCACTGGGGATTTCGGGCAAAAAAAACCAACCGAGAACGGTTGGTTTTTCAAATGTTGGTGGAGAAGAGGAGGATCGAACTCCCGACCTTCGCATTGCGAACGCGACGCTCTCCCAGCTGAGCTACTTCCCCGAAGAAGGCGCGGATTATAGCCAGTTTTGGAGGGGGCCGCCAGTTGCCCCTCTCCCCAACCCTCTCCCCCCAAGCGGGGCGAGGGAGAAAAATCTCAGATCTCGCTCAAGTCTCGTCGTCCTCGCCCGAGCCGGCGGCGGCGCGGCGCAGGCGGTCGTTGACGGCCAGCCAGGCTTCACCGGCCGGCGGCTGCTGGACGAGGATGCGGACGCAGCCGAGCGCGTCGAGTTCGCGCAGGCTGGCGTAGAGGTCGTGGGCGAAGCCGGCCGGCTCGGCAGGCGACTGCTTCCAGGTGACGAGGTCGTGGCTGATGGCCTGCGCCGTCGGCGCCAGCACCGCCACCTTCTCGCCGGCGACGAGGGCGTTGCGCAGGGCGAAGAGCAGGCCGTCGGAGGAGACCAGTTGCAGCGGCGTGCGCGGCGCGTAGTGCGCGTCGAGCGAGCCCGAAACGCGAGGCGCATCGGCCTGCGGCGCCGCGATCTCGGGCGCGCGGCCGAGCACGCGGGCGATGTCGGCGGCGCCGATGGCGCCGGGCCGCAGCAGCACCGGCACGCCGCGCGAAAGATCGAGAATGGTCGACTCGATGCCGACCGGGCAGGCGCCGCCGTCGAGCACCAGCGGCACGCGGCCGCCGAGCTCCTCGCGCACGTGGTCGGCCGTGGTCGGGCTGATGCGGCCGAAGCGGTTGGCCGAAGGCGCTGCAATGCCGCCATCGAAGGCGGCGAGCAGTTCCAGCGCCAGCGGATGGCTGGGCACGCGCAGGCCGACGGTGTCCTGGCCGCCGGTGACGGCGTCCGGCACGCCGGGCTGGCGCTTGAGGATCAGGGTGAGCGGGCCAGGCCAGAAGGCGGCGGCAAGCTGTTCAGCCTCGATTGGCACTTCGCGCGCCCAGCGCGCCAGGTGGCTTGCATCGGGCAGGTGCACGATGAGGGGGTGATCGGCCGGACGGCCTTTGGCGACGAATATCTTCGCCACGGCGGCGGCATTGGCGGCGTCGGCGCCGAGGCCGTAGACGGTTTCGGTGGGAAAGGCGACGAGCTCGCCCGCGCGCAGCAGCGCGACGGCCCGTTCGATCTCAGGCCGCATCGCGCGCGCAGTGCATGGAAGCAAAAGTCAGTCTGCGCGACACGGCGTTCAGGGTGCTCCGTCGCGGGAAATCAGACCGGGGGCAGCGACTTCGCCAGCACCTTCTCGGTCTGGCGGACGCGGAACTCGGAGAGCTGCTTCGCCAGATCGGCATCGTTCAGCGCCAGCATGGAGACGGCGAACAGCGCGGCGTTGGTGGCGCCGGCCTCGCCGATGGCGAAGGTGGCGACGGGAATGCCGCCGGGCATCTGCACCATGGCCAGCAGCGAATCCAGCCCCTGCAGGTGCTTGGAAGGCATTGGCACGGCGAGCACCGGCAGCTCGGTCTTCGCCGCCAGCACGCCGGCGAGATGGGCCGCGCCGCCGGCCGCGCCGATCAGCACCTTGATGCCGCGCCCGGCCGCCATGCTGGCGTAGTCGAGCGCCGCGTCAGGCGTGCGATGCGCCGAGAGCACTTTCGCTTCGTGCGGGATGCCGAAGCTCTTCAGCGTCTCGGCGCAGGCCTTCATGACGGGCCAGTCGGAATCCGAGCCCATGACGATGCCGACGAGGGGATGCTTGACCATAATCGTTCTCCCTTATTTGCCTGCAGCGCGGTCCGCGCTTTCGATGGTGTTGGCGAGCAGCATGGTGATGGTCATCGGGCCGACGCCGCCCGGCACCGGGGTGATGAGCGAAGCGACTTCCTTCACCGACTCGAAATCCACGTCGCCGCACAGCTTGCCGTCAGGCAAACGATTGATGCCGACGTCGATGACCACCGCGCCCGGCTTGACCATGTCGCCGGTGATCATCTTCGGCTTGCCCACCGCCGCCACCAGGATGTCGGCGCGGCGGGTGTGGAAGGCGAGATCCTTCGTCTGCGAATGGCACACCGTGACGGTGGCGCTGGCGGCGATCAGCAGCAGCGTCATCGGCTTGCCGACGATGTTGCTGCGGCCGACCACCACCGCCTCCTTGCCGCGCAGCGAAATACCCTCGGCGCTGAGCATCTCCATGACGCCGTAGGGCGTGCAGGAGATGAAGCGCGGGTTGCCCTGCGCCAGCAGGCCGACGTTCTCGGCGTGGAAGCCGTCGACGTCCTTCTCCGCGGAAACAGCCTCCAGCACTTCGTCCTCGTCGAACTGGGCGGGGAGCGGCAGCTGCACCAGGATGCCGTGGATCTTCGGATCGGCATTGAGCGCGGCGATCTTCTGCAGCACCTTCTCCGGCGGCGTGTCGGCGGGGAATTCGTATCTCTCGGAATGCACGCCGACCGCCTCGCAGGCCTTGATCTTGTTGCGCACGTAGACCTGGGAGGCCGGGTTCTCGCCGACGAGGATCACGGCGAGGCCGGGACGATGGCCCTGGGCGGCGAGTTCGGCCGCACGATGGCGGAGGGCTTCGCGGAGCTTCGCGGAAAGGGCGTTGCCGTCGAGGATTTTGGCAGTCATGGAAATGCGAAAGCAAGCGCGGAGCCGAAGGGCTCCGCAAGCGCGTATTTTACCGCTGAAAACCTCTTTCAACACGGAGGACACAGAGGCACAGAGAACACAGAGAATTTTGCTTGTACTCTGTGACCTCTGTGCCTCTCTGTGTCCTCTGCGTTGAATGCGGCTGTCTTAGGCCGCCGCAGGCGTCGCCGCCTGCGCGGCTGCCGCACGGCCGGCGGCGAAGGCCTTGCGGTTCATCTCCACCACCTGCTCGCCCTTGCGCGCGAAGCGCTTGACGACACAGGCCAGCAGCACGTCGGCGGAAAACGGCAACTGGTCGGCGATGGCGCCGAGCATCACGGTGTTGCCCAGGCGCAGGTCGCCCAGGTCGCGGGCGATGGTGGCGGCGTCGAAGGACGCCGTGCGCACGCCGCGCGCGCGCATCTCGCCGATGGGATCGTCCGGGTACTTGAAGAGGCCGAGCTCGACCACCGGCGGCACCAGGCGCGCATCGTTCACCAGCGCCATGGCGCCGGGCTTGAGGTAGTGCGCCCAGCGCAGCGCCTCGGCCGCCTCGAAGCCGAGCAGCACGTCAGCGGTGCCCGGCGCGATCTGCGGCGAGAGCACCTTTTTGCCAAAGCGCAGGTGCGAGGTGACGACGCCGCCGCGCTGCGACATGCCGGCGACTTCGGTCTTCTTGACGTCGTGGCCCTCGGCGATGGCCGCTTCGGAAAGAATCTCCGTGGCCGTCATGACGCCCTGGCCGCCGATGCCGCAGACGAGGATGTTGGTAGTGTCGGTCATGATTATCCTCAGACGGGCTGGATGGAAATGACCTGGCCGGCCGGGGCGAAATGCACGATCGCTTCCGGCGCGCAGGGCTGCACGCAGAGACCGCAGCCGGTGCAGGCGACGCTGTCGATGCGCGTGAAGGCCAGTTCGACCTCCTTGCCCGAGGGCTTCACCACCCTGTCGCGGCGCGTGACGTGGATGGCCGGACAGCCGACCTCGACGCAGTTGCCGCAGCCGGTGCACTTGTCCTCCTCGACCACGTAGGGCTTGAACGGCTTGAATTCCTCGATCAGCACGCAGGGGCGGTTGGTGACGATGACGGAGACGTCGTCGATCTTCGTCTCGTCGCGCACGGTCTTGAACAGCACCGGCAACTGGTAGGGATCGACGACGTGGATGCGTTCCTTCTTCACGCCGAGCGCCTCGATGAGTTTCGGGAAATCGATGCGCGGCGCGCCCTGGCCGCGAATGTCGCGGCCGTTGGCCGGCGTGTTCTGGCCGCCGGTCATGCCCACCGTGCCGTTGTCGAGCAGCAGGACGGTGACGTTGCCGCGGTTCCAGGTGAGATCGAGCAGGCCCTGCATGCCCATGTGCATGAAGGTCGAATCGCCGATGACGGCGAGAATTTTCTTGTTCTTGTCGGCTTCGCCGCGGCCCTTGTCCATGCCGAGCGCGACGCCCATCGAGGCGCCCATGCTGATGGTCGAATCGAGCGAGTTCCATGGATGACCGGCGCCCAGCGTGTAGCAGCCGATGTCGCCGGAGATGGTCAGGTTCTTCAACTGCGAAAGCGTGTAGTACACCCCCATGTGCGGACAAGAGGCGCACAGGGTCGGCGGGCGCGGGAAAAGGGGCGGCGGCGCGAGCGCGGCATCAGGCGCGGGCATCGGCTCCTTGCGCAACAGGCGCTCGACGGCGGGCTTCACCACCTCGGGCGCGAGCTCGCCGGTGCGCGGCAGAAAATCCTTGCCGTGCACGACGAAGCCGGCGGCCTTGAGCTCGTTCTCCAGCAGCGGCTCGGTTTCTTCGACCACGACGAGGGTGTCGGCCATCCCGGCAAGTTGCGCCACCTTTTCCAGCGGCCAGGGATAGGAGAAGCCAAGCTTGAGCAGCGGCGCCTCGGGAAAGGCCTCGCGCACATGCATGTAGGCGGGACCGCTGGTGATGAAGGCGACTCGCCGGTCGGTTCCCGGCTCGATCACGTTCAACGGCGTCTTGTCTGAAAAACGCTTCAATTCCTGCTCGCGGGCGAGCATGAGGGGGATACGCCGCTTGGCATGGCCGGGCACCATCACCCAGCGCTCGGCATTCTTGGTAAACCCGGCGGCCTTGTGCTCGACACGGCTGCCGACGGTGACCATGCCCTTGACGTGGCAGATGCGCGAGGTGAGGCGCAGGATGACCGGCGTCTGATACTCCTCGGAGAGTTCGAAGGCGTAGCGCGCCATGTCGTAGGCTTCCTGCGAATCGGCCGCTTCGAGCATTGGCAGGTGAGCGAAACGGCCCCAATAGCGCGAGTCTTGTTCGTTCTGCGAGGAGGACATGCCGACGTCGTCGGCGACGGCGATCACCAGGCCGCCCTCGACGCCGGTCAGCGTCAGCGTCATCAGCGGGTCGGCGGCAACGTTGAGGCCGACGTGCTTCATGGCGCAAAAGGCGCGCGAGCCCATCATCGAAGCGCCGATGGCCACTTCCAGCGCCACCTTCTCATTCACCGACCACTCGGTGTAGAGATCGGGATACGTGGCCAGCTGCTCCAGCATCTCGGTTGCCGGCGTGCCCGGATAGCCGGCGCAAACCCTCGTCCCTGCTTCCCAAACTCCGCGCGCAACGGCCTCGTTGCCAGACATCAATAGCCGGCTCGCCGCCGGCGCCGGCATGACTGCTGCCATCTGCCCCACCTCGTTATAAAAAAAGAAAAGTGAAACTACTTTGGCCGGCGCGCTTCTCCCTTGATACAGGTCAAAGGGAATCCAGTCAGGAGATTGCGCCCCGCCCGCACTTCGGGGCGAATATGTAAATGCCCTGTTCGTGCCGCGCGCTTATGCGCCGGATCCCGTCTTCCCCTGCGACTGGTAGCGCTTGATCCAGTCGGCGATCTGCTTCGTCACCGCAGCCTCGATGCCGAGGAACTGGTGGTAGCCGTCATGGCACGGGTTGCCGCGGATCTCGCCACCTTCGACGGTGA
>Ga0209476_10003374_pt1 | contig 10567 bp, 9 predicted proteins | sample KloWWTrecipitate_FD_187179 | JGI IMG/M metagenome (GOLD analysis project Ga0209476, IMG submission 187179) | Active sludge microbial communities from Klosterneuburg, Austria, studying microevolution and ecology of nitrifiers - Klosterneuburg... | ecosystem: Engineered > WWTP > Aerobic digester >...
GTACCGAAGACGTCTGGACAGATATCTTTGCCAAAAGCAACGCGACCTACAAAAAACCCAAGCTGGATCTCTTTCGCGATAGTTATCCGACCGCCTGTGGCCAGGGTGAAACCGCGATGGGCCCGTTTTATTGCCCCAGCGATCAGAAGGTCTACATTGACCTGGCGTTCTATCAGACCCTGAAGAACCAGTTGGGCGCGCCTGGCGAATTTGCTGAGGCCTATGTGATCGCGCATGAGGTCGGACATCACGTGCAAAACCTGTTGGGGATCAGCGGCAAGGTGGATGCCATGCGCCAGCGCGTCAGCAAGACCGAGTACAACGCACTCAGTGTGCGGGTGGAGTTGCAGGCTGACTGTTTTGCCGGCATCTGGGGGCATTACGCACAAGGTAGTTTCAAACTCGACCAGAACGACATTGCCTCGGCGATGAACGCGGCAGCAAAGATTGGCGACGATGCCTTGCAGCGCGCCGCCACGGGCCGTGTGGTGCCAGAGAGCTTCACCCACGGTACCAGCGCCCAGCGCCAGCACTGGTTTGATACCGGATTCCAGAATGGCAGTGTGAAAAGCTGCGATACCTTCGCCAAGGGCGCGCCCTAAATACCGACGAGCCCCTTTTTTGGCTTGGCGGGCTGGATAGGGGATAATACGGATTGCTCCCAGCGTTGGGCGCCAATCAGCTATCGGACGGATAGCACCTCCTTTTGCTATGCATGACCGACTTGAATACTGAACTGAATACCCCGGCTACTACAGAAATATCGAATGAACTGACCGCAGACACGCCCACCATGGCGTTTGCCCAGTTGCAGTTGGCCGAACCGCTGGCTCGCGCCGTGGCCGAAATGGGCTACGAGTCCATGACCCCCATCCAGGCCCAGGCCATTCCCGTCGTTTTAACGGGCAAGGATGTGATGGGCGCTGCCCAAACGGGCACCGGCAAGACAGCGGCCTTCGCGCTGCCACTGATCCAGCGTTTGCTCAAGCATGAAAACGCTTCTACCTCTCCGGCCCGCCACCCGGTACGCGCCTTGGTGTTGTTGCCCACGCGCGAGCTGGCCGACCAGGTGGCACAGCAGGTCAAGCTCTACGCCAAGTACACCAACATCCGCAGTGCCGTGGTGTTTGGCGGCATGGACATGAAGCCCCAGACACTTGAGCTCAAGCGCGGTGTTGAAGTCCTGGTGGCCACACCGGGTCGACTGTTGGACCATATTGAAGCCAAGAATGCGGTGCTGAACCAGGTCGAATACGTGGTGCTGGACGAGGCTGATCGCATGCTTGACATTGGCTTTCTGCCCGACCTGCAACGCATTCTGTCTTACTTGCCCAAGACCCGAACGACGTTGCTGTTCAGCGCCACCTTCTCGCCTGAGATCAAACGGCTGGCCAGCAGCTACCTGCAAAATCCGATCACCATTGAAGTGGCGCGTCCCAATGCGACGGCCTCCACGGTCGAACAGCATTTTTACAGCGTGCCGGAAGACGAAAAGCGCCACGCCTTGCACCAGATTCTCAAGACCCGCGGCATGAAGCAGGCCTTTGTGTTTGTGAACAGCAAGCTGGGCTGCGCCCGCCTGGCCCGTTCGCTGGAACGCGAAGGTCTCAAGACCACAGCCCTACACGGCGACAAGAGCCAGGACGAACGACTCAAAGCGTTGGAAGCCTTCAAAAAGGGCGAGGTGGATTTGCTGGTGTGTACCGATGTGGCCGCCCGCGGCCTGGACATCAAGGATGTGCCGGCGGTGTTCAACTTCGACATCCCCTTCAACGCCGAAGACTATATTCACCGCATTGGCCGCACCGGTCGTGCTGGCGCTGCCGGCTTGGCGGTGAGCTTTGTCGGTGGCAACAATGATGCCCGCTTGGTGGGCGACATCGAAAAACTGATCAAGACCAAGATCGAACTGGAAGCGGTGGAGTTTGACGAAGACGTCCCTGATATCCGCAAGCAGGGACGTATCAACGATGGCCGTCGCATGTATTCCCATGAAGGGGAAAGCGGTGGCGACAGTGTTCGCAGCAGTGGCCGGGGTGGACGCAGCGAAGGCCGCGGTTCGCAGGACGAGAACTATTCCAGCCGGCCATCACGGGCACCGCGCAGCGATTTTGCCCGGGTGCCCAAAGCGCCGCGCGATCCGTTTTTCGACAAACCCTATGAACCGGCGGCAGTGAGTGAAGTGGCAACCCCTTCGTGGGAAGCCAGTGGACGTCCGGCCACACGCAGCATTTCGGCCAATATCAAACCCAAGGTCAAAGTCGCCGCTTTGTTCAAGTCGTCCTGATCAGGATGGGCCGGGCTGCTGTGCGGGTTCACACCGTACTTGTACCAGTGTCTGGCTGTCATTCTGCAGGTTGAACTGCAGCGCGCTCAGGTAACCACCCCAGACACAACCGGTATCCAGTGATAACAGGTCACTGCGCTCCAGCCAGCCCAGTGTGGACCAGTGGCCAAACGCCACGGTAGTGTTTGCCGTGCGGCGGCCCGGCACCTCAAACCACGGCATATATCCATCTGGCGCGCCGGCTGCGCCTTCTTTGGTATCAAATTCCATGGCGCCATCGGCAGTGCAAAAGCGCAGACGTGTCAGCGCATTGACGATAACGCGCAGACGGTCCATGCCAGTCAGGGTGTCGCACCATTGGTTGGGTGCATTGCCATACATGGACCGGAAGAATGCGGCTGCCTGATCACTTTGCAAGGCCGCTTCGACCTCTTCTGCCAAGGCCAGGGTTTGTGGTGCACTCCACTGCGGCAATACGCCGGCATGCACCATGAGCAGCGGCTTGTCGGCGGTTTGCAACAACAGCGCCATTTTTTGATGGCTTAGCCAGTTCAGCATGGCGATACGGTCTGGCGCCTGCAATATGGCATCCAGCGTATCTTTGCGATGTGGCTTGCGCACACCCTGAGTAACCGCCAGCAGGTTCAGGTCGTGGTTGCCGAGCAAGCAGTGGGCTGCATGGCCATAGCCCATCAAACGCCGCAGCACGGCGCTGGAGTCGGGGCCGCGATTAACCAGGTCACCCAGCAGGTACAGGGTGTCGCGGCTGGGTGAAAAATCGATGGTATCCAGCAAACGCTGCAGAGCACTGTCGCAGCCCTGCACGTCACCAATCATGTAAAGTGCCATGTCTTCATTCTCGCTTGGGTTTCATGGAATTTCTTTTGATCGTGCTGCTCACGCTGCTCAATGGCGCCTTTGCCATGTCCGAGTTGGCGCTGACGGCAAGCCGCAAGGTGCGCTTGCAGGCCATGGCCGACACGGGTGACAAGGGCGCCCTGGCCGCGCAGGCCCTGCTGGAAAATCCCACGCAGTTTCTTTCTGCCGTTCAGGTGGGCGTGACGTCCATTGGCATGCTAAACGGCATTGTGGGTGAGGCAGCGTTCAGTGACGGGGTGGCACATTGGTTGCAGTCGGTGTTGCCCATTTCCCAGCGCGCATCCGAAATCTCTGCCACGGCCTTGGTGGTGACCATCATCACCTTTATCACCATTTTGTTTGGTGAACTGGTGCCCAAGCGCATTGGCCAGTTGTACCCAGAGCCGGTGGCACGGGTTCTGTCCCGCCCCATGACCTGGTTTGCCAGCGGCGCGAAGCCATTCGTGCGCCTGCTGTCGATGTGCACGCATGGGATGCTCCGATTGATGCGTATTGATGCCACAGATAACCGGGTTGTGACCGAAGCCGAAATTTCCGCCAGCCTGGAGGAGGGTGTCGACGCTGGAATCATCGAACAGCACGAACACCAGATGGTGCGCAATGTGTTTGATCTGGATGACCGCACACTGACATCCATCATGCTGCCGCGGTCGGACATCGAATGGATGGATGCCAATGCTACCGTAGCTGAATGCCTGGCACAGGCCAGCTTGGGCGGTAACAAGGGTGCGCATTCCTGGTACCCCGTGTGTCGCGGCTCGCTGGACCGCGTCGTGGGCAAGATCAGCGTGGCCCGGCTACTGGAGTTGGGGCCAAACCACCCAGGCCATATTGAAGACATTGCAGAGCCCGCCCCGTTTGTGCCGGAAACACTCAGTGGCATGGAGCTGATCGAGCAGTTCCGCACCACGTCAGCCCGCATGGTGTTTGTGGTGGATGAGTACGGTGTCGTCCAAGGCCTGCTCACCCCACACGACCTGCTGGAAGCCATTACGGGTGAATTGAAACCCGACGCGCAGACACAGGCATGGGCGGAGCAGCACAGTGATGGAACATGGCTGCTTGATGGTCTGATGCCGGTAGGAGAGCTGAAGGCCCGGTTGGATATCGACGAATTGCCCCAGGAATACCGTGGCCGCTATAACACGCTAGCTGGCCTCCTGATGGCCGTTACGGGTGATCTGCCGGCCGTTGGCGCGCGCATTGACTGCGCGCAATGGCAGTTTGAAGTGACAGAGTTGGAAGGTAAGCGCATTGATAAAGTGCTTGCCCGGCCTGTTATAGACGCCCAGTGATTCGGTAGGCCACGATGCCCAAAAGCTCGTGCAGGGCCAACTGCCAGTTGCGTGCGCCGTCCTTGATTGAGTAGGTGGTCCATGGCGTTGCCAGCCCGGTGCGAAAGTCCACCGGATAGGCCGCGACATTCCAGCCAGCCTTGGCAAAGGTGGCCATGGCCCGTGGCATGTGCCAGGCTGATGTGACCAACAACCAGCGTTGGCTGATGTCCACGCCCGGCAATTGCGCGGTGAGCAAGGCGTTTTCATACGTAGTGCGGGAGGCAGACTCGTACTTTATGCGTTGGGCCGGTACTCCCATCTGGTTGAAGAAAACCTCGGCACGCTGCGCCTCGCTGGGCCCTCTGCTCAACCAATCGCCTTCTCCACCGGTGAAGAGCAATCGAAGGTGGGGGTACTGACGCATCAGGGCCACTGGTGCCGTCATGCGTTCACCGGCGTCATTGAGCAGGGGCTGTGCATGGTCTTTGGCGACGTAGCCAGGCTCGCTGGAACCACCCAGCACTACCATGCCGGTATAGCCGCGTAAATCCACGTCGGGCATCACTTCTGCGTAATGACTTTCCAGATTGCGGATCAACAACTCTGGCAGTGGCAACCAACCCATGAACAGCAGTAATCCCAACGCCAAGGCCACGAGCTTTCGGCCAAAAGCCGGTTTGTGTGGCACCAGCAAACTGACTAGCAACAGCGTGGCTATCCAGGCCAGTGGCTGTGTCAGCAGAACGAACAGTTTGGCAGCAAGGAACAAGGTAATGCGGCGTGCAGCCAAGAATAAAGGAGCTCGATGGTACGGGATAATTTCAATGCCTCGGGTTAACCCTTAGTGGATGTCCACACTTGAGATTGTGATCTGTTCGATTACGCTTCAAGCTCGTCAGATCAACTACCAATGGAACACACACCATGAAACTTCGCAGCATTGTCCTGGGCCTGGCTATTGGCTCGTTTTCGCTTCTGTCGATGGCGCAGCAGCCCATCATCATCAAGTTCAGCCACGTGGTCGCCAATGACACGCCCAAGGGGCATGCGGCGGAGTACTTCAAGAAAAAAGCCGAGGAACTCACCAAGGGCCGTGTGAAGGTCGAGGTGTATGCCAACAGCACGCTCTACAAAGACAAGGAAGAGATGGAGGCACTGCAAATTGGTGCAGTGCAGATGCTGGCACCCTCCCTGGCCAAATTTGGCCCCTTGGGTGTGAAAGAGTTTGAGGTGTTTGACCTGCCCTACATTTTTGACAACTATGATGAGTTGCACAAAGTAACCCAGGGCCCCGTGGGCCGTATGCTGCTGGACAAGCTCGATGCCAAGGGCGTCAAGGGCCTCGCCTATTGGGACAACGGCTTCAAATCCTTCTCGGCCAACAAGGACATCAAGACTCCGGCAGACCTCAAGGGCCTGAAGATGCGCATCCAGTCTTCCAAGGTGCTGGAAGCGCAAATGCGTGCCCTGGGCGCCTTGCCGCAGGTGCTGGCGTTCTCCGAGGTCTACCAGGCCCTGCAAACAGGTGTGGTGGACGGAACCGAGAACCCGATTTCCAACCTCTACACCCAGAAAATGCATGAGGTGCAAAAGCATTTGATACTCACCGAGCACGGCTATCTGGGCTACGCTGTGATTACCAACAAGAAATTCTGGGATGGTTTGCCAGCCGATATCCGTAAGCAACTGGAAGACGCCATGGAGCAGGCAACCCGCTATGCCAACCAGATTGCCAAGCAGGAAAACGACAATGCATTGGAAGCCGTCAAAAAATCCGGCAAGACCCAGGTCTATGTACCCACTGTGGCTGAGCGTGCAGCCTTCAAAAAGGCTACAGCCAAAGTCCATACCGAGATGGAGTCGCGTATCGGCAAGGATCTGATCCACAGCATCTACAAGGAAACCGGGTACAACCCCGCCAAGTAGCAAGCGCAGCTAAGGCTCGGTCTGGCAACCGAGCTTTTTTGTAGCTAACGGAACAACACCATGAAAATTCTCGATCACCTCGAGGAATGGATCATCACATTCCTCATGGGCGCGGCGACCCTGATCATCTTTGCGTCGGTCGTGCACCGCTACGCGTCGGGCATGGCCATTCCAGGCGTTCAGGACTGGCTGCTTGGCATCAACATGGGCTGGGCACAAGAGCTGTGCATCATCATGTTCGTTTGGATGGCAAAATTTGGCGCCGCCTATGGTGTGCGTACTGGCATCCACGTGGGAGTGGATGTGCTGATCAACCGCATGGGCGATGCGTGGCGGGCAAAGTTCGTGGTGTTCGGTCTGCTGGCAGGCGCCCTGTTCACGGGTATTGTGGGCACGCTTGGTTTGCGCTTTGTCTGGGAAAACGGCATGCACCATGCGTTTCTATCTACCTTCGGCATGGCACTGGGTGACGTGTTTGAGGGACCGACAACCCCAGACCTGGAATGGCCGACCTGGATCGTGTATTCCGTCATCCCTTTGGGCTCCTACCTGATGTGTTTCCGTTTTCTGCAGGTCACCGTCGCGTTTTTGCGCACGGGTGAATTGCCACACCATGACCACGGTCATGTGGACGGTCTTGAAGAAGACGAACCGCTGGCACCGGGCAAGGACGATGCGATCTACCGCATGGACGACAACCTGCATCCCCATGGTCTGGATAAAGCCGACGAAGCCCCACGCAAAGGGGATACGAAATGAACGCATTCATCATTCTGACCCTGCTGGTGGTGCTCATGCTCACCGGCATGCCCATCTCCATTTCGCTGGGCTTGACCGTACTGTCCTTCCTGTTTTTTATGACCGAGGTGCCAATTGAATCGGTCGCACTCAAGCTGTTCACGGGAATCGAGAAGTTCGAGATCATGGCGATTCCGTTCTTTATTCTGGCGGGCAACTTCCTCACCCACGGTGGGGTGGCCAGACGCATGATCGCGTTTGCCACCTCCATGGTGGGCCACTGGCATGGTGGCCTGGGTTTGGGTGGTGTGCTGGCTTGCGCCCTGTTTGCGGCTGTGTCGGGTTCCAGCCCAGCCACCGTGGTTGCCATTGGCTCCATCCTGATGCCCGCCATGGTCAAGGCCGGTTTTCCCAAGGCGTTTGGCGCTGGAGTGATCACCACGTCGGGTGCGCTGGGTATCCTGATTCCACCGTCCATCGTGATGGTGATGTATTCGGTATCCACCAACACCTCGGTAGGGGCCTTGTTTATGGCCGGTGTGGTGCCTGGTGCCGTTCTTGCCTTCTTGCTGGGCCTGACCACCTGGTACCGCGCCAAGAAGAATAACTACCCATGCCAACCCAAGGCAACATGGGCACAGCGTTGGGTGGCGTTCCGCAAGGCCATCTGGGGACTGCTGCTGATCGTGGTGGTGATGGGCGGAATCTACACCGGCATATTCACACCCACCGAGGCTGCTGCCATGAGCGCGGTGTATGCGTTCTTTGTAGCGGTATTTGTGTACAAGGACATGGGCCTGAAGGATGTACCCCGCGTGTTGCTCTCCAGTGCCAACATGAGCGCGATGCTGCTGTACATCATTACCAATGCGGTGCTGTTTTCGTTTCTGCTGACGCACGAAAACATTCCGCAACAACTGGCCGACAATATGATCGGCACTGGTGTGGGCGTGATTGGTTTCCTGCTGATCTCAAACGTGTTGCTGCTGGTGGCGGGCAACTTTATGGAACCGTCCAGTATTGTGCTGATTCTGGCACCCATCCTGTTCCCCATCGCCATGAAGCTGGGCATTGATCCGGTGCACTTTGGCATCATCATGGTGGTCAATATGGAAGTGGGTATGTGCCATCCGCCTGTGGGCTTGAACCTGTACGTGGCCTCTGGCATTACCAAGATGGGTATTACCGAGTTGACAGTGGCCGTTTGGCCCTGGCTGCTCACGATGTTGGGCTTCTTGTTGCTGGTAACCTACTGGGCTCCCCTGTCCCTGTGGTTGCCGCGCATGATGGGCATGCTGAGCTAACCGGACGGTTGCCCTGACTAACAAACCCTGCTGCCACCTGGCTAGCAGGGTTTTTCATTTGGGGCCGGAGCATTCTTGGCGTGAAACACCGCAAAGGCTGACCGCCTTTTTTGCAGGCAGAACCACCGGGCATACCCGGTGTTCAAAGGCTGGGTTGCACTCTTTGAGATGCTGCCCATCCGAAGAATATGGTAACGCTGGCTACGATTGTCCACTTCTTGCGAACCTTGCCCGGTGACGAATGGCTGCGTGCCGGCTGCAATGGTCCGTGCCTTCTGTGTAGGCGTATCGGTCCATCAGGCTTTCTTCGTGTGCACTACGTAACACTTCCGCTTTGTGTTCGGCATCGCACAGAGATAGCTGTCCAAAACTGCCATATTCCAACCGGTCATGGGCCGATTCGCGGAATCGATACGCAAGACCCACAAACGACGTCATTAAGTCCAAGGAGTTATTCATGTATACGATAAATCAGCGGGCATTTGGCCTACTTCGGATCTGCGCGATTTCGCTGGTCGGCTGTGCAACGGTTCAAATGGCAAATGCAACGGACTCGTCAGCAGGACGGGATCGCTATCGACAAGAAATGGCGGCATGTGACAGTCCTACAGTGGGTTCAAACCGTGCGAACTGTCGTCGTGAGGCAGAAAATGCGTATGCCGAATTCAAGCGTGGGCACCTGGTGAACGAGCGCAATATGAGCGAGTATCAAATCAATGCGCTGCGACGTTGTGCAGTCCACAAAGGAGACGACAGGCAAGACTGCGAAGCCCGCATCCGTGGTGACGCGAATATAGATGGAAGCGTTGAATCGGGTGGAATTCTGCGCGAGTCGGTTCGAATCGTTCCGACAAAATGAGACTAGAAATCACTGCATCGGTATCCGAGGATGTAAGATCTATCGTGCAATCGTTCCTTTGACAGAAAATTCACTGATACGTCGTGAGTCACCGTGAAAGTACAGGACGTCAACGTTCTGTTATCGCTCAATCATAGCCTTGGGCTACGACACAAAGCGTAGCTGGTTCGGGTGGAGTCGTGCATACTTTGGTAATCACTTGCACGACTGCTGCGTTCAACCCAGCAGCCTAGAGCCCACCCATGATCACCTTCTACAACCACCTTCACGCCCAGCACCAAGGCAAGGTCGAAATGTTTCGCGGTGCTTTGGTGCCATGCTACGAGGTTCCGGCCCGCGCTGACCATGTGCTGGCCGAGCTGCAGCGGCGCAAACTGGGCACCGTACAGCACCCCAACGCATTTGACGACGCGCTGCTGGAGCGTATCCACAGCCGGCGTTACCTCCAATTTTTGGCCACTGCCTGGGACCAGTGGGTGGCGCTGGACCCGGCCAATGCGGGCACAGACATTCTGCCCTCGGTCTGGCCCACACGCACCTTTCGCACCGATATCGAGCCCGACAACTTTTCCGCCAAGATGGGTTTGTATTCGTTTGATGCGGGCACGCCTTTTACAGCGGGAACCTGGGTGGCGGCGCGTGCCGGGGCGCATTGCGCGCTGAGTGCGGCGCAGGCCATGCTGGCGGGTGACCGCGCCGCGTTTGCACTAAGCCGCCCACCCGGCCACCATGCGGGTGCCGACTTTTTTGGTGGCTATTGTTTTTTGAACAACGCTGCATTGGCCGCACAGTATCTGCGCGATGCGGGTATGGAGCGGGTCGCGGTGCTGGACATTGACTACCACCACGGCAACGGCACGCAGGCTTGTTTTTATGACCGCCCAGACGTGTTCTTTGCCAGCATCCATGGCGACCCACGCACCGAATACCCGTTTTTTTTGGGTCACGCGGACGAGACGGGTGTTGGCGCGGGCAAGGGCTTCAACCTGAACCTGCCGCTGCCGCGTGGCACCGGCTACCCCGCCTGGGCGGCTGCGCTGGACACGGCGCTGGCACGCATCCAGCAGTTTGGTGCCCAGGCCTTGGTGGTGTCGATGGGTATGGACACCTTTGTGGGCGACCCCATCTCCGGCTTCACACTGCACAGTGACGATTACCTGCGCGTGGGCGAGCGTCTGCGAGCCTGTGGTCTGCCCACGGTGCTGGTGTTTGAAGGCGGCTACGCGGTGCAAGAGGTCGGCGTGAACGCGGTGAACGTGCTGCAGGCCTTTGCAGACGTTTGAGACGATTGGGCCGC
>Ga0209476_10003375_pt1 | contig 10565 bp, 1 predicted proteins | sample KloWWTrecipitate_FD_187179 | JGI IMG/M metagenome (GOLD analysis project Ga0209476, IMG submission 187179) | Active sludge microbial communities from Klosterneuburg, Austria, studying microevolution and ecology of nitrifiers - Klosterneuburg... | ecosystem: Engineered > WWTP > Aerobic digester >...
CGGCACCGAGCATCTGCTGGTGGGGCTGGTGCATGAGGATCGCGGCCTGGCATCGCGCGTGCTCCGGGACATGGGCGTGAGCTTCGTCCAGGTGCGCCGGGTGGTGGAGGAAGCGTCCCGGCGCGCTGGCGATGTGCAGCGCAAGGGGAGCATGGAGGGTCTGTCGCCCCGCACCAAGCGGGTGATCGAGAGCGCCGTCGATGAGGCGCGCAAGATGAACCATCAGTACATCGGTACCGAGCATCTGCTCCTGGGTCTGATCCGGGAAGGCAGCGGCCCGGCCATCGATGTGCTCAAGGAGATGGGTATCGACCCGGACCTGCTGCGCACGCAGACCACGCGGGCCATCATGCAGGCGCCCGTCCGGCCGCGCGCCGAGCGTAAGAAGGCGGGGCAGACGCCGCTGATGGACCAGCTGGGCGTGGACCTGACCACCAAGGCGGAAGAGCAGAAGCTGGATCCGGTCATCGGCCGCGGCACGGAGATCGAGCGGCTGATCCAGATCCTGTCACGGCGCACGAAGAACAACCCGGCGTTGATCGGCGAGCCGGGGGTGGGCAAGACGGCCATCGTCGAGGGCCTGGCGCGTCGCATCGCCGAGGGTGATGTTCCCGCCCAGCTGCGCGACAAGCGGGTCTTCATGCTGGATGTGGGCAGCCTGGTGGCGGGTACCATCTACCGCGGCCAGTTCGAGGAGCGGATGAAGCGGGTCCTGGACGAGATCAAGGAAACCGACAGCATCCTCTTCATCGACGAGCTGCACATGCTGGTGGGCGCCGGTTCCGCGGGCTCCAGCGTGGATGCCGCCAACCTGCTCAAGCCGTCCCTGGCGCGGGGCGAACTGCAATGCATCGGCGCGACCACGCTCGACGAGTATCGCCGCTACATCGAGAGCGATGCGGCCCTGGAGCGCCGATTCCAGCCCATCTACGTGGACGAGCCCTCGGTCGAGGACACGATCAAGATCCTGCATGGCCTCCGCAGCCGCTACGAGGAACACCATCGGCTGACCATCAGCGACGAGGCCCTGGATGCCGCGGCGCACCTGGCCGCCCGCTACATCTCCGACCGCCACCTGCCGGACAAGGCCATCGATCTGGTGGATGAGGCGGCCAGCCGGGTGCGGATGTACAAGGTGCCCTCCGCGCCGGGCTTTGCCGGTCTCCTGGACCGTTTGAAGGAGGCGCGGGCGGGCAAGGAGGCGGCCTTCCGCGAGGAGCGCTTTGACGACGCCGTGCGTCTGCGCGAAGAAGAGCGGCGCTTGCAGGAAGACCTGGACCAGTTGCGGGAGGAGAACCCCACCGGCCTGACGGTCACCGACGCGGATATCGCCGAGGTGGTGGCCATGTGGACGGGCGTGCCGGTGGTGCGCATCGCCGGCGAGGAGGGCGAGCGGCTGCTGCAGATGGAGCAGGCCCTGCATCAGCGCATCGTCAGCCAGGACCAGGCCATCGAGACCATCTCCAAGGCCGTGCGGCGCGCCCGGGCCGGGCTCAAGGACCCGCGGCGCCCCATCGGCGTCTACATCTTCCTGGGCCCTACGGGCGTGGGCAAGACCGAGCTGGCGCGGGCTCTGGCGGACTTCATGTTCGGCTCTGAGGACGCCCTCCTGCAGATCGACATGTCGGAGTTCATGGAACGCCATTCGGCCAGCCGCCTGGTAGGCGCTCCGCCCGGCTACGTGGGCTATTACGAGGGCGGCCAGCTGACGGAGGCCGTTCGCCGTCGGCCCTACCAGGTCATCCTCCTGGACGAGATCGAGAAGGCCCATCCGGAGGTCTTCAACATGATGCTGCAGATCATGGAGGACGGGCACCTGACGGACGCCAAGGGCCGCAAGGTGGACTTCCGCAACACGATCATCATCATGACCTCCAACGTGGGCGCGCAGTTGCTGACGAAGCAGCAGGCCCTGGGCTTCAACGTGGCCAAGGACGAGGCGGAACGCGTCGCCGGTGACTACGATGCCATGAGCGACAAGGTGCAGCAGGAGCTCAAGCGCCTGTTCAAGCCGGAGTTCCTCAACCGGGTGGACAAGGTCCTGGTCTTCCGCCCCTTGACCCGCCCGGACCTGCGCCAGATCGTCGACATCCAGCTGGAGCGCCTCAGCCCGCGGCTGGCGGAGCATGATCTGAAGCTCGAGACCACGGACGCGGCGCGAGACCTCATCCTGGACCGGGGCTATGACCCGGAATACGGCGCCAGACCCTTGCGCCGGGCCATCGTCGACCTGATCGAGGACCCGCTCAGCGAAAAGCTGCTCAGCGGGGAGATCAAGGCCGGCGACTCGGTGGTCCTGGATGTGGTGGACGGGCAGCTGGTGTTCCGGGCGCTGGAGTTGGCCTGAGGGCATAGTCCGCCTCGCTCCTGGTACGACACATCCAAGAAGCGTGAGGCTAGCGGCGGCATGACCTCGCGGCCAATGAAGGATTCGAGACCCGGCACACCCACCGGCTACGCTCAAAGCCCTTTGTTGTGCGATACCAGCCCTTGCGCTGCGCACCCAACGGCCTACAATCCGGGCATCATGCTCGCCGTTGGTTGTCGACAGGATGTGTTTCATGCGCCGGAGCCTGGAAGCCCTTCGTTCGCGTCCCTTGATCCTGGCAGTTTGCCTGGTCGCCGCGCTGTTGGCCGGCTGCACGACGCGGGGAGCCTTATCGCCGACAGCGAACTCCGGTGCGCCGGAGAACACCGGCCCGGCCGCGGGCGGCGCGACGACAGATCCTGGCACGGTCGCGTCTGAAGCCACGCCGGCGCCTGTCGGCCTGACCATCCTGCGTCGTCCGGACGGGCCCATGGATCCACTGCGCCCTTCCCTGCAACTGCGTTTCAGCGCGCCCATGCTGAACCAGGTCCCGCTGACCGGCATGACCGTCTGGCCACGGGAGCCGATCTCCATCACCTGGCTGACCACCCAGAGACTCGCCCTGCAGCCGGCGCGCGACCTGGCGCCCGGCGAGCGGCTGGAGGTCGCCCTGCGGGATGTGCCGGCGCAGTCCGGCGCGCGCTACGTCGGTCCCTATACGCTGACCTTGGAGGCGCCGCCGCTGGTCACCCTGCGCTGGTCGCCCGCCGGCACCTTGCGGCCCCCGGCGCTTCTGGGCCTGCGCGTGAACCATGACCTGCCCCTGCAAGACCTGATCGACGCCCTCCGTCTGGATCCGCCGGTAGCGGGGGTCTGGCGGCAGGGCGGCGATGCGCGGCTGCTGGTGTTCGAGCCTGACGAGGACTGGCCGGAAGACAGCAGCTTCAGCCTGACCTTGCGCCAACCGGTCAGCGACCGCGCCGGTCGGCGCCTGGCCTTGGAGCCGGCGTTGCGCTTCAGGACGCGGCGGGCGGTCCAGGCGGACATCTCCGGCGGCGCTGACCGGGCCTCGGTCATCGACCCCCTGATCCTGCGCTTCGATCATGCGGTGGACGAGGCGAGCCTGCGGTCGGAGTTCAGCATCGCGCCGGTGGTTCCCGGCAGCATCAGCTGGGACGGGAACACGGCGCAGTTCACGCCCGAGCGGGGCGCCTTTGCCGCTGACACCGCTTACACCCTGCGCTTGGGAACGGCGCTGCAAGACCGAGATGGGCGGCCCCTGTTGCGGACGCCCTTCAGCTACGGATTCCGGACCGCCGTGGCCCGTGAGCTGGTCACCTTCGGCCAGGGCGCGGCCATGCAGGTGCTGGACGCCTCTGGCCCACGGACCATCGATGTCACCAACGGGGAGATGCCGCGGGCATCGCGGCTGATCGTTGCCGCCCGGGCGGAGGCCATGGCGCCGGCTGACCTCGTCCGCTTGGACCCCGCCGCCACGGTGGCGCCGCGACGCGACGCCGAGCCGACCGCTGCCCCGGCGATCCGCTTGCCGCTCGGCCGGCCGGCCGCGTCCTGGGATGCGCCATTGGCCTTTCCCAACGACAGCTGGACGCCCGGTCGACAACCCTTGCGGCTGCCCGCGGACCTGGCGCCCGGGGCCTACCGCGTCGTTCTGGAGGCCGGCGGGTCCCGCTCATCCATCGTCGCCCTCCTGACCACCCAGCGTCTGGTGGCCAAGCTGGCCGCCGCCCAGCTGCTGGTCTGGGCCACGGACGCCACGGGCCGGCCGGCGGCGGACCTGCCCCTGACGGTCTATGGGGCGGCCGGCAAGGTGCTGGCCCAAGGCAGCACGGATGCCCTGGGGCTCATGGAGGCCCGACTGCCGGACGGTGAACCGCCGGTCTGGGTGCTGGGCGGAGGGGAGGGACGCTTCGCCGCCATCGGGCTGGGCGAGGCCTGGCGATCGGGGACGCGGAGCCGGCCGGACGGCTTCGGCGACCGGGCGGAAACAGCCGCCGCACCGGGCTATCGCGGGCACCTCTACACCGACCGGCCGATCTATCGCCCCGGGCAGACGGTGCATTTCAAAGGAATCCTGCGTAAGGACGAGGACGGCGAGCTGATTCTGCCCGCCTCGTCGCTGACGGTGACCGTGCGCCTGAAGGACCCGCGCGGCAACCAGCTGCAGGTGTGGACCCTCAGGCCCAGCGGCTTCGGCACGGTGGCCGGCGAGCTGCCGATCGCCGCAGGCGCGCCCTTGGGCGAGTACCGCTTCAGCCTGGAGCTGGATGGCGAGATCGGCGCCGTCAACGTCCTGGTGGAGGATTACGCCGCGCCGGAACTGGAGCTGCAGGCCGCGGCCGGGACCTATCTGCCGGACGCCGCCCTGCCGATCAGCGGCACGGTGGGCTATCGCTTCGGCCAGATGGCCGTTGGGGCGGAGGTCTCGATTCGACCGCTGCTCTGGGACGCGGCGGCAGCAGATGACGGGTCCCCTTCGTCACCGGCGACCGGCCGCTGGCTAGACCTGAACCAGGCGCCGCTCCGGGCGCGCGCCGACGCGGAGGGGCGCTTCCAGGCCCTGGTGGATCCGGCGCGGCTGGCGACTTGGGTCCAGGCGTCCGGGGAGACCTCCGGCGACAGCTGGGGGGGAGACCGTCGGGACAGCCCGAGGCTAGGTCTGGAGATGACGGCCGACGATGGCGGCGGACCGCCGGTCAGCCGCCTGGTCGAGGTCGCCCTGCCCCCCGGCGATCGGACGAGCGGATTCCAGGGTCCAGCGGCGCCGAGCGGCGGCGACAGCCTCCTGCGCCTCACGCCCGACAAGGCGCGCTACCAGCCGGGGGACACGGCGCGGCTGCTGGTGCTGACGCCCTTGAGCGGACCGGCGCTGCTCACGGTGGAGCGCGGTCGGGTGAGATCCCGCAGCATCGTGGATCTGCAGGCCCCATGGACGGAGTTGCCCCTGCCCCTCGCGGCGCAGGATGCTCCCAATGTCTTCGTCAGTCTGCAGGCCTGGTGGCCGGACGCGGTCGCGGCCGAGGACGCCTACCGTTGGTCCTCGATGAGCCGGGCGGACGGCCGCCTGGCTCTGGCCACGGCGGAGCTGGCGGTTGACGTGACCGGCAAAGCACTGCAGGTCACGGTCCAGCCGGATCGGGCCGATCATGCGCCGGGCGACGCGCTGGAGCTGGCCATCGAAGTGCGGGATGCCGCCGGCCAAGGCTTGCCTGCCGAATGCTCCGTCGCCATCGTCGATGAAGCGGTCCTGGCCCTGCGAGATTCGCCCCCATCGTCCTTGTTCGACGCCCTGCACGGCCGGCGCGCGCATACGGTGCTGACCCGCGACGCGTTCGCCCCCCGCCGCCTCCTGGCGGATTTCGGCGGGGGCGGCGGGGGTGGGGGCGGGGATGGGGCGGCGGCCGGGGCGGACCCGCGCCAGGACTTCCAGGACACGGCCCTGTGGCGGGCCGCCGTGGTGACCGATGCCCAGGGCCGGGCCACGGTGAAGCTGACCTTGCCGGACAACCTCACCCGTTGGCGGGTCGTGGTGGTCGCTGTGACGGCGGGCGACCAGCTGGGCCAGGGCCAGGCGACGGTCGTCGCCGGACGGGATCTGGCCCTGCAGGCTTTGTGGCCGCGCTTCCTGGTGCAGGGCGACCAGGTGGCCCTGGGGGCGATGGTCCAGAACCGGGCCGACGTCGCGCAGGACGTCACGGTGGCGCTGCGGTCCCAGGGGCTGCAGCTCAGCGATCCGTTGACCCAGACCCTGTCCGTGCCCCCTCGCGGCCGGGCCATGGTCAGCTGGCAGGCCAAGGCCGGCGATCCGGGGCAGGCGCGGCTGACCCTCAGGGCGACCTCCGCCCTGGCGGCGGATGCCCTGCGGCGGGAGATCCCGGTGCGCGCCCTGGCGGTGCCGGACCAGAGCATCACCGTCGGCGAGCTGGCCAGGTCCGCGGAGCAGACGGTGGTCTTGCCCGTGGACGCGGTGGCCGGCCAGGTGACGGTGCGCCTGGAGCGCAACCTGGGCGGGGCCCTGCTCCGCGGCCTGGAGCAGCTGACCGGATTCCCCTATGGCTGCGTGGAGCAGACCATGAGCAAGGCCCTGCCCAACGCCGTGGTCGCTCGCGCTCACAGCCGCTTGGGCCTGGGCCAAGCGGGGCTGCCGGAGCGCCTGAGCGCGCCGATCACGGCCGGCCTGCAGCGGCTGTACGGCTTCCAGAACGAGGATGGCGGTTGGGGCTGGTGGGCGGATGACGGCAGCGACGATTCGCAGACGGCCTGGGTGGTCTTCGGACTGGGTCTAACCAGCGAGGCAGGCTTCGCGGTGGACGATGCTGTCGTCGCGCGGGGTGCAGAGCGCCTGACCCAGCGTCTGGCGGCCATGGATGCGCGGCTGCGCGCGTTCGCGCTCTATGCCCTGGCTCTGGTGAAGCGCGGGGATGAGGCGGCGGCCCTCAAGCTGGCTGCGTCGCCGGAGCCGCTCGACGCCTTCGCCCAGGCGGCGTTGGCCCTGGCCTTGCAGCGGCAAGGCCGCAATACGGAGGCCGAGGTCCTGGTGGACCGCCTGTTGGCCCAGATCGAGGCCAAGGACGATCAGGCCTGGTGGCCCTTGGCCAAGGGCGGCGGCCAGCCACGGATGATGCCCTCGGCGGTGCGCGGCACGGCCTTGGGCCTGTCCGCGCTGCTGGCCATCCGACCAGAGGACGAGGCCGTGCCGCGCGTGGCGCGCTGGCTGATCAGCCAGCGCGGGGCGGGCGGCTGGGGCAGCACCCAGGAGTCGGCCTTCAGCATCATCGCCCTGACGGACTACCTGGCGACCCGCCCGGAGCACGCCGCGCTCGCGCGCTACGAACTGCGCCTCGAAGACCGGGTGGTGGGGACGGGCCAGTTGGGACCGGGTGCTCTGACCGCCCAGGTGCAGCTGTCTCTGGCAGACCTGCGCCGGGGCATCAACCGCCTGCGCCTCAGCCAGGATGGCACGGAGCCCATCCAGTTCAGCATCCAGCGCGAACTGAGCCTGGCGCGCTCGCCGGTGTCCGCCGCCGGCCCCATCTCAGTGACCCGTCGCTGGCAGCTTCCGGGCGGCAGTTCGGGGTTCGCGGCGGACCGGGGCGATCTGGTGGAAGTCCACCTGAGCTTGGAAACGCAGCAGCCGCTGGCCTACGTGCTGATCGAGGACGTCCTGCCGGCCGGCCTGGAGGCTGTGAACCCCCGACTGGCGACTGCCTCGCGGCTGGCGGCCTCCACCGCGGCCGGCGCCGCGGCGCCCGGGCCGACGGAGGGCGCGGTGGACCATGTGGAATTGCGCGCCGACCGGGTCAGTCTGTTCATCACCGATCTGCCCAAGGGACGCCGTGAGCTGGTCTACCTGGCCCGCGCCGCCCGCGCCGGCACCTTCTCCGCCCTGCCGGCCACCACGTCGGCGATGTATGACGCGGCCAGCTGGGGGCGATCAGCCAGCGCGGTGTTCACGGTGCGCTGACGGTGACGGTGGAAGCTGTTATTCCATGTCAGCCACTCGCTCAGTCCCCAACACCCGCCGCACCAACGCCCGGTCCTCCGCCCCGAAGCCTCCCAGCCGCACGAGCACCAGGGCGTAGACCCCCAGCGCCAGCGCTGTCGCTGGGATCGCGGGCAGGCCCAGGCCGCGCGCGCCCATCACCGTCAGCGCCGCCAGGGCCGTGGCCATCGCCGGGCGCCAGAGGAGGACCAGCAGCGGCGGGACGTCCAGGTCGCGCAATCCGCGGCTGAAGGGCAGCCATAGGATCAGTTCGGAGAGGATGGTGACCACTGCCGCGCCGACATAGGTGTAGGCCGGAATGGTGAGGCTCCCGAACTGATGGCCGGGGATCACCAGCCAGTTGGCCGTCAGGTTGAAGGCCGCGGCCAGCACGAAGCTCATCGTGATCCAGCGCTGGCGGCCCAGGGCGATGAGCACATATTGCGCCAGGCCGTTGGCGAAGCTCAGCGGTAGGAACCAGACCATGAGCTTGAGCGCGTTGGCGCCCTCCGGCAGGTACTGCGCCCCGGCCAGGAGGCCGATGAGCGGCTCCGCCAGGCTGCTCGTGGCCAGGCTGATGGGCAGGGCGGCCATCAGCAGCCAGCGAAGCGTGGTGGCATAGGCCCGCGCCAGGCCCGCCCGGTCGCCCGCGGCGCGGCGGCTGAGCAGCGGAAAGAGGGCCATGACGATGGACGGCGAGATGATGAGCAGGGCGTCGATCCACTTGTAGGCCGCCTGGTACCAGCCGACGATGGTGTCGCCGTCGCGCGGCAGCAGGCCCTGCAGCAGCAGCACGTCCATCTTGAAGAAGAGCGTCTGCAGCAGGCTGTTGAGCATGAGCGGCCAGCAGGCCGCCAGGATCAGCCCCAACCCCAGCCAGGCCCCGCGCCAGCGCGGCCGGATGCCCGCGCGCCGCCCCAGGGCGATGAAGACACCCAGGGTCACCAGGTTGCTGACGATGCTGGCGGCGGCCACGCCCGCGATGCCGTAGCCCGCCAGCAGCAGCGCCGCCCCCGCGGAGACGTTGACCAAGGTGGTGGCCAGGCTCACCAGGGCGGGCAGCACCAACTGCTCCCGGGCCTGGTAGATGCTGGAGAGGGCCGCGCTCAGCTGGCTGGGCAGCAGTCCCAGGGCCAGCAGGAGGATGGCCAGGCGCGTGTCCGCGCTCAAGCCGCCTGTCGGCGCCCCGGTCCTGAAGACGACATAAGCCCACAGCAGGCCGACCGCGCCCGTCCACAGCAGGAGCCGCAGGAAGAGGCTCTGGCCGAGGATGCGGTCCTGCTCCGCCGGCCGCTGCGCCGCTTCTCGCGTGGCCCAGACCGACAGGCCGAAGTTGGCCAGGATGTCCGTCAACCCGATGAGGGTCACGGCCACCGTGTAGCGGCCGGCCTCCGCCGGGCTGATCACCCGCAGCATCAGCATGGCGAAGCCGAACTGGATCAGCTTGCCCAGGAGATTGGCGGCGAAGGGCAGGACGCTGTTCTGCGCCGCGCGCCGCAGCTCATCGGTCTGGCCCAGTCGCAGGAAGCGCCCGCCAATGGCGTAGGCGGCGGCCAGGATGAAGAGCATGAGTCCCAGGAAGCTGCCGTAGATCCCGGCCTTGAACGACACCGGGCGGTAGGCCAGGCGCACCACCGAGTAGCCTGGTGGCACCGGCACCGCACGCAACATGCCGTCGGCGCGGTAGACGGGGACCTCCACCGTCTGGCGCAAGCCACCGGCGCCGGCTACCTCCACCGTCGCCTTCCAGCCCGGGAACCAGGCATCGCCCAGCACCAGGAAGCCGCCTGCCGGCGCGCCTTCCACCTCCACCTCCAGCTGGTCCGCCCGCTCCCGGTCGCGCCGGATGCGGGTGTTGACCTGCACCTGGCGGCCTGGGGGCAGATCCCGCCAGATCGACGGGTCGGGCCGCTCCTCCAACAACACGTCCACAGCGGGGTCCAGTTGATCCAAGGCGGCGAGCAGGTCTTCGCGCCGGTCGATCACCGTGGCGTTCTGCACCACCCAGGCCCGCGGCAGGGCGCCCAGGCGCTCGTAGATGCGCAGGGTGCTCCCAGGCGCCTGGTAGAGCTCTCGTAGCTGCGGATGGGCCAGTGGTTGGTCGCTGACGATGTAGCGCAGACCCAGGGCGGAGAGCAGCGGATGGCTGATGCCGGCGGCGGTGGTCAGGTTGCCCAGGCGGTTGTAGGCCAGCCAGCCGGCCTGGTCCTCGACGCGGCTCAAGCTCTCGGTGGTCCACACCGGCAGGATGGAGTCGTAGGCGCGCAGATCCGGCAGCTGGTAGCGCATCGCCGTGTTGGGCCACAGCAGGCGTCCCTCGCCGAAGGCCGTCACCCGCCCCCATTTGGCGGCAACCATGCCTTGGAGCTCGCGCACCAGGTCTGGGCGCAGGCCGGCAAGCGCCGGATCCGTCGCCGGGTTGAAGCCGTAGCCCACCAGACCCAGGTCCAGGCCTAGCAAGGCAACAAGCAGGCCGGTGGCCAGACGCGCGTGCCGGTCCGTCGCTCTGAGCTTGAGCGCCAGGAACAGGATCACCAGGCCGCCGGAGGTCAGAAACAGGAAGAGATGGTGCAGGTTGGCGTGCTGGTAGGCCGCCAGGGCGCCCAGGGACCCGAAACTGTCCAATGCCGCGTCGAGCGGACAGTGGCCGCCGGGGCAGCCCATGGCGGACATGAAGCCGCTCACCAGGCCCTCCCAGACGCCCGGCGCCAGCCGGACCACGGCCAGCAGCGTCAGGCCCAGGGCGCCCGAGAG
>Ga0209476_10003378_pt1 | contig 10562 bp, 9 predicted proteins | sample KloWWTrecipitate_FD_187179 | JGI IMG/M metagenome (GOLD analysis project Ga0209476, IMG submission 187179) | Active sludge microbial communities from Klosterneuburg, Austria, studying microevolution and ecology of nitrifiers - Klosterneuburg... | ecosystem: Engineered > WWTP > Aerobic digester >...
GGATTCGTAGATGACGGTGTCGCCGGGCTTGAGGACGCTGCCGATGGCCTCGCTGGCTTTGATGAGCGGGGTCAGGTCGGGGCGCTTGGCGGCGTCGATGGGGGTGGGCACGGTGACGATATAGACATTGCACTGGGCAATGTCGGCCAGTTGATGGGTGAAACTGAGCTGGGTGGCCTGGGCCAGCAATTCGGGTTCCACTTCCAGGGTGCTGTCGTGGCCGCGCCGCAGTTCTTCGATGCGGGCGGCGCGAATGTCGAAGCCCACGGTGGGGTAGCGTTTGCCGAATTCCACCGCCAGCGGCAGGCCGACGTAGCCAAGGCCGATCAGGGCGATGCGGGTGTTGGAAAGTGTGGTCATCGAAACGTTGATCCCGTGTTTGGCACGCTACCGCCCTACGGTTGCATCGGCATGTCCGTCGGGCCGTGGGGCATGGGTTGTGCGAGGCCGACCGCTTATGGCAACGGGGCAGGCTCTGCTTTTTGCAAACTTTCCTGCGGCAACAGCACGCGTTGCGCGCCGCCCAGCAGGTGCAGCAATACTTCGGCGCGCTGGTCGCCACGCATCTGCGCATACACGCCGCGCAATCCCGCCAAGGCACCGGCAATCACGGTCACCCCATCACCCGGTTGCGGGCGGGTGTCGGTGTGCACGATGACGCCTTGTGCATCGCTATCGCGGTGCAGGCAGTCGATCAGGCTTTGCGGCACGATGCCGGGCAGATTGGCAAACCGCACCAGGCCCAGCGCGCCACGCGTGGAACGTACTGCCGCCAGGCTTTGCAGCTCCGGGTTGGCGCGCAAAAACAGGTAGCGCGGAAACAGCGGCTCCACCACGCGCTGGCGGCGGCCGCCACGCAGCACGCTGTGCTGGATGCGCGGCAGCAGGCATTCAAACGCCTGCCGCTGCAAATGCTCCAGGGCCAGTGCTTCCGCACGCGGCTTGGTGTGCACGCAATACCAATGGGCGGATTCGCCGGGTTGCACGGCGGCCTGCGCGGTCATTCGGCGCTGCCCCCGTTGCGGGGACTGCCCTGCCCGGCTTCGGTGTCGAGTTCGGCTTGCAGGCGCTGGATTTCCAGATGCAGGCTGTCGTATTCGCGCAGCTTGCGCGCCAAAAAGGCACGGGTGAGCCGCGCCTTGGCGTCCAATCCATGCGGTGTCAGCAGATAGGCGTAACCCAGCTTGTTGGGGTTGCGGCCAAAATTGCCGGCCTTGACCCAGCCCTTGTCGATCAATGCACGCAAGGCATAGTTGAGACTGCCCAACGACACCCCGGTGCGGCGCGCCAAGTCCCGCTGGCTGGCCTGCGGGGTGTCGGCAAGCTGGCGCAGGATGGCGATGTCGAGTTCATCGGCAGGCGACGACATGCGGGCAGGTGTTCATCCAATGAACGGCAGCCGCCACCTTAGCCGCTGTGCCTGCAAAGCGCAACCGCTGACGCTGCCCGCTGGCGGCTTGCATCAGCCGGTGAACGCGGCCTGGCACCATGCCATCAGCGGGTTCCAGAACATCCCCAGCACCAGCAGGCCCAGTGCATTCACGCCGAATACGAGGCGCAGCAGGCGGTCATCACGCGGCAGCACGGGCTCACCGATGGGTTCATCGAAATACATCACCTTGATCACGCGCAGGTAGTAGAACGCGCCGATCACCGCGAACACCACGCCGACGATGGCCAACCACAGCAGGTCGCCATGGATGGCTGCACGCAGCACCGCCAGTTTGGCCCAGAAGCCGAGGAACGGCGGGATGCCGGCCAGCGAGGCCATCACGCACAGCACCATGCCGGCACTCCACGGGTCGCGTGCGTTCAGGCCCTTGAAGTCGTCGATGTTGTCGGCCTCGAACCCGCGGCGCGACAACAGCACGATCACGCCGAATGCGGCGGTGGCCATCAGCGCGTAGCTGATCGCGTAGAACATCGACGCGGCATAGCCTTCGGCGCCGCCACCGGCAAGGCCGAGGAACAAAAAGCCGACATGCGAGATGGTGGAATACGCCAGCATGCGCTTGAGGTTGGTCTGCATCAGCGCGATGACATTGCCCAGCACCAGCGAGAGCGCCGCCAGCACCGCCAACATCGGCTGCCACTGCGCGGCCAGCGGCGAAGCCCCGAAGCCCAGCAGGCGCACCACCATCGCAAACGCCGCCAGTTTGGGCGCGGAACCAATGAACAAGGTGATCGGTGTGGGTGCGCCGTGGTAGACGTCGGGCAGCCACATGTGGAACGGCGCTGCGCCAAACTTGAAGGCGATGCCGGCGATCATGAACACCACGCCGGTGAGCAGCAGCATGGGCTGCGCCACGCCGGGGGCGGCCTCGCGAATGGTGGCCAGATCCAGGCTGCCGGTGGCGCCATACACCAGCGACATGCCGTACAGCAGCAAGCCCGAGGCCAGCGCGCCCAGCACGAAATACTTCATTGCCGCTTCCGACGCCAACTTGCTGTCGCGGTCCACCGCTACCAGCGCATAGGAACTCAACGCCAGCAGCTCCAGGCCCAGATACACCATGATCAGGCTGCCGGCCGAGATCAACAGCATCATGCCGAGTACCGCAAACAGCACCAGCACCGACACTTCGCCCTTGTACAGGCCGCGATCGCGCAGGTACGGCCACACAAACAGCAAGGCCACTGCGGAAATCAGGCAGGTACTGATTTTCAGCACATCGGCCATGGTGTCGCGCACGAACATGTGGTTGAGCACGCTGGTGTCATCACCCACGCCCACGCCGCACGCAATCAAGCCGGCCACCAGCAACAGCGCCAGCACCGACAACACATGGGTGAACACGCGCTGGCTGTCCTTCAGGAACAGATCCAGCATCAGCAATCCGAACGCGGCGCCGACCAGCACCAGTTCGGGAATCAGCGGCAGCAATTGTGTGACTGCCGGCATGGCGAGAGTGGCCTGCATCGTCGTCATGTCCTTAAAGTTTGGTCGCGGCGAGCTGACCCGCCAGTTGCGCGATGGACGGCTCCATCAAATCGGTCAGCGGCTTGGGATACACACCCAGCGCCAGGGTAAAGGCAGCGAACACGCCCAGCACGATCCATTCGCGTGCGTTGATGTCGGTGAGCTCGGCCACATGCGCGTTGCCCACCTCGCCCCAGATGATCCGCTTGGTCAGCCACAGCGAATAGGCCGCACTGATGATCAGGGTCAAGGCCGCACCCAAACCGATCAGCGGGTTCTGCTGGAAGCTGGCCAGCACCACCAGGAATTCACCCACGAAACCGCTGGTGCCCGGCAGACCGCAATTGGCCATGGCGAAGAACACCCAGAACAGCGCGAACCACGGCATGACCTTGGCGACTCCGCCGTAGTCCTTGATCATGCGGGTGTGCATGCGGTCGTACAGCACGCCCACGCAGGAGAACATCGCGCCGGAAATGAAACCGTGCGAAATCATCTGCACCATGGCGCCCTGCAAACCGAGGCGTGCGGCATTGCCCAGATCCTGGTCGCGCACCAACGCAAATGCGATGAAGGTGCCCAGAATCACGAAGCCCATGTGCGCGACCGAGGAGTACGCGATCAGCTTCTTCATGTCGGCCTGCACCAGCGCCACCATGCCCACGTAGACGATGGCGATCAAGCTGAACGCAATCATCAGCCATGCAAATTCGTGGCCGGCGTCGGGCACGATCGGCAAGGTGAAGCGCAGGAAACCGTAGCCACCAATCTTCAGCATGATCGCGGCCAGCACCACCGAGCCGCCGGTCGGTGCTTCCACGTGCGCATCCGGCAACCAGGTGTGCACCGGGAACATCGGCACCTTGATGGCGAACGCGGCGAAGAAACCCCAGAACAACCAGGTTTGTTCGCTCATGCTCAGCGGCAGCGCGGCCATGTCGGCGATCTGCCAGCTGCCGCCCTTCAGGTACAGGTAGATCAGGCCAATCAGCATGAACACCGAACCGATGAAGGTGTACAGGAAGAACTTCATCGACGCATAAATGCGACGCGGGCCACCCCACACGCCGATCACGATGAACATCGGGATCAGCATGGCTTCGAAGAACACGTAGAACAGCATCGAATCCAGCGCGCAGAACACGCCGATCATCGCGCCTTCCAGAATCATCAGGCTGGCGTAGTACTGCGCCACGCGCTTGTTCACCGAGCCCCATGCGCCCACCAGCACCAATGCCCCCACCAAGGTGGTCAGCACGATCAGCGGCACCGACAGGCCATCCACACCCAAGTGGTACTGGATGTCATACGCCGGAATCCACGCCCGCTGCTCGACGAACTGCATCGCCGCGCTGCCCATCTGGAAGTCGGTGAGCAGGGGCAAGCTCACCACGAAGGTCAGCAAGGCAAACCCCAGCGCAATCCAACGCGCCAGATCCGGCCGCTTGTTGCCAGCCATGAGGGAGAACACGCCGCCAAGAATCGGCAGCCAGATCAACAAACTAAGCAGGGGCCAGTGGGTCACGCTTGCAGTTTCCATCCAGTCATCGATACCGGCTTACAGCCAGTAATACTTGGCCATCGCCAGCAGCGCGACCAAACCCAAAATCATTGCGAAGGCATAGTGGTACAGGTAGCCGGTCTGCACCCTGCGGGCCAGCGCTGCCACCATGCCGATGAGGCTGACGCTGCCGTTGACGGCACCGTCGATCAGCCCGCTGTCGATCGAACTGGACGCCTTGCCGATCTTCAAACCGCCGCCGGCAAACCCGCCAATCCACAGATCGTCCATGTAGTACTTGCGTTGCAGCAGGCGAATCGGCCACGCCAAATTGCGGGTAATGCTCACGCGCCATTCCGGCTTGACCATGTACAGCAAGGTGGCCAGGAAGAAGCCCATCAGCGCCAGCATGAAGGCCGGTGCCATGAAGCCGTGCAGGGCAAACGCGACCGGGCCGTGGAACTCGCGTGCCAATGCCGCAATCACGTCGTTCTCTTGCAGCACCTCAATGGCACCGAGGAAGAACGGCAACTGCTTGGCGTGGCCCAGCATGTCGGTGCCGAACAGCATCGGGCCCACCGTGAAGAAGCCGATCAGCATCGACGGGATGGCCAGCAACACCAGCGGCACGGTGACCACCCACGGCGATTCGTGCGGGACATGCACGCCGTGCTGGCCGTGCGCATCGTGATGGGCATCGTGATGGGTGTCATCGTGCGCGCCATGCGCATCGTGCGCGTGGTTGTTGCGGAAGCGTTCTTCGCCAAAGAAAGTCAGATACAGCAGGCGGAAGCTGTAGAAGCTGGTGACGAATGCACCCAGCAACACCGCCCAGTTGGCATATTGGGCAATGAAGCTGCCGGCGTTTTCAGCGGCGTGGTGCGCGGCGGCTTCGATGATGGTGTCTTTCGAATAGAACCCGCTGAAGAACGGTGTGCCGACCAGCGCCAGGGTGCCAATCCACATGGTGATGTGGGTGATCGGCATGTATTTGCGCAGGCCGCCCATCTTGGTCATGTCCTGCTCGTGGTGCATGCCGATGATCACCGAGCCGGCACCGAGGAACAGCAGCGCCTTGAAGAAGGCGTGGGTCATCAGGTGATACACCGCCGCCGAATACGCCGACACGCCCAGTGCCACCGTCATGTAGCCCAATTGCGACAAGGTGGAATAGGCGACGACCCGTTTGATGTCGTTTTGCACCATGCCGATCAGGCCGGTCCAGAACGCGGTGGTCGCACCGATGAACAAGATGAAGTTGAGCGCGGTTTCCGACAGCTCGAACAGCGGCGACATGCGCGCCACCATGAAGATACCGGCGGTCACCATGGTGGCGGCGTGGATCAGTGCCGAAATGGGGGTGGGGCCTTCCATCGAATCGGGCAGCCACACATGCAGCGGCACCTGCGCCGACTTGCCCATCGCGCCGATGAACAGGCAGATGCAAATCACGGTGGGCACCATCCAGGTATGCCCGGGCAGGATTTGCACGGTCATGTCCTTGATCACGCCGGCATTGGCAAACGCGGTGGCGTAATCCAGCGTGCCGATCCAATACAGGACACCGGAAATCCCCAGCAGGAAGCCGAAGTCACCGACCCGGTTGACCAGGAATGCTTTCAGGTTGGCAAACACGGCGGTCGGTTTCTTGTACCAGAAACCGATCAGCAGGTACGACACCAGGCCCACGGCTTCCCAGCCGAAGAACAACTGCATGAAGTTGTTGCTCATCACCAGCATCAGCATGCTGAAGGTGAACAGCGAGATGTAGCTGAAGAAGCGCTGGTAGCCGTCGTCTTCGGCCATGTAGCCGATGGTGTAGATGTGCACCAGCAGCGACACGAAGGTGACCACCACCATCATCATCGCGGTCAGCTTGTCGACCATGAAGCCGACGTTGACCGAGATGTCACCGGCTTGCAGCCAGGTGTACAGGTTCTCGTTGAACGGTGCGGCGCCTTGCAGCAGTTGCCACAGCACATGCGCCGACAGCGCGCAGCTGGCGGCCACGCCGAGGATGGTGACGCTGTGCGCGCCGGCACGGCCGATCTGGCGGCCGAACAGCCCGGCCAGAATGCTGCCAAGCAGTGGCAGCAGCACGACCAGCAGGAGCTGGGTCTTGGAGATCAGGATTGCCGAATCCATCAGGTCAGCCCTTCAACGTATCGATGTCCGCAACATCAATGCTGCGGCGGTTGCGGAACAAGGTGACCAGGATGGCCAGACCGATCGCGGCCTCGGCAGCTGCCACGGTCAGGATGAAGAACACGAACACCTGCCCCGCGGCATCCCCCAGCGAGCGCGAGAACGCCACGAAATTGATGTTCACCGACAGCAGCATCAGCTCCAGCGACACCAACAACATGATCACGTTCTTGCGGTTCAAAAACAGCCCGGCCACGCTGATGCAAAACAGCACCGCGCCGAGCGTCAGGTAATGGCCCAGGGTCAGGGCCGAGATGAGATTGGTCATGGCGTGCCCTCCTCCGGCTTGGCCTGGGTGGCAGGTTGCACCGCTGCCATCTTCACCATGCGTACGCGATCGGCTGCACGCACCCGCACCTGCTCGGCCGGATTCTGGTGCTTGGCACCGGGCCGCCGACGCAAGGTCAACATCACCGCAGCCACCACCGCGACCGTCAGGATCACTGCGGCCACTTCAAACGGCAGCATGAATTCGGTGAACAGGGCGCGTGCCAGCCAAGTGGTATTGGGGATGTCGGCAGCCACCGCGGCGTTGTCGGCCAACGGCGTCCGGGCGGCACTGCGCACACCGATCAAGGCCAACATCTGCACCAGCATCAGCACCGCCACCACCAGCCCGACCGGCAGATAGCGCACATAGCCTTGCCGCATCGGCGTCTTGTCCATGTCCAGCATCATCACCACGAACAGGAACAGCACCATCACCGCGCCGACATACACCAGCACCAGGGCAACGCCAAGAAACTCGGCCCCGCCCACGATCCAGGTACACGCTACCGAGAAAAACGTCAGCACCAGCCACAGTACGGCGTGCACCGCATTGCGGGCGGTGATTGCAGCCAGCCCCGCCGCCGCCGCAACCGCGGCGAAGGCAAGGAATGCAAGGGTTTGAAAATCGAAGTCCATGCTCAGGTCTGCCTCAGCGATACGGGGCGTCGGCGGCGCGACGTTCGGCGATCTCCGCCTCGAGGCGGTCGCCAATGGCCAGCAATTTCTGCTTGGTCAGCACGCTTTGTTCGCGCTGGTCGAAATGGTATTCGTGGATGTGGGTTTCCACGATGGAATCGGTGGGGCAGGACTCTTCGCAGAAGCCGCAGAAAATGCACTTGAACAAATCGATTTCATAGCGGGTGGTGCGGCGGGTGCCGTCATCCGCACGCGGTGCCGCTTCAATGGTGATGGCCAAGGCCGGGCACACCGCTTCGCACAATTTGCAGGCGATGCAGCGCTCTTCGCCATTGGCGTAGCGGCGCAGTGCGTGCACACCACGGAAACGCGGTGACGCCGGGGTCTTTTCCATCGGGTACATCAAGGTGTACTTGGGACGGAACAGATACTTCAACGTCAGCCACAGCCCGCCCAGCAATTCCAGCAGCAGCAAGCTTTTGAGGTATTGCACAACCTTGCTCATGCCACCGCTCCCATTGCATGGCCACCAATCACGCCGAAGTACACCAGCAGTGCGGTGACAAAAATCCAGGCGATGGTGATCGGAATGAAGACCTTCCAACCCAGCCGCATGATCTGGTCATAGCGGTAGCGCGGGAACGCGGCGCGGAACCAGATGAAGCAGGTGGCGAAGAACCCCACCTTGAGCAGCAACCACCACCAACCATCGCCCAGCACCACCCCAAGCAGGGGGATGTTGGCCGTCCACGACGGCGGGATGGGGGACAGCCAGCCGCCCATGAAGAAGGTTGCGGTCAGGAAGCTGACCAGCAGCATGTTGGCGTATTCGGCCAGGAAGAACAGTGCGAACTGCGAGCCGGAATATTCGACCATGTGCCCAGCCACGATTTCCGATTCGCCTTCCACCACGTCGAACGGTGCGCGGTTGGTTTCGGCCACACCGGACACGAAATACACCACGAACAGCGGTGCCAGCGGGATAAAGAACCAACTGACCAAGCCCTTGCCGGATTGCGCCATCACGATCTCGGACAGGTTCAGGCTGCCGGCGGCAATCAGCACGCCCACCAGCGAGAACCCCATCGCGATTTCGTAGCTGATCATCTGCGCCGAAGCGCGCATCGCACCGAGGAAGGCGTACTTCGAGTTCGACGCCCAGCCGGCAATGATCACGCCATAGATCCCCAGCGAGGTCATCGCCAGCAAATACAGCAAACCGGCATTGGCATTGGACAGCACCACCTGGGTGTCAAACGGCACCACTGCCCACGCCGCAAATGCCGGCACCAGCGCCAACATGGGCGCCAGGCGATACAGCACCGGATGCGCCACGGTGGGTTGCACCACTTCCTTGAACAGCAGTTTGAAAACGTCGGCGAAGGCTTGCAGCACACCCCAACCCACATACATCGGGCCGTGGCGGACGTGCATCCAGCCAATCAATTTGCGTTCCCAGACCACGTAGAAGGCCACCGAGATAATCACCGGCAAGGTGATGGCCAGGATCTTCAGCACGACCCACACCAGCATGCCCAAGGTGCCGAACGACACCAGCCATGCATGCAAGGGATCGATGGCGTATTGCATCAGCGGGTTGGCCGCAAGGTTCATCGCGATACTCATGCGCGCACGACCTCCAGCTTGCCTGCGGTCAGCAGCGGCGCAGTGGCAGCGTAGCCCGATTCAATCCACACGCTGCCTGCGGCAACGCGCACATCCAGCCGTACGGGCAAGGTGGCGTTCCCGGATGTTGTGGCCAGTTTCACCATTGCACCGTCGGCCAGGCCTGCCGCATCGGCGGGATGCAGCACGGCCCGCGGTCCGGCGGTCAGCGGATGCGCTTGCAAGGCATCGCAGCGACGGGTCACCGCATCCACCCGATAGATGGCTTGCGATACCACCACGTCCAAACCGCTGCCGCTGATCGCCACCGCTGCACCCTTGGCCACCTGCACCGCCTGCGGCGCAAGACTGGCGCGCAAGCCGGCCAGATCGGTGAATTCAAAGCCGGCCAATTGCAGATCGCCGCCGAGTGCGCGCAACACGCGCCAGCCCGAATGCGCCTGCCCCGGCAATTTGCCTGCGGGCTGTGCGTGCTGCTCGATGCCATCCAGATTGGTCAGGCTGGCGTCGATTTCCGGCAACGCGCCAATCGGCAGAATCACATCGGCCACCGCGCGGGTGGAGGCGCAGGCAAACTGGCTGAACGCCACTACCTGCGCGGGGCCCAACGCTTTCATCGCCACTTGCTGATCGGCAAAATCCAGGCCTGGCTCGATGCCGTACAGCACATAGGCCTTGCGCGGTTCGCGCAGCATGGTTTGCGCATCGCGCGTGCGGGGCAGCACCCCGGCACGGCTGAGGCCCAACGCATTGGCCCCTTGCGGGATGCGGCACAGCTTGGCGTTTTTGGCCGCGGCAAAAGCGGTGGCTGCGCTGCGAATCGCGGCGGCATACGGGCTGTTTTCAGCCACGCCGCCGACGATGACCGCAACATTGCCGCTATCACCGACATCGATATTGGCAAGTGCCGACGCCAATTGCGACGGCGGCACGATCTGCTTGCCGGCAATGGCGAAGGTGAACTCGAAATCCACCGGGTTGACCACGAACACGCGCGCGCCATGCTTGACCGCCTTGCGCACGCGCTGGTGCAGCAACGGCACTTCGAAGCGCAGGTGGCTGCCCACGATCACGATGACATCGGCTTTTTCGATCTCGGCCACCGGCATTGCAAACGCGTGTGCTTGCGCGCCATCGGACAGGTCTTGCTGGGCGATGCGGTGATCGAGATTGCCGGCGTTCAAGCCTGCGGCCAGACGCGCCAGCAACGCACCCTCTTCATTCGAGGTTGCCGGATGCACCAGCACGCCCAGATTGTCGCCGGCGTTGTCTTGCAGGATTTGCGAGGCCTTGGCCAGCGCCTCTTCCCACGACGCTTCGCGGAAGCTTTCGCCGTCGCGGATCAGCGGCACGGTGGCGCGGTCGCCGGCGGTCAAGCCTTCGTGCGCATAGCGGTCACGGTCG
>Ga0209476_10003388_pt1 | contig 10546 bp, 7 predicted proteins | sample KloWWTrecipitate_FD_187179 | JGI IMG/M metagenome (GOLD analysis project Ga0209476, IMG submission 187179) | Active sludge microbial communities from Klosterneuburg, Austria, studying microevolution and ecology of nitrifiers - Klosterneuburg... | ecosystem: Engineered > WWTP > Aerobic digester >...
AACGTGGCCGTGCCCAGCGTGTGGCGCACCAACCGCACGCAGGCGGCGGCCCGGGTGGACGCGCTGTCCTCCGGCGGCATGGACGACTTCGAGATCCCGGCCTTCCTGCGCAAGCAGGCCGATTGAGCGTCGGGGCCGAAGGCGGGGCGTGTGGCGCCAGGCGCCCGCGCCCTGCACCACGCCCGGCGCGCCTGCCGATGGCTTTGTAAAATCGCCCCCCTATGCTGGCCCAACGCACGCTCAAGTCGCTCACCCGCGCGGTGGGTGTGGGGCTGCACAGCGGCGAGCGCGTGGAACTGACGCTGCGGCCGGCGCCGCCGGACACCGGCATCGTGTTTCGCCGCATCGACCTGCCGCAGCCGGTGGACATCCCGGTCAACGCGCAGGCCGTCACCGACACCCGGCTGGCGTCCACGCTGTCGGTGGGCGATGCCAAGGTGCGCACCGTCGAGCACCTGATGTCGGCCTGCGCCGGCCTCGGTCTGGACAATCTGTACATCGACATCACGGCCGAGGAAGTGCCCATCCTCGACGGCTCGGCCTCGTCCTTCGTCTACCTGCTGCAGAGCGCCGGCATCGAATGGCAGCCGGCGCCGCGCAGGTTTTTGCGCCTGCTCAAGCCGGTGGAGGTGCGCGAAGGCGAAGGCGCGCAGCTCAAGTGGGCCCGGTTGACGCCGCACCACGGCTTCACACTCAGCTTCGAGATCGACTTCCAGCACCCGGCCGTCGATGCCACGCAGCAGCAGGTCACGTTCGACATGGGTTCGGGCAGGTACAGCCGCGATATTGCGCGCGCCCGCACCTTTGCCTTCAGCAAGGACGTGGAAATGATGCGCGCCAGCGGTCTGGCCCTGGGTGGCGGGCTGGACAACGCCATCGTCATGGACGACACCCGGGTGCTGAACGAAGGCGGCCTGCGCTACGCCGAGGAATTCGCCAAGCACAAGATCCTCGACGCCATCGGTGATCTGTACTGCGTCGGCCACCCCATGCTGGCCAGTTACACCGCCTTCCGCTCCGGGCACGCCCTGAACAACCAGCTGCTGCGCACTTTGCTGGCGCGCCGCGATGCCTGGGACATCGTCAGTTTCGAAGACGAGCGCCAGGCCCCGACCGGCTTCGCCCAGTTGGCCCGCGCCTGGTGAGCCGTGCCGGCGAACCATCGTTGCGCAGCTTCAATACGCTACTGAAATTGTAGCTGTTGGCGCTCGCTGCGTGCGCGCGAGCGGCCTTTTTGGTTCAACCCAGCCCGGCAAAGCCGGAACCAAAGAAGTCATACGATGTCTCCTTGCGGACAGCAGGAGGCGAGCAGGGCAACAGCGGCTTTGACAGAGCGCTGCGCGGCGAACCTGAACGGCGTGCTGTCGTGTCGCGACCGCATCATCGTCACCGGCACGTCGCCCGGAGCCTGCTGCGCCGGGGGCATAACCAGCTTTTTGTACTCGCGCGGCATCCGCATCTTCGATTGCCCGCGCTTTGCCGAGCCCCTGCGCGATCGAATCCACCAGCGCGCGCAGCAGGTCTGCGAAGCTGCCGGCGTGCACATCGAGCATGTCAACAAGGCGCACATCCGCAAGGAAGATCTGGTCGCCAAGGTACTGGCCATACGCGGCCACGCACCGGGTCTGGTGCACGTGATATCGGCCATGGAGCTCAAGCTCGCCGGCGCCGGCGGCACCCCCAACGCCAACGTCCACATCACCGAGCGCGAGGCGCTCTGGCCTCCACGCGATTCGGCGCTCCCTGAAGGAGAAGTGCGCGATGATCCCGCTCAACGACGAGGCGTTCGCCTGGGGCGCTCGCGCGGTCGCCTCCGCCTCCTGTCTCTCGCCCCGCTCGCGGCCGGCGGGTCAGGCGGCCTGGCGGAGCCAGTCGACGAGCCCGCGGTAGAACTGCCCGCCGGAGGAGAAGACGAGCCAGTGGGCCGCGGCCGCCACCGCCGCAAGGGCGAGGGCGAAGGCCAACGCCGTGTGTGCCTCCCGCCGGGCGGTGACGTCGGGCAGACCGGGCCGGATCCCGCGCTCGGGCGCGCCGAGAGACGGCCCGCGGCCGACCTCGATCCGCGGCGGGTCCGCGCGGTAGATCCCCTCCACCGTGACCTCGTCCCCGGGGGCGAGGCGGCGCTCCTTCAGCAGCCACCTGTGCCGCGCGAGGCGGGCGCGGACCGCTGCTACGGCGGCCTCTCCCTCGAGGTCGGGAGGCGGCCCGCCCGACCAGCGGCCGGCGTTCGGCTCTCCTTCCGGCGCCAGGAGCTCGCGGACCGCCGCGGGGTTCGCGAGCCGGAGGGCAAGGGGCGTCCCCGCCGGTCCACCCAGCAGTTCCCGTCCGGCGCGGACGGCTTCGTCCGGCGTCGAGACGCGCCAGGGCTCGGAGGCCAGAACCCGGGCCGCTCCTTCCCTCCCCGCTGCGTGGTCGCAGTCTGCCTCCGGAAACTGCGCCAGGCTCGCCCAGCCGTCGATGGCGATCGCACCGGCGGCATTGCGCACCCGGAACGACACCATCTCGAGGCCCTTGGCACTCGGTGGGGTGGGCCGCGCCTGCGGGTTTCCTCCGATCCGGGCCTGGCTGGGCACCCGGTAGATCGAGTACTCGACGAGCACTGCGTCGCACCCCCCGAGAGGTGTGCGGAGCAGCGGACCGGACGGCTCGATCCGGCCGCCGGTGCGCACGCTCTCGCCGTCCCTCCACCGCGAGGGTTCGCTCTCCGGCGCGTTCCGACGTCGCAGGGCCTGCGCGACCCCCTGGACACTTCCGAGCGCCAGCGTCAGGCTCGCGGCGAGCAGCGCGGCGGCGAGCCAGGGCAACGGCATGCCGCGCTCCCCGAGCGCCAAGCGCTCGAGGACGAGCGCGAGCCCGAAGAGTCCGGTCAACGTGAGGCAGCCCTTTGCCATCGATCTCCTTCCTATTCGTGCGGGAAGCCCGGGCGCGGAGTTGAGTCGAGTGGCTTCCAGCTCCAAAAGACACCGCGGGGTGGGGCGCGATCTGCAGTCCCTCAGCATACTGCGCCCACTCGGCTGGCCGCGGTGGCTTGCTATAAGTACCTGACAGCGCGAAACACTGCACTATTGATCCGGCAACATGAAGTTTTCACCGTTCGCCCTGAGCTTGTCGAAGGGCTTCGACAAGCTCAGCCCGAACGGAGTTTGAGACTTCAAACGGCCGGATCAATAGAACCCGCAGTTGACCGCTTGCAACCCTTGGGAATGGCATGAACTCTGACCTTGCGCCACTTCGGACTGCGGTTTCCAGGTTCAAATTTCAAGTTTCCGAATCAATAGGCGCCTGTAGAATTTGAACGATTTTGGCCGTTTGCGCTGCCCCGACATGCGCGAGCAGCTATTACATCAATAGCATCTGGGTGACCCGCGCGGCCGGCATCACGATCGGCTGCCGGGCCGCGCGCCGGGACCAACACCCCGTCTGGGCCGCTCAGCGGGCGCGCCGCCGCGACACCGCCAGCAGACCCAGCAGCGCCGCCAGCACCAGCAGCGCCCATTGCGACAGCGTCGGAATGGGTGCCACCTGCGTCGGGCTCGCCGCCTGCGCCCTCAAATCGCCCGACAGGCGGGCCACGAAGCCGTCGTCGACACCAGCGTTTGCCGCCTGCGCGCCGCCGGCCGTGCCGGGCAGGTTGCTGGATCCGGTGCCGCCTGCCACCAGCACATCGCCGTTGCTGGCCAGCGCCAGCGCGTTGATGTAGTCGCCATTGCTGCCGCCCAGGTAGCTGCCTTGCACCAGCGTCTGCAGGTTGCCCGACAGGCGGGCGACGAAGCCGTCACCGTTGCCAGCGTTTGCCGCCTGCGCGCCGCCGGCCGTGCCGGGCAGGTCGCTGGAATCGGTGCCGCCTGCCACCAGCACATCGCCATTGCTGGCCAGCGTCAGCGCGGTGATGTGGTCGCCACCGCTGCCGCTCAGGTAGCTGCTTTGCTGCAGCGTCTGCAGGTTGCCCGACAGGCGGGCCACGAAGCCGTCAGCGCTGCCAGCGTATGCCGCCTGCGCGCCGCCGGCCGTGCCGGGCAGGTCGCTGGAATAGGTGGAGCCTGCCACCAGCACATCGCCATTGCTGCCCAGCGCCAGCGCGTAGATGTAGTCGCTACTGCTGCCGCCCAGGTAGCTGCCTTGCACCGGCGCCTGCAGGTTGCCCGACAGGCGGGCGACGAAGCCGTCAGCGCTCCCAGCGTATGCCGCCTGCGCGCCGCCGGCCGTGCCGGGCAGGTCGCTGGAATAGGTGGAGCCTGCCACCAGCACATCGCCATTGCTGGCCAGCGCCAGCGCGGAGATGTCGTCGTAATTGCTGCCGCCCAGGTAGCTGCTTTGCACCAGCGTCTGCAGGTTGCCCGACAAGCGGGCGACGAAGCCATCGTAGCCGCCAGCGTGTGCCGCCTGCGCGCCGCCAACTGTGCCGGGCAGGTTGCTGGATTCGGTGTAGCCTGCCACCAGCACCTCGCCATTGCTGGCCAGCGCCAGCGCGAAGATGGAGTCGCCATTGCTGCCGCCCAGGTAGCTGCTTTGCTGCAGCGTCTGCAGGTTGCCCGACAGGCGGGCGACGAAGCCGTCGTAGCCGCCAGCGTGTGCCGCCTGCGCGCCGCCGGTCGTGCCGGGCAAGTCGCTGGAATAGGTGGTGCCTGCCACCAGCACATCGCCATTGCTGGCCAGCGCCAGCGCGGTGATGTCGTCGGTATTGCTGCCGCCCAGGTAGGTGCTTTGCACCAGCGCCTGCAGGTTGCCCGACAGGCGGGCGACGAAGCCGTCAACGTTGCCAGCGTGTGCCCCCTGCGCGCCGCCGGCCGTGCCGGGCAGGTCGCTGGAATAGGCGTAGCCTGCCACCAGCACCTCGCCATTGCTGGCCAGCGCCAGCGCGTGGATGACGTCGTAATTGCTGCCGCCCAGGTAGGTGCTCTGGATCAGCGGGTCGATGGTGAGCGGGTGGCGCGGGTCGTGCGCGGCCAGCACGAAGCCGTAGTGGTGCGCGCTGCCCTGGGTTTGCTTGAGGGCGTAGCGCACGCCCACGGGCACGCGCCGGCCGTCGATGTCCTGCCAGGCGATGGGGGCGGTGTAGGCCACTTCGCCGTTGCCGGTGCCGGCGATCAGGCGGCCTTGGGCGTCGATGCGCAGGCTTTGCGCGCCCTCCAGGGCTATGCCGATCTGGCCGGCGTCGGCACCGGGGGCGACGTGAAACAGTTTTTCGACGTTGTTGCCGCGCGCGCTCAGCTCGACTTCCACGCCCGGCCAGGCCTGGCCCAGGCGCACGCCCTGCCAGGTGCTGGCCTGGTGGGTGCCGCCGGGGGTGAAGCGGGTGACGTGGGTGCTGGCTGCGGTGGTGCCTTGCGGCGTCAGGTTTTCATGACTCAAAATCCAGTTGCGGCTGGGCGTGGGTGCTGGCTGCGGTGGTGCCTTGCGGCGTCAGGGGTTGCGCGCCCAGCAGGGTTTCCTGCAGCGCCCAGCCGGGGCCGCGCTCAGTGCGTTGCTGGCGCTGCGGCGGGTGGCTGGCGCTGGCATCAAGGTCCAGCGGCTTGCCGGGCAGGCTGTAGACGATGCGCCCGTCGCGGGTGACGAACACCGAGCCGGCAAAGGTTTTGGCCATGTAGGCCACCTGGGGGTCAAACTGGCCGCTGTTATGTTCAAACGGCACGGCCAGCCCGGCCAGGGCCTGCTGCACGGCCTGACGGTCGGGGGTGGCGCCGGGCACGCCGGCCTGCGCGGGGCTGGACAGCAGCGCGGCGCTCAGCGCCAGCGTGGCGCTGGCGGCCTGTCGCCACAGGGGGGCGGCAAGCTGGCGCACCGAGCGGTGCAGGCGTTGGCTCCAGGTGGCAGACGGATACATGGGGGCTCCTCCTCGATCGGTGTTCTGTGGGTATGGGCCGCATCGGTGGGGTGGCTCTGCATAGGTTCAGATCAACGGCGCCGGTACATGCTGCTGGTGGTGCGCTCGGCGCCCGCCGCGTGCAGGCGGGCGACGGTGGCAATGGTCGCGCTGCCGCGCACTCGGGCCAGCCAGGCCTGGCGGCCTCGTGCTGTTCACGCCGGTCCATCCGCGCGGGCGCGCAATCGCCGTGCGCCCAGGCCGCCGGCGACCAGCCCCAGAGCCAGCAGGCTCCACACTCCCAGGGTGGGTACGGCGGTCACGCCGCTGGGGGGCAGGCCGCCACCCTGGCAGCGCAGCGTGACGGTCACGTTGGCGGCCGGCATGATGCCGCTGGCATTGCCGCCCTCCACGGCACAACTCTGTCCTGTCGGCTGACTGGTCAGGGCCACGGCGTAGCCCGTGCCCGGATTCACCTGGACGGGGAAGGCCATCGGGTAGGTTGCGCCAGGCGGCAGTGCCATCGACGTGGTGCCGCTCTGGGCACCGCTCAGCGTGAGATCGACCGCTCCGCCGGCGGCGTTCAAACCGATGACGTCCACGCTGACGGTGTAGCCAGCCGGTGCGCCGCATTCCCCGTCGTAGGGGTTCGGCCCGGACCACGCCGCCAGGTTCGACGGACCCATCGGTACGCCGCCCAGGGCGCTGCCGAACGAACGGGTCGACCCAGAGTCATAAAACACGTCATTGATGCCATTGGCGAACCATTCGACTGGCGGCGTGAGCGTGACGCCGGTGGCGCTGTAGCTGCCCGCAGGCACAGCTGCAATCTGGTTGAACATGCCGGTGAGTGCGCCACCCGGTCCCGTGGTGAGGGTGCCATTGACCGTGGTGGGTGGTGTCGCAGTCAGGTCTTGCTGGAACTCCATCACGGTGATGTAGTTCTCGCCCGAAGGGTCCAGCCGCTCGACGGTCCAGATGGCGCAGCGCAGGTGTTCTCCCGTCCACGTCTGGCTTTGCGCCGTCGCGCCGCCGTTGTCCACCACGAAAGCGACGGAGTAGCGGTCCCCGATTTCGATGCCAGGGATCAACGAAGGCGTGGCCGTAGTCTGGGTGACCTCGCCCCAGTGGTAGACGTTGAAGGGCGCTGCCCAAGCGGCGCCCACCGCGGTGTAGAGCAGCGTGGCGGCGAGCAGGACATGGCGGGCGAGACGGCGCAGAGGGCGGTCGGTAGAGAGCGGCATGGTCAGCTTTCGGTCAGGACGGTGGATGGACGCAGGCGCAGCACATGGCCGGCGAACGGCCCGCAAACCAAGTCTAGGTTGGCGTCAGCGCGCGGTGTTAGCCCTGAACCGGGGTAGTCAGCGGGACGCAGACGTCCAGTTGGGTGCCATCCGGCATGGTGTGCCAGCAAGCGCGGCCGCCCAAGTCGCTGGCTCGGCGGGCAATCTGGCGCGTGCCGGCGCCACTGCCGTCAGACGGCTGGGTGGCCGACGGTTGGTGCGCCTGGTCGCGCACGCTCAGGTGCAACCATCCGTCGCCGGGCGTGCGCAAAGTCACTGCGATGACGCGGGCCTGGGCGTGGCGCACGGCGTTGGTGATGGCTTCGCGCAGGATGCGCGCCAGGTCCGTGTGCTGGCGCGCGCTCAGCAGGGCGGTGGAGTCCAGCGCGTCGGACTGCCAGTGCAGCATGAAGCCGTGCGTGTCGGCGCGCAGGCCCGCTTCATCGCGCCAGAGTGCCACCGCCTCGGTCAGCGGCAGGGCGTGCGCGTCGAGCGTGGTCAGAATGTCCTGTGTGTCGCGGATCGCCGAGCGCACCAGGGACTGCTGCGGCGCGTCCACCTGATAGAGCAAGGTCAGCAGTTTGGCGCCCAGGTCGTCGTGCAGATCACGCCGGATGCGGCTGCGTTCGGAGGCCACAGCCCGATCGCGTTCGTGCAACGCTGCGTGCAGCGCGCGGGCGATGGACAGCATCGCCGTGGCAGCCTGGATGTCGGCGCCGCTGAACAGTCGCGCGCCGCTGTGCGCGTGGCGCAGCCGCAACCCCGGCGCATCGGGCTCCAAGCCCGGCAGATCGAGCTGCACGCCATGCTCGCCCAGGCGCGCATGCGGCACGGGCGCGGGCAGCAGCGCGATGTCGAGAGGCCGAAAGCGGTCACGCAGCGCGTCGATCCACTGCTGTGTGAGCGTCGCGCCGTCGGTGGCCGCATACAGGGCGCGCGGCCACTCCGAGGAGGGTGTCGATCCCCCGAACCAGCGCTGCCAGACCCACTGTCGCAATGGGAAGTACAGCCAACCCAGCAACGCCAGCGCCAGCGGCATGGCCTGCCACTGCGACAGGCCCAGAACGGCGATCAACGCGGCGTCCAACAGCATCACGGCGACGCCGCCGAAGAACCAGGTCCAGACCGAGTTCCACCAGCGATCCAGCTCGAACAGCCGGTAGCGCGTGATGCCGAGTGCCATGCCCAGCGGCACGACCAGCAAGGCGATCAGGCCCAGGTTGACCAGCAACGGTGGCGGCGCGCTCAAGCCCAGCAGCACCGGCACCAGCAACAACAGGGCGACCATGGCCAGGCTCAGGCCGAAGGTCAGCACGAACCATCGCAGGGCCGCGCGCTCTACGGGCCGGCGTGCCGTGCGACGCCATTGCAAAACACCGGGCACGATGCTCGCAAGCAGATAGCCCAGCACCATGGGCACACCCCGGTCAGGTCCGTCGAACACGCGCACCTGCAGACCCAGCCACAGCAGAGCCGCGCTGGTGTAGGACAGGCGCACCAGCATCGGGGCGCGGTGCAGTGGTGTCGGGTAACACGCCATCAGCGCCAGCAGGGCGGCGCCGGCCAGCAGGTTGCCGGCGTGGTTGAGCGGCCCCAACCACGCCAGCCACGCGGCGGGGAAAGCCAGTTCGCGGTAGCGAAACACGGCGTCGCTGGTGATCGACACCAGAATGCCCAGGCCAAGCAGCGCGAAGTGCCGTGCCACTGCATCGCGTGGACGCAACGACAGCACCGTCAGCGGCACCAGCATGAACATCGCCCCGACACCGAGGTGAAGCCACAGCCCGACAGGCAACTCCTCAAGTTGGCGCGCACGAGTGTGCAGCCGTGACGGCAGCCCATCGACCTGCGCAGGCCAGCCAGCGGCCGCACTGTGGTGCAAGCGATCCAGCGCGGCGCGCGCGGCGTCGGCGCGTCGCCAGTCCGCAAAGCTGTCGTGCTGGTGAGCGAGCAAGTCCTCGGCTGCCAGTGGCGCGTCGTCCAGTTGCAGCCGGCTGCCGACAGGCACGGCCGGCGCGTGCTGGTGTCGGGCAACCACGAGCAGTTTCTCGTCCGCCGGGGCCAGTTGCAGTCCGGTGACCGGCAGCCGCAGCAACGCCAGCACCACCGCAGCCAGCAGCGCAAACGTCATGCCGACGCCCCATCCCAGAAAGGTACGCGGCGCTGGCATGGTGATGAACGTGTCCCCGCGGCGGTGCGCTCAGAAGCCGGGCATGAATGCCGAGTGCCCGAGCGGCGTGTCCCCTCGCGGCCGAACAAGGCGCCAGACGCAACCCGGGCTGGAGCGATCATGGGCAACGCCGAGCGGGAGTGTCGGGGCGGCGGTCAAGGTGGGCATGAGGGGACCGTTCCTGCCTTCTCAGCGTCCCGGAGGTCGCACCAGGCCGAGCCGGATGGCCTCCAGCGCGGCGGCGGCTCGGGTGCCGACGTGCAGTTTCTGGTACACGGTCTTCAGGTAACTGGCGATCGTGTTTTCGGTCAACGCCAGGGCCTGCGCGGCCTGGCGCACGGTGAGGCCACGGGCGATCAGGGTCAGCACCTCGCGTTCACGCGGTGACAGCGCCACGCCCGGGGTGTCGCGATCGGCCCGAAAGAAGACCATCATGCGCTGCGCCATGGGGGCGGACAGCGGCGGCCGACCATTGGCGATGCCACTGAGCGCCGTGAGGAAGTCGGCTTCGCTGTCTTCTTTCAGCAGATAGCCGTGGGCGCCTGCGCGCAGGGCCTGGAAAAGGTGCTCGTCGTCGCCGAACACAGTGTGTACGATGACCAGCGAACCGGCGCCCAATGCGCCGTCCAACAGCAGCTCGGTACCCTCGCCATCGGGCAGGCCGACATCGAGCAGCACCAGGGCTGGCGGAGGGTTCGAACGCAACCAGCCCCTCGCTGCCGCCAGCGTGCTGGCTAGGCCGACGTCGATACCCGGAAACGCCGCTGCAACGCGCGCAGCCGTGACTCGGGCCGTGGCGTCCATGTCTTCGATGATCAGACAGCTTTTCATGCGTGGCGTGCGTCTGGTGCCTCGATGGGTGGGGGTGACGAAGGTAGCACAGACCTTCGACGGTGCCGTGCGGGTCAACGGCGCCGGTACATGCTGCTGGTGGTGCGCTCGGCGCCCGCCGCGTGCAGGCGGGCGACGGCAGGGCCGGCGTGCGCGTGGGTGATGGCCAGGCCCAGGGCGTCGGCGGCGTCGGGGCGCGGTGCGGCGGGCAGGCCCAGCAGACGCTGCACCATGGCCTGCACCTGGGTCTTGGCGGCCTTGCCGTGGCCGGCGACGGCCTGTTTCATCTGCAGCGCGGTGTATTCGGCCACCGGCAGATCGGCGGCCACCAGCGCGGTCAGGCAGGCGCCGCGCGCCTGGCCCAGCAGCAGCGTGGCCTGCGGGTTGACGTTGACGAACACGATCTCCACCGCCGCCACGTCGGGCGTGTAGCGCGCCTTCAGCTCGGTGATGCCGTCG
>Ga0209476_10003392_pt1 | contig 10537 bp, 3 predicted proteins | sample KloWWTrecipitate_FD_187179 | JGI IMG/M metagenome (GOLD analysis project Ga0209476, IMG submission 187179) | Active sludge microbial communities from Klosterneuburg, Austria, studying microevolution and ecology of nitrifiers - Klosterneuburg... | ecosystem: Engineered > WWTP > Aerobic digester >...
ACCCTCACGGCGATCCCGTCCGGGTCCAGATGCGCAACGGTCGGCTTGGGATTCGCTTCTACCCCACCGGCATGATCACCGTAGCGGCAGACCGGGAGTGGCTCCCGGAGACTTGGAATCCGGACGATCCGGCCGAAGTCGAGGCGGCGCACGCTGCGGCGGATGCTCTGCGCCAGCGAGTCATGAATCACCGCGCCGCAAACGGGGTCGCCACCCCTGGCCGCCGCTGCATCGTCACCACGGCCGACGCCGTCGGCGCGTTCGTCCAATCGCTCGTCGCGGCAAAGACGCCGCCCGGAACGTGAACAGTCGGCGGAACCAGTTGCGACGCATGCTCGTGGACCGTGCGGGGCAGAGCCGATCGAATGTCTACGAGGATCCGCCAGCGGTGTCGTCCATCGGTTGAACACCGAACCGAAGCGGAACGGCCAGCCGAAGCAGCCGAAGACGATCGATTGCTCGATGGCCGCGCTCGCCGTCTTCGGAACGTGGGCGGCCGACAAGTACAAGGTCGTCGACCCGTTCGAAGGCAAGCTCGTCTCGCTGCTGTCCTCGGCCACTGCCTTCCGGGAGAAGTCGTGGGCCATGATCCACAGCGTCGGTCCCTTCGACGATGGGGACGCCGAGGAGTCGATCGATCCCGACAAGCTGCCGACGTTTCTTGGTATCAGCGGTTTGGTCGATGCGGTCTTCCGATGCGAAGACTGTCGCTGCCCTCGGTACCAACGGATTCAGCTCGACGCTCGCCTCAGCCGGAGATGTCGGCGAGGCGCGGAATCACTCGTTCTCCGAGCTGGGCGACAAAGGCGGACGGGTCATCGCCTGGCGGTGCGAGCTGCACATGGTCGATGCCGAGCGCCGAATAGCGCTCCATCTCGGCGAGGAACGCGTCCGTGTCGGTCAACGGGTCGGGGCCACCGAGGATCGTCTTCTGAATGGCGTCGTAGTCGCGCCCCTCAGCCTCACAATGAGCGGCGAGCGCACGGAGTTTCCCCTCGACGAACTCGGGACCGTATGCGAAGAAGTTGCACGCGTCGGCGTACTTGGCGACGAGTTTCAGCGTCTTCTTCTCGCCTCCACCGCCGATGAGGATCGGAGGCGGGGACTGCAGCGTCTGGGGCACATTGATCGTTTCGGCCAACTGGTAGTGCGTGCCGTCGCACGCGCCGTCATTGGGGCTCCACATCTGCGAGACGATCTGCAGCGTCTCCTCGAGGCGCTCGAACCGCTCGGCCACGGCTGGATACGGCACGCCCAGCCCGGCATGTTCGCGTTCGTACCAGGCAGCCCCTATGCCCAGCATCGCGCGGCCGCCGGACAGGACGTCGAGCGTCGTCACGATCTTCGCGAGGATGCCGGGCTGACGATATGTGACGCCGCTCACCAGAAGACCGAGGCGAACGTGGCGCGTCTGCCCGGCGACGAAGCCCAGGCAGGTGTAGCCGTCCAGCATCGGCTGGGTGGGCCCGCCGACATGCTCCATCTGGAAGAAGTGATCCATGCACGTGAACCACGCCGCGCCAGCGTCGTCGGCAACCTTCGCCGTCTCGCTGATGGTCCGCGCCATGTCCGCGCCACCGGTTGGGCTGCCGAAGTTCATGAAGTGAATGCCGAGCTGCATGTGAGTCCCTTTCGATCGGGCCACATCGTCGCGCGTGGGCGCCGGTGTCTCCGTCCGAAAGAGGCGAACTCATCGAAGGTCGACCCTCGGGTCGCTGCTTCGGCCCTCTCGGAGGGCTAGCCGAGAGATGCGAGCACTCGACCGGCGATGTCATCGAGGTCGGCTTGGTAGACGCGAGCACCGAGGAGCGTGGTCGACCTACGGGCGATTTCGAGATGGTGACGCGCTGCATCCAGGTCGTTGCGGGCCAGCGCCAGCTCGGCGAGTGCGACATCGAAGGAGCCGACGGTGCACGAGCCGACCCAGGTCATCAGACCAGTCATGGGCTGCAGAATCGATTCGATGATCGCGACCTGCTGAGGGGTCCCAAAGGCGGCGATCGCTCGACCGAGCAGCATGGCCGCACCACTCCACGCCGTGTCCGGTGGCAGTGCCATCCCACTATCGAGCGCGTCGCACTCGACGAGCACCCGCGCACGGTCACCACGTAGGGCCGCTAGCCAGGCAGCGACTGCGCGCCAGCCTGGTAGCCCCGGCTGATCTGTGATCATCGAGTCCATGGCAGCGACGAGTTCCTGGCCACGGGCCTGGGCGAGACGCACTGCGAACAGCAGGATCGCGTGGTTGCCGTCGGAACGTGACGCAGAGACGTGCGACTGCGCCTGGGCCGCCGTGCTGATCGACAACGCCTCCTCGAGCCGGCCATCCAAATAGGCGAGACAGGCGGCCTGGTACCCGAGCATCCAGCGATGCGCCGAACTGCGCAATCGCGCCACCAGCTGCACTTGGCGGTGGAACGTGGTGCGCAGAAGCGGGTCAGGGAACTGGACGTGCACCGAGTAGTAGAGGTGAAGCGCTTCGAAACGGTATTGGTCGGAGTCGAGCAGTTCGGCCAAGGCGAGGAGCTCACCGGCGAGCTCTCGCCGCAGGGGCCAATCATCGGGATGGGTCAGTGCGATGTAGGCATCACTGAGCACGTTGGCCCGCAGCACGTCGTCCGGGTCGGTTCGCGCCATGTCGAGGGCATCGATGAAGTGAGCACGACTGCGACCCACATCGCCGCTCATGCTGTAGAACAGGCTGGCCCGAGACGCACACGAGATACGAAGCGCCCGATCGGTGCACTCGTCGAGCGAGCGTTCCACCAGTGCGGCGAGATCCACGTCCAGCCGACCCGCGAGCGTGCCGGGTCCGAGCCGGCAGAGTGCGGTGGCCGCGAGACACATGACGCCCGCATGTCCCGCCTGCTGCGCTTCACGAGCCACCTGCCAGGCGAGCTCGTGCCCGGCGTTGTCAGAGGCGAGACGAAGACATTCCGCTCGACGAAGTTGGAGGAGCAGACGACGCTCATCGCCGAGCGCCTGGTCGGCCAGCCACGCCGCCTGGGCGAAGTATTCCGCTGCTTCGACGAACATCGTTGCTGCGCGTGCAGCATCACCAGCTTCTGTTGCCGCATTGATGGCTCGTTCCACATCGCGCGAGCTCGCCGCGACGAGGTGCGGCGCAACGGCGAGCGGGCTAGCGCCGCTAGCAGTCAACGCCAGACCCAGTAGTTCGTGGATGTGCACTTGTTGTCCCGGCGGCATGGCGGCCAGAACGGCTCCACGGAGGCCATCCGACGCGAGGTCGATACCCGAGTTGGGGTCGGTGCGGAACAGGCCTCTGCGAATCCCTTCCATGATCGCTGCGTCCCGCGCATCCGCAGGCAGACGACCTTCGAGATCGCTCACGACCTCACCGATCACCGTTGGAGACGTGGACGAACCGGCAACAGCAAGAAGCGACGCGACGAGGCGGACGGCGTTCGATGAACGCTGTAGTGCCCGCTCGGCAATCGCTGTCACCGACGCGCTGACGGTCAGTTCCCTGTCGTCGCCAACCGCCGGCAGCGATACCAGCGCACCAGCCAGCTCGCGCAGCAGCAACGGGTTCCCGCCGGTAGCAGCACAGGCGCTGGCGGCAACTTCGGCCGAGATCGAGCCGTCGGACAACGCGTCGAGCAGACGACCCGTCTCGGCTGCATCGAGCCCGAGCAGCGCGATTCGGTCTGCGTCAGCGAAGCTCGATCGGCCAGTCCCATCTGCGGGGTCCGTGTCGGCCACCAGCATCACGGCTACTCGCCCAGGTAGCTCGCCGAGGTGCTCCAGGATGCGTCTGACCGTTGTCGAAAGGTGTTGCGCGTCGTCAACGACGATCAGGGTCGGCGTTCGCTCCGCATGCAGGGCGACGACCTCGGCAATGACCTCTCCGATGTCGCCGACAGCTGGTCGCGACGAGTTGTCCCACAGGATCGCCAGGTCGGCCACCAACGAGGAGTCGAACACGTCGAGGGCATGGGCCTCACCATCGAGGACCTGGCGAGCGATATCACCCAGCGGCTCGAGGGCCAGCGACGGGTTCGGCCGACAGGTGCCCCAGACGACGCTCCACCCCTCGAGTGCGGCACGAACAGCGAGTTGCGCCACAAAGGCAGACTTTCCGACACCCTCCTCACCCGACACGACGAATGCTCGTGCCTCGTTGCTGTCCACTACTTGTCGAAGCCGGTGTACGCAGCTGTCAAGGAGCTCGGACCGGCCGATGAAGAGCTGCTGGAGGTCGGCAGAATCCGTGGGGTCGCCATGGCCGACAAGGTGTGCGGGTGACAGCCGCTCGAGCACTGGGTCGTCAGCGAGTATCCACGACTCGAGCCGCGCCGACGCGACGCTCGTCGCCAGCCCAGCCATCTCCAGAACGACGTCGCGACCCCGCCGAAGGGTACGCAGGCTCTCGCGGCGCTGGCCGTTCCGGTACTGCCCGACCGCGAGCATCATCCAGCGGTTCTCCCGGTAGGGCTCGGCCTCGACGAGCGCCGCCGCGAGCGCAACGGCGGCTGGAGCATCCTGTGTGGAGAGGTACGCCAGCACAAGGTCTTCGTCGGCAGACAGCAACTGTTGCTCGCGCCGGGCTCGCTCGCCCATTGTCTCCGCGGTGGCGGGAAGGGTGGCGAACGGAACGCCGCGTACCTCGGTTCGCGCGGCTTCGAGCAGCACTCGGCTCATCGCGTGATCGCCGGCGCGTGTGCTGCGCCGCGCACGCGCGAGGTGGTCCTCGAGGCGATCGGCGTCGAGCTCCCACTCCGGCCCGAGTCGATACGCCGTTCCCTCGGTGACGATGGCATCAGCACCCAAGACGCTGCGCACTCGGGAGATGTGCATCTGCACTGACTTTGTGACCGTCGCCGGCGGTGTCGCCCACAACACATCGGCGATCGCATCGATCGAAACCGGATGGGGGTGGTGCAACGCCAACGCCGCCAGTACGTCGAGCTCGCGAGGTCGAAGGGCGACGACCACCCCGTGTTCTTTGACGATCGTCGGCCCCAGGATCGCCAGCTCGAAGCGGACGCGCTGACCGCGCCTCGACTGCGGCACGACCGGTGTGTTCACGTCCCGCAGACTATGCAGGAACGGTCGGCCAACCGGCGACATCGACGACCATCTTCACACCCGGCTCAGTGGTCATGGAGAGGCTCACCACTGTCGGTCAGCGCGGCTGAGGACGTTGGCGGCGGTGCCGCGTCAGGAGCAGAAAGACACCGAACGCGACAGCGGTCCACCCGAGCAGCCACAGTCGCGCCACGTCCGATCCTGTACTGGGGAGCACCGAACCATCGGGCATGGTGGACACGGGCGATGCGGAGATCGTGGCACCGCCGGTCGATGCTGTCGTGTCCGGTTGCACGGTACCCGGTTGCGTGCTGCCCGGTTGCGTGCTGCCAGTTGGTGTGGTCGTGATTGTCGTCGCTGCGGTCGTTGTCGTTGTCGTGACGGCGGCAGTGCGCAGGAACGGTGCTGCGATGTCGGCACCCGGTACACCTGCGATGGCCAGGGTCGCTCCACCCGCCCAGAGTGCAACCGATCCGTCGCCATTGGCCGTGTTGCCGCCGAACGTCGCACCGATCGAGGGCGATGGCCCGAGCAGTTCGAAGACCCCACCATTGCCGTCGGCGCTGTTGTCGGTGAAGGTGGATTCGGTGATGGTGAGCGGCCCGTTCGAGGCGATCGCTCCACCGGAGCCACCGCTGTGGTTTCCCGTGAATGTCGACGCACCGATGGTCAGCTCTGCACCAGATGCGATGGCCCCGCCGTCTTCTTCAGAGGTGTTGTCGATGAAGGTCGAGTTGAGAACTGTCACGGGTGGGTCCTCGAGCGCCAGTGCGCCACCGACGTCGGCGATGTTCGAGTCGAACGTGCATCCGTCGATGGTCAGCCCTGCGGAACTGGTTGTCGTGGCGGTGGGAACGTATACCGCTCCGCCGAATAGGCCGGCCTGGTTGTTCGTGAAGGTCGAGCCGGTGAGGGTGTCGGTGCTGCCGGACTCACCGGCACCCTCGTCGACGATCGCACCGCCGTTGGAAGTGGCGCCGTTACTCTCGAAGGACGACCCACTCACGTGGAACGAGGTCGAGAAGCTGGCGAAGATCGCCCCAGCGGACTGCGACGCGCTGTTGTCGGTAAAGGCGCTGTCCATGATCGACACTGCGGCCGACACGGCGAACACGGCCCCGCCGTTCTGGCCGCTGTTGCCGGTGAGTGTTGCCCTCAGCATCGTCAGCGAGCCGTGGACCAATCCGATCGCCCCACCGTCACCGTTGGCGCCGTTGTCCGCCACAGTTGCATCTGCGAGCGTGACGGCCGTGGTGCTGCCGAAGATCGCTCCACCACCAGCATCGCTGAATCCGCCCGAGAGCGTGAGGCCCGACAGCGCAAGGGAACCGCCGAGGGTTTGCATCAAGCGCGTCGAACCATCACCGTGGATCACTGTGGTTGTCGCCCCTGCGCCGATGATGGCGATGGAGGCCCCGGCGGGCACCACGATCGGATCGGTCGCCACGGTATACGTGCCGGCGGGCAGGCTGATGGCGCCATTGCCTGCCGCCGCCAAGGTGATCGCCGCCGGCAGCGTGCACTGGCCAGCGACAGAACAGTTGCCGCCGGTCATCGAGGTGGAGTCGACTGTGACCACGGTGGCTGCCTCGACGGTTGCGGTGGGAATGGTGACACCGAGCACGGCGAGCGCGATGGCACTTGCGCCGCCCGTGACGACTCGCCGAAGAGATCGGACAAGACTCATCAGTGTCCTCCCGTGCCGTAGCCGACGCGGATGTCACCGGCGGTGAAGTTGATCGTCTTCTCACCGGGTGGGTACCTCTTGAGCAACTTCGCTGAGGAGTACAGCCCGGTCGACGGATCCTTGAACTCCTCCAGCTTCTCGAACGGCGCCAGCACGTTCGCAGCTGCCTCGGTGTCGCCGATCGCGGTGAGTTGCGCTGCCTTCGCGATCGCGATGTTCTCCAGCGACTGCAGTCGACCAGCAACGAGGTTGGCGGCTTGCACGGCCATTGTCGGGTCGGCATTGCCGAGCTGGAACGGAATTGCCGCGCTGTAGTAGTCGGATGGAAGGTCGATGGCCGAGTCGCTCCACCCGTGGAACGGGAACCGGTCGAGCTTCTGCAGCTCGGCCTTGAAGTAGGTCTCCACCTGGCCACGCGAGACACCCTTGGGCCACACACCGTTCCTCGGACGGATCGACTGGATGTCGGCATCGCTCACGAAGGACTTGCCCGACAACGCCTCGTCGATGTAGACGGTGCCGCTTTCAGAGATGGTCGCCACGGGCGCCGCTTTGAACGTGTCGATGTTTTTCAGCTTCAGTATGTCGTGTTTGATGCCGGCGACGTCGCTCGGGTCGATGCGGTGTGCAGCCTGGAAGGCCGGTTCGTCGAGTTGCTCGAGGTACTTCAGGCCGTATGGGACCGGGTTGCCCGGCCGGGCGTTGAGCACCGTGATGCCACCGGTGTCCTTGTAACGCTCGCCAGCCTCGGTCAGGATGCGCAGCGGCGAGTCCGGTTTCTGCCACTCTGCCCACAGCTTCTGTTGCGTCTGCAACCGATCTGCGTACTTCGCGGCGAACCCGGGGTTGGCGGCATCGAGCTTGGCCACCACCTGTGGGTCGAGTGGCACCGGTTCGAACAGGCCCACTTTGCCTGCCCTGGTCGGGTCGGCGCCCATCATCTGATCGAGCACCGATATGGCCTTGGGTTTCACCCACTCCGGTTTGGCGATGCCGTCGATACCCGCAGACAACGGTTCGGAGGTGCGCATCGCCAGTTCGAACTCGGTGCCGAACTTGGTGTTCGCGCTCTCAAGCGTGCTCTGGATCGCCTCGGCGTCGGACGCCAGGATCCCGCCCTTGCCGGTGACCGTCGCAACATCGAGCACCATTCCCTCCGGCAGGGCCTGATAGTTGTCGATGACCTGTTGTGCCTGCTGGGTCCGTTGCACCATTGCTTCGGTCGCCCGCGCGTCGCTCGCGCCAGCGGTGGCAATGTCCACCGTGTCGGCGAGCGGCGCCTCTACCGCACCGCCGCGCGTGAACACGCTCAGCCCTTTCGGGATGACTTTCGCACCCAGTGCGCCTACCCCGGTGAGTCCCACTTCGCCGACCACAGCTGTTGCACCGGAGATGAAGCCAGTCCACGCTGTGCCACCACCGAAGTTGCCCAGGTTACCCATCGCTCCCACCGGATCCGTGGAGTACTGGTGCGCGTATGACGCCAACAGCGCCGGGGTACCCACGAACGCCTCCCCGACCGCCGTCGCCACGTTGCCGGCTAGGGAAGTGTTCGCGTTGTAGATGGCCTTCAAACCCTCGACCGTGAACGGAGCTTGCAGCGCGACTCCCAAGTAACCAATGTTGCCCACTGTCGCTTGTGGCACGGTCTGCGCATACTCCCAGATCGCCGCAGCAGTGCGCTGACGATGATCGGCATCGAAGATCGAGCTGTACAGGTTCGCCAACGTCTGACCACCCTCCACTCCGAACGTGTCCATGCCCTTCGCGTAGCCCTCGGCGATTCCACCCAACAACGCGATTGCCTGGTCCTTGCCAGATACCAACAACCCCGGCAGCAGAGTGACCATCGACGGACGTTCCAAACCGGCCTGCTGCAACGACGTCACCTGCGCCGCGGTCGGGTCATCGAACCCGAATGCCGTTGTCACCTGACCGCGCAGCAACGAGTCGTACGTCGTTAGCTGATCGGCAATCACTCCGAGCCCGTTGTTGATGCCGGCGACGGCCAATCGATCACGTTCGTCCTTCGACCACTCTCCTGCAACCACGATCGTCATCGCCGCCTTACCGTTGACAACCGTGCTGTCAGTCGCAGTCGTGCCCGTCACCGACGCCAACACCACCGACGTACCCACCGTCGGAGCATTGAACCGATACAACAACGCCATCGTCTGCTTCGACGCCAACGTCGTCGGCAACGCCAGATCAGGGCCGGACTGGTAGTCGATGTTCGACGCCGGTAGTGGCGGGTTGTCCGCCGGAGCAGTCGACAACCCTGTGGGGTCACCCCACACCAGATTGTCGACCTCGTCAGTACCAGGATTCGTAACCGTCATCTTCACCGTGAACGCCTGCCCCACCTGCACCACCGACCCATCCAACTGGATCTCCAAACCCGGATTGCCAATGGTGAAGGTGCGCGACCGTTGTTGCGCGTTGACCGTGTCACCCGCAGCCGTTCCCGATGCATCGATCGTTCCCGAAGCGTTCCCGGACGCAAGCGCGTTGAACGGCACACTGAACACCTGCACACCACCCGGCGGGATCGACGCAGATGCAGGTACCGGCGGATCAGTCACTGTCACCACACCCGACGGACCCAACGCCATCGCCGGCACGACATTGCTGATCGTCGACGGCCCATCGTTCGACACACTCACCAGCATCGACGCTGGCGACAAAGCCTCCACCGCAGCAGGTGACGTCACCGCCTGCGTGATCGACAACGACGGCAACACCGTTGCGGTTGCCGTCGTCTTCTGCCCGCTCGAATCTGTGACCGTCACCGCCACGGTACGACTGGCCGCCTCACCGGTCCAACCCACATGCTCGCTCGCGCTGCCATTGGACGGCGTCGCCGTACCACCCCCGAAGTCCCAGTCGTAATTGGTGATCGACAACGGATATGCAGCCGTTGCGTTCGCAGTGAAATCAAATTCACCCGGCGTACCAGACGCATGCCACGTGATGCCGACGGTCGGCGCGGGCAGGGCGCTGCCGTCGTACGAGATCGGAAACGTCACGGCGGGGATCGAGGAGGGCGTCCAGCGGTTCGTCGGGTCTAGGGTGATCTCGACGAGCCTGTCGTTGCCGACGCCGTCGGGTCGATCTGTCTGCCCTTGCTTGACCTGAAAGCTGAGGTATCCGACGAATGCGGGCGTGCCATCGGGAATGGTGACCGTGTACGAGCAGCTCGACCCCGAGGCGGTGAGGTCGTGCTGACAGGTGGTGAGGTCAACGGCTGCAGCGATCCTTCCCACTTCCAGGGTGTCGTGGTCGAACACAGTTGGGCCGACCGGATGGGCACCCATCGGAAGACCGGGGCCACCATCGACGTCCAGCTTCGCGTACAGATGCCGTGGAAGGGTGTAGTCGAGGCCGTTGTCGTAGTCGTGGAAGCGGCGTGCCTGATACCCATCACTCGACGAAACAGTGAGCGTGTTGGCTCCCGTGTGAAAGACATTCCCGCTGACCGATATCGACACGCCTGATTGAACGGGCGCGTCGGTGATCGGGTCATAGCCGGTTCCGACGAAGATGCAGTGGTCGTAGCTCCACGCGTAGGAGATCAACGGACCGGCCCAGGACTCATCACCACCGATTTGATAGCTCCAGGTGTCGATCGCGTGATACGTACCGTCCGGTGAGACCTTGGCGAGCGCGAGTGGAGCGGTGAGACATGTCGGAGGCGGCACCGCCTCCACGCTTGGCCGAGCCGGCGCGCCGGCGAGACGTTCCGCAGCCGAGTTATCGATTGCGACGGTGCCCATCGCCAACGACGAGACGAGCACGCTCGCC
>Ga0209476_10003396_pt1 | contig 10532 bp, 15 predicted proteins | sample KloWWTrecipitate_FD_187179 | JGI IMG/M metagenome (GOLD analysis project Ga0209476, IMG submission 187179) | Active sludge microbial communities from Klosterneuburg, Austria, studying microevolution and ecology of nitrifiers - Klosterneuburg... | ecosystem: Engineered > WWTP > Aerobic digester...
GACCACGTCATCATTTTGGCTAACGGCAAGGTAGCATCCGAGGGTACGCCGCAGGATGTGCTGCACAGCACGGACCCGCTGGTGTACCAATATGTGAATGCCCAGATCGATGGACCCGTGCGTTTCCATTACCCGGCCACCAGTGTGGAAGATGATTTTGGCGCCCATGCAGGGGTTGGCCACCAGAAGTTCGGAGTTGCACGATGACTTGGTATAAACCCGCCGATGTGGGATTCGCCACCCGCAGCAAGCTGGCGGATCTGGGCTACGCTGCGCGCCTGTTTATGCGCCTGCTGACGTCCATAGTGCCCACTTTTCGCCGGTTTGGCCTGGTGCGCGACCAACTTCATTTTTTGGGCAACTATTCCCTGGCCATCATTGCGATATCGGGCCTGTTTGTCGGGTTTGTGTTTGGCCTGCAGGGCTATTACACCTTGCAGCGCTATGGTTCGTCCGAGGCCCTGGGCCTGCTGGTAACGCTGAGCTTGGTGCGTGAATTGGGACCCGTTGTGACGGCGCTGCTGTTTGCGGGCCGGGCCGGAACATCGCTCACCGCTGAAATTGGGCTGATGAAAGCTGGCGAGCAAATCAGCGTGATGGAAATGATGGCGGTGGACCCTATTCAGCGTGTGCTGGCACCGCGTTTCTGGGCTGGTGTGGTTGCGATGCCCCTGCTGGCTGCGGTGTTCAGCGCCATGGGCGTCATCGGCGGCTGGGTGGTGGGCGTTCTCATGATTGGGGTCGACTCAGGGTCTTTCTGGAGCCAGATCCAGGGCGGCGTCGATGTTTGGCAGGATGTGGGCAACGGTGTCATCAAGAGTGTGGTGTTTGGATTGACAGTGACGTTTATTGCCGTGTACCAGGGATTTGAGGCCCAGGCAACGCCGGAAGGGGTGGCCAGTGCGACCACCCGCACGGTGGTGGTGGCCTCGCTGGCCGTTTTGGGTCTGGACTTTATCCTGACCGCCATGATGTTTACGATATAAGAACTTTGCGGGACAGACCAGAGCGTAGCGATGCTCTGTCCTCAACTGACTAAAGAAGGTTTTACATGCAGCGCTCTAAGAACGACGTGTGGGTGGGGATGTTTGTCATCATCGGGGCGGTAGCCATCCTGTTTCTGGCCTTGCAGTCGGCCAATTTGCTGTCTTTGAACTTCCAGTCCACCTATAACGTGTCGGCCAAATTCGACAACGTGGGCGGGCTCAAGCCCAAGGCCGCCGTGCGCAGTGGCGGCGTGGTGGTGGGGCGGGTGGAATCGATGACCTTTGACGACAAGACGTTTCAGGCACGAGTGACCCTGGCATTGGAGAGTCGTTACGCTTTTCCTAAAGACAGTTCGTTGAAAATCCTGACCAGTGGTCTGCTGGGTGAACAATACATCGGCATTGAAGCCGGCGCTGCCGAGACCAATTTGGTGGCGGGCGATGTCATCGGTGCGACTCAATCCGCCGTTGTACTGGAAAATCTGATTAGCCAGTTCCTCTTCAGCAAGGCCGCCGACGGGGCCACCACCCCTGCGCCGGAGAAAAAATGAGTGTGATGCAAGCAATTGATACCAAGCGTGTTGCACCCCCATCGGGCTTAGGGGCGCGCATGGTGCGCTGGGGCGTAGTGGCCGCTGTTATTTTGTTGCAGGCCTGTGCGACAGTGGCCAATCCCGATCCGCGCGACCCTATGGAAGGCTGGAATCGCAGCGTTTTTGGGTTTAACGATGCAGTAGACCGTGCCGTGGTCAAACCTGTGGCCACCGCGTACCGCGATGTTCTGCCCAATTGGATGCGGACTGGCATTGGCAACTTTTTCAACAACCTCGAAGACCTCTGGTCGGGTGTCAATAATGCCCTGCAATTGCGTGGCGTGTATACGGCAGACAGTTTTGGCCGGGTGATGATCAACACCACCATGGGTTTGGGCGGGGTGCTGGATGTGGCCGGTGAAATGGGGATGGAGCGCCACCCCGCCAATTTTGGCCTGACACTGGGCCGCTGGGGCGTTGGCCCTGGGCCGTTTGTGGTGCTGCCGCTCCTGGGGTCCTCCACCTTGCGTGATACGGTAGCCTTGTCGGTCGATATTCCTGCCAACCCGGTTCGTCACGTGGCGGATGATCCCACCCGAGATGCCCTGGGTCTGCTGAATCTGGTGGACACCCGGTCGAACTATTTAAGGGCAGGCGAAGTCGTAGAAGAAGCGGCCCTGGACAAATACAGCTTTACCCGTGATGCCTATTTGCAGCGTCGCCGCAACCAGGTGTATGACGGCAACCCGCCTGAAGACGATTTCATGTCGGAGCCCGATGCGAACCACCAGGATAATGGAACCCAATGAGGGGATTGATGATGAACACCAAACGAACTTTCTTGCGCCAGACCCTGGCAACCACTGCCACCCTGCTGATCTTTGTTCTGGCCGGCCCGCTGGCCCATGCAGCCGACGAGGCGCCGGATGCGCTGATCAAACGCCTGTCTGTTGACGTGCTGGAAACCATCAAGGGCGACAAGGCCATCCGCGCCGGAGACACCGCCAAGGTCATTGCCCTGGTGGACGAGCGCATCATGCCCAACGTGAATTTTCAGCGCATGACCTCGTCTGCCGTAGGCCCGGCTTGGCGCCAAGCCACGCCCGAGCAAAAGAAGCGTCTGCAAGAAGAGTTCAAGATCCTGCTCGTGCGCACCTATGCTGGTGCATTGGCCCAGGTGACTGACCAGACCATCACCATGAAGCAGTTTCGCGGTTCGCCTGATGACAAAGAGGTTCTGGTTCGCTCCGAAATCCGGGGTGGCGGTGACACCGTTCAACTCGACTACCGTCTGGAAAAGACGCCGGGTCAGGGTGCCGGTTGGCGCATCTACAACCTCAACGTGCTGGGTGTGTGGCTGGTGGAAACCTACCGCAGCCAGTTTTCACAGGAAATCAACGCCAAAGGCATCGACGGCCTGATCGCCACCCTGACCGAACGCAACAAGGCCAACGTTAAGAAAGGCTGATGTGCTGAGCCTGCCTGCCGAATTGACCCACAACCAGGCCAAGGACTGCCTGGCACAACTGGTGGCCGGCGCAAACGCCGAGCCGTCCCCGGTGGTGGTCAATGCCGCACCCTTGACGCGCTTTGACTCTTCTGCGCTGGCCGTGCTGCTGGAGTTGCGTCGTACCTGTCAGCGCTTGGGTAAAACGCTGGTCGTGCAGGGCATGCCAACACACCTTGGCGATTTGGCCACCCTATATGGGATTGAAGCGCTGCTGCCCCGTCCCTGAACCCTGACCGCCTAAAATGGCGGCTCTTCATGTCCGCCATTTCCTTCCAGTCCGTTTCCAAGTCCTATCCTTCGCCGCGTGGCCCCAGTGGTTCCACCTTTTTTGCGTTGGACAACGTACAGCTCGACATCGAGGAGGGCGAATTCTTTGGCTTGCTCGGCCCCAATGGTGCCGGGAAAACCACCATGATCAGCATCCTGGCTGGCCTGACCCGTGCCACCAGTGGACGCGTGACGGTTCAGGGCTGTGACGTGCAGACTGATTACGCACAGGCGCGGCGCAAACTGGGCATCGTTCCGCAGGAACTGGTGTTTGACCCTTTTTTCAATGTGCGTGAGGCCCTGCGCTTTCAGTCCGGCTATTTCGGCATCCAGAACAACGATGCCTGGATCGACGAACTGCTGGACAGCCTGGGCCTGACCGACAAGGCTGGCGCCAATATGCGCCAACTCTCCGGCGGCATGAAGCGCCGTATGCTGGTGGCGCAGGCACTGGTGCACAAGCCGCCGGTCATTGTGCTGGACGAACCCACCGCCGGTGTGGACGTGGAACTGCGCCAAACCCTGTGGCAATTTGTGTCCAAACTCAACAAGCAGGGGCACACCGTGCTGTTGACCACCCACTACCTGGAAGAAGCTGAGGCCCTGTGTGGCCGCATTGCCATGCTGAAGTCCGGGCGCATCGTGGCACTGGACAGCACGTCGGCCCTGCTCAAGGCGGCCTCGGGCAATGTGTTGCGCTTCAAGACCACGGGCGAATTGCCACCGGCACTGGCTGCACGGGCGCGTGTGACCGGCAGTGTGGTGCAGTTGCCAGCCCAAAGCGCGCTGGAAATCGAACAGTACCTGGCCACTATGCGCGAAAGCGGCCTGGTGGTGGAAGATGTGGAAATGCGCAAGGCCGATCTGGAAGACGTCTTCATCGAAATCATGCACCGCAATGTGCCGCGCCCCATTGCTGGAGAGCCAGCATGACCGGCTGGCAAACGCTTTTCTACAAAGAAGTTCTGCGCTTCTGGCGGGTGGGCTTTCAAACGGTGGCGGCCCCCGTGTTGACCGCCATGATGTACCTGCTGATTTTTGGCCATGTGATGGAAGGTCACGTCAAAGTATACGACACGATTAGCTACACGTCGTTCCTGATACCGGGCCTGGTGATGATGAGCGTTTTGCAAAACGCGTTTGCCAACAGTTCATCCTCCCTGATCCAGAGCAAAATCATGGGCAACCTGGTGTTTCTGTTGCTGACACCGCTGTCACACCGGAGCTGGTTTGTGGCTTATGTGGGCTCATCCCTTGTTCGGGGGCTGGTGGTGGGCGTAGGCGTGTTGCTGGTGGCCGTTTGGTTTGCCCCACTGAGCTTTGCGCAACCGCTGTGGATTGTGGCGTTTGCGGCGATGGGTGCGGCACTCATGGGCGCTTTGGGTTTGATTGCCGGACTTTGGGCCGAAAAGTTTGACCAGTTGGCTGCCTTCCAGAATTTCATCATCATGCCCATGACTTTTCTCAGCGGCGTGTTTTATTCCATTCAATCGCTGCCACCCGTCTGGCAGACGGTGAGCCACTTCAACCCGTTTTTCTACATGATTGATGGCTTTCGCTTTGGCTTCTTTGGTGTGAGCGATGTCTCCCCCTGGTTAAGCTTGGGCATTGTGGGCTCGGCGCTGGCCGTTGCCAGCCTGCTGGCCATGCATTTGCTGCGCACTGGCTACAAAATTCGCACCTAAAACCGGAGTTACTTGATATGACTGCTGAAGACATCGAATCCCTGATCGCCGCCCATCTGGTCTGTGAACTCTGCCGTGTGGAAGGCGATGGCCGCCACTGGTATGCCACCGTGGTATCCACCGCGTTTGAAGGCCTGCGTCCCATTACGCGCCACCAGCGCGTCTATGCCGCCATGGGTTCGCGCATGAAGACTGACGAAGTGCACGCCCTGTCCATCAAGGCGTTTACCCCCGCCGAATGGGCTGCGCAAGCCGCATAAACGCAACGTCACTGACACGATGGACAAATTACTGATTCGCGGCGGCAACCCATTGCAGGGCGAGGTGCTGATTTCGGGCGCCAAAAACGCGGCTTTGCCCGAACTGTGCGCCACGCTGCTCAGTGCCGAGCCGGTCACGCTGCGTAACGTGCCGCGTTTGCAAGATGTGTCCACCATGCTCAAACTCATCCGCAACATGGGTGTGCAGGTAGAGCAGGGTGCCGATGGTTCCGTGCGGGTGGATGCAGGTAGCTTAAGTTCCCCCGAGGCACCCTATGAGCTGGTCAAAACCATGCGTGCTTCGGTGCTGGCGCTGGGCCCTTTGCTGGCACGCTTTGGCGAGGCCACCGTGTCTCTGCCCGGCGGTTGTGCCATTGGCTCGCGTCCGGTGGACCAACACCTCAAGGGGCTGGCCGCCATGGGGGCCGAGATCGTGGTCGAGCACGGCTACATGCTTGCCAAGCTGCCCAAGGGCCGCAAGCGCCTGCAGGGCGCGCGCATCACCACCGATATGGTGACCGTCACTGGCACTGAAAACTTTTTGATGGCCGCAGCATTGGCCGAAGGCGAAACCATTCTGGAAAACGCCGCGCAAGAGCCCGAGATTCCTGATCTTGCAGAAATGCTGATCAGCATGGGCGCAAATATCGAAGGCCATGGCAGCAGCCGCATCCGCATCCAGGGCGTTGAATCCCTGCACGGCTGCATCCACCAAGTGGTGGCCGATCGCATCGAAGCTGGCACCTTCTTGTGTGCTGTGGCCGCTGCCGGTGGCGACGTGGTGCTCAGGCATGGGCGTCTGGACCATCTGGACGCCGTAGTGGAAAAACTGCGCGACGCCGGCGCCACCGTGACTGCGGTGGACGGTGGCATCCGCGTGCAGTCCCTTGGCCGCCTGAAAGCGCAGAGCTTTCGTACCACCGAATACCCGGGGTTTCCTACCGATATGCAGGCCCAGTTCATGGCGCTCAACAGCATCTCGCACGGCAACAGCATGGTGACCGAGACTATTTTTGAAAATCGTTTCATGCACGTCAACGAGCTGGTGCGCCTGGGCGCCAACATCCAGATCGACGGCAGGGTGGCGGTCATTGAGGGTGTGGAAAAACTGTCTGGCGCCACGGTGATGGCCACCGACCTGCGCGCCTCTGCCAGCCTGGTGATTGCCGGTCTGGTGGCCGACGGTGAGACGGTGGTGGACCGCATCTACCATCTGGACCGCGGTTACGACCAGATGGAAGCCAAACTGCGCGGCATTGGCGCAGACATAGAGAGAATCAAATGATCACACTCGCGCTTTCCAAAGGCAGGATCTTTGAAGAAACCATGCCCCTGCTGCGCGCCGCCGGCATTGAGGTACTGGACGATCCCGAAAAATCGCGCAAATTGATTCTGGACACCAACCTGCCCGATGTGCGGGTGCTGGTCGTGCGCGCCACCGACGTGCCCACCTACGTCCAATACGGCGGAGCCGACATGGGCATCACCGGCAAAGACACACTGCTTGAGCATGGCAGCGATGGCCTGTACCAGCCGCTGGATCTGCGCATTGCCATGTGCCGCATTAGCGTGGCGGTGCGCTCTGACTTTGACTACGCCTCTGCCGTCAAACAGGGTTCCCGCCTCACGGTGGCCACCAAGTATGTGGCTATTGCCCGCGATTTTTTTGCGACAAAGGGTGTGCACGTGGACTTGATCAAGCTCTACGGCAGCATGGAGCTAGCCCCCCTGGTCGGCATGGCTGACGCCATTGTGGATCTGGTGTCCACCGGCAACACGCTCAAGGCCAATCATCTGGTCGAGGTGGAGCAGATCATGGACATTAGCTCGCGCCTGGTGGTCAACCAGGCCGCGCTCAAGCTCAAGCGTGAGCCCATCCGCAAAATCATCGATGCCTTTGCCAGCGCGGTCCAAGTAACCGCTTAAGCAGAACAACTCTGCACAACTCTGCACAACCGCTATGACTTTGATAGCTGCTCCTGTACGTCTTTCTACGGCCAACGCCCAATTTGAGGCTGAATTCAAAGCCCGTTTGCATTGGGCAGACGACACGGATGCCGCCATCGAGCACAGCGTGGCCGATATTCTGCAAGACGTGCAGCGCCGTGGCGATGCGGCCGTGCTGGACTACACCGCACGCTGGGACCGTGTGCAGGCCACCAGTGTGCAGGCGCTGGAACTGACGCAGGCCGAACTCAAGGCCGCTTTTGATGCCATTCCCGCCCCGCAACGCGAAGCCCTGCAGGCGGCAGCGGCACGCGTGCGCAGCTACCACGAGGCCCAAAAGCACGCCAGTGGCGAGAGCTGGAGCTACCGCGATGCCGATGGCACGCTGCTGGGGCAAAAAGTCACTCCGCTGGACCGCGTGGGCATTTACGTGCCGGGCGGCAAGGCCACTTATCCTTCATCGGTGCTGATGAATGCCATTCCGGCGCATGTGGCCGGGGTTGGTGAAATCATCATGGTGGTGCCCACACCCGGCGGCGAGAAAAACGCCATGGTGCTGGCCGCCGCCTACGTGGCGGGCGTGACACGTGCCTTTACCATCGGTGGCGCGCAAGCCGTGGCGGCACTGGCCTATGGCACGGCCACCATCCCCAAAGTGGACAAAATCACCGGCCCCGGCAATGCCTATGTGGCTGCGGCCAAGCGCCGCGTGTTTGGTACCGTGGGAATCGACATGATTGCCGGCCCCAGCGAGATTCTGGTGCTCGCCGATGGCACGACCCCGCCCGACTGGGTGGCCATGGACTTGTTCAGCCAGGCCGAGCATGACGAATTGGCGCAAAGCATTTTGCTGTGCCCTGATGCGGCGTACATCGACCAGGTGCAGCAGAGCATGAACCGCCTGCTGCCCGAAATGCCACGCGCCGCCATCATTGCCAAGAGCCTGACAGACCGTGGCGCGCTAATTCACACCCGCAGCATGGAAGAGGCCTGTGCCATCAGCAACCGCATTGCGCCGGAGCACCTGGAAGTGTCCAGCCGCGAACCCCACCAATGGGAGCCGCTGCTCAAGCATGCGGGCGCCATCTTTTTGGGCGCTTTCACGTCCGAGAGCCTGGGCGACTACTGCGCTGGTCCCAACCACGTGCTACCCACCAGTGGCACCGCGCGCTTTAGCAGCCCGCTGGGCGTGTATGACTTTCAAAAGCGAAGCAGCCTGATTGAGGTGAGCGAACAGGGTGCCCAAGTATTGGGGAAAATTGCCTCGGTACTGGCGCATGGCGAGGGCTTGCAAGCCCATGCGCGCGCGGCGGAAATGCGATTGAAGTAAAAATGGGTGCATCAGGACGACAAATTCCTATGCACACATCAACACATTCCCAAAAACCCATTCCTTCCCAGCTGTTGGCCTGGTTGCGCACGCTCTGCGCGCTGGCAGTGGGCGCCGCACTGGTGTTGCCCGCCTTCGCGATGTCCATCCGCGAAATGCGCACGCTTGAAAAAACCGAAAAGCTGGGCAGCACCTACACCGACTATTACTTGGTGGGCGTGATGGAAGGTACGTTGGCGACCCATGACCAGGCTGTGCGCAACGGTGCCACCCCTACCATTTGCCTGAACGGCCGACGACTGCTGCCCAGCATGGCCAAGGGCCTGTTCACCACCGAGCTCAAGCGCAATGCCGACCTGTACGAGGCGGACATGCCTGTAGAACTGGTCATGCTCAATGCGCTGGGCACGGTGTACCCCTGCTAGTGTGCGCTGCGGCAGGGTTTAACGTTGAGGCTCAGCCGCGTTTCGATGCCGTTAGCAATAGTAGCCCGCCGGCGACGATGGCACCAATGCCCGCCCACAAGGGAATGTTGACCTGCTTCTGTTCCTTGACGGTTAGCTCTAGTGACCCCAGCTTCACAGCGGTCGTGTCCTTCGTGTAGCTAAAGCCACCGTAAACCAACCCCAAAGTGCCACCCAGCAAGAGCGCTATCGCCAATAGTCTGATTGAGTTCATATTTAGTTCTCCTTTATTAAAGCCCGTCATCCCTACGTCCGACGGGACTGAGGAAGAGCTACGTGTGGCATTGAGACATACATCGCGAAAGAGACCCGTGCGGTAACGCACATAGCGCATCTGAGTGCGATACAGAGCACTATGTAATTGATAGCGTATAGTTCATATTCGACGAGGGCTAGCGGTCGATTTTGCTTAAAGTTTTATCGTAACCGCACATCCATGGCGAACACAGCCGCGGCTGCGGATTATGATTTTTACAAGCTGTGATCGTCGGCAAGAGCAGTACTGGTTGCAAAGGCCAGCACATGACAGTCAGGGTCCAGCGAGTAGGCCGCAGTGTGGCCCCAATCTCGAACCTTGAACCCGCTCAGTTCCTTGGCTCCCGCAGCCAATGCCCGGCGGTGGTAGGACAGCGCGTCTTCCGTGAGCAAATAGACCTCTGCGCGTGGGATGCCCCGCGCAAGCGATGGATCAGGCAGGGCCGGACCCAGCAGGTTTTTGATGCCGGCCTCTGGCATGAGGCCAAGCACACCCCCGCTGGGTAAGAGGAACTCCGTCATCCCCGGCACGTTCAAGCGCGGGGCAAGGTCAAGAACCGCCGCATAGAACGCCGTGCTTCGCGCTTGGTCCGAAACGTAGAGGATGAAGTACGATTCCATGGGGTCTATTGCGGCGTTGGTTTGTGCGGCCTACCGTTTGATTTCGGCCGCCGAATCGGCAGGGGCGGTTGGTTCGAATGAAGGTTTAAGAGTGCCATTGCGTGCTGTAGCCTCGAAACCCAACAATCTGCTGAACTCAAAAGCGACCAGCCCCAGAACGCCCAACCCGCCAGCCAACGCCAGGTACACCCCGACAATAAAGAACTCAGCGCCCGATTCGGTTTTGTGTGTCATGAACATCTTCATGAGCGGTCCTGCCACCAGGTTCAGCACCGCGACCACCGCACCGAAGTAGATCCCCACAATTCCAGCTTTTCGAAGAACCAACGCAAGGCCAGAAATCTTGTGCGAATCAAGAGTGCCAGTCCCCCGGACGATTGAGACCACGCGGTACAAACCCATAACCAGAAATAAGACCGGCCCCACAAACGGTACACCACCGAAGACGCTGCCACCCGTCGCCATGCCGACCCAGCCTGATTTCGCAAGCCCGATCGGAATAACTGATGACAGCACAACAAGGATGTACGCCCATTTGAGAGAGGAAGAGGTGGAATAGTGCATTGTAAAAAACTTAACGTTGGAAACGTGCGGCGCACGCGAAGTGAGCGTGCAGTGACTTTCCATTGGGCATCATTTTTCTTCCCCGTTGCTTTCGACGCACTATAGCTGTG
>Ga0209476_10003397_pt1 | contig 10532 bp, 9 predicted proteins | sample KloWWTrecipitate_FD_187179 | JGI IMG/M metagenome (GOLD analysis project Ga0209476, IMG submission 187179) | Active sludge microbial communities from Klosterneuburg, Austria, studying microevolution and ecology of nitrifiers - Klosterneuburg... | ecosystem: Engineered > WWTP > Aerobic digester >...
CTGAACTGGGCATAGGCGCCAGATGTGGCATCTGGTCAGCCATTGCCACTGGCCGCAGCGGTGACCTGGCACCTGCGTGCGCCATGCCTCTAATGTAGACAGGTTCTGCACTTGCCGTACCACAAAGCACTTCGGGTTGCCTTGAATTCACGAATCCCTGGGACCGCAATTCGCCTGCCGACCTGCAGGATTGGAGCGGCAAGTTGATGTGCTACAAGTGCATGTCACGGTTAAAAGTTTGACATATCAGGCGATCAGAAATCAGGCGGCCGTGAGCGCGAGTTCCCAATTCTCGGCATCGCACCTGGCGAGTCGCCACCTGGCCGCGGACCGCGTCCGATAATGCTCAGGCAAGCCCTTTCCCTTCCCCCTCCTCCTTCGCGCCTCAGCCGCCATCTGCCATGCCAACCACCAACTACCTCCAGCAAAAAGAAGACCTCACCGCCGCATTGCGCTGGGCCGCCAGGCTCGGGCTCAGCGAAGGTGTCTGCAACCATTTCTCGCTCGAAGTGGCGCCCGACCGTTACCTGATCAATCCGCAAGGTTTGTCGTGGGAAGAGGTGTGTGTCAAAGACATGCTGTTGATCAACGGCCAGGGCTCGATCATCGAAGGGCTGCACGGCCTGGAACCATCGGCGTTTTTCATCCACTCGTGGATCCACCGGCTCAATCCGCAGGCCAAGGCGATCCTGCACACGCACATGCCTTACGCCACGGCGCTGACGCTGGTGCAAGGGGGCCGCTTGTTGTGGAGCCATCAGAATGCGCTGCGGTTCTGGGGCCAGGTCGGTTACGACGAGGTCTATGGCGGCATCGCACTGGACGCAGCCGAAGGCGAACGCATCGCACGGGCGATGACGGGCAATCGGGTGATGTTCATGGCCAGCCACGGCGTCACTGTGACCGGCGCGACCATGGCCTGGGCGTTCGACGATCTGTATTATCTTGAGCGTGCCTGCATGCACCAATGCCTGGCCACGCAGTCGGCCGGCGGCCGACCGCTGCGCATCATCTCGGATGCCGACTGCCAGGCGGTTTCGGCACAGATCGAAGGCGAACGGGCCCAGAGCGACCACTATTTCGCGGCGATCAAGCGCTTGCTGGACCGGGACCAGCCGCAGTGGCGCGCGCTTGATTGACAGACAAATCCGCAGGAGTCGTTTGATCGACCCCAGACACACGTGATCACCTGCGTGCGGCCAATGCCATTCGTGCCGCGCCCGCCATCACACGGCAACCGGCAGCCTGGCACATAGTGCTTCTATCGCAGCTGGCGTGCGCGCCACACCCAGCATGTAGCGGTCGGGCCGCACCATCACGGCCACCACCTTGTTCTCGCTCAGCCACACAGACAAGGCAGGGTCTGCGGCGTCGACCAGCTTCACGCGGGCACGCAGCAACAGTTCCCTCACCGCTTCGGGCGCCGCCGCCAGCGACCGCGGATGCATGATCAGCGCAAACCGCGCGCCAACCGTGTCGTCGAGCCATTCGCCGTTACGCAGGCGCGGCTGCGGAAACGGGCGCCGGGTGAACGGGTCCGTCGGGTCGAGCGTGTCGAGCCGGCCCAGCGCGGACGGCGGCAGTTCCACTACCTGGGGCTCTCCCGCGCGAAAGCGGGCATCGCGGTCTGCAGCCTGCTGCTTGTCGGTGGTCTGGATGATGGTGCCCAGCCGCACCGCCAGCTCGATCAGTGCCTGCACATGCGGCGCGCGTTCTGCCTCGTAGCTGTCGAGCAGATCCGCCTGCGCACCGTCACGCAGCACCGCGGCCAGCTTCCAGCCCAGGTTGGCAGCATCGCGGATACCGGCGCACATGCCCTGCCCCAGAAACGGCGGAGTCTGGTGGCAGGCGTCACCCGCCAGCAGCAAGCGATTCTTGCGCCAGCCATGCGCCAGCACGGAATGAAAGGTGTAGATCGCCGCACGCTCCAAGGTCGCGTCTTGCGGCGTCACCCATGGCGCGACCAGCTCCCACAATTTCGCCGGCTTGACCAGTTCGGCCGGGTCGTCGCCGGGCAGGACCATGATCTCCCAGCGGCGCCGGTTGCCCACCACATTGCAACAGGTCATCGGGCGTGCCGGGTCACACACCTGCACGGTATACGCCGGCAGGTCCAGTTCGCGTTGCAGCAATACATCAAACACCAGCCAGGGCTGGCGCAGTCCCAGGTCGACCATCTCGCTGCCCATGTGGGCGCGCACCGCCGAACGCGCGCCGTCGCATCCCACGACATACTTCGCGGCAAAGGCCAGGTCCGCGCTGCTGGCAAGATCGTACGCGCCCAGTTGCACCTGGCCTTCGGCCTCTGTGATGCTGCGCAGCTCATGGCGCAGCATCACATGGACACGGGGGTAACGCGCCAGACCGTCACGCAGCAGCGCCTCGAGTTGCGGCTGGTGGAAGTAGTAGCTGTTGGCGCAGCCATGCGGGCCCAAAGCCGCTGCGCCGCCCCGAACGAACAGGGTTTCGCCTTGCGCATCGACGAAGTGCATGCCTTCGAGCCCGGGCCTGGCAATGGCCAGCACCGCATCGCGCAGGCCGATGCCCTGGAAGACCCGCATCACTTCGCCGTCAAAATGGATGGCACGCGGCAATGCATGGATGCCCGCTTCCTTCTCCAGCACCAGTACCGACAAGCCCGCGACGCCGAGCAGGTTGGCCAGTACCGCACCGGTCGGTCCGAGGCCGACGATGGCCACGTCGTAAATGGCGGGTGTGCTCATTTCCCCCCGTCCCGCTGGTCCTCCTGCATCCGGCGCGCAACGCCAGACTGCCACTGTTCCCGACCCATGAAGTTCGGATAACGCCGGGCGATTGCCTCGGCCTTGGCCATGATGTCCTCATCGGACAAGCCCAGGTCGACCGGCTCGCGCAGCGGCTGTGTGCAATACCAGGGTGTGTCGATGAAGATCTCGATGCGATTGCCTTCGGGATCACGGCAATACACCGACACCGCGTTGCCGTGCGTGACGGACTGCATGTCCGTCGCGCCTTCGGCGATCAGCCGGGATCGGTATGTGCGCAGTGTCGCCAGCGCGTCGACGCGAAATGACAGCTGGTTGATCGGGTTGAAACCGGCATCTGCGGGTCTCCCGGACGCCAGCACGATCTGGTGATGTTCACGCGGGTCGCGACTCAGAAAAACAAGCTGGACTGCTCCGAGATCCCCTGAATCGGTTTGCGTGAAGCGCAGTGCCCGCATGTAAAAAGCCGCCATGCGCGGCAGATCGGTCACGTAAAAACCCAGGTGGCTTAATTGCAGGTCCCCCGTCGTCAAAGCGTCCAAGATAGATTCTCCGGGTGGCACACCAGTGGCGTCCATTGTGGACAGGCACATGGGCAAAGGTGCACGGGGTGTCAAAACATGGGAATCGCGGGGCGCAATGTTGCGCAGTGGCAGCTAGCTGGAGATGTAGGTCTGCAACTGCGCAATGGTCTGCTCGTGGTCGGAAATGATGTCGTCCATGATGTCGCGGATCGAGATCATGCCAAGAACCTTGCCGCTGTCGACCACCGGCAGGTGGCGGATCTTGTACTGGCTCATCAAGGCCATGCATTCGCGGGTACCGGTCTTGGGTGCGACGGTGATGACATTCGCCGTCATGATTTCCGAGATCGGCGTCTCGCGCGAGTTCTTGCCTTGCAGCGCCACCTTGCGTGTGTAGTCGCGTTCGGACAATACGCCCACCAGCTTCTCCCCTTCCATCACCAGCATGGCGCCCACGCCATGGTCAGACAGCAGTTTCAGACCGTCGAACACCATCACGTCGGGACCCACCTTGTAAAGCGGTGCGGATTCGCGCTTGCGCAAAAGTTCAACAATCGGTTTCATGATGCCTCCAGTCCTTGCGATCGAGCCAAGTCCAGTGTAGCCAAACTGCGGCGCTGTGCACAGCGACCGAAGTCAGATGGCCGGCGCATCAGCGCGGTGGTCGAAATCCGAGCCGCGCCTTGTCGCGCAAGGTGTGCAACAGGCCCATTTCCTTTTCGCTCAGGACCAGTGGCCGGGTGGCCGGAGTGTCGCCATAGATCAGCCCGGCCGGCTTGTCCGCCAGCGTGATCGGCAACAGCACCAGCGATCGGGCCTGGCCCAGCTTTCGGAACCACGGCGGCAGGCGTTCGCTGACGCGCGCCAGGCCGGTATCGGCAATCAGCATGTCGGAGCCGCGCACGCACACCGCATGGAAAAGATCGGTCGAGCCCGCTGTCAGCGGCACATGGAAGGCCTGCACCAGCGCGTCGACTCCCGGGCCCACGCCGAATCGTCCGGTCAGGGCTTCGGCTTTCGGGTCGCGCATGCAGAACACCGCATGCGACAAGGCCATGCTGCGATGCATGGCCAGCAGCACCATTTGCAGAACATCGGCCAGGGCCTTGCCCTCGCCCAGGGCCTTGTCGATATCAGCGATCGCGGCACCCAGTTTTTCGTCCAGCGGCCGGGCCTGCGCCATGGCGGCATCGAGCGCCGGCATGGCGGGCACACTGGAGGCAGTTGCTGCTGTGGACACGGCCGGCGCACCCACTGCGCGTGCGCCAGCTTTCGCGTTCGCGGGCTGGGCATTGGCAGCTTGCAGCGGCCGCAACATGCTGGCGGCAGCACTGCCGGGAAGGATTTGCAACTCCATCAGCGCGGCCAGTTCAATGAGTTTCCAGCGCGCACGCTCCATCGCCTGCCGGATCTCGTCGGGTGTCTTGCCGATCGCCCGCGCGAACATGGTCAATACCTGCTCCGCGCGAACCGCCTGAACAGCCGGTTCCGCATGCAGCAGCATATCGGCTAGCTGGTTGGACGCCAGCGTCGTCCAGCGCAGCCGCTCCTGCCTGTCGGGGACGGTACGCGCAGGCGGATCACCTGCGGGCTTGTGCATGTAGCGCCGGATGTCTGGTGGCAGGTCCCAGATCCTGGCAACCCCCAGACCCAGCGCCTGGTACGACAGGCCCAGCACACGGGTTGACGCGCTGTCCTCGGTCAACTTGCCCGCACCTGTGTGGACCAGTGCCTGTACCTTTGCCGCCTCCAGCGAAAAGTAGTACATGGCCAGCAGACGTCCCAGATCCTGGAACATCGCGCCGATGAACGCCTCCTCGCCATCGCGGCTGTCGGAGCCGATTTCGCGCGCAATCGATGCTGCCATCAACGCGCGCAGGAACTCCTGGGTCAGCACCTGGGCGTGGGCCTTGTCCTGCATGCCTTCGAGCAAGGCCAGGCCCATGGCCATGTTGCGCACCCCGTTGAAGCCGATCAAGGTGACGGCCCGCGAAATCGACGAGATGCCGCCCCCGCGCGCGTAGTAGGCACTGTTGACGATTCGCAGCAATTTGTTGGACAGCGCCACGTCCTTGAGGATCTCGTCGGCCACTGCACCGACACTTTCGGTGTCCGACGCGACCATCGCCTGGATGCGTGAGACCGCATGGGTCATGGCCGGAAAGTCTTCGTTATCCTGCATGCGGCGCAGCAGGCGCTCCATCGCATCTTCTTCGGCGGCTGGCGCCGCCACAGGCCGTGCCGGTGCGGGACCCGCGGTCGGCGCAAACCACTGCGCAAGTTGCTCGCGAAAATGGTGCGCAGTGGCATGGCGCCTTGCCGTATCGCGCGTTACGGCCGCCTGCACGATGGTGCGCAGCGCGTCGTCCGCGCCCAGGCCCATCGCCACCGTCAGCACCTGGGCATCCGCCGTGATGGCGTCGTCGCCATGCTGCCACGCAGCGCCTGCCATCAGCCGTGCCAGCACCATGCCGGCGCCATGGATGTCGATGCTTGAACGGTTCGCCTCGTCGGCCAACGGCCCAGCAGGCAAGTACGCGGTCAAGGGACCGGACTGTGCCACCGGCGCAGCCAGACCTGCGACCCGCGTGTTTTGCGAGAAGTCCATCACGCGGACGTGGCCCTGCGCGTCTATCAGGATATTACCCGGGTGCAGCCGGCGATGCACGATGCCCGCCGCATGGGCCAGCACCAGCACGTCGAGCACCTCCAGCATCCAGCTCACGGACTTGCGTGCCGACACCGGTGACCCGGCCAGCATCAGTTCGGCAAGCGTCTGCCCCGCGATCCAGCTGCCTGCCTGGAACGGCATGCCATCCTGAACGCCGGCATCGTGCAGCGCCACAATTCCCGGATGCACAAGATGGCTGCTGCCATTGGTCTCTTGCACCCATCGTGCCAGGACTGCAGGATCAACGTCTTTGCCTGGCTTGAAGATCTTGATGCGCACATCCAGTCCGCCGCGCGGGTCCAGCGCTCGCCAGACCGTTGCCAGGTCGGTCTCTGCAATCCGCTGGCGCAGCTGGTACCGACCAAACACAGCCGCCGGAGCACCCGTCGCCGACACGTCGGCTTTGCCAAAGGATGGCTCCAGCGGATCTACCATGGTTCGGGGCACGCAACAAACGATACGGACATGGTCATCGGACGGGCCCAGTATGCCAGCTGGCGTGCACTTTCAACGGGGCCGGCGCGCGCGATCGAACAGGTCGCGCAGGTCGTCGAAGGCCGGCATACCGGCCATCAACACCAGCAACAAGGCCAGTGGCACGGTCGAAATGTAGCCGACACTCTGAAACCCCAGTGCACCCGTGACACCACCGAGGAAGAAGGCCGCCACCAGCAGGGTCAGAATTCCCAGGCGCTGTCGGTTGGCCAGAACGGACGGCCCGACCGGTTTCAGCTGGCGGTTCCAGTACATCAGCTTGCCCAACTCGATGCCGATGTCGGTTACCAGACCGGTCACGTGCGTGGTACGGATCTCGGCGTTGGACAACTTGGAGATCACCGCGTTCTGCAAACCCATCATGAAACACAGCAGCATCACGGTGACCGGTACAAACAAGCCGTCGACCCCCATGAGCCGCGCCCCCATCAGTCCGAAAATCAGCAGCAGCAGCGCCTCGAGCAGCAGCGGCATGGCGAATTCGCTGTGCATGTTGTGGCGCCGCGCGAAGTTCACCATGATCGCCGAGCAGGCAGCGCCGAGCATGAACGACAACAAGGCGCCAAGGCCTGCCAGCACCATCGCCAACTGGCCGAGCGCCAGGTTGTCGGCCATCGCCGACACGATGCCGGTCATATGCGAGGTGTATTGCTGAACGGCCAGGAAGCCGCCGGCATTGATGGCACCGGCAACAAAGGCCAGCGTGACACCCAGGATCCGGTTGTACGGGTCGGTTCGGTTGCGCCCGGTCAGGCGTCTGGCGAAATGAAGCGGCACGAATTTCTTGTCCTGCAGTGCAGCGAATGCGTCGATGGTACCCGGCGCCATGGACACGCGGGCCGACACGCCGGCGCCAGAGCGCCGGCAAATGGGTAACATGTGCCGCAAGGTCATCGGATTCCAGCAAGTCGACCACATCCGGCAGGAGGCGATAACGCATGTTCGAGCAAAGTCTGATGGCAGGCCAGCGGATTCTGGTCACCGGTGGCGGCACCGGCCTGGGCAAGGCGATGGCCGAGCGCTTTCTGGCCCTGGGGGCCGACGTGGCCATCTGCGGGCGCCGCAAGGCGGTCTGCGATGCGACCGCAGAGGCCTGGCGCGCGCAGTTTCCCGATCGGCGTATCGACACCTTCGGAGTCGACATCCGGATTGCGCAGAACGTCCAGCAGATGGTCGAGGCCTTGTTTGACGGCGGTGGCCTCAGCGGACTGGTGAACAACGCTGCGGGCAACTTCATCGCGCCCACCGAAAGCCTGTCGCCGCGGGCATTCGATGCCATTGCCAACATCGTGTTCCATGGCAGCTTTTACGTCACCCAGGCGATCGGCCAGCGCTGGATCGCGCAAGCCAAGGCCGGCCAGTGGCAGGTCGGCCAGCCGTATCGCAGCGTGATGAGCATCATCACTACCTGGGTCGACAACGGCTCGCCGTATGTCGTGCCATCGGCGATGAGCAAGGCCGGCCTGGACGTCATGACCAAGTCGCTGGCGGTGGAGTGGGCGCCGTTCGGCATACGGCTCAATGCGCTGGGTCCCGGCGAGATCCCAACCGAAGGCATGAGCAAGCGGCTCAATCCCGGCGAGTTGCCGGGCGAGCGCAGCCGGCGCAACAACCCGATGGCACGCGAAGGCAAGATGGGCGAGTTGCAGAACCTGGCCTGTTTCCTGATGGCCGGCGGCCAATGCGACTGGCTCACCGGCCAGAGCATCATGATGGACGGCGGCAATTCGCTGGCCAATGGCGGCAACTTCTACGAACTGCGCCAATGGAGCGACGCCGACTGGCGTTCGGCGCGTGAACGTATCGAGACCCAGAATCAGAAAGACAAGGCGCAACGATGAAACCGCTCGCACCCCGGGTACTGGCATTTGACGTGTTCGGCACGGTCGTGGACTGGCACGGCAGCATCCGGCGCGAGGTCGACGCCATGGGACTGGGTATCGATGCCGGCGCCTTTGCGCTGGCGTGGCGCGCCGGGTACCAGCCGGCGATGCGCCGGGTGATGTCGGGCGAACTGGGCTGGACGCTGATCGACGACCTGCACCGCATGATCCTGGACCAGATCCTGGAAGAGTTCGGCGTGCGCCAACTGAGCGAGGCGGACAAACGCCAACTCAACAAGGCCTGGCACCGGCTCGATCCCTGGCCGGATGCGGTCAAGGGCCTGACACGGCTCAAGCAGCAGTACCTGATCTGCAGCCTGTCCAATGGCAATATCGGCTTGCTGACCCACATGGCCAAACACGGCGGCCTGCCCTGGGATTGTGTGTTGTCAGCCGAGGTGTTCAAGGCCTACAAACCCGACCCTGCGGTTTATCTGGGCGTGGCCAGGGTGTTCGACGTGGCACCTGCCGCCGTGATGCTGGTGGCGGCGCACCAGGACGACCTTGCGGCGGCGCGGGCCTGCGGCCTGCAGACCGCCTATATCGAGCGACCTGCCGAGTTCGGTGCCGACCGGCTCAAGGATGTCAGCCCCGACCCAGCCAACACCTTGCATGCGCGCGACTTCATGGACCTGGCCGATCGGCTGTGCGCCTGAGCACGTCAGGCTGGAGTCTGGCCTGGATCATCGGCTCTTGAATTCGCGGCCATCGCCTCACAGCTGACCGCGCTGCCACAACGGCAGCGGATCCCCTGCCCTTGTCATTTCTGATCTTTACCGGCCTGGCGCTGGCATTCGTGTTGTGGTTGCTCGGCCGGCCCTGGTGGGTCCAGCGGCGCCGCGCGCGCCAGCGACAGCAGCCCTTCCCAACCCACTGGCGGCCGCTGCTGCAGCAATTGCCGCTGGTGCGCCGGCTGCCGGCCGATCTTCAACTGCAACTCAAGGCCCACATGCAGGTGTTCCTGGCCGAAAAACCGATGATCGGTTGCAACGGCCTGCAACTGACCGACACGATGCGCATCGCCATCGCCGCCCAGGCCTGCCTGCTGCTGCTCAACCGCCCGACCGACTACTACCCCAACCTGCGCCAGATCCTGGTCTATCCCGGCCCGTTCGTCGTCAGTCGCCAGCAAAGCGTTGGCGCGGGCGTCATGCAGGACCTGCGCCAGGTGCTGTCGGGCGAGTCCTGGTCGCAGGGACAGGTGGTGTTGTCATGGCAGGACGTGCAGAACGACAGCGCCGATGGCAGCGACGGGCGCAATGTCGTGATCCACGAATTCGCGCACCAGCTTGACCAGGAGAGCGGCCAGGCCAATGGCGCACCGCTGCTGCGATCACGCGGGGCCTACAAACACTGGGCGCAGGTGTTCGGTCAGGAGTTCGCGCATCTGCAGCAACGTGTGGATGCCGGTCATGGCGGGCTGCTGAGCGACTATGGGGCGACCAATCCGGGTGAGTTCTTTGCCGTGGCCTCGGAAGTATTCTTCGAGCAGTCGCAGCAATTGGCCGACGAACATCCGGCGCTGTTTGCGCAATTGCGCGATTTCTACACCGTCGATCCGCTGAGCTGGTGAACCGGCGCGCCAAGCTGCGCCGGTATCAGCTGTCGAGTTCGGGGTATTGCCGGAACAGACCATCCTGGTTGAACGGGATGCGCCGGCTGCTGGCCAGGTAATCCGCCAGCCGCGGCAGCTGCGCAATTTCGGCATGCAGGCGCTCCACCAGCGGCGCGGTGCGCAGCACGCGCCGCGTGGCCTTGGGGAACGCATAGTGCAGACCGGCGACCAGCTGGAACAGCGACAGATCGGCATACGACAGCTGTGCGCCGACCAGGTGCAACCGACGCGCCCGAGCATTGCGGCCATTGCGCGCGAGGACCGACTCGAACCATGCCAGGTACTTGATCATGCGCGAGCCACAAAACAGCCGGGCGCGCCGGTCGGCCTCGACGCGCTGCTCTTCGTAATACAGCGTGCTCGAGATCGGATGGTGGGTATCGTGCGCTTCCTGCAATACGTCGCTGATCGTGAGCTGGATCTGGTGGGTCCACAGCTGCGCTGACGCGGCCTTGCCCACCAGCCCCAGGCGCGGCCCGAGGTAGAGCAGGATCGCCGCGGTCTGCGCAATCACCTGCTTGCCATGGCGCAGGATCGGTGGCGCGAACGGCGGATGCGCCTGCGCGGTGTCACCCAGCGTGGCCATCAGGGCCGGCATGC
>Ga0209476_10003402_pt1 | contig 10526 bp, 9 predicted proteins | sample KloWWTrecipitate_FD_187179 | JGI IMG/M metagenome (GOLD analysis project Ga0209476, IMG submission 187179) | Active sludge microbial communities from Klosterneuburg, Austria, studying microevolution and ecology of nitrifiers - Klosterneuburg... | ecosystem: Engineered > WWTP > Aerobic digester >...
GATCCACCCACTGGTTCACATCGGCTGGTACCACGGGGGCCAGCACGACTGGGGCCTTCAGCGGCTTGGGTTGCACGTTGGGTTGCCCCACCAACTGGTTCAACGCCAGGGACTTCACCAGGAAGTCGTTCTCGGCAGCCAGTTCCTGGGCAATGACCAAGTCGTAGCGGGCTTGCGCCTCGCGCGAATCGGTAATGGTGGAGGTGCCCACCTCAAAGTTGCGTTTGGCTGATGCCAGCTGTTCGGCTACGGCGGACTTTTGGCTTTTCACGAAGGTCACACTGTCGTTGGCAGCCAGCACATCAAAGTAGGCTTGGCTTACGCGCACGATCAGGTCTTGCTCCGCCTGCTGCAACTGGGCCTGGGCCAGTTCCCGAGATTTTTCTCCCTGCTGGTAGCTGGCCCAGTTGGCGGGACGGTACAGCGGTTGTGAGGCGCTGATCGTGGCACTCTGGGTGGCGTAGTTGCGCGCTGGCGTGGGCAACACTGCCTGGTTGCTGCTGCTGCCGGCCAACGCCAGACCAGCCTGTGGCAGGATTCCGGCCTTGGCCTGGTCAGCCTTGGCTAGCGTGGCGTCAAACTGTGACCTGGCCGCCTGGTAGGTGGTGTCATAGCCGCGCGCAGCGGTGTACAGGTCAATCAGACTCTGTGCCTGAACTGAAAGCGGCAGGGCAGCCCCCAGGGCAAGCATCAGGGGCAGCAGGCGAAAGTTCGAGAAGTGGCTTTGACGGGTCATGGTAGTGTTTCTCAGGCTCGTGAAAAGAGATAACGGTTGCAGGGTAGGGCAGGGAAATCAATAACGGGGTATCGCGGGATCAAGCTCGGCAGACCAGGCATTGATGCCCCCTGCGATATTGGCAACATGTTCAAACCCCCGGCTTAGCAGGAACTGTGTCACCTGCATGCTGCGCCCGCCGTGGTGGCACAGGCAGGCAATGGGCTGTTGTGGGTCCAGTTCGGTCAGGCGCAGTGGGACAACGCCCATGGGAATGGACAGCAGCGCAAAGCCCTGGGGCTTGATGCTGGCGAGTTGCAGCTCATGCGGCTCGCGCACGTCCAGCACCACAGGAGCACCTTTGGCCGTCGCATTGGCGAACCATTGTGTGAGGTCACGGGGGCGGACTTGTTCGAGCATTGGCAGTTCCGGGGTGGGTATCAGAAAGTAAAGCGCGAAGGCTCCGGGAATTTCTGCAGGCGTGGCGCCCATGTGTCCCAGCCTTGAGTGGTTTTGAAGGCGCTGTCGCCCGTCTTGGTGATCAGTGTGCCCCGCATCACGGGTTCGCTGCCGACGATAGCGCCAAGGCGGCCGCCGGGTTTGAGCAGTTTGAGCAGGCTGGCCGGAACTTCACTCACCGAGCCGCTGAGAACGATCACATCGACGCTGGTTTCGAACATTCCGAGATTGGCGCCATCGGCCAAGCGCACCTTGACATTGTGGATGCCGGCGTTTCGCAGGTTATCGCGGGCCATGGTCACCAGTTCGGGAACGATTTCCAGGGTCACCACACTCTGCGCCTGTTTGCCCAACAGGGCCGCCATGTAGCCTGAACCGGCGCCGATTTCCAGCACGGTTTCATGGGGCTTGACCGCCAAATCTTGCAGCATGCGGGCTTCTACGCGGGGTGCGAGCATGCACTGACCCTTGGAGAGAGCATCTTCACCCGAGCCTTGGAGTGGAATTTCCAGATCGGCAAATGCCAAGCCCTTAAGGGCTTTGGGAACAAATTCTTCGCGCTTGACAATGGACAGGAGATCCAGCACCAATGAATCCGCCACATCCCAAGGGCGAATCTGCTGCTCAATCATGTGGTAGCGGGCGGTTTCGATGTTCATTTAAATATACTCCAATGGGTATGCTGGACGATTGTAGACAATTTTACTTGGCCGGGGTTTCGGTCCGGTCAAATGTGCGTCTTACCCATTGCGCCAGATCATCCATATAGCAATACACCACAGGAACAACCACCAGTGTCAGCAACGAAGAGGTGATGACGCCACCAATCACGGCCTGGCCCATGGGGGCGCGCATTTCCGAGCCTTCGGACATGGCAAACGCCAGCGGCACCATGCCGAAGATCATGGCCAACGTGGTCATCAAAATCGGGCGCAGCCGCACTTTAGCCGCCATCAGTAGGGCCTCGGAACGTTCCATTCCGTCCTCTTGCGCGCGAATGGCAAAGTCCACCAGCAGGATGGCGTTCTTGGTGACCAGGCCCATCAGCATCACGACCCCGATGATCGAGAACATGGACAGGGTGGAGTTGAACATCAACAGCGCCAGTACGACGCCGATCAGGGTCAAGGGCAGGGCGGTCATCAACGCCAGGGGCTGCAAAAAGCTCTTGAACTGGCTGGCCAGGATCATGTAGATAAACACGACCGCCAGCATCAGGGCCGATATGGCGTAGCCAAAGGCTTCGGCCATGTCCTTGGTGGACCCGCTGAACTTGTAGCTGTAGCCAGGCGGCATGGCAATGGTGTCCATCGCGGTGGTGATGTCGGCCGACACCTCGCCGCCAGAACGGCCATTCACATTGCCGCTGATGGCAACTTCGCGCGTCAGGTCGCGGCGGTTGATCTGGTTGGGGCCGGTGGACTCGCGCACGTTGGCCACCTGGTTGAGTCGCACGATGCGGGCGCTGCCATCGGCATTGGTACCTACCGTAAAGGGCAGCATTTCCATATCCCGCGCGGAATTGCGCGCATCGGGTGACAGGCGCACGTTCACGTCGTAGGTCTGATCGTCGGGTGCACGCCAGCTGCCCACGGTCTGGCCGGCCACCAGGGTCCGCAGGGCCGAACCGATTTGCCCGACCGACAAGCCCAGGTCGGAGGCGATGTCGCGCTTGACCACCACGTCCAGCGTGGGCTTGTTGGGTTTGGCACTGGAGTCCAGATCGACCAAGCCCGCAACGTTGCCGATTTTTTTCATTGCCAGTGCGGTCAGTCGCTCCAGCTCGGCGGTATCTGGCCCCTGGATCGAGAACAGGATTTGCTTTCGGCCGCCTACGGCGTCGAGTAGTCCCACGTGGGTGACCGTGATGCCGGGTACGTGTTTGAGCCGGTCACGCAATACCACGGACATGTCATCCACGCCCAGCTTGCGGTCCTTGCGGTCGACCAGGCGGATGTAGGTGCTGGCGTACATCTTGCCAGCCGTGTTGCCGGTGTTGATGGTGGTGAGGGTATAGCGCACTTCGGGGAAGCTGCGGATGATGCCTTCCACCTGGCGCGCCTTGGCCTCGGTGATCTCCAGGGACGAGCCGACCGGGGTGTTGAAACTGAGGGAGGTCTCCGAAAAATCCGACTTCGGCACGAATTCCGTTCCCAGCAAGGGCACCATGAACACACTTCCCACAAAGATGCCCACCGCCAAACCCACTGTGGCCAACTTGTGCACCAAGGCCCAGCGCAGAATGTTCTGGTAGGCATCAACCAGCCAGTCGGTAGCGTGGTCAAACCAGCCGGTGATGCGGCCAATGGTCTTGTCGTAGAAGGTGACCGGGGCGTGCCGGTGGCCTTGCGCCTCAATGCTGGGGTCGTGCCAGATGCTGGAGAGCATGGGGTCCAACGTGAAGCTGACGAACATCGAAATCATCACAGCTGCCACGATGGTGATGCCGAATTCGTGGAAGAACTTGCCAATGATGCCGCCCATAAATCCAATGGGCAAAAAAACCGCAACGATGGACAGTGTGGTGGCCAGCACCGCCAGACCAATTTCCTGCGTGCCGTCCAGTGAGGCCTGGTACGCGGTTTTTCCCATTTGGACATGGCGCACGATGTTTTCCCGAACCACAATGGCGTCGTCAATCAGCAGACCCACGCACAGGCTCAAGGCCATCAACGTGATCATGTTGATGGTGAAGCCAAACAGGTTCATGAAGAAGAAGGTGCCTATCAGCGCGATCGGCAGGGTCAACCCGGTGATGACGGTGGAACGCCAGGAATTGAGGAACAGAAATACGATCAGCACCGTCAGCAGGGCTCCTTCGATCAGCGTGCTGCGCACATTGCTGACCGAAACACGGATCTGGCGTGAGGCATCGGTGATCTGCTCCAGTCGCACGCCTGGGGGGAGCTGCTTTTGCAGGGTCGCCAGGGCATTTTGCAGGTTGTCCACCACGGCGATGGTGTTTTCATCCTGCGTTTTCTGCACATTGAGCAGCAGGGTGCGTTGTCCGTTGTAGAGTGCCAGGCTATCAATTTCCTGCGCACCGTCCGCCACCCGAGCCACCTGGTCAACCCGGATCGCCGCACCGTTCTTGCGCGCCACAATGATCTTGCCGAAATCTTCGGGGCGCTGCATGCGGGCGTCAATCTGGATGACGCGCTCTTGCTCATCGGAGTGGATGGTGCCCACTGGCACCTCCTGATTTTCATTGCGCACGGCCGATGTCACCTGCTCGGGCGTAATACCAAATGCCTCCAATGCCTGCGGGTTGAGGTAGATATTGATTTCGCGCTTGGTGCCCCCCACCAACGTGACCGAGCCCACGCCGCGCACGTTTTCTAGTCTTTTCTTGAGAACCTGATCGGCCCAGTTGGTCAATTCCACAGAATCCATGACCTTGCCCTGCGCTGTGCGGGTGTCGGGCAATACGGCAACGGACCATACAGGGCTTGCGGCCGGATCAAATCGCAAGACACGGGGTTCCTTGACTTCAGCACGCAAGTTGGGGCGTATGGCAGCGACTTTTTCTCGCACGTCATCGGCTGCCTTGCGCCCGTCAATGTGCAGGCCAAATTCAATGACCACCACCGACTGGCCTTCGTAGCTGCGAGAGGTCAGGGCGTTGATGCCGGCAATGGAGTTAACGCCTTCCTCGATCTTTTTGGAGACTTCGCTCTCCACGATTTCAGGCGATGCACCTGGGTAGTCCGCAATCACTACCACCACGGGGAAATCAATGTTGGGAAACTGGTCCACCTGCAGGCGCTGCAGGGAGAAAAATCCCAACACAACCAAGGCCAGCATGAGCATGGTCGCAAACACCGGGTTCTTCAGACTGACGCGGGTAAACCACATGGGCTTATTGGGCGGTTGCGGTGGTTGTTGCGGGCTTTACTGGCGTGCCAGGGCGCAATGTGCCCGTGCTGCCAACCAATACCGAGGCACCCTCTGCGACGCCCTGTACGGCGACCATGGCCACTCCATTGAGTTCGCCGCGTGCACCCAGTGTCACGCTTTGGTGGACGATGTGCCCTTTGTCAATGAGCTGCACATAGGGTGCGGGTTTGTCGGTGCGCACTGTACCGAGTGGCACGGCCAGCGTGTGGGTCACACTGGTTTGCAATAAACCCTGGGCAAAGAGCCCTTGACGCAGGCCGGGGCTGGGTTCCAGCGCCAGGTAGGCCAGCACGGCGCGGCTGCCAGCTACCGCGCTGGGGTTGATGCGCACCACCTTGGCCATGAGTGGTTTGGTGGCACCTTCCACCGTCAGTTGTGCGGTTTGCCCGACCTGCACCTGCAGGGAGTCACTGGCGTCGAGGCTGGCCTCCAGCTCCAGGTGGCTCAGGTCCACAATTTCCACAATGCGGGCATCGACCGCCACCCGTTCGCCGGGCTGCGCCAGGCGTTGTGCAATCTGGCCGGCAATGGGCGCACGCATGACGGTGTCATTCAACGATTTGGCGGCCACTTCGGCACCGGCCTGGGCCGCACGGTACGTCGCCTCTGCTGACGCCAGCGTGGCCATGGACGAATCGAGTGCGGTCTTGGAGATAAACCCTTTGTCTACCAATGATCGGTTGTTGTCGAAACTGCGTTTGGCAATATCCACCTGCGCTTTGGCCGACTCGGCCTGCTGGCGGGCCTGGTTCAAGCGGGCCTGGAATTCGGTGGGGTCGACGCGGGCAATGGTGTCGCCGGCGTTCACAGCGTCGCCTTCGCGCACCACCAGGCCTTGCAGCTCGCCAGCGACACGGGCCTTTACCAAGGCGGAGTTCACCGCCTTGATGGGGCCCGAGATGGTCAGTGTCTGTGGCAAGTCCACGTTGCGCACCACCACCTGGTCACTGGCCAGTAACTCCACGCTGGTGAGCGTCTTTTGTACTTCCTGTTGGGCGGCGAGTGCGTCTTTTTGGACTTTGCGTGCGGAGAGTGCGCGCAGGGCACCGGCTGCCAGCAGGCCCAGAATCAGTGCGGCCACGATCCATTTCAGCCAACGTTTCATGGTGCGGATCGCCCTTGGGGTGTTAGCGCGGCATCAGCACGCCGATTGAGCCCGTTCAACAGGGTTTCGACCTGCACAGCGATGTACTGCTCGGGATCGATGATGTTGTCCGTTCCACTGCACAGACCCAGGGAGTGCTTCCAGGTGGCCAGGAACAGCATGGGTGCCAGCACGGTGTAGACGCCATATTGCAAATCCATCGGGCGGAACTCTCCACGGTCCACACCCCGCTGCAGTACCCGGCGCAGCAGGTCGTTTCCGGGCTGGATGACTTCGTGCTGGTAGAAGGCTGCCAGTTCGGGAAAGTTACCGGCTTCGCTCATCATCAGCTTGGTGATGCCCGCTGCCTTGGTGTTGCCAATGCGCTCCCACCAGGCGTGGATGCTGTAGCGCAGAAGTTCGGCGGAGCTGCCTTCAAAGGTGTCAAATTCGGCGTTCCACGCATCAAACTTGCCCGAAATATTTTCGCGCACCACTGCCTTGAACAGTTCTTCCTTGCTGGAAAAGTAGAGGAACAGGGTGCCTTTGGAGACGCCCGCCCGTTTGGCCACTTCTTCGGCGCGGGTGGCGGCAAAACCCTTTTCCACAAACAGCTCCAGCGCGGCAGCCAGCAACTCGCCCGGACGGGCGTCTTTGCGACGTTCGCGTTTGGCCGGCACGGTGGCGGCAATCTCAGAGATGGAACAGGAAGTCGACATAACGTTAATGACTAAGTGGTTATTAGTTTACCGTACAGGCCATAATAGGGTCAAGCGCGAACTGATGAACTGAAAGAAGCGAGGGACGAACCGTCAAAAACAGATGGTGAACAGTGGGTCATGTCTGGCATTTTGTCGCTTCGTTGACTAGGATCAAAACTAGGCAATGGGCGTCGACGTATCGTTCGACCCACCGTGAAAGCTTCATAGTGTCGCTCGCGCCGAAAGCACCACCCGCATGCACCCCACACCTTCCAGCGCTGCTACGGTAGCGCCCATTGCTTCGTCCATTTCGCCCCCTGCCGCCATGGAACTGGTCTGTCCCGCCGGTAGTCTGCCCGCGCTGAAAGCTGCCGTGGACAACGGCGCCAGTTGCGTTTACCTGGGCCTGCGCGACGCCACCAATGCCCGCAACTTTGCCGGTCTGAACTTTGACGAAGCCGCCATCGCCACCGGTATTGCCTATGCCCATGCGCGGGGTTGCAAGGTATTCATGGCGCTTAACACGTACCCGCAAGCGGCCAACCCCTCGCTGTGGCAGTCGGCGGTGGACAAGGCGGTGGATTTGGGCGTGGATGCCGTGATCCTGGCTGACCCCGGCCTGATGCAGTATGCCGCCACGCACCACCCGAAGCTGCGTCTGCATCTGTCGGTTCAGGGATCGGCCACCAATTTTGACGCCATCAATTTCTACCGCGAGCAATTTGGCATCGTGCGCGCCGTGCTGCCGCGCGTGCTGTCGCTGACCCAGGTGCAGCAGGTGATTGAAAAGACGCCGGTGGAGATCGAGGTTTTTGGCTTTGGCAGCCTGTGCGTGATGGTGGAGGGGCGTTGTGCACTTTCCAGCTACGTCACTGGCGAGTCGCCCAACACGCATGGTGTGTGCTCGCCACCCAAGGCCGTGCGCTGGGAGGAAACACCCCAAGGCCGAGAGTCGCGCCTGAACGGTGTGCTGATTGACCGCTACGCCCCGGGGGAAAATGCTGGTTACCCCACGCTGTGCAAGGGCCGCTTCGATGTGGGCTCCGATGAAAACTATTACGCCATCGAAGAGCCCACCAGCTTGAACACGCTGGAATTGCTGCCGCAACTCCTCAAGATGGGTGTCAAGGCTATCAAGATTGAAGGGCGCCAACGCAGCCCGGCGTATGTGGCCCAGGTCACCAAGGTCTGGCGCGAAGCCATGGACCATTGCCATTCCAACCCGCACCGCTATGCACCCAAGCCCATCTGGATGAGTGGGCTGGACCAAATCGCCGAAGGGCAGCAACACACTTTGGGCGCGTACCATCGGCCTTGGAAGTAAGAACCATGAAAATTTCAATCGGTCCGTTGCAGTATTACTGGCAGCGTGACGTCGTCTTCAATTTCTACGAAGCTATGGGCCAAACCGCGGTGGACGTGGTGTACCTGGGCGAGGCCGTGTGCTCACGCCGACATGAGCTGCGTCTGGCCGACTGGCTGGACATTGCCGCACTTTTGAAGAAGGCCGGCAAGGAAGTGGTGCTGTCCACCCAGGTTTTGCTGGAATCCGGTGCCGAAGTGGGCACCATGCACAAGATCACCGGCAACGGCGAATTTGCAGTGGAAGCCAATGACATGGGCGCGGTGCAATGCCTGAATGGCAAAGGCCCGTTCGTGGCTGGCCCGCACCTCAACATCTACAACCTGCCCACTTTGCAATGGATGGCTGGACTGGGCGCCAACCGCTGGGTGATTCCGCTGGAAATGAAGCGCAGCGATTTGGCCGTGATCCAGGCTGGCCGCCCTGCGGGTCTGGAAACTGAAGTTTTTGCCTATGGCCGCATGCCGCTGGCCTTTTCGGCGCGCTGCTTTACCGCGCGCCAGCGCAACCTGCCCAAAGACGATTGCCGATTCAGTTGCCTGGACCATCCCGATGGCCTGATGCTCAAGACGCGTGAGCACGAAGGCTTTTTGGTGCTGAACGGCACGCAGACGCAATCGGCCAAGGTCTACAACCTGGTGGATGCGCTGGATGACATGCGGAGCTTGGGTGTGGACGTGGTCCGCTTAAGCCCACAGTCGCAAAATATGGCCGACGTGGTGGCGGTGTTTGATGCCGCACGTAAGCACACCTTGTCGCCGCAGGACGCATTGGCGCGTTTGCAGCCCCTGATGCCCTTTGAAGGCTGCAATGGTTACTGGCATGGTCAGCCTGGACTCGATCAGGTACACAGCGACGCATTGGCCGAACAGGACTAGCCTGCATGTATCACGGCGAGCGCTTCAACAGCATCAGCCACCTGGTCGGGGCCGGTTTGGCCGTGCTGGGTTCGGTACTGTTGATAGTGCCGGCGGCACGCCTGGGCGACCCGTGGAAGATTGTCAGCTTCAGCATTTATGGCGCCATGTTGATTGCGCTGTATGTTGCCAGCACCCTGTACCACAGCGTGCGTGGCCGGGCCAAGGTCATTCTGCAGAAGTTCGACCATTGCTCCATCTACCTGCTGATTGCCGGAAGCTACACACCGTTTGCGTTGGTGTCGCTGCGCGGTGTCTGGGGCTGGTCCTTGTTGGGCGCTGTTTGGACCCTGGCGTTGGTGGGTATCCTGCAGGAAATCTGGTTTGCCAAAGGTGCGCGCGTGCTCTCGCTGGTGATTTACCTGCTCATGGGCTGGTTGGCCCTGGTGGCCATCGTTCCCTTGTGGACGGCACTCTCGCCCGCTGGCTTTGCCTGGCTGGCGGCGGGTGGCCTGTTCTACACCGTGGGCATTATTTTTTATGTGGCCGATCAGCGCGTGCGCCACGGCCACGGCGTGTGGCACCTGTTTGTGCTGGGTGGCAGCAGCTGCCATTTTTTCACTGTTCTGTTTTTTGTTGCCTGAAGGTTGTAGCGCCATGAACCCATCGTCTCCCGCCTTTGTGCTGCCCGACCCAGTAGGTTCGGTTTTGTCACGCCTGCCCGCCTACCCGGGGTCGTTCCTGCTGGTGACGGCATTGAATAAAGTGCTGGCCAAGCAGCTGCCCGCCGACGTGCGTCAGTACCTCTTGGGAAAAAAGCTCCGCATCCATGTAACCGATGCCCGCCTCACTTTTGACTTCACCTGCACCGGTACGCGTTTTGTGGCCAGCCATCGGCAAGACAGTACCGACCTGACCATCAGCGCCAACGCCCAAGATTTTTTGCGACTGGCGCAGCGCCAGGAAGACCCCGACACCCTGTTTTTCAACCGCCGCTTGTCCATGGAAGGCGATACCGAACTGGGCCTGCTGGTCAAAAACGCACTGGATGCACTGGAGTTGCCTGTGTTGAACCTGCAGCAGTGGACACCCGACAAGGTGCTGGCCCGCTTCCTGCCAAAACGCAACCGCAACCAAACTTCCACAGCGGGGCATGGGGGCTGAGGTGACAAACGGGCAAAGCGGTAGCCCGGGGCGCCGCGACATCAAAGCCAACTGGCACTGACTTGCAGGCATGAACCCATGAGCTACCACGACCTGCGCGATTTCATTGCGCAACTAGAGCAGGGCGGGGATTTGCGTCGAATCCAAGCGCCGGTCTCGACCCATCTGGAAATGACTGCGCTTTGCGACCGCGTGCTGCGCGCCCACGGTCCGGCCATCCTGTTTGAGAACGTCACCGGCCACAGCATGCCGGTGCTGGGCAACCTGTTTGGCACACCCGAACGCG
>Ga0209476_10003403_pt1 | contig 10525 bp, 9 predicted proteins | sample KloWWTrecipitate_FD_187179 | JGI IMG/M metagenome (GOLD analysis project Ga0209476, IMG submission 187179) | Active sludge microbial communities from Klosterneuburg, Austria, studying microevolution and ecology of nitrifiers - Klosterneuburg... | ecosystem: Engineered > WWTP > Aerobic digester >...
CCGAGGGCGCGGCGATCCTGGCCGAGGCGCTGCGGCGGTTCGACCTGGTCGATGCGGCCTGCGTGCACCGCATCGGCGACCTCGTGATCGGCGACCTCGCGGTCTGGGTGGGGGCCAGTGCCGCCCATCGTGGCCAGGCCTTCGAGGCCTGCCGCTGGATCATCGACGAGGTCAAGGCGCGGGTGCCGATCTGGAAGCACGAGCGCTACGCCGGTGGCGAGGCGGGCTGGCTGCACCCGGCGCCGTGACGGGTTTCCTTGTCCCCGGACGGGCCAGCCGCTAGACTGCGCGGCCCGGAATGTCGCCGCGATGCGCCGTCCCGGGTTCCAGCGGAGAGGTGTCCGAGCGGTTGAAGGAGCACGCCTGGAAAGTGTGTAAGCGTCTAAACCGCGCTTCGGGGGTTCGAATCCCCCTCTCTCCGCCATTTATATCTTTAAGCCCTTGACAAACGTTCGTCTCCATGGTGGCCCCGTCGGCCCCTCGCGACGCTAGGTCGAAAATCCCGCCAGGGCCGGAAGGCAGCAACGGTATCGACTGATGCGGGCGCCGAGGTCAGCCGGCGGGGCCATCGCCCGTTTCGGGCTGTGCCCGAAACGGCCCACGATTGCGCTGCGCGAAATCGCGGGTCCCGCGATGTACTTCCGATCCCCCGCTCGCTGCGCGAGCGCCCCCTTGCCAAGGGGGCTGGAGATCAAGATCGCAATGTCCGGCTAACGGATTTTCGCGCGCCGGATTCATCGAAGCGGAACGTCGCTGCATGCGACAATGCGGGCATGTCCTACCTCGTGCTCGCCCGCAAGTGGCGTCCCAAGCGTTTCGCCGAACTGGTCGGGCAGGAGCATGTGGTGCGCGCGCTGACCAATGCGCTGCACACCGGTCGCGTCCACCACGCATTCCTGTTCACCGGCACCCGCGGGGTGGGCAAGACCACCATTGCGCGGATCTTCGCCAAGTCGCTGAACTGCGAGCAGGGCACGAGCGCCGATCCCTGCGGCGAATGCGAGACCTGCCTGGCGATCGACGCCGGCCGCTACATCGACCTGCTGGAGATCGACGCCGCGTCGAACACCGGCGTGGACAACGTCCGCGAGCTGATCGAGAACGCGCAGTACATGCCGTCGCGCGGCAAGTACAAGGTCTACCTGATCGACGAAGTGCACATGCTGTCGAAGCAGGCGTTCAACGCGCTGCTGAAGACGCTGGAAGAGCCGCCGGAGCACGTCAAGTTCCTGTTCGCCACCACCGATCCGGAGAAGCTGCTGGTCACGGTGTTGAGCCGCTGCCTGCAGTTCAACCTGAAGCGGCTGGATGAAGAACAGATTCGCGGGCAGATCCGCATGATCCTGGGCGCGGAAGGGATCGAGTCCGACGACGATGCAGTGCGCCAATTGGCGAATGCCGCTGATGGCAGCCTGCGCGACGGGTTGTCGCTACTCGACCAAGCCATTGCCTATGCTGGCGGCAAGCTCGATGGCGTGACCGTGGCGGCGATGCTGGGCACGGTGGACCGCAATCGCGTGCAGGCTCTGCTGGCGGCATTGGCCGATGGCGATGGTCGGCGCTTGATGGACGAAGCAGCGCAGCTCGCGGAGTTTTCGCCGGACTGGGCCAGCGTGCTGGACGCGCTGTCCGAAGCCCTGCACCGGATCCAGGTGAAACAACTGGTGCCGACCGTCGAAGTCGAAACCGACGCGATCGATGTCGATGCGCTGGCCGCGAACCTGCGGCCGGAACTGGTGCAGCTCTGGTATCAGATGGCGCTGAACGGGCGCCGTGATCTGGGTTATGCACCCAGTCCGCGCAGCGGCTTCGAGATGAGTTTGCTGCGGATGCTGGCGTTCCGGCCCGGTGAGCACGTGGCGCAAATCGCTTCGTCGGTGTCCGCGCAGAAGACCGTGGCAGCAGTTCGCGATGGATCATCCCCGAGCCCCGCCGCAATGGCCGCCGCCGCAAAGATGCGTGCTGTCCAGGCGGAACCGGTGCATGCACCGCAGCCTGCGCGCATCGCGGAGCCTCGCATCGAAACGCAGGTCGCTTCGGCTCCGGTCGCGGCAGTCTTCGTCGAGCCCGCGATGCTGGTCACCGATACCGAACACTGGCTGGCGCTGGTCGCGCGCAGCGGCTTGCGTGGCCCGGTCAAGCTGCTTGCCGAGCATGCTGCCTACGTCGGCCATGCCGATGGCGTGCTGCGCCTGTCGCTGGCGATCGAGCACGAACACCTGAAGTCGCCGAGCCTGGTGCTGCAACTGGGCGATGCGATGGCGCGCCTGCTTGGTGGCAACGTCCAGTTGCGCTTCGAGTCCGGCCCGGCGCGCGGCGAGACCGCCAACGTGCGCAACAGCCGCGAGCGCGATGCTCGTCAGACCGGTGCAGAGCACGGTTTCGCCGCCGATCCGGCGATCCAGCGGCTGGTGCAAGTGCATGGCGCGCAGGTGGTGCCGGAGTCGGTGCGCCCGCTCGGCGACGCCTGACCGACGCCACGCCCGGATTCCGATTCAACGAATTTCCAACAACGCAACGACAGGATCGACGACATGCGTGGAGACATCGCCCAGCTGATGCAGCAGGCACAGAAGATGCAGGAGAACATGCAGCGCGCGCAGGAAGAAATCGGCGCGCTCGAGGCTACCGGCAATGCCGGCGGCGGCATGGTCAGCGTGACTATCGGCGGCCGCATGGACTGCCGCAAGGTGCGCATCGACCCGTCACTGTTCTCCGATCCGGAAATGGCCGAAGACCTGGTCGCGGCGGCGTTCAACGATGCGGTCAACCGGATCAACGAAGTCTCGCAGGCGAAGATGGCCGAGGCCACTGCCGGCATGCCGATTCCGCCGGGCATGAAACTGCCTTTTTGATGTTGTTGCCGTCATTCCGGCTTTCGCCGGAATGACGATCAAAGACGATGACCGCCTCCCTCCTCGAACAACTCATCGATGCCCTGCGCGTGCTGCCCGGCGTGGGCCAGAAGTCGGCGCAGCGCATGGCCTACCACTTGCTGGAGCGCCAGCGCGAGGGCGGCAAACGCCTGTCCGGGGCGCTGGCGGAGGCGATGCAGCACATCGGGAATTGCGAGCGCTGCCGCGATTTCAGCGAGGCAAAGGTCTGCCCGACCTGTGCCAGCAACGCACGCGATGCGCACCTGCTGTGCGTGGTGGAGAGCCCGGCGGACCGGCTTGCCATCGAGCAGGCGACCGGCTTCCGCGGGTTGTATTTCGTGCTGCAGGGTCGGCTGAGCCCGCTCGACGGCATCGGCCCGCGCGAGCTCGGGCTGGATCGGCTGGCGAAACGGTTGGAGGAAGGTGAGGTGCGCGAACTGATCGTCGCCACCAACCCGACCGTTGAGGGCGAGGCCACCGCGCATTACCTTGCGCAGCTGGCGCGTGCGCGTGGCGTGCACCCGAGCCGGCTTGCGCATGGCGTGCCGCTGGGCGGTGAGCTGGAATACGTCGATCGTGGCACGCTGTCGCACGCATTTGGCAGCCGTAGCGAGATCCGCGACGAACGCGCTCCCGGCGAGCGCAACTGAGGAACGACCGATGAGCGAGACCATCTTCCACAAGATCATCCGCCGCGAGATCCCGGCCGACATCGTCCTTGAAGACGAGCACCTGATCGCGTTCCGCGACATCGCCCCGCAGGCGCCGGTGCACGTGCTGTTCGTGCCGAAAACGGACTTCGCCACACTCAACGACGTGCCCGAGGACGAGGCCGTCGTCGTCGGTCGGCTGGCGACCGCGGCGGCGCGCTATGCGAAGGTGCAGGGATTTGCCGAGGATGGCTACCGGATCGTGATGAACTGCAATGGCGATGGTGGCCAGACGGTGTTCCAGATCCATCTGCATTTGCTGGCAGGCGCACCGCTGGGGCGTTTCGGCACGCCAGCCTGACCGCGATCAATCACCAATTCCACGCCCACGGCCATGGCGATGGACGGGTGACAACATCGACCCGTTCGCGCTTGGGCCACAGATAGACCACGTCCACGGCGACGCGCGGGAAGTCGTAGACATAGCCTTCGACTTTGCGCTTTTCGTAGCCCTCGATCCGGCCGGTGAAGGTGACTTCGCGGTTGGGTTCGAACAGTGCCGGGTCATAGAAGCCGGCGCGGCAAGCGATGAAGCGGCCCCAGGTGTCGTCGCTGGCCCAGACCGGACGGCCATCGGCGTTGAGCTGGGTCGAGATCACCTCGAAGCAGGTGCGGTCGGGGCGTGGCTCGGTGCGGATGATGCGGCCGCCCCAGCGCACGCTGGCATTGCTGTGGTCGCCGACCACCGCCTGGTGCGGGGTGAGTGCATCGAACTGGCCCTGCAAGGGCTTGGGCTGGGTCGCGCAGGCGGCAAGCAACGTGGGGAGGATCGCGGTGGCGATGCCGATGGCGATCAGGCGGCGGGTCATGGCGGCTCCGGAAAGGGCGGTGCGAGGGACGACGGTGTCCCGGCCAGACGGTAGCAGGCACCGATCAACGCCGCGTCACGGACGGTGGCGCGCAAGGTCCCGGAGCAGCCGTTGCAGTACCTCGGCGGTGGCGGCGTAGCGCGCGTCGGAGAATCGCCGGCTCAGTAACGCAAGGTGCTCGCCTGCGCGTGGCTGGTCAGCAGCGACGCGGGCCGCCCAGGCCTGCGCGGATTCATGCGGCGCGCGGCCACGCCCGAGCCGCCGATAGCGGGCGTCGAGCCGGTGCCAGGCGCGCAGCAGCCGGTCGCGCTCGCGTTCGCCGCGGGCGATCAGCCACGCCATCCAGGCCAGCGCCAGCCCGGCCAGCGTGGCGAACAGCAGGATCAGGTGATGACCCTGCAGCTTGCCAAGGCCGAACGGCTTCAGCAGGTCCTGCTGCCGCTGCGCGTTGAAGCCCAGCACGAAATCATTCCAGCCACGGCGCATCCAGTCAGCGGCATTGAATGCCGGCACCAGCCCGTCGAACGCGCCGATCAAGCCTGGCTGGCGATCGGCGAGGGTGTCATACACGCGCTCGGGGGCGACCGCGGCGGTCGGATCCACGCGCACCCAGCCCCGTTGCGGCAGCCAGACTTCGGCCCACGCATGTGCATCCGAGTTCAGCACCAGCCAGTAGCCGCCGATCGGGTTGCGATAGCCGCCCGCGTAGCCGGTCACCACTCGCGCGGGAACGCCGGCCGCGCGCATCAGCACCACGAAGGCGGAGCTGAAGTGCTCGCAGTAGCCCTGCTTGCGGTCGAACAGGAAATCGTCGATCTCGTTGCGCCCGGCCAGTGGCACGTTGAGGGTGTAGGCGAACTCGCGGCGAATCCAAGCGAGCGAGCGGTCGGCGATGGCGGCGTCGGCCTTGCCGATGGCGTCGCGGCCGGCCTCGCGTCGCCACTGCCGGCCCAGTGCCAGCGTGCGCGGATTGAAACCGCGAGGCAGGCGCAGGGCGAGATTGCGCAGGGTCGGGTGCAGGTCAGGTTCGGCGGCGGCTGCGGGCGCCGAGCGCATCCGCCAGCGCGAGACATTGTTGAGCGGGGTGTCGCTCCAGGGGCTGAAGTCGATGCTGACGTGGGCGTTCGCCGGCACTGCGGTCGGGAGGTCGAGCACGATCATCTGCCGGCTCTCGGTGGGTTCCAGGTCGAGTTGGTAGTCCCAGCCGGGGCCGGCCGGGCGCATCGGTGCTGCTGGCGCGGGCTGCAGCCAGTGCGCCTGGGTCCAGGTGCGGCCATCGAAGTCCCACAGCACCGGACCGCGCCAGTACATCTGCGCGGGGAGCGGTTCCGGCCCAAAGAACTGCACCCGCGCCGCCGGGCTGTCGTCGTTCATCAGATCCAGCCAGCCGCCGGGGGTCATGTTGTCGGACAGGCCGGGCCGGGACAGCGCGCGCTCCGGCAGCCCCCACAACGGCGACGGAAGGCGCGGGAACAACCAGAACGCGGCCAGTGCCAGTGGCAGGCCCAGCGCAAGCAGGCGCAGCACCCCGGTCGAACTCGACCACCAGCGCGTGCCATCTGCGCCGTGCACATCGGCTTCGTCGCGGGCCAGGCCTTGCAGCGCGAGCAGGGCCAGCAGCACGGCGGCCAAGGCCAGCACCAGACTCAGCGGCCCCTGGTCGAGCAGGAAGGTGGCGAACGGCGCGAACAGGGCAAACCCGACCAGGCTGCGACCATCGCGGAGGGTCATGGTTTCCGACGGCTTCAGCGCCAGCATCCCGGCGAGCATGGCGCAGGCGGTGTCGCGACCGATCCCGGGCGAGACCGCGGCCACTGCCAGCAATACGCCGAGGCCCAGCAGGATCCGCAGTGCCGCAGGCAGCGGGCGTCGCCATGACGCGGCTGCGACCAGCAGCGCGGCGATGCCGAAGCCGAAGCCGAGCGATGGCGGCAGTTGCAGCAGCAGTGGCAGCAGGCAGGTCGCGGTGGCCAGCAGCACCTGCTGGCGCGCGGCGCGCTGCATCGGCGGCGAGGGCGTGCGCTCAGCCATGCACGGTCTCCCCGGGCAGGAGGGCAAGTGCGCGCAGGCAACGATGGCGTTGCAGGCCGCCCAGTCCCATCGCGATGGCCGGCTGGCCGGGCAGGTTCAGGCCGTAGCGACGCCCCTCGCGCTCGGCATCGTCCACCCAGCGCGCCAGCCGGCGGATCCGCTGCTCATGCGGCAGGCCGTGGGTGGCCTGCCAGTCCAGCACCAGTTCGCCGCTGAGTTGCTGTTCGTATTCGCGGACCAGCAGGGTGTCGCGCCGCGCCGACGCCTTCCACGCCACCGAACGCGGCGAATCCCCTGCGCGATAGTTGCGCAGGTGGTGGACGTCGTCGCCGGCGCGCGCCGGGCGCGGCCGGCCCTTGCCGCCGGCCGGCGTCGGCAGTGGCGGCGCCTGTGCTTCCGCCGCTGGATAGACGAGCACCGACTGGTTCGGCCAGACATACGACCAGGCGCGGGCCAGGCCGAGCGGCTGCACGGTGGCCAGTTCCAGCCGCGGCAACACCAGCCAGCCACGGCGCTGGGTCGGCAAGCGCAGTTCCACCGTGGTGCCGTGGTTGTCGAGGGTGGCGTGGACGGCGTCCTCGGCCACCGCCACGCGCAGGCCGCGACGCATGCGCGCATCGACGGTATCGAGGGCGATCCGCAGGCGCAGGTCCTCGCCGGCGGCGACCGGATCCGCCGATACCGCCAGCAGGCGCACGCCGGAGAGCTGCATGTGCGCGGCGATCAGGCTGGCCTGTGCGGCGCCGGCCAGCAGCAGGGCCAGCAACAGCGCCGGGTTGTTGTTGAAGTTCAACGCGCCGAGACCCATGGTCCCGAGCAGCAGGCCGAAGAACAGGCCGGTCGCGGTCGGCAGCACGTAGATGCGATTGCGCCGCAGCAGCACCGGCAGCGGCTCCGGCTGGCGGGGCCGCATCCATGCTTGCAGGCGGCGGCGCAGCGCGGCGCGCATCTCAGTCGATGGCCACCGCGTGCAGGATCTCGCGCGCCAGGGTGGTGGTCGAGGCGTCGGCCTCGCCGACCAGGCGGTGCTCGGAGACCGCCGGGAACAGTGCCTGCACGTCTTCCGGCAGTGCATGGCCACGACCGAGCACCAGTGCATGCGCACGCGCCGCACGCAGCAGCGCAAGGCCGGCGCGCGGTGACAGGCCAACGCGCACGCCCGGGTGACGGCGGCTGCGGCCAACCAGCGCCTGCACGTAGGCGATCAGCGGCTCGCTGGCATGCACGGCGAGCACCGCCCGGCGCAATTCGAGGATGCGTTCGGCATCCAGCAATGGCTTCACCTGCGCGATCAGTTCCCGGCGGTCAATGCCGGCCAGCAGGGCGCGTTCGGTCTGTTCGTCCGGGTAGCCCAGCGCCAGCCGCAGCAGGAAGCGATCCAGCTGCGAGTCGGGCAGCGGGTAGGTGCCGGCCAGGTCCACCGGGTTCTGGGTGGCGATCACCAGGAACGGATCGGGCAGGGGATGGGTGCGCCCGTCGATGCTGACCTGATGCTCGGCCATCGCCTCCAGCAACGCGCTCTGGGTGCGCGGCGGCGCGCGGTTGATCTCGTCGGCCAACAGCACGTGGTTGAACACCGGCCCCGGATGGAATTCGAAGCGGCGCGCCTGCGCCTCGTACACCGACACGCCGAGGATGTCGGCGGGCAGCAGGTCGGAGGTGAACTGCACGCGGGCGAAGCCGAGGCCCAAAGTCGCCGCCATCGCATGTGCGAGGGTGGTCTTGCCCAAGCCGGGCAGGTCCTCGATCAGCAGGTGGCCGTCTGCGAGCAGCGCAACAAAGGCATGACGCACCTGCTGTGGCTTGCCGAGCACGAGTGTGTTGACCTGCGCCTGCGCATCGCGAAGGGCGTTGCGGAGGGCTTCGGGTAGGATCGCGTCGGGCGCCGGGGATGCAGGCATGGAAGACCTCGGTAGGTTGCCGCGAGTGTAGCGAGGTCGAGTGGATGCGGGAGGCGAACGACGCGATGGCCGCAAGGCGCGGATTCATCGCGCTGTGGCTGGTGGTATTCGCGATCAAGCTGGTGGTGGCCGCGCGGCTGCCGCTGTTCGTCGACGAAGCCTTCTATTGGCAGGAAAGCCGGCATCTGGCGTGGGCATACTCCGACTTGCCCGGACTGAGCGCTTGGCTGGCGCGGATCGGTGACGCCGTCGCGCCCGGAAATGTGCTCGCCCTGCGGCTGCCGTTCCTGCTGATCGGCGCGGCGGTGCCATGGCTGGTGGCGCGGATGACGATGCGCGAACTGGATGCGCGTAGTGGCTGGCTGGCGGGATCGCTGGCGCTGCTGTTGCCACTGGCCGGTACGCTCGGCTTGCTGGCGTTGCCCGATGCGCCGTTGCTGCTGGCCAGCGTGCTGTGCCTGGATGCCGGGCTGCGGCTGTTGCGGCGTGTTGATGCGTTCGCTGCCGGCGAACTGGCATTGGGGTTGGTGATCGGCGGGCTCAGCCACTACCGCTTCGTGGCGGTGATTGCGGTCGGCCTGTTCGCGTTGCTGGCGCTGCACGACGGACGCGCGGCCTTGCGCAGCCGGTGGACGTGGGCGGCAGTCGCGATGGGCGCGCTGGCGTGGTTGCCGCTGCTGCTGTGGAACCTGCACAACGCCGACGCCGGCCTGCGCTTCCAGTTGGTGGACCGCCATCCCTGGCAATTCAGTGGCGAGGGTTTCCGGCTGGGCCGCATGCAACTACTGCTGGCCACGCCACTGCTGCTGGCGGCGATGACGGTCGCGGCGTGGCGAGGCCTGCGCGATGCACGTCCCGGCGTGCGCTATCTCGCACTGTCGGGCGCGATGATCGTGCTTGGCTTCCTCGCGCTGGGATTCTTCGCCGATCGCGAACGGGCCAGCTTCCACTGGCCGCTGCCCGGCTACATCGCTTTGCTACCGCTGGTGCCCGCGGTACTTGCGGGTTGGCGGCGTGGCTGGCGCATCGCTACGTGGACGGTTGCGGCGGTCGGGTTGACGACGGTGCTGGCGTTCTATGTCGTTGCCTCGGTGCCGTCGCTGCGTGCGCAGTCCGCCTCGCGCAACTTCCATCCGACCAACTTCGCCGGTTGGGACGTGCTCGCGGCGGCGGTCGAGGACAAACTCGCCACGATGCCGCCGGGCACGCGGCTGCTCGCCGGCAACTTCAAGATCGCCGCGGAACTCGGCTTCGCCCGCGGCGATGCCAACATCGACGTGCTCGACCATCCGCTCAACCGCAAGCATGGCCGCGCCCCGCAGTTGGCGTTGTGGGGGCTGGCGCATGAGTCGCGCAATTCGCTTGGCAATGCACCTCTATTGCTGGTCGCCAGCAGCAACGACGTCGATTTCCGCGACCTGCTGGCCCACTACCACCGCTTGTGCGAGCAGATCGGTCCGTTGCCGCCGCCGCAAGTGCTCAACATTGACCATGGGCGCCAGCGCTTCCTGCTGTTCGACCTCGGCACCATCCGGCGCGCGGGGCCATGCACCACGCCGGCGATGGCGTTCCTTGACGCGCCGTCGCCATCGGCGAAGGTTGGGAGTTCGTTCGAGGTCGCCGGCTGGGCGTTCAAGGACGGCGTCGGCCTGCGCGGGGTCGACATCCTCATCGACGGGCGCGTTGTCGTCCCGGCCCGCTACGGGGAGGCGAATGCCGGAGTGTTGGATTTCTGGAAGAGCAGCACCGATCCGCAGCATCCGAACGTCTATTTCCGCGCACAGGTCAGCGGGTTGCCGAGTGGCCGGCATTGGCTGGGCCTGCGCCTGCATGGCACCGATGGCAGCAGCGAGGACTGGCCGGCGCAACTCGTGGTTGTGCGTTAGGGCAGCACGAACCCGGCCCGGCGCAACAGCCGGCAGGTGGCGATCAGCGGCAGCCCGACCAGCGCGCTCGGGTCACGGTTATCGATCGCGTCGAACAAGGTGATGCCCAGACCTTCCGACTTGAAGCTGCCGGCGCAGTCGAACGGCTGTTCGGCATCGACATAGCGTTCGATCTCGCCATCGGCCAAAACGCGCACGTGCACTGCGGTCAGGTCGCATTCGGCGAAGGCGCGGCCATCGGCATGGGCCAGGCAGATCGCGGTGTGGAAGCGAACCACCCGGCCCGACATCGCCCGCAATTGCGCGATCGCC